>Ga0208736_1000510_pt1 | contig 11142 bp, 8 predicted proteins | sample AntDryMetagUQ255_FD_188090 | JGI IMG/M metagenome (GOLD analysis project Ga0208736, IMG submission 188090) | Polar desert microbial communities from Antarctic Dry Valleys - UQ255 (SPAdes) | ecosystem: Environmental > Terrestrial > Soil > Desert | place: Antarctic Dry Valleys | collected 2008-12-31 | reverse complement strand
ACGCTCGCGGGCACGCTGGCGAGCGCGACGATCGACATGCCGACGAACAGCACGACGGCCGTTCCCGCGATGGCGATGACCAGCCGGCGCAGCTCGCGGGCGCGCGGGCGGATCTCTCCGGCCAGCCCGGACGCCGCCTCGATCCCGGTCATGGCCACGGTCGCGATCACGGCGGCGAAGACGAAGCCGCCGGCCGAAGGCGTTATCTCCGCCCCGACCGCCGCCGCCCCATCCTCGCCCCCGCCCACGATCGCCCCCACCACGATCACCGCCCCGAGCACGACGACGTTCACCAGCTGGACCCGCAGCACCGTCCCGAGCCTTGTCGGAGCGATACCGAGCACGTTGCGGCGCACGACCAACACGAGCGCGAGCGCGGCCACCGCCACCTCCGTGCCCGGGCGCCCGAGCTCGGCCCAGAAGGCGGCCAGATAGTGCGAGATCGCCAGCGCTCCGATGGCGATGACGATCAGATAGTCGAGCAGGATGGCCCAGCCGGCCACGAAGCTCCACAGCTCGTCGAAGGCGTAGCGGGCGAAGGTCGCGGCGCCACCGCGCTCGGGGTGCAGCGAGGTGCCCTCGACGTAGGTCATGACCGTGACCGCGAAGAACGCGCCGGCGGCCAGGAAGGCGAGTGGGGAGAGGTCGAGCGCGTCGCGGGCCACGAGGCCGAGCACGAAGTAGATCGAGGAGCCGATCGAAGCGCCGGCGACAGCGAACAGCGCCGGCACACCGAGCGTGCGCCCGAGCGTGTCGCGCGGTCGGCCGGGCCCGGCGGTGCCGGAGGTCTCCTGCGGGCCCGCGCCGTCAGGCGACCCGGCAGGCGCGTGCGGTCGCTCAGCCAAAGCCGGAGCGGCGCCTCGAGTCCGCCGCCGAGAAGCGGGGACCACTTACCTCAGGCATCAGCGCGCGGTGCCCCGTCAGCTCGGGCGAGGTAGAGGCGGGCTACCCCGAGCAGGGCCAGCGGGATGCCGAGGACGATGCCGAGCGACAGCGGCCCGCCGCCGCGCGCGATCGTCGAGACCACCATGGCCAGGCCGAGCAGCACGAGCAGCGCCGCGAGCGCCCTGGTCGAGAGCCGGTAGGCGCGGGCCACGGCGCCATGGTACGACGCCGTCTCCTCAGCGCCCCGCCGCGGTACCGCCCTCGCCGGCCCCCCGCGCTGCGTTCGGACCACCGTTGCGGGCCCGGCCGGCGGCCGGCGGCGACTCGATGATGACCCGGCACGGTCGCTCGGCGAGCACGTACTCGAGCGTGGGTCCGAACACCGAGCGCCCCGTCCGCCGCTGCGGCGGCGACATGACGATCGCCTTGGCCCGGATCTCGCGCGCCTCGGCGACGATCCGCCGACCGGCCTCGCCGCGGCGGACCTTCTCCCAGTGGCCGGTCACGCGCCGGCCCCCGAGAGCGCGCGCAGCGCGGATGGTCCGCCGCGCCTCGGCCTCCTCTTCGCGCAGCTCCGCGTCGATCGGGACGTTGGCGGGGACGGTCAGCGTCACCAGCACATGGATCCCGCGCCGGCGGGCCGCGGCCAGCTTGATCGCGGTGGCGACATCCTCGGGGTGGTAGTCGTCGTCCTCGACGACCACGAGGACCGACTCGTACTCGACCTCGTGCTCGACCACCGGCTTGGGGATCACGACCTTCGCGGTCTGGGTCAGGGAAAGTCGTTGCGTGCGCCGGTAGACCGCGTAGCCGCCGAGCCCGAGCGCCATCCACACCGCGCCTGAGATCAGCACCCGCACGTCGAGCACCGTGACCACGACGAAGGCGACCCCCGTGCCGAGACCGCCGAAGACGGCAAGCAGCGGGATCGACCGCCCGGCGATCCGCAGGTTGCCCGGAGCGCGGTAGGGGCGAGCGTGGTCGGGCGCGGAGATGCGCAAGCGGATCACCGAGACGTGCGCCATGGTGAAGCCGAGCATCGCCCCGAAGGCGTAGATCGTGCCCAGGAAGTCCGCCTGGCCGGGCACGATGGCCAGGCAGGCGATCAGCGCAAAGGCGATGATCGCGATGTGCGGGGTGCGAAAGCGCGGGTGCAGTCGCCGCAGCCGCTCGGGCAGCTGACGGTGCTGGCCCATCGAGTAGGTCAGGCGCGAGACCCCGATCAGGCCCGCGTTGGTGGCGATGAAGAGAATCGTGGCCGCGAGGATGCCGACGTAGATCTCGGCGGGGCTGACGAGCCAGGCCGGCAGGTCCAGGTTCTGCACGACGCCGAGCACCGGGTCGTCGGCGAAGCCGCCCTCCTCCTTGGTCAGACCGAGCTGGGTCTTGCCGTCGCGCACGGGCAGCGCCGACAAGGCGATCGCCGGCAGGAACACGTAGATCGCCGCGACCGCCGCCACCACCCACCCGATCCCCCGAGGGATGGTCTTCTCGTAGTCGCGCGCCTCCTCGGCCAGGTTCGAGACGGTCTCGATCCCGGTGTAGGCGACCATGCCGACCGGGATGGCGATCAGGAAGTCCTGAACGGTGGGCGTGGTCCCCAGGTCGACCTGGGATACGAGCGCCTCCGGCGAGACGACGAGCGCGAGGCCGACGATGACCAGGAGCACCTGCGTGAAGAAGTCGGCCAGCGCGAGGAAGATGTTCAGCCCCGCCGATTCCTTGACCCCGACCACGTTGATCGCGGCCAGCACGATCACGACCCCGATGCCGACGATGATGTCGGCCGGCGACTCGCCGAGCGGCTCCCAGAAGACCCCGAGGTAGTGGGGCACGAAGAAGGCCGAGATCGAGACCGTGATGATGTAGGTCAGCATCTGGCCCCAGGCGGTGAAGAAGGACCAGAACTCGTTGAAGGCTCGGCGCGCGAACGACGAGGCGCCGCCGGCCTCGGGGTACATGGTGGTGCCCTCGGCGTAGGTCGCGGCCGTGGCCGCGAAGATCAGCCCGGCGATCAGGAAGACGACCGGGGTGAGCCCGAGCGCCAGCGCCGCGACCAGGCCGAGCGCGTAGTAGATCGAGCTGCCGACGTTGCCGTAGGCGGTGGAGAACAGGGCGCCCGTTCCCAGCACGCGCTCCAGCCCCTGATTCTTCGGCCTCCGCTCCGCCATTTTCGTCGCGTGAGGCTACCGCCGGGGCCCGAGGGAGCGGGCACCGCGGCGCCGCGGCCGGTCAACGATCAATGGTCTGTGAGCCGAGCGCGGAGAGGCACCCGCGCTCAGCTCACGACGGGTCAACGGTGGGCAGCCGTAAAGCGCGCCGCCCCGCCGGCGGACCCGACCTTACTCGCCCGCTCGGGCCTGGGCCCGCAGACGGTCCGCCTCGACCTCGCTCGACCGGCGAGTCCGCGCCGACATCTGGCCCTCGCCGACCTGCTGGAGGCCCGGGTTGCCGGCCTCGACCACGAACGAGGCCCGTGTGAACGCCGGCGCCCCGGGCTGGCTCACATAGGGGACCACGCGGTAGTCGGCCCGCCACTGCCTCGGCGTCAGCGTGCACCGTACGTAGCCGCGCTGGTTGTTGAAGAACTTGATGTGTGGGTTCTCGGCGAGCGTCGCCGCCGTGTCGGCGCGGACGTCGGACCCGTCGCCACCCGAGGTGATCGACGTGCCCACGAACTCCGCCCCGACGACCTCCGATTCCGGATCCTCGAAGTCGCGGAGGATGTCGTTCGCCCAGTTGGCGTGAACGTCGCCGGTGAGCACGATCGGGTTCTGGACCCTCCGGCGGTCGATGAAGTCGAGGATCCGCTCCCGCGAGGCCGGATAGCCGTCCCACGAGTCCATGCTGAAGCGTTGTCCAGCCCCGTTCTGGAAGTCGCGCTGGGCGAAGAACACCTGCTGGGCGAGGACGTTCCAGCGCGCGCCCGAGTCGGCCAGGCCGTCGAGCAGCCAGCGCTCCTGGCGGTCGCCGGTGAGCGTGCGGTTCGGATCCTCGGACTCGGCGCTCGGCGCCTTGATCCCGTCTCCGTTGGCCTGGTCGTCGCGGTACTGCCGAGTGTCGAGCACGTTGAACTCGGCCAGGTTCCCGTAGGCGAGGCGCCGGTAGAGCCGCATGTCGGGGCCGCGCGGGACCGACGAGCGCCGCAGCGGCATGTGCTCGTAGTAGGCCTGATAGGCGTTGGCGCGACGCTGCAGGAACGCCTCGGGAGACTGGCCCTGCTCGGGGATCTCATCGGCGTAGTTGTTCTCGACCTCGTGGTCGTCCCAAGTGACCACCCACGGGTGCGCCGCGTGGGCGCGCTGAAGGTCGCGATCGCCGCGGTACTGCGCGTGGCGGTTGCGATAGGCGGCCAGAGTCGTTATCTCGCCCGAGTTGTGCACGCGCACGTTGCCGCCGGCGGCGCGGTACTCGTTCGGCCCGTACTCGTAGATGTAGTCGCCGAGATGGACCACGAGATCGAGGTCCTCCTGGGCCAGCCGCCGGAATGCGCCGAAGTACCCGTGCTCGTACTGCTGGCACGAGGCGAAGGCGAACGACAGCTTCGCCGTGTAGGCCCCAAAGGGCGGCGTGGTCTTGGTCCTGCCCACCGGGCTCGTCTCCGACCCCGCCTTGAAGCGGTAGAAGTAGGGGCGCTTGGGCGCGAGGCCGCGCACCTCGGCGTGGACCGAGTGCCCGAGCTCAGGACGAGCGACCTCGCTGCCCTGCCTCACGATCCGGCGAAAGCCCTCGTCGGTGGCGACCTCCCACCGCACGGCGATGTTCTGGCGCGGCACTCCCCCGCGCCCGCTCTCGGCCAGCGGGTTGGGCGCGAGCCGGGTCCAGAGGACCACACCGTCGGGACGGGGATCGCCGGATGCGACGCCCAGCTTGAACGGATAGTCCCGAAAGCGCGGCGCCGCCATGGCACGATCGACGCTCGGACCCACGCCGAAGATGAGTCCCGCCGCGGTCACACCGCTGGCCTTCACGAAGGCCCGCCGATCGATCGACCCGAGGCGCTCCATCTCCCCGGCCTTACCGCTGTCCCAGTTGCCGCTGATGCTCACGCCCGCGCCCTTTCGTCGGTGTCGTCCATGGACCGGACCACAGCAGCGGGCGAGGGGACCGTTGTGTACGAGCGGTGACGCGCTCGTAATCGAGCGGTGAATGGGTGGTCGAAGGAGTTGCTCAAAGGCGGCCGCCCGCCAGCACGCCGAGCGCCTGCTCTCTCGTGGTGTAGCTCAGAATCGGCCTCCGCGTCGGGCGCGAGGGCTACGGGGATGGCGAGATTCGACGAAAGTCGAACATCCGCCCAGCCTCGTGGTCCTCGTTACGACTCCGCGTCGCAAGAGCCGATCTCTACCCCAAATGCGCTACGTGATCGGGTTCTCCATAGTCCTCGGCGTCCTCACCTGGCGATCGGGCGACGTTCAGCACGCCACGGATCTGCTCATCCAGGCCTTGGCCCAGCTGATCCGCTGATCGCGGCTCCTGAGCGCCGGGGCGGACGGCGGGACTGCCCGCGTCCGAGCGGCTCCCGCCCCTAGACGATCAGCGGAATGATCAGCAGCGCGACGATGTTCGCCACCTTGATCATCGGGTTGATGGCCGGGCCGGCGGTGTCCTTGTAGGGGTCGCCCACCGTGTCGCCGGTGATCGAGGCGGCATGGGCCTCGGAACCCTTGCCGCCGTACTCGCCGTCCTCGATCAGCTTCTTGGCGTTGTCCCAGGCGCCGCCGCCCGAGGTCATCGACACCGCGGCGAAGAACCCGACCACGATCACGCCGATCAGCAGCCCGCCGAGCGCCTGGTAGGAGAGCACGCCGACGATCACCGGGATGACGATGGGGATCAGCGAGGGCAGGATCATCTCGCGCTGTGCGGCCCGGGTGACGATGGCCACCGAGCGCGCGTAGTCGGGCCGCTCGGTGCCCGCCATGATCCCGGGCTTCTCGCGAAACTGCTCGCGCACCTCCTCCACCACGCCGCCGCCCGCGCGCCCCACCGACTCGATGGCCAGGGCGACGAACAGGTAGACCATCATGCCGCCGATGATCAGGCCGATCAGCACCTCGGGCTGGGCGAGATCGAAGGGCAGGAGGCGTTCTCCGGCCGACTTGGCCTCGGCGCGAAGCTCCTCGATGAAGGCCGCGAAGAGCACGAGCGCGGCCAGCACCGCCGAACCGATCGCGTAGCCCTTGGTCACCGCCTTGGTGGTGTTGCCGACAGCGTCGAGCGGGTCGGTGACGTCGCGCACCTCCTGGGGGAGGTCGGCCATCTCGGCGATGCCGCCGGCGTTGTCGGTGATCGGGCCGAAGGCGTCGAGGGCGACGATCAGGCCGGTCAGCGACAGCTGGGCCATGACGGCGACGCCGATCCCATAGATCCCGCCGAGCGAGCTGGCGGCGAGGATGCCGAGCGCGAGCAGGATGGCCGGCGCGGCGGTCGACTGAAAGCCCTGGGCGAGCCCCTGGATGATGTTCGTGGCGTGACCGGTCTGCGAGGCCGCCGCCGTAGTCCTGACCGGCCGGAAGCGGGTCGAGGTGTAGAAGTCGGTGATCACGAACAGGCCGGCGGTGATCCCGATGCCGACGAGGGTGCAGAGCCAGAGCTGGATGGCGCTCGGCACCCCGCCCGCGCTGAGCAGCGGGGAGACGTTCTCGAGGAAGCTCAGGTCGTCCAGGAGCCAGAGCGTGATCGGCAGGAAGGCGGCCGCGGCCAGCACGCCGGAGACGATCAGGCCCTGGTAGAGGGCGCGCTCGACGTTGCCCGAGCGCGAGCGCACCGCGAAGGTGCCGACAATCGAGGCGAGGATCGAGACCGCCCCGATGACCAGCGGGTAGACCGCGACCGTGCCCGGGGCGCCGAAGGTGAGGACGCCGAGCAGCATGACCGCGACCGCGGTGACGGCGTAGGTCTCGAACAGGTCGGCGGCCATGCCGGCACAGTCACCCACGTTGTCGCCGACGTTGTCGGCGATCACCGCCGGGTTGCGGGGATCGTCCTCGGGGATGCCGGCCTCGACCTTGCCGACGAGGTCGGCGCCGACGTCGGCGGCCTTGGTGAAGATGCCGCCGCCGAGGCGCGCGAAGACCGAGATCAGCGAGCCGCCGAAGCCGAGGCCGACGAGTGCGTCGACGGCCTCGAGCTCGCCCTCGCCGAGCAGGACGAGCAGGCCGTAGTAGCCGGCGACGCCGAGCAGCGCGAGGCCGGCGACGAGCATGCCGGTGACCGCGCCCCCCTTGAAGGCCACGTCCAGCGCGCCGGCGACGCCCTCGCGGGCGCGCTCGGCCACGCGGGCGTTCGCGCGCACCGAGACGTTCATGCCGATGAAGCCCGCCGCGGCGGAGAGCGTCCCGCCGATGACGAACCCGATCGCGGTCTCGATGTTGATGAGGACGGCGATCGCCACCGCGAGCACTACGGCGACGCCGGCGATGATCGTGTACTGGCGCTTCAGATAGGCCTGCGCGCCCTCCTGCACGGCCAGCGAAATCTCCTGCATCTGGGCGTTGCCGGGGGACAGGGCGAGCAGCCAGCGCGTGGTCAGGAGGCCATAAACCACCGCCGCGCCGGCGCAGGCCAGCGCGATGACGACGCCGTAGCTGGTCAGAAATTCGGTCACGATTCCTCCGGGGAAGTCCTCTGGTTGGTAGCGCGCGAGAAGGTCTTGCGACCGGCCGGCGCCCGCGAGGCGGATGGGCGTCGCGGAGGGGCCGTCGGTCGGTGCCCGGACCCTCGACGCGCTGAGGGCGGAGAAGGCCTGCGGGAGCACCGCGCGGGTGGATGTCTAATTCTAAAGCGCGGGCAGTCTATCGGGGATGGCGGGCGAAGCCGGACCTGGCCTGCCTCCCCCTGCGCGCTGCGCGCGGCGTCGTTCTCAGCTGCTCCCGGGAGTCCAGATCTTCGCGCGCGCCCTCGCTCGATCCGGGTCATCGGCGGGCCCGGGGGCGGGCGCGCCCGGCGCAGGTTCGGTCCCCGGGGCGCCCGGTCCCTCGGCGGACGCAGGCGGGTCCTGACCGCCCGCCTCCCGCGCGTAGGCCATCTGCAGCTGGGAGAGCGCCTCGCGGATCTGGCTGGGCTCGGCCGGGACCAGGGGCAGCAGCGCCCGCGTGGCCTCGATGGCGAGACGAGCCTGCTCGAGGTCGCGCTCGCCGGCTTCGGCGCCCTCAGGCCCGCCGGTGAGGCCGAGCTTGCGCGCGCCGAGGTTGATGAGGGTGACCACGGTCTGGGCGAGCACGTCCGGCACGGTGAGCCGGCGCATCTGCTCGTCCAGCGCGGCCTGGAGCTCCTCATCGCTCGGCATGCCGGCGGCCTCGCCGCCCATCCCCTGCGGTCCCTGCGGTTCCTGTGTCGTCACGTCGTGACCTCCTCGGTCGCGTAGGTTCGCGCGCTCGCGGCCACCTCGGTCGCGAACGCCTCCTCGATCGTGGCGCCCGCGGCCACGGCATGGCGCTGTCGCTGGGTGGCGTTCTCGGCCGGGAGGGCCGGGTCGAGCCCGAGCTCCGAGCGCGCCGGCGCCGTCCAGGCCAGGAGCCGGTCACCGAGCGCCGCCGCGGGGTACTCCTCGAGGCGCTCGAGATCGATCATGCGACCGTCGAGGCCGTAGCGGATGGCGCGCCACAGATTCTCCTCGAGCAGGCGGGCGGGCGGTGGCTCGGCGGCGATCCCCTCGTCGAGGTCGAGGGCGCTCTGGGCCACGCAGGCCACGATCAACGCGGCGAGCGCGTTGGAGTCGGCCGCGCTCGGTTGCGCGTCGCAGATGCGTACCTCGACGGTCCCGAAGGCGTGGTGCGGGCGAACGCTCCACCACAGCTGCGTCGACTCGACGATCGAGCGCGTCCGCTTCAGCAGCTCGACGTGGGCGGCGTAGGTGGCGAAGTCACCGAACGGCTCCGGGATGCCGCAGCGCGGGAAGCTCTTGGTGAAGATCTGCGAGCGCACCGAGGCGAGCCCGGAGTCGCGATCGTCGAGGAACGGCGAGCTCGCCGAGATCGCCAGCAGCTCGGGCAGGACCGACCGCATCCGGTCACAGACGGCGATCGCCCGGTCGGGGCCCTGGAGCCCGACGTGGACGTGGAGGCTGAAGGTGTTGTTGCGCCGCGCCACGTAACCGAGTCCCTCGAGTAGGCGCTGGTAGTGGTCGGTGTCGATGATGTGCTGCTCCTGCCAGGGGCTCCAGGGATGCGTGCCGGTGGCGGCGAGGAAGACGCCACGATCCTCCGCGAGCCGGAACAGGCGCGCGCGGGCCTCGCGCTGATGGCCCAGGGCCTCGGAGAAGGTGGCGCCCCGGCCGGAGCGGATCTCGATCTCCGAGGAGATGAGCTCGCCGGAGATGGCCTCCGACAGGAGCTCGTCGCCCTCGGCCGCGTCACGCAGCTCCTCGAAGCGCTGGGTCAGCGAGCGGGTCTGGGAGTCGAGGATCTGGAACTCCTCCTCGATCCCGACGGTGAAGTCCTCGGAGGCCTCGAAGACCTCGCGCGAGCGAATCATGTCGAGCATGTCGTGGAGGTCCGGTCCGCGGGCGCCGAGGCTCGGTCTTAGGTCAGGTAGAAGTAGAGCGCGTGCAGGAGGTCGACCGCCGGGCTCGAGGTGTGCACGGTCACCCCGGGCGGAACCTGGAGCAGGGCCTCGGAGTAGTTGAAGAGGATCTTCACGCCGGCCCCGACGAGGTCGGCGGCGACCTCCTGCGCCGCCGCGGTCGGCACGGCCAGGACGCCGACCACGACGCCCTCCTGCTCCACGACCTCGGCGATTCCCGTGTACGGGCGTACGTGGAGCTCACCGTCGGAGCCGATCGGCTCGCCGAGCTTTCCCGGGTCGGAGTCGAAGACCGCCACCACGCGGAAGCCGTGCTCGGCGAAGATGTCGGAGCCGGCGATGGCCCGTCCGAGGTGACCCGCGCCGAACAGGGCGATGTTGTGCTGACCGCTCGTACGCAGGATGCGGCGGATCTGGGTGAGCAGCGCGTCGACGTTGTAGCCCACCCCGCGCTTGCCGAACTTGCCGAACCCCGAGAGGTCGCGGCGGATCTGGGTGGAGTTGACGTGGGTGTAGCCGGCGAGCTCCTGCGAGGAGATCGTCTCGCGACCCATCTTGCGCGCCTGGGTAAGAACCTGGAGGTAGCGCGAGAGGCGCGCGGCGACGCCGAGCGAGAGCCGGTCGAGTCCCGGATCGCCCATCGCGAGCGAGCCGCCGGATCGCCCGCCGGCGTAGGGCTCCTTGAGCGTCACGCGCCCACTCTATCGAGCGCCCGGATGACCTCCTCGGCCTCGAAGCGCAGCTCGAGCGCGTCCTCTCCGTCGATCGCCACCACCGGCACCCGCTCGCCGTAGCGGCGGGCCAGACGCGGGTCGAGCGAGACGTCGACCTCCTCGAGCGCGAAGTCGCGGCGCGCCCGCGCGGCGGCCACCGCGGCACGTCCCTCCTCGCACAGGTGGCAGCCCGGCTTGCCGTAGAGGGTCACGCTCCTCACGCCGCCGCCCGGGTGGCCTCGGGCCCGAGTCGCGCGGCGGCGTCCAGCGAGAGGTAGTCGGGATAGGGCAGGGCCACCAGATGGCGCGCGGCGGCGGCGATCATCGCCGCGTTGTCGGTGCACAGGGCGAGCGCGGGCGACCAGAGGGCGACTTCGCGGTGGGCGCAACGCTCGGCCAGCGCTCGCCTGAGCTCCGAGTTCGCCGCCACCCCGCCCCCGATGGCGAGGCGGTCGAGCCCCTCCCGCGCCAGCGCCTGCTCGGCCCGGGTCGAGAGCGCGTCGACGATCGCGCGCTGGTAGGAGGCGGCGAGGTCCACGCGGCGGCGCTCGCGCTCGCCCTCCCCGAGGTCCCGGAGGCGGTAGAGCAGCGAAGTCTTGAGGCCGCTGAAGCTGAAGTCGAGGCCGTGGCCGGGCAGCGAGCGCGGGAACTCGAACGCGGTCGGATCGCCGTCGTGGGCGAGCCGGTCGACCGCCGGGCCGCCGGGATAGCCGAGCCCGAGCAGGCGCGCGCCCTTGTCGAAGGCCTCTCCGGCGGCGTCGTCGAGGCTCTGGCCGAGGATGCGGTAGGACGAGGGCTCGTCCACGCGCGCGAGGAAGGTGTGGCCGCCGCTGGCCACGAGGCACAGATACGGTGGCTCGATCGGCTCGGGCTCGAGCGTGCTCGCGACGACGTGGCCGTGCAGGTGGTCGACGGGGACGAGCGGCAGCCCGCGCGCGGCCGCCAGCGCCTTGGCGCTCGAGACGCCGACGAGCAGCGCGCCGATCAGCCCCGGGCCCCGCGTGACCGCGACGCGATCGAC
>Ga0208736_1000509_pt1 | contig 11142 bp, 13 predicted proteins | sample AntDryMetagUQ255_FD_188090 | JGI IMG/M metagenome (GOLD analysis project Ga0208736, IMG submission 188090) | Polar desert microbial communities from Antarctic Dry Valleys - UQ255 (SPAdes) | ecosystem: Environmental > Terrestrial > Soil > Desert | place: Antarctic Dry Valleys | collected 2008-12-31 | reverse complement strand
AATTAAATTGGTATCCAGACCCCCGTCTTGAGGAATTATTTTTTGCGCTATGCTTATGGCATAAAGTTAATCAATCATGCTTGCTTTTTCTTTTTCCCATGCGGCCCTTCCATAGCCCGGTATCACATGCCTTTCGCTATGATAAGATGAGCGAACTAAAGGACCGCTTTCAACATAATCCAGGCCTATTTCATAACCAATTTCACGATACGCTGCAAATTCATCAGGATGTACAAACCGTTGAACAGGTAAATGTCTTTTTGTTGGTTGCAGATATTGACCAATAGTTACTACATCACAACCTGCAGCTTTTAAATCATTGAGTGTTTGTATTACTTCTTCTTTTCTTTCACCAAGGCCAAGCATGATGCCACTTTTTGTTCGCATTCCACCTTCTTTCAAGGTCTTAATTACTTCCATGCTGCGCCAGTATTTTGCCTGGATGCGTACTTGTTTGGTTAATCTTTCAACTGTTTCGATATTGTGAGATACCACTTCAGGAGCTGCATCAATTATGCGTTGGATATTTTCTTTTTGCCCTTTGAAATCCGGGATGAGTGTTTCGAGGGTTGTTTCAGCATTTAATGCCTTCACTGCTTTTATTGTATTGTTCCATATAATTGAACCACCGTCTTTTATTTCATCCCGATCAACAGATGTAATGACGGCATGTTTTGCTTTCATTAAATAAATAGCTTCTGCTACCCGTTGTGGTTCATCCCAGTCGAGTGGTTCGGGACGACCAGTAGCAACTGCACAAAAGCCACAGCTTCTTGTACACACGTTTCCAAGTATCATAAAAGTAGCTGTGCCAGCTCCCCAACATTCGCCCATATTTGGACAATTACCGCTTTCGCAAATAGTATGAAGTTTATGTGTATCGACCAGGTTACGAACGTGCTTATAACTTTCACCAATGGGAAGCTTTACCCGAAGCCAATCTGGCTTTGTTCGTTTAATAAGCGGCTCTGCAGATGCGATGGGTAATTCAATCATGTTTTACAGTTCATGGTTGATAGTTAATAGTGTGTGCCTGCTACTATCAACTGTCAACTGCCAACTATCAACTATTTTTTATTATTTTCTTCGCCCAAAAACAAAAGCAATGTGCCCCTGGAAAAAGATCTGCTTTTGTTTATTGTACACAAGCTGGGGAATTTTTGAGCTGTAAGCTTCGGCGCTGATACCTATTTGCAATGCCTGCACCATTTCATTATAACGCCCAAAATCAAAACGCAATGCAGTTTTAAGAAAAATCCCCGGCTTTAATTTTATTTCATTCCAACCTTTACTTATACCGCTGCTGCCAATAATATCTCCAAATAGAAAAGCGCTACTGTCTTTTGAATCATATTTAACTGACCGTTGAGTACTACTTTCATTGACATCTAAATAATAAGGACGTAACAAACCCAATGATAAACCTGCCTGGTAAATTCCCATAACAGCCACACCGTTTTTGTTTCCTTTTTGCCCGAAAATATATTGTTGTCCAAAACCAAGTTTTACCTGGTAAAAGTTGTTGATCTTAGCAATTGTATACGAGTTGCTGAAAATGCCATCTGTCGAAGTAGTTTTATCTTCTTTTGGATGTTTAATTTCAGTTAATTCTATAAGATAAAGGTTAGTAAAACGAGGAGATTTAGGGCGGCCAAGCTCATAAAAAACGCCGTAACCATTTGTGCGTAACTGTACGCCAAAAACACTTTGTTTGCTATAAGCTAATACACCTTCTTCTTCCTGCTTAATAATAGCATCTCTTTTCATTCGCCTTTCTTCCCGGCGGTCATCCCTGGAATTAGAACGTTTGCGGGTGGAGTCCTGGGAATAAATAAAAGGTGAAACTGAAATAAAGAGGGAGAACAGAATAAGTTTTTTCACAGTGTTTGAAGTGTTGAAAGCGTAAATTTAGGCAAAAAAGAATAATGACATCAACGGTAATATATAATGGCGAGTTAAGAACCACCTGTACTCACCTACGATCCGCGTCTTTTTTTGAAACAGATGCACCTATTGATAATAATGGTAAAGGTGAACGTTTTTCTCCTACCGATTTAATGGCTACTTCTCTTGCAACCTGTATGATAACTGTAATGGGTATAAAAGCAAGATCAATGGGTTTTGATTTGAATGACGTAAAAGTTGAAGTGCAAAAAATTATGAAAGAAAATCCAAGACGTGTTGGCGGTATTAATCTTTTTTTTCACTTCCCGGAAAATTTGCAAAGCATGGATGAAAAAACAAAAAGCATATTGAAACATACCGGCAATACCTGCCCGGTGCAACAAAGCTTACATCCTGAAATAGCAGTAAATGTCGATTGGCACTCATGGGCTTAATTATAATTTTAGGTGGGTAGGATCTTAATTTTATATGATATCACATCTTAAAGTAGCTGCTTTCCATGGTTGTTAATATAGTATAAAGACGTTTGCTTTATTTGGTTTTACACAACATGCATAGGAAGTTTTCGCAGTAGTTAAACATTGGGTTTTCATTGCAGCTTGATGTTGCTTATTATAGTTTTGACGAAAATTAAATATATGATTCAACGATTACTTGCTTTATGCCTGATAGTAAGTCTTTTTATTTCATGCAAGGCGATAAACCCATCACAGGCAGCCACTGGCAAGTATAATAAATGCAGGGCTGTGAGATAACTTAATAGTTTTTCAAGATTGAACCACCAATTGAACACTCAAGGCAGCGCCTGCGATCACAGTATTCATTTTTTAATTCAATGAGCGATTGTGAATCAAATGCGGTATTACTTACAAAATTTAATTTTTGAAATCCGGATATAATAGTATTTTTTTCAGCCTTGATTTGATCGAGCCATAACAATGCTTTTGTTTTAATTTTTTCATCATGGTGATATTGACCATAAGTAAATATTAAAGGTATAACGGTATTTATCAAAAGGCTGTCGGCCATATCTGATCCAATCTTTTTTGGATGGTAATCTGTCGGCTCATCAAAAAGATAATGGTAATGCCAATAATCATTTGCTGTTACCTGCAGCGAGTTTTTTACTTCAGCCATACTTTCCGCTTCGATAATCTTTGAAAATAAATGATGCGATTGATGTACCAATGCCGACAATTGAGCAATCCGGATCGTTGGAAAGTTGGCAGGCCGCATTCGCAGAAAATGTACACTTGTATGAATTGGCTGAAGGCTAAATTTAGCAGCTAAAAATTTATATTCTCTTTGTAACAATTTTACATAACTATCATCAAAATTCCTGGAAAGCAAATTGGCTTGTCCGAACAGGATTGCCTCAATTTGTTGTATTTGTGTTTTGTGTTTGGCCAGGATATTTACTGAAACAGACCTGCCCAATTCCTCAAAAGCATCTCCATTTATTTTACTTCCAAAGTTTCGACATAGCAACCACCAGAAGGTTTCTTCCCAATGATGATTGTTTTGCCCAAGAAACTGGAAAATTGTTTTTGATTTTCTGGTTAGCCTCTCTACCAATAATCTTTCTTTCCAGGCTGTCCATGTAATATCTTTTACTTCTGCTATAGAATTGCTACAGGGAATAAAGATGGATTGTTCCATAAATTGCCGGTATTTTTCCAGCAATAAATTTGAGATGCGGGATTGCAATTCCAAAACAGGCAGCGCAGCAAAAGACGGTTCATCATTTTGAAGTACTACATGCAGAATTACATTACTATAATTTAAATCATCGCTATGCTTATGTTTTCTCCAGTCGGAAGCATTTATATGTAATTCTACCGAACCTGCAAAAAGCGTATTTTCTACTTGAATTTTTGCATTCAAAAAATCCGGACCCTGATTAGTATTGAGTGTACCTCTATGAATAATTTGTAGTCTTTCACCATTAACCGTTTTAAGATCGCTATTATTAAAATAACCAAACTGCCAGATGTACTGCAATAACTTTTCGGTCATGCCCCCATCCCCTAAAGGTGAGTATTTAAAAGCCGGCTCATTTAACATCTTTATTGTTGCAGTTAGTAATGCTTAAGATAGGGAGATTTTGAGATTTAGCGAATTAGGTATTTAAATAAAAAATCAGAATACTTCAAAACACCTACTCCAAATCTCTCAATGCCTGCACTACCCTGCTTATTGGTAAACCCATAACATTATAAAAATCTCCTGCAATTCGTTTTATACCCACCACTCCTATCCATTCTTGTATTGCGTAGGCGCCTGCCTTATCATTGGGTTTATATTTATCTACATAAAATTTTATTTGCTCATTGGTCAGATGATGAAACTCTACATCTGTCGTGTCGGTGAAAGAAATAGTTTTTGTATCGCTTCGGAGTATAACGCCGGTTACTACCTGGTGGTGTTGGCCGCTTAATTTATTTAAAATAGCATAGGCATCTTGCTGATCGGTTGGTTTGCCGATGATCTCACCATTCAAGACAACAATTGAATCTGCAGCAATTATTACCTTATTTTTTGGTACTTTCTTAATAACTGCTGCTATCTTATTATTTGCAATGTAAATAACAGCTTCAAGCGATGAAAGGTTTTCCGGATAAGTTTCATCGGTCGGTTCTGTGATGATTTCAAAATCAATTTCAGCCCACTCCAATAATTGTTTTCTTCTTGGCGAGCCTGATGCCAGGATATATTTTGCCATGTTTTAAAAATAATTCAATAAGATTTATAAGGCAGCGGATAAGGCATGCCACAGTAAAAAGCTTTACGACACAAGAAAGAGTGCCAAAACAGTGGCATGCTCTTTTAGCAGCATCCAAATAAAGCATTTTAAACAGCTTCTAAAAATAAATACGAAAAAAGATCATAGACAAAATTCCTGTCAGCATTATCCATTTCGTCATGCTGCTTAGTTTCCTGAAATCTGCTTTAGACTTTGCTTTATAGTGTCTCTGAAATAAGTATATAAGTGGAAGTATAACAAAAACAACACTGTACGTTACCGCCCACCACCATGCAAATTGTAAAATATATAATTGTAAAATAATCAGCGAAGCAAGTAATACAACAATCCAAACAGTAGTATAAATTTTTGTGGCGGTTACGCCGGCAATCAGGGGTAAGGTTCTGCAACCATATTTTCTATCGCCTTCCATATCTTCAACATCTTTAATTGCTTCACGAATAAGTGAAATGATAAAAGCAAAGCCTGCATACAAAAAACTAACACGAAAAAACTTTATTGTTAATTCATCACTGGTGCCAAATGCAGCACTAAAAGGAACTTTTGCAAAAAAAATTATTAGAATCGTCCAGGCCGTTAAAATAGAAATAACAATATTGCCAACTATCGCCTGTCGCTTAAATGAAGTAGAATATAACCAAAGGAGAATGACACAAACCAAATTGGCGAAAATAAGATACCATTTATCAAAAGACACGGCAATGGCAGTAGCAATAAGACCCGCTACACTAAAAACTAAATGCAAAACAATGGCCCATCTCCTATTAATAACTTTATTAATTACATTTTTATCCGGCTTGTTAACCTGGTCAATATTTAAATCAAAATAATCATTGATAATGTAGCCGGCGGAAGCAATAAAGACAGACGCAATGATCAGCCAGAATAATTGATGTAAAGATTCATTTGGAAGATAAATAGATTGGTAAATGCAGAAATAAAAAAGAAGCTGTGTCAAAATAATGAACACCACATTATGCCAGCGTATCAGTTGGAAAAATGCAGTGAACAATTTCATTTGCGTTATTTAGTGTAGATTTTTACCGTGAAGTTACTTCAGTATTAAAATTCCAATGGTCGTTTAATTTCAATACTTTTTCAATAACGTCGCGTACACAACCATAACCGCCCTTGATGGGAGAAATATAGCTGGATAATTTTTTTACTTCTAACACAGCATCTGCGGGGCAACAAGGAAGGCCAACGGTTTGCAAAACAGGAATGTCTGGAAGATCATCACCCATAAATAAAACTTCTTTCCAATCTATTTTTTTTTCGGATAAATAGTTTTCTAAAAATTCTTTTTTATTTTTTATAGCAAGGTAAACTTCCGTAACTCCCAAAAAATGCATTCGTTTGGTTATCGGTTCTGAATATCCACCGGAAATAATCACAACGTTATATTGATTTTTCATAGCCATTTGTAAAGCCAATCCATCTTTCACATGCATTTGCCTTGCTTGCAAGCCATTTTCCAGTAACAAAACGGTTCCATCCGTCAGCACACCATCTACGTCAAAAACAAAGGTGGTAATTTTTTGAAAATGCTTTAGTACGTTCATGCCCCTATCCCCTAAAGGGGAATTTGCCCCCATCCCCTAAAGGGGTGCTATAAACACTCCTATAGTTAACAAGGTAGTTTTTAATCCTGTTAATATTGATCTAAAGTGAAGTGTGCGATGTAATGAAAGCCCTGTAATAACAGCATCGTTGATCGCAAAACTCAACTTTCTATAAAGAACTTTATTCGCTAATGACTCTTGCCAAACCCCTTTAGGGGATGGGGGCTTACTCCTGGCTATCCCGCCACTCATATACCCAGGCGCTTTGTATCATTTCTAAATGGCCTTCAGTACTTTCTTCTCTTTTGCCAACAAAATTCGGCAGTTGCAAAATCCACTCTAACATATCTGTAAAACGTACTCTGTATATTTTACCTTCATTAAAATCATTTCCAAATCTTTCATAAAGCTTCAGCGCTATATCTTCATAGTCATTCCAATGTATAGGAGGTTCAAATTGATTCATAATACTAATGTGATGATGTGATAATATGTTAATGTGCTAATAAGGACACTCATTAGCACATTATCGAATTGGCTAATTAGCTAATTAAGTTCACTCTCCTAAAAATTGCGTTTGATCCGGTAATGTAACTTCTACATCTCCTTCTGCTTCCAATAATAAACACTGGCAGCCCAGTCTTGAATTGATTCTTGGATTGACTGCACGGTCAATAAAATCTTCTTCTTTATCACTGAGTTCTTCCAAAAAATTATCGCCTTTATTTACATATACATGACAGGTACTGCAAGCACATACGCCACCGCAATTATGATGCAGCTCAATATCACTCTTCAATGCTATTTCAAGAATACTCTGCCCTTTTTCAATATTTTCTAAGGTAATAGCTTCCAGTCCCGGCTGTTCAAAATTGAATTTTATCCTGTACATCAAACCTGTTTTCGGTTGCAAAAGTAGCCGAAACGTTTTAATTAAAACTTTGAATGCTTTTGGTCATCATTTCATATAACTGTTTTAAATGTTGATGTGATGCCAATAATGCCAAATGTTTATCGATGGTTGCCTTGTCGGCCCTTGTGGCAGGCCCTGTTTGAACTGATGAAGGGGAAATAGTAGTAAGGCGTAAAGTTGTTTCTTTAATTAATGGAATGAGCAGATTAAAATCTAAATTTTCTTTATGACAGTAATCTTCCATTAGTGCATATATATGATTAACAAAATTATTACAGAAGACGGCTGCCAGGTGAAGTTTTAACCGCTGTGCATCATCTGCTTCTGCAACTGTAGTAGAAATAGTGTTGGCAAGGTTTTCCAAAACGTGTAAAGTTGTTTCATCACTTGCATCGATAATAATGGGTATTTCCGGGGTGTGCCTGTTTTCTTTTTTTAAGCTTTGCAATGGATAAAAAACACCAAAATGAGAAGAAGAACCTTTTAAAATATTTTTTGAAACAGAAGCGGCGGTATGTACAATTGTTTTTTCAGGCAACCGGAGTTCTTTTACCATTTCTTCTATTGCAATATCAGATACCGCCAAAATATAAATGTCTGCATCCCGGTTTACAACACTCCAATAATTAGTTGACTCGGAGTCTAATTCATATGCCAATTCACTGGCGGCGGCGGCATTGCGGCCATATACCTGTAAAATAGTATGTCCTGCTGCCTTCAGTTTTCTTCCTAAAACAGTTGCTGTATTGCCTGTACCTATTATAATAATTTCCATTTATATCTTTACTTAATGGGGTTGAATCAACGATTGGCTTTAAAATATGTCAGGACAAAATTTAAACTTCTTTCCACCATCTCCAAAAGAAAAGCGGCAGAGAAGGCATTTATGCTTTTTTGTACACCGCAATATAGAAACAAAAAAAAGCCTCCGGCGATTTTTGAAAAAGCTGAAAACTTAGATTTTAATTTTGATAAATATAAAATACAAGGTTATCGTTGGAATAAAAATGCCGGAAAGAAAATATTGATTCTCCATGGTTTTGAAAGCAGCATTGTCAATTTCGACTGGTATATAAAACCGCTGATTAACCTTGGATATTGCATAATGGGATTTGATGCACCCGCACATGGAAAAAGCGGGAAAATGTTCAACGCATTATTATACCGCCGCTTTATTACTGACATCGACGATAAATATGGACCGGTTACAAATTTTTTGGCACATTCATTAGGCGGATTGGCGGTATGCCTGGCCCTCGAAGAGTGGAAGCATAATGAAGCTTTCAAAGTTGTATTAGTAGCGCCTGCAACAGAAACAACTACGGCTGTTAACAGCTTTTTCAAATATTTAAATTTAAATGGTGAAGTAAGAAAAGAATTTGATAATATCATTTGCAAAAAAACGGGCAATCAACCGGAATGGTTTTCAATTTCACGGGTTGCAGAAACTATTAGGGCCAGGGTATTGTGGTTACATGATAAAGATGATCACATGACACCTTTATCCGATGTTCAAACTATTATTGAAAAAAAATATTCGAATTTTGAATTTTATATTACAGAAGGCCTCGGTCACCGGCGCATTTACCGTGATAATAAAGTGACAAAAAAAATAATTGAGTTCTTAAATTAAATTTTTTTAAAGATGCATCAATACACCTTACTCTGTCTTGGCGATTCTTATACAATAGGCGAAGGCGTTCTTTTACATAAAAGCTTTCCTTACCAGGTTGTGCAGTTATTGAGAAAAAAAGGATTAAATATATGCGCACCGGAGATCATTGCAAAAACCGGATGGACAACAAATGAATTATCATCAGCTATTGAAGGCTATTCTTTTTTGCCAAAATATGATTTTGTCAGCTTATTAATAGGTGTAAATAATCAATACAGGGGCAGCTCTGTGGAAGAATATAAAACAGAATTTGAAAACTTATTGAAACAAGCCATTTCATTTGCTCACGGAAAAAAAGATCATGTTGCTGTTTTATCCATACCGGATTATAGTACCACTCCATTTGCCAAATCACTGGAAAGAGAAAAAATTTCTAAAGAAATTGATCTGTATAATTCTGTAAACAAAGCCGTATCCGTTCAATATAAAGTGAAATATATTGACATAACCCAGGCAACAAGAAAATCAGAAAATGAAACTTCTTTATTAACACAAGATGAACTTCATCCATCAGAAAAACTGTATCAATATTGGGCACAAATGATCGTTGACCTGTTCGTGAATGAAGTAAAAAACTTCAAGGCTAATTTGCAGTAACATACACCTTCTCTAAAAAATTACTATCCTTGTGGAATACTTAAGTATTCCTTTTGTGTAAAATTGAAATGAAATAACCACCATGGCGAAGAATTTGTTGATCGTTGAGTCACCCGCGAAAGCCAAAACAATTGAAAAAATTTTAGGGAGTGATTTTGAAGTAAAAAGCTGCTATGGCCATATCCGTGACCTGAAAAAAGATGATATGGGCATAGACATTAACAATGGCTATAAGCCTACCTACATTATATCTCCCGACAAACAAAAAGTAATTACCGAGCTAAGGCAGCTAACAAAAAAAAGCAATGAAGTATGGCTGGCAACAGATGAGGACCGCGAAGGTGAAGCCATTAGCTGGCATCTTTGCGAAGTGCTTGGGCTAAACCCTGCCACAACCAAACGAATTGTTTTTCACGAGATAACAAAGCCTGCTATTCAGCAAGCCGTGCAAAAGCCCCGTACCGTTAATATGGATCTTGTTAATGCACAACAAGCCCGCAGGATATTGGACAGAATTGTAGGTTTTGAATTAAGCCCTGTTTTGTGGCGCAAGATCAGCATGAAAAATAATCTCAGTGCAGGTCGTGTGCAAAGTGTAGCCGTTCGTTTGATAGCTGAGAGAGAAAGAGAGATCAATGCTTTTGCTACGCAAAGCAGTTTTAGAATAGAAGCAAATTTTACTTCGAATGATGTTAACGGAAAAGCTATTTCTTTTAAAGCAGAGGGAAGCAAATTTCCAAAACCTGAATCTGCAGAAGCATTTTTGAACGAATGTATTAACGCCAATTATTCAGTTAAAGACATCCAGGTAAAACCTACAAGACGATCACCGGCAGCGCCTTTTACTACATCTACTTTGCAACAGGAAGCCAGTCGTAAATTAGGCTATGGGGTAAGCCGTACGATGTTGCTGGCACAAAAACTTTACGAGAATGGGCATATTACTTATATGCGGACGGATAGCGTAAGCCTTAGCAAAACGGCCATCAATGACATAAAAAAAACAGTGTTTTCTTCTTTTGGTGAAAAATATTTTAAACCGCGTAAATACAAAAACAAAAATGAATCAGCACAGGAAGCGCATGAGGCCATACGCCCCACTTCTATGGCGCATACTACGGTAAGCGATGCAGACACTAAGCGTTTATATGAACTGATATGGAAACGGAGTATGGCCAGCCAGATGGCTGATGCTGAATTGGAAAAAACTATTGCAAAAATCAACATTTCAACCAATAATGCAGAATTAACGGCAACCGGCGAGGTATTAAAATTTGATGGATTTATGAAAGTGTATCGAGAAGATGTTGATGATGAAGAAAGTGATGATGAAGAACACGTAGAAGGAATGCTGCCGCCGTTAAAAACCGGCCAGCAATTACCGCTAAAAGAAATGAAAGCTATAGAACGTTTTACCCGCCCTCTGCCACGTTATACAGAAGCTTCACTGGTAAAAAAATTAGAAGAATTGGGAATAGGAAGACCATCCACCTATGCCCCAACCATTTCTACTATATTAAAAAGAGGTTATGTAGAAAAGCGGGATAAAGAAGGCGCCATAAGAGAATACCAGGTTTTTACATTAAGGGATAATGCGATAGCAAAACAAAAACAAACAGAAATAACGGGTGCTGAAAAATCAAAGCTTTTTCCGACAGATCTTGGCCTGGTTGTAACAGATTTTTTGAAATTGCATTTTGAAGATGTTATGGATTACGGATTTACA
>Ga0208736_1000508_pt1 | contig 11172 bp, 8 predicted proteins | sample AntDryMetagUQ255_FD_188090 | JGI IMG/M metagenome (GOLD analysis project Ga0208736, IMG submission 188090) | Polar desert microbial communities from Antarctic Dry Valleys - UQ255 (SPAdes) | ecosystem: Environmental > Terrestrial > Soil > Desert | place: Antarctic Dry Valleys | collected 2008-12-31 | reverse complement strand
CGCAGACGAGGTGCTCCTGGGCCGAGACGATCGCTGGCTCGATCCGCTGCTCGCGCCGGTGTGGCGCGAGAACGACCTGCGCGCGCAGGAGGGCCCCCACGAGATCGAGGAGTTCTCCGACGATCCCTCGCGCGGCCGCCTGACCTATGACTCGCTCAAGTTTCCCCTCCTGGACGACTCCGGGGCCGTGTACGCGACGTGCGGCGTGTCGCTGGAGACCACCGAACGGTCGCGCGAGCGTGAGCAGCTCGCCAAGGCCGCCCGCTACTTCGAGGTCTCCCGCGACCTGACGGTCACCGCGAACTTCGACGGCTATTTCACGAGCGCCAACCCGGCACTAGAGCACATCCTCGGCTGGAGCCAGGAGGAGTTCATGGCGCGGCCGTTCATCGACATGGTGCACCCCGACGACCGCGCCGCGACGCTCCGCGAGGTCGGCAAGCTCGCCGACGGCGAGGTGACGTTCAACTTCCTCAACCGCTACGAGGCCAAGGACGGCAGCTACCGCTGGCTGGACTGGAACGCGATCCTGTCGTCCGACGAGGAGTTGATGTACTGCGCGGCGCGCGACGTCACTGACCGCAAGCGGGTCGAGGCGGCCCTGTCGGCGAGCGAGCGTCAGACACGTCAGATTCTCGAGACGGCGCACGATGCCTTCGTTGCGATCGACGCCGGTGGCCTGATCACCGATTGGAATCCGCAGGCCGAGGCGATGTTCGGCTGGTCGCGCGGCGAGGCGCTGGGCCGCGATCTCGCCGAGACGATCATTCCCGCCGGCCAGCGCGAGGCGCACCGCCACGGCCTGCAGCGCTTTCTGGCGGGTGGCGACAGCCGGATCCTCGGAAACCTGCTCGAGCTGTCGGCCCTGCATCGCGACGGTCACGAGTTCGCGGTCGAGCTGACGATCTCCGCCGTGGAGAGCGAGCACGGCTACTCCTTCAACGCGTTCATGCGTGACATCACCGAGCGCCGTCGCGCGCATCGTGAGCTTGCGCTTGCGCGCGATCAGGCGCTCGAGGCGAGCAGGATGAAGTCGATGTTCGTGGCCAACGTCAGCCATGAGATCAGGACGCCGATGAACGGCGTGATCGGGATCGGCGAGCTGCTCCTGGATACGAAGCTCGACGACGAGCAGCGCGAGTACGCCGAGATGATCTGCGCCTCGGGGGACGCGCTGCTGGAGGTCATCGACGACATCCTCGACTTCTCGAAGATCGAGGCCGGCAAGCTCGAGCTCGATCCCACCGACTTCGACCTCCGTGACGCGATCGAGAAGGCCTGCGCAATGCAGGCCAAGCACGCGCACCGCAAGGGCGTGGAGCTCGTGGCTGTGATCGAAGCCGAGCTGCCGGCGCTTGTCCACGGCGACGGTGCACGGCTGCGTCAGGTGATCACGAACCTCGTCTCGAACGCCGTGAAGTTCACCGCCGAGGGCGAGGTCGTCGTACGCGCGAGCTCCGCGCCGGGACGCGACGGCTGCGCCGTGCTGCGCGTCGAGGTGTCGGACACCGGGATCGGCATCGAGACCGAGGCGCTCGAGCAGTTGTTTCAGCCCTTCTCACAAGCCGACAGCTCGACGACCCGCAGATTCGGGGGCACCGGTCTGGGCCTGGCGATCTCCAGGCAGCTGATCGAGCTGATGGGCGGCACGGTCGGGGCGCAGAGCGAGCCGGGGAAGGGGTCGAGCTTCTGGTTTCAGGTCGCGCTCGCGCGCCCCGCTGCCGGCGAAGTCGCGCCTTTCGAGGACTGCGAGTTGGCCGGCCTCAGGGTTCTCGTGGTCGACGACAACGCCGCCAGCCGCGAATTGCTCGAACGCCAGCTCGGCGCGTGGCAGATGAGCTGCGGGGTGGCTGCGACAGCTTGCGAGGCCCTCGAGCTCATGGAGTCGGCCGCCGGCGCCGGCCTGCCCTATGCGCTTGCCCTGCTGGACCGCAACATGCCCGGCGCCGACGGCTACGAGTTGGCCTGCGCGATTCGCGCTCAGCCCGCACTGTGCGCCACGCGGCTGGTCCTGCTCAGCGCGCCGGCCGGCCGGCCCGAGGCCTTCGATGACCCGGACCTGTTCGACGGACTGCTCACCAAGCCGGTGCGCCAATCACGATTGCACGAAGAGCTCCTGGCGCTCGTCGCTCGCGAGCCTCGGCCCGATCGGCGCATCCAGACGCCGCAGAGCCCCGTCGCCAGCGCCACGCCGACCGACGTGAGCCCCGAGATCCTGGTGGTCGAGGACACACCCGTCAACCAGGTGGTGGCAGTCCGCATGCTGCAGAAATGCGGCTTCCGGGTGCGCGTCGCAGAAAACGGCCGCGAGGCGCTGGTGGCGCTGTCCGAGCGCGACTACGCGGCAGTGCTGATGGACTGCCAGATGCCCGAGCTCGACGGCTATGAGACGACGAAGGTGATTCGCGGCAGCGAGCAGGACGGGGACCACACGCCGGTCATCGCCATGACCGCCAACTCGATGCGAGGCGAACGCGAGCGCTGCCTCGCCGCCGGGATGGACGACTACCTCACCAAGCCGCTGCGAAACCGCATGCTGATGGACGCGCTGAAGCGCTGGATCACCGATGCGCCGGCTCCCGCGCCGACTGCCGCGTCCCCCGTCGCGGGTGGCGCCAGGGGTGCAGCCGGCCGCTCGGCGCTCCTCGACGAGGAGGTGATCGCCGAGCTGGGCTTCGACGGCGAAGGCCTGACCGAGCTGCACTCCATGTACTTCGACCAGGCCGCCGCGCAGGTGTCGCAGCTCGGCGGCGCGATCGCCCGCCGCGAGACGATCGCCGTCGCCAAGACCGCGCACCAGCTCAAGGGGTCCAGCGCCACCATCGGCGCAGCACGCGTGTCGCAACTCGCGTGCGAGCTTGAGATGACCGCCCGCAACGATCGCCTGGCCGCCGCCCCGGCGCTTCTCGACCTGCTGCGCCGCAGCCTCGCGGAGACCAGGACGGCGCTGGCCCGGGCCGGCTGACGACCGCTACTGCTTGACGGTGTAGGCCACGAGACCCGAGTCGCAGGAGTCCAGCACGGTCGCGTTGGTCGGGTCGGCGGGGCTGTAGGCGACGACCTTCAGCTGCCACGTGCCCTTGATCTGCGTGCGCGCCTTGTTGACCCGCCCCTTGATCGAGCCCGACACGTCGAGCGCCGGGGCTCCGGTCTCGGGGTTGGCGGGAACGCGCGTTGGGGCCGTCGTCAGGGCGAACTTCCCCGCCTTGCTGATCGGCAGGCCGCGAAAGCGGTCGGGAAGCGTCGTGTCGGGCGGCACGAGGCACTTGAGGTCCAGGACGGTGCTGGCCCTGACGACCTTGCGACCCGTCTTGCTGAGCTCGATGACGACCGGATAATCCTGGGCCGAGGTTCCACCGAAGACGACCCCTCGGACGCCCTGGGCGCCCGCGACCGGGACGCCGAGGGCAAGCGACGAGAGCGCGGCGAGGGCGAGGATCCTGCGCTGCATGGAGGCTCCTTCCGAGAATTGACCCGTCGCGCCAGGGTGCAGCGCGCCGGTGACACGTCGAGAACGCGCGCGGGCACCCTCGGCGCGATACTACGGGGCCATGACTTCCGAGACCGATCAGCTCTGCGTCGACACGATTCGCACTCTGTCAATGGACGCGATCCAGAAGGCCAACTCCGGACACCCCGGGCTGCCGATGGCGATGGCTCCCGCGGCGTACGTCCTCTTCCGTCGCATCATGAGCCACGACCCGGCGGACCCCACCTGGCCGGACCGTGACCGCTTCCTGCTCAGCGCAGGACACGGGTCGATGTTGATCTACTCCGTGCTGCACCTCACGGGCTACGAGCTGCCGATGGACGAGCTCAAGCAGTTTCGCCAGTGGGGCTCGCGCACCGCGGGCCATCCCGAGCGCGATCGCGAGACGGTCACGCCCGGCGTCGAGGTCACGACCGGACCGCTGGGACAGGGCTTCGCCAACGGCGTCGGCATGGCGATGGCCGAGCAGTACCTGCGCGAGCACTACGGCGCGGAGGTCCAGGACCACCACACGTACGCGATCGTCTCCGACGGCGACCTCATGGAGGGCATCTCGTCGGAGGCCGCCTCGCTCGCGGGCCAGCTCGGCCTCGGCCGGCTCGTCTACCTCTACGACGACAACGACATCTCGCTCGACGGCCCGACGTCGCTGAGCTTCGACCGCGAGAACGTCGTCCAGCGCTTCGAGGCCTACGGCTGGCAGGTGCTCGAGCTCACCGACCCCAACGACCTCGACGCGATCGAGGCCGCGATCCGCGAGGGCGAGGCCAACGCGCAGCAGCCGACGCTGATCCGCGTCAAGTCGGTCATCGGCTATCCGTCGCCCAACAAGCAGGGCTCGAGCGCGGCCCACGGCGCGGCGCTCGGCGACGAGGAGGTCGCGCTGACCAAGAAGGTCATGGGCTGGGATCCCGACAAGACCTTCCACGTGCCCGATGGCGTCTACGAGGCGTTCGACATGAAGGGCCCCGGCGGCGAGGCGCACGCCGAGTGGACGGAGCGCTTCGAGGCCTGGCGCTCCGAGGACGCCGAGCGCGCAGCGGAATGGGACTGCGCCTGGGCCAGACCCGGACGCCCGCTGCCGGGCATGGCCGACGCGCTGCCGAAATCCTTCGACAAGCCGAAGATCGCCACGCGCGGCGTCGGCGGCAAGGTCATGGCGGCGTTCGAGCCGTTCACGCCGACGATGCTGGGCGGCGCCGCCGACCTCACCGAGTCTACGAAGACGATCTTCCCCGACTCCGACCGCTTCACGGCCGAGAAGGCAGGACGCAACATCTTCTTCGGCGTGCGCGAGCACGCGATGGGCGCCGCCGTCAACGGCCTCGCGGGACACGGCGGTATCGTCTGCCCGTACGGCTCGACGTTCCTGCAGTTCGCGGACTACATGCGCGGAGCGATCCGCCTCTCGGCGCTGATGGGGCTGCACGTCGCGTGGGTCTACACGCACGACTCGGTCGCGCTCGGCGAGGACGGGCCGACGCACCAGCCGGTCGAGCACCTCGCGGCGCTGCGGGCGATCCCCGGCCTCGTCGTGCTGCGCCCCGCGGATGCCCACGAGACCGTCGAGGCATGGCGCGTGATCCTCGAGGAGCTCGAGGGCCCCGCCGCGCTCGTGCTCTCGCGCCAGGACCTGCAGGTCCTCGACCAGGACGAGTTCGGGCACGCCGCCGGCGGCGTCGGGCGCGGCGCCTACGTGCTCGCCGACGCCGACGACGCGCAGGCGACGATCATCGCGACCGGCAGCGAGGTCGCGGTCGCGCTGGCGGCGCGCGACGAGCTCGACGTGCCCGTGCGCGTCGTCTCGATGCCCTCGTGGGAGCTCTTCGAGGAGCAGGACGACGACTACCAGGAGTCCGTGCTGCCGGTCGACCTGCCGACGGTCTCCGTCGAGGCCGGCAGCCGGATGGGCTGGGAGCGCTACGCCGACTCGACCGTGTCGATCGACCGCTTCGGCGCGTCGGCTCCGGGCGCCAAGGTGCTCGAGGAGCTCGGCATCACCGCAGCGAACGTCGCCGACCACGTGCGCGAGCTGCTGGACTGAGGGGGCGAGTTCGCGGCCGCCTCACCTCTGTGAGGGTGTGGGCGACCCGAGCCGAAAGGTCTACGATGCACGCTATGACGGCGGTGGCCGAGCGACTGACGGTGGCGCAGTTCTTCGAGCTGCCAGACGAGCGCTGGACGAGCCTCGTTGACGGCGAGGTCGTCGTGAACGCACCGCGGGCCCGCCATCAACATGCAGGACTCAGGCTGATCTTCGCGCTGACGCTCTGGTGCAACGACGAGGCTGGTCGCGGCGAGGCCACGATGCCGCTCGGGGTCGTACTCGACGAGCACAACTACTACGAGCCCGACATCCTGTGGTTTCGGGAGGGGCGCGGACCCGGCCGCTCTGACCGCACGCTCCAGCCGATGCCCGACATCGCCGTCGAGGTCCGCTCGCCGTCGACCTGGCGCTACGACATCGGCCCCAAGAAGGCGCGCTACGAGCAGCACGGCCTGCCGGAGCTGTGGCTCGTCGACACCAAGGCGGACGTGGTCATCGTCTTCCGCCGTTCTCGACCGGACGCGCCCGGCTTCGACGTCAGCCTCGAGCTCGGCAGCGGGGAGTCGCTGACCTCGCCGCTGCTGCCCGGCTTCGAGCTCGCGCTGGACGAGCTGTTCGGCCCGGCCGCGGCGTAGCCAGCGGGCTCAGCCCGTCTGCACCAGCGCGACCAGGTGCCGCGCCTGCGCGGACGCGGTGACGTGGATCGCGCCGGGCTCGCGCACCCATGCGATCAGGTCGTGCGACTGCAGGCGCGAGAGCATGTACTCGAACGCGAGCGCCTGCCGGCGCGAGCGGTAGCGGCGCAGGATGTCGAACGCCCAGCCGGTCGTGTGCAGCGAGTAGTTCGGCGTCGCCTCGCGGTTGCGGGCCAGCAGCAGGCGCTGGTAGCGCTCGTCGCGCACGCTGCTCGTGACGATCAGCGGCGCCTGCTTGGAGATCGCCTTGACGCCGGCGCCGATGTAGGCCAGCAGCGCGAGGGCCGGCTCGCGCAGCCCGCGGTAGGTCGTGCGCCGCAGGCCGAGGCGACCCGCGAGCTCGCCCATCCCGGGGTCGATGCTCAGCCCGTGCTTGGCGAGCGTCGCGCTGCGCAGCGCGACGATGCGGTCGTCCTCGTAGGCCGCGCGCAGCTGCGACGGCGACCTGAAGCGGTCGGTCTCGTCCTTCGGGTGCAGCACCTCCTCGGCGGAGTTCTTGGCGTTCTGCAGCGTAGAGACGCGCTGCAGCTCGTCGGGGTCCGAGCGGTACAGCCGCATGATCTCGCGCGCCGCCGCGACGCGCCACAGGTACGTCGCGGAGTCGTCGCCGAGCGCGGCGAGCCTGCGGTAGGCCGCGGCGTGGCGCAGCGGTGTGGAGTCGAAGTACAGCCGCGCGTAGGAGACGTCGTCGTCGCCGTACGCGCTCAGCGCGCCCTGCAGGTTGCCGACCCCCATGTGGTAGCTCACGACGGCGAGGTCCTCGCGGCCGAGCTGCTTGCGCGCGAACAGCAGGTAGCGCGCCGTGGCCGCGAGCGCCTTCGGCGGATCGAAGCGCTCGTCGACGAGCCGGCGGCGCTCGCGCAGCCGCGCGGCGAGCGCGCTGTCGCCGGCGCGCGCGGCGCGCCGCAGCGAGCGTGAGATGCGCCGCGCGGCCGGCGGGTCGACCTTCATCTTGAGCAGGTTGCGCCCGGTCTCGGCAAGGATCTGCGTCAGCCCGACGGCGCCCTCGAGCTGCGCGTCGGCGACGGCGTCGGGGCGCCCCGCGCTCTCGAGCAGCACCATGGCCTCGAGCGTGTCGGCCTCGATCTGTGCCGTCTGCGCGGCTGCTTCCACGAGCGGCCGGAAGCGCGCCACGCGCTCGGCGCTCGCGGTTGCCCCGCCGGGTGACTTCGCGTACAGGACGTGGGCGTGGCCGCGCGCGGCGGCCGCGGCGAACGCGCGCTCGCGCTCGGGCGTGTAGCCGAGTGGGTCGCCCTCGGCCGCCCCGGCTCCGGGGGCGAGGCGCGGGCGACCGGCCTCGTCGCCGAACAGGACGATGACGCCGACGGCGGCGAGCACGGCGACGGCGACGAGCGCAAGCGCGCGGCGGGCGAGGGACGGCATCCGCCTGCAGGCTCGCAAAGTCCGCGGCGCGACGGCGCCACCGCCGTCGCGGACCGTACGCTGCACGCCGATGCGGATGCACGACCCGGGCGCGCCGGCGACCCTCGACGACGACCTCCTGATCGAGGCCGACAACCTCACGGCGATGGCTGCGCTGCCGGACGGGGCGTTCGACATGGCCTACCTCGACCCGCCGTTCAACACGGGTGTGCAGCGCCGACGCGGTGCGCTCGCCTACGCCGACTCCTACGAGGACTACGCCGCCTTCCTGTGGCCCCGCCTGGAGCGCACGCGCGAGCTGCTCGCGCCGCACGGCACGCTGTACCTGCACCTCGACTACCGCGAGGCGCACCGGGCGAAGATCTTCCTCGACGAGCTCTTCGGCCCGCAGTGCTTCCTCAACGAGCTGATCTGGATCTACGACTACGGCGGTCGCCCGAAGGGCCGCTGGCCGGCCAAGCACGACACGATCCTCGTCTACGTCCGCGACCGCGACCGCTACCACTTCGACGACGCGGAGGTCGACCGCGAGCCCTACATGGCGCCCGGCCTCGTCGGCCCGGAGAAGGCGGCGCGCGGCAAGCGCGCGAGCGACTGCTGGTGGCACACGATCGTGCCCACGAACTCACGCGAGAAGACCGGCTACCCGACCCAGAAGCCGGAGGGCATCGTGCGCCGGATGGTCGCCGCCTCCTCACGCCCCGGCGGCTGGTGCCTGGATCCGTTCGCCGGCTCGGGCACGCTCGGCGCGGCCTGCCGCACGCTCGGGCGCCGTTATGTGTTGAGCGATTGCAATCCCGAGGCGATCGCGGTCTGCCGCGCGCGCCTGGAGCCGGCGCCCGTCGCGTAACCCGCCTCGTGCGGTGCCCGGTCCGACGTGTACGACACGATCGAGCCGATCAAGACCGCGATCGACGACGCCGTGTCCGCGATCCTGCCCGACGACCTCGAGGCGCTGCTCAACGAGTTGGGTGACACCGTTGCGAATAGGAGCAGTCGGTTGTCGACGGCGGAGCTCCACGCCCCACCGGGGGTCCAGGCGGGAATCCCGCTGAATGCGCCTTGCTCGGACAGCGGTCTATGCAGAGTTCGCCCCGGCTGCGAGGGTGCGAGGTCGGCGGCGTTGAGATGGTGCTGCTCGACGCATTAGTGGCCCCCGTCGCGCTTTGATAGTGGGAATGCTCGTGGGTCGGGTTCCAGTCGCTGTATCCGAGCGATTCGAAGTACCCAGCACCACCCAGTTCTTCGGGACAGAAGCACTGAGGCATCCGCACTTCACCTCTGTGATGTACCCAAGCTCCGCAGCTCCGACCAGGATGCCCTTGACGCCCAAGTCTCTGAGTCGCTTGGCCACTTCCGCACCTCGAGCCCGGTCCAGCGGTGGTCTTGGCACACGGAAAGCCTATCGCCCCAGAATCCGTAGTTCGGTCATCTTGAGCACCGGTCGGCGCCGACGCTCGTTCGGCAAGCCGAACCCAGCGGCCGGCAGTCGGATGAACCACGCTGTCCTCGAATAGCTGGACGAGCCGGTCGTCCTCCTCCTCCGTGTCCGCACCGCGCGTTATCGCCTCCACCAACTCGATGAGTTCGTCGCGGCGCAAGTCGCCCGGTGCCATCGCTCCGATTTTGCCATGCGCGGCGCTTCGACGTTCGACTGTTGGAGACCGCCGCCCGCGCTACTCCATGTCATCCGAAGGAGCAGCGCATCCTGCGTTAGCGTGGACCGTGTGGCCTCCACCCGGATGAGTACGTTGATCTCTGCACCGCGGGAGCGTGTCTACGACGCGCTGCTGGACCCTGGGAGCGTTGCGCGTTGGAAGGTGCCGTCGGGGATGAAATGCCAGGTGCACGAGTTCAACGCCTCCGAGGGCGGGGCGATCAGGATCTCGCTGACCTACGACGCGCCGGATCGCGCCGGCAAGACTCACGGCCGCACCGACACCTACCGCGGGCGGTTTGTCAGGCTCGTTCCGAACGAGCTCATCGTCGAGGCGGACGAGTTTGAGACCGACGACCCGGCGTTGCGCGGCGAGATGATGATCACCATCAGCCTCGCGGACGCAAGCGGCGGGACCAAGCTCGTCGCCGTGCATGACGGACTGCCCGATGGCGTCTCGTCTGCCGACAACGAGGTCGGCTGGCGGGAGGCGCTCGCGCGACTCGCAGCCCTCGTCGAGTAGCGCGGCCGCCACAGTGCCCGAGAGCGCAGCGCTGCTCCCTTCGACACGCAGCGAAGCCACCAAGCACGAGAGCTGGCACGCGCGAGGGGGATGCCGTGCCGATCGCCGTAGGGAATGAGCTGTCCCGCGAGTGCCGCTGGTCGTCTGGAGACAACTCGTCAAGGGCGGCATCCGCTCTCGCCTCCACGCGAAGCGCAAGCGGCGACGGGTTCAGTCGATGAGGCGCTGGACGGGCTGGCCGGTGATCTGCGCGATGAGCTCGAAGTCCTTGTCGTCGTGGAGAACGATGAGGCCGGCGCTCTCGGCGGTCGCGGCGATGATGAGGTCGGGTATCGACGGGGCGCGATGCTGTCCACGGTCGGCCAGCAGCGTCAGCACGCGAACGGCGCGATCCTCGACGATCGGGGTGGCGTACTCGATCGGCATCGAGCCGACGGGCGGGCCGTGAAGGCCGGCGTGGAGATCGCTTGCGTCGCGGGCTGAGTAGCCGACCTCCAGCAGGGTGACCGTCGCGATCCGGACCAGACCCCGTTGGATCCGCTCGGCCCACACCGCGGTCTCCGCGCTTGCCCCGAGGCGAACCAGCGCCGACTTGTCGATCAACCACTGCGCCTCCGAACTGGCGTCGCTCAAGACCACGCCTGGCGCATGACCTCGGGATCGTCGAGAGCGCCGAACCGGGCGGTAAACGCCCGCAGGTCATCGGCGGTGACCGGTGCCGCGCGACGAGCGGCGTCTTGATGCAGGCGGCGCCGGAGGTACTCCGTGCGTGACAGACCGAGCCGTGCGGCGTGCGCGTCGATGCGCGCGAGATCGTCAGCGGATACGTCACGGATCAGGATGTCTGGCATCCGATGATGATATCAACCGATATCAAGGGCCCGCATGCGTTCCGCTGCTCGCTTGCGCGCGGTGAAAGAGCTTCCGGCGGCCGCCGTGCGCGGGGATGCGCCCGGCGGCCACCAACTTGCGGAAGGTGCCCGCTGGGATGCGCGTGTAGGCGATGGCCTCTTCCATGGCCATCCAAGGGGGAGAATGCCTGGGACGCGATCTGGTCGGCGAGACGCGCGGCGACGCGAGTCGCTACCTCGTCGGCCAGCTGGTCGAGTTCGAGCCTCAACGCTGGTCTCGTCGTCGCGTGGATCGCCGCAAAACGGGCACTCTGAGCAGACGGACGGCGAGCGCGCGACGGCTGTGCGGATCTCCGACGCGGGGGCGGTCGGGGGGCAAGCCCGGGGACTGTTCCAACTCTGCGCAGGGCGTCCAGCGGCTCCGTGGCGAGGCGTAGAATCGAGCAGGTGCTTAGGAAGCGTCCGAGAACAAGTTGCAGGCTTGCGGTGCCGGATCGTGGATGCCCAGGGCCGCACGATTCCGCGG
>Ga0208736_1000506_pt1 | contig 11207 bp, 9 predicted proteins | sample AntDryMetagUQ255_FD_188090 | JGI IMG/M metagenome (GOLD analysis project Ga0208736, IMG submission 188090) | Polar desert microbial communities from Antarctic Dry Valleys - UQ255 (SPAdes) | ecosystem: Environmental > Terrestrial > Soil > Desert | place: Antarctic Dry Valleys | collected 2008-12-31 | reverse complement strand
AATACCAACACTTCTGACTACGCTGCTTTGGCAGACACGTTCAGAATGAATAGCGAAGCAGGTAATTATTTAGATGTTCGTACAGGCAGATCTATTAAAATTGGTGTTGATCCTCAAACAGGCACCAGGTATAATTTAGCCACCGAAGAACCTGTTTGGCGATATGTTGATAAAAGAACATGGTGGGTATATGGTGGTGATAATTGGGAGACAATGGGAGAAGCCAAAATGGATGGAAACAAATTAATGTACAAAGGAGATGGTGATAAATGGATGACATATGACGATCGTTGGAAAATGGAAGATGAAAAAATGATGACTGATTGGAAAACCAAAAATGGCGGAACTAAAATAAAAATCAGTAAAGACGGAGATATAAAAGTGAAGGATGAAAGTGGCAAAGTAAAATATGATGGTGACGACAACAAAATGAAAAAAGACTCTTCTCAATAAATTTTTTTAAAATTGTAAAATGCTTCCTTGCCGGGAAGCATTTTTAGTTTAAAGCAAAGACAGAATATTTTTACACAGTGAATTATCAGCGTTTGCATATTGAATCTTTTTTAAAAGAGGCGGAAAAATGCATTGTAATTGATGTGCGTTCTCCGTCAGAGTACAATCACGGGCATATTATAGGTTCTAAAAATATTCCGTTGTTTACTGATGAAGAAAGAAAAATAGTGGGTACGGCGTACAAACAGGAAAGTCGTGAGCAGGCTATAAAAATAGGGTTGGATTTTTTTGGCCCTAAGATGAAAAAGATTATTGAAGAAGTGGAGGGGCTAACGACCAATAAGCAAAGAGCAAAGAGCAAAGATGGCGATTGTCAATTGCCAATTGTCAATTGCATATTTCTCTACTGCTGGCGAGGCGGCATGCGTAGCGCTGCAATAGCCTGGTTGCTAAATCTATACGGAGTTAAAATTTCTGTGTTAGCCGGAGGTTACAAGGCTTACCGTAATTATGTTTTAGAAACTTTTTCTCTTCCTTTTTCCTTAAAAATAGTGGCTGGTTTTACGGGTTCAGGTAAAACAGAAATTTTACACGAATTAGAAAAAAGAGGTGAAGAAATTATTGACCTTGAGAAATTAGCCTCACATAAAGGTTCAGCTTTTGGTAATATTAATATGCCTGTTCAACCAACACAGGAGATGTTTGAAAATCTCCTTGCCCAGGATTTAAGGTTAAAGTCAATGCGCCAGAGACAATCTGCAATCTGTAATCTGCAATCTGCAATAAAAGACTCCGACTTACTACACAGTACTCACCATTTACCCCTCTGGCTCGAAGATGAAAGCCAGCGAATTGGTTTAATTAATATACCTCCTGCTTTCTGGCAACAAATCAGGCAGGCACCAGTGTATTTTTTTGATATTCCTTTTGAGGATAGATTAAAACATATTATAGAAGAATATGGTGATCATAATAAAAAACTATTGGCAGATTCAATTACACGCATTAGCAAAAAATTAGGCGGACTTGAAACAAAAAATGCTTTGAATTATTTAGAAGAAGGAAATATTTCAGCTTGTTTCTCCATTCTGCTTAAATATTATGATAAGCATTACTTGAAAGGTTTACATAACCGGGATAATTTATCATCTTTACTACAGAAATTACCAGGCATTGCTGTAAATCCGAACAATGCCGCTATGTTAACCACTTATTCAATATCTGTATGAAAAAAATCTTCTTCCTCCTAAGCATTTTTTGTTATCAATTCAGCGATGCCCAAGTTGTATCAGGGCTTTATTCCGGGACACTCGTAAATGACAGTACAAAAAAAATACAGCAGTATGAGTTTGCCCTAAGTGAGTACCGCGATAAGATCACCGGTTATTCTTACACCACATTTGTTGTGAATGACACTTTTTATTACAGCATTAAACGGATAAAAGCTACCAAAAAAAATAATCAGTTAATTATTGAAGATGATAAAATGCTGGCAAATAATTTCCCGGAATCACCGGCAAAAAATGTAAAGCAAACAAGCACAATCATCTTAGATGCAATTGACACTTTAGTGAACGCAACAGGAAAATGGACTACCAATCAAACTAAAGTGTATTATTCTTTACACGGCCTGGCAGATACTAAAAGAAATAACGATAGCTCACGTTCCGCGTTAATAGGACATTTAAAAGAATTAAAAATTATAAATGCAAATGCAACCCAAACGGCTGTTGTAAAAATTAAGAAAATAGATGATAACCAAAAAATAAAAACGGCTCCTGTAAAACCGACTTCTGTAAGAGAGAAAGAATCTCCCATTACTGCTCTCGTCATTCCTTATGAACAGCGAAAAAATAAAATGTTGGAAACGATCGCAACACAATCAGACAGTTTAATACTTTCTTTTTATGATAATGGGGTTGTTGATGGTGATGTAATCTCGGTTTATGTGAATGGGCAAAACGTGATATCCAATGCCAGGCTAACGGAAGCAGCCACCAAAAAAACGATTTATTTTACTTCAACAAATAGCGATTCTATACAACTTACTTTAACAGCAGAAAATTTAGGTTCTTTGCCACCCAATACTGGTCTGGTTGTTATACAGGATGGTGAAAATAAATACCAAGTTCATTTTAGTGCTGACTTGCAAACAAATGCCACAATAGTTTTTAGAAAAAGAAGAAATTAATGCAGGAAGAAATCAGGTTGACACAATTTTCAAAAGGTGGCGGTTGTGGTTGTAAGATCTCTCCATCGGTTTTGCAACAGATGTTGGCCACGGAAGACAAGGGGATTTTTCAGCATCTTTTGGTAGGAAACGAGAACAGCGATGATGCAGCCGTGTATCAACTCAACGAGGAAACAGCCATCATTTCTACCACTGATTTTTTTGTTCCCATTGTTGATGATGCTTATGATTTTGGCAGAATTGCCGCCGCTAATGCCATCAGCGATGTTTATGCCATGGGCGGCAAACCGCTAATTGCTATTGCTATTTTGGGTTGGCCTATTGATAAACTTTCTGCTGAAGCTGCACAAAAAGTTTTGGAAGGTGGAAGAAATATGTGTGCAGAAGCTGGAATTCCCTTAGCGGGTGGGCATACCATTGATTCTGCTGATCCCATTTTTGGTTTAGCAGTTACAGGAATTGTTCATCCACAAAAAATAAAAAAGAATAACACCGCAGTGGAAGGTGATCTTTTATTTCTCACCAAGCCAATAGGTGTCGGCATTTTAGCAACGGCCTTAAAAAGAGGTGTTTTGCAAGATGAACACTACAAAGTTTTGCTACACCAAATGACAACATTGAATAAAGTTGGACAAGAGTTAGGGGCTTTAGATGATGTGCATGCTTTGACTGATGTAACCGGCTTTGGATTATTGGGGCATTTAATAGAAATGGCAGAGGGAAGCGGCCTTAGCGTTGAATTAAATTATAACGCAATAAAAAAGATTGATGGATTAGATGAATACTTAAAACAACGTACTATACCTGATGCTACTTTCCGCAACTGGAACAGCTATAGCGACAAGGTACAGTTTGATAAAGGCGTAAATGTGATGGAAGCATTTAATCTGTTGCCTGATCCGCAAACGAACGGGGGACTTTTAATTACTGTGGCAGAAAATGGAATTGATAAAATAAAAGAAATTTTTACGGCAAATGGCTTAGCAGGATTTACATCACCAATTGGCGTTTATATTTCGAAAGAAGAGAAAGTGATTATTGTAAAAAACTAATCTTTTGGCTGTAAAAATATTTCTGCCATCATACATCTTACACTGCCTCCTTCCACTTTTTCAATAGTAGAAACATCGATAGATAAAAGAACTCCAAAATGTTGAAGCCGTTTTTTTTGTTCTGTTTCAAGAGAATTAAAAGCCGTTTGACTCACTACAATAAACTTTTCGTCTTTCTTATTTTTTACCTGTAGCATATTGCCTGCGAAACAATTCACTTGAGATAAGGTGATGGTAATTATTTCGTGTCCTGTTGTTTCGAGCAAATGCCTGACAGCTATTTTTTCGATTTCATTTTCAATAGCATCTAAACAAACTACTGCGAAACCATCGCCAATACACATCATCACGTTTGTGTGATAAACAAGTTTTCCCTTCACATCTTTTGCTGTAAAAACAATGGCTCTATATTTATTTGCATGCGCAAATTTTTCAATAACATTTTTATGTGTTCGGGGAGATAAGCAAGCGTACAGGACTGCATTCTTATGATCAATAACTAAACTTCCCGTGCCTTCCAAAAACATATTATTTGCCTCAAATTTTGTCCAGTCTAAAACATCATTAACAATATAAGTTTTTGAAAGTAGATCCAAAATATCATCCCGTTTCTCCGTTCTTCTGCTAATTGCAAACATGGGAAAAATGTTAATGAGGCCACTGTTACTTGTATTAAACCAATTGTTTGGGAAAATGGCATCCGGTTTTATGGGCTCGGTAGTATCATCTACAACAAGAACTTCTATTTCATGTTTACGTAAGACTTTAACCATGGAATCAAATTCATACAAAGCCTTTTGCTGCAATTGTTTTTGAGATAAGGCAATATCATTTTGAAAATAATTATTCGCTGCCGTTTCTTTGTTAAAGCAAAATGCAGCAGGACGAACCATTAAAATTGTATCTGCGACCTGCATTAGCTGAAAGCATCTATTTTATCTGCAAGCTTCCTGTCTTTATCCGTTACAATATCTCCGGCATCATGCGTAGAAAGCCACATTTCAACTGTATTCCAAACGTTTGTCCACTTAGGATGGTGATCCATTTTTTCAGCAATCAATGCTACACGTGTCATAAAAGAAAAGGCTTCGCTAAAATTTTTAAACGTAAATTTTTTGTAGAGCGAGTTATTTTCTTCTTCCCAGGATTTATTCATTTTTAATAATTAATAGTTCATGATAAAAGGTTTGCAAACTAAACTCAATTTCATCTATTTCATTTGAAAACGACCTCATAGCACATCAGCAAATTATCGAATTAGCTAATTAAAACACCAGGTGCTCTTTATTACGAATTTTTTCATTGGTCATTTCCATTACTAATTGTACACTTTTAATATTTCTAATAGAATCAATCAAAGGTTCAATGATACAATCTTTTGCCACATCACCTTTTAATAACCACAAAAAATCCAGGTGCTTAAATTCGGGTAAAAGATATTCGCCGTCGAATTGATTATTATACAGGTAATGAACCAACGGCATATGCTTTTCAACATATTCGTAAATCGAAAAAAAATAGTGGCGGTTTTTTTTAGTAAGCTGAATTTCTATTTCATTATTAATGCGAAAATCTACTCCTAATAAACTATTCAATTGCCAGCAGAATTGATAGTCCTTCATGGGTGACATAATACCAAGTAATCTTGTTTCTTCAAAGAAACTATCCGTCAGATCTTTAGAATCAAGAACGAGTTTCATTTATTATACTTATGTTGATGAAATATATTAAAACTCTATTGCTGCGGAAAGTTTTTCACTCCCCCTGTTATAGGTAACATTGGTCGAATCTCCTTTTTTAAATTTGCTCAGCGCTTGCATATAACTTTCCACCGAATTGACCGTATGCTCCCCTAGTGCAATTATTATATCTCCCGTTTTTAACCCGGCTTTTTGTGCTGGACGATTTTCTGACACACCATCAACACGAACGCCGTTGCCACTAAACGTATAATCAGGCATAATTCCCATAGTAACACTAAACCGTGCAGAAGTTGAAGTTTGCATTTCGCGGGTTTTTGCAAATGCTATTCTGCCACTTCGCTTATTGATCGTTTCAATCAAACTTAAAAGATGTTTTACAATATGCATTTCTCCTGCATAATTTATTTTATCAAAATCATCTGTCGGCTTGTGATAATCGCTATGCAAACCGGTAAAATAAAAAAGCACCGGTATATCTTTTCTATAAAAGGAAGTATGATCGCTTGGCCCTGTGCCGCTTGAATCATATTTAAAAACAAGACCGCCGGCATACAATTTATTTTTCCCGGAAGCTGTAAACGTTTCGCCCCAGGCAGGCGATGTGCCATATCCGCCAACCGTTAGCACACGGGAAGTTTCATTTAACCTTCCTAACATATCCATATTGATCATAAAATTAATCTTTGCTAAATCGATGGTTGGATGCTCAACGAAATATTTGGAACCATACAGGCCTAACTCTTCTCCTGAAAAACCAATAAACAAATAATTATTTTGCTTTGCTTTTGACGATTTTAAAAGGCGTGCTAATTCAATCAATGCAGCCGTGCCGCTTGCGTTATCATCTGCGCCATTATGAATTTGTTTTTCGCCATTACGCACCATACTATTACCGTCTTCACCAAAACCAAGGTGATCGAAATGTGCACCTAAAACAATGGTTGTGGTAGCTTTATTATCTATAAAACCTATTACATTATTTCCTGTTCTGGTTTTAGGTACAATATCCGTTTTCAATTTAATATCAAGCGAGGCAGCTTCATCAGTAAAATATTTTGTGGCCGCGTCTTTTGTAACATAAATAACTGGGATTTTCAACACCTCAGATTTATCTTTTCCATTAAAAACTAATCCATCTTCTTTATCGGATGTATTATAAACAAAAATGGCAGAAGCTCCCTTGCCATGCATTTCTTCCGCTTTTGTTTTAATACTTTCATTAATATCAAAATGTGGATTGTCTTTACTTACCTCTAGCAATTCTTTCACATCTAAAAACCATGGCGATTGCCCTTCATGCAAGGCGACGGATGACATGGCTTCTAAAGATGTATTAGGGCTGTAAATCAAAGGAAAAAAGTCTTTGTGTAGCAATAGAGAATTTCCATTAATCAATAAATGAGTAGAAGGATTAACCTGCTTTCCTTCTGCCACTTCAAAAGGTTGATAAAATGTATTAACTCCTTTTGCCTGTAATCCAATTTTTAGAAATTCGCTGCTGATGTATTCCATCGCCAGTTTTTCACCTGCGGTCCCGGTCCGGCGGCCTTCTAATTTATCTGCCGCTAAAAAGTTTACATGCTTTTCCAGATTGGCTACAAGCTGTTTATCTTCTTTCTTCAGTTTTTGGGCATGAACATTAGTAATAGACCAGGCTAATATGACTAATATGTATTTTCTTTTAAAAATCATGATTTAGAAATGAATGGTGAATCAAAATTATTCGAATGGATTTAGTTAGCAGACGTTAAATTCTCTTTTATTTATTAATTTTTCCCTTAAGCTTTTGCAAAACTTCCAAACTCGTAAGCCCCTAAGGCTTAGGCATTCTAATTTCGCCATCCGAAACGTGGCGAAAAATATTTTACATATTGCTTTAGTGGGTAATCCAAATAGCGGTAAAAGCTCTTTGTTCAATTGTTTAACGGGTTTAAATCAACAGGTAAGCAATTTTCCCGGTGTAACGGTAGATAAAAAAACAGGTTATACTAAGATTGCTGAAAATCTTTCTGCTACAATTATTGATTTGCCTGGTACTTATAGCCTTTACCCCAAACGGATGGATGAGTGGGTAAGTTATCGTGTTTTATTAAGCCAGGATAAAGAACACAAAGCAGATATTTTTATTGTAGTAATTGATGCCAGCAATTTAAAAAGGAATTTGCTTTTTTGTACCCAGATCATTGATTTGAAAAAACCAGTGGTTATAGCTTTAACCATGGCCGACCTTGCAAAAAGAAAAGGCATTACAATTGACATTGGAGAATTAGAAAGAGAATTGGGTGTTCCTGTTATAGCCGTTAACCCCCGCAAACAAAAAGGCATTTTACAATTAAAAAAAGCCATTGAGCAAACTGCTTTGAATCAATATAAAATTCCGTCAAGAGATTTTATTGATAACAAAGCACTGGCGCATGCTTCCATTGAAGATCTTCAGAAATTATTACCCGGCACCAGTGACTATACCGCCATTCATTTTTTAATTAACCACGAAGATTTTGATCTGGGTAATTCAATGCAGGATAGTATAGAAAATATAGAAGCGCAACATGTGTTTAATCATACCAAAACGCAGGCGACAGAAATTTTGCAACGCTATCAACGTATTAAGCATGTAATGCAGGTCGCCGTATCCGAACCTGACCCTTTGCAAAAAACTTTATTTACCGATAAACTGGATAATATTTTATTGCATCGCCGCTGGGGTTATTTGATCTTATTGGCTGTTTTATTTTTGCTTTTTCAAAGTGTTTTTTTATTGGCTCAGTATCCCATGGATTGGATTGAAAAAGGATTTTCATTAACCAGCAATTGGCTGTCTGATAGTTTGCCCCAAGAATGGTGGTCAGATTTGTTGATCAATGGAATTGTTGCCGGCCTAAGTGGTATATTGATTTTTGTACCGCAGATCATGATCCTTTTTGGATTGATTACACTTTTAGAAGATACGGGTTATATGGCCCGTATTAGTTTTTTAACTGACCGCTTAATGCGAAGCGTGGGATTAAATGGCAAAAGCGTAATGCCGCTTATTAGTGGTTTTGCCTGTGCTGTACCTGCTATTATGAGCGCCAGGAGTATTGAGAATAAAAAAGAAAGACTACTTACTATATTGATCACTCCTTTAATGAGTTGTTCAGCCCGGTTACCGGTCTATACCATATTGATTGGATTAGTTATCCCTAATATATTCATCTTTGGTTTTATCAATCTGCAAGGTTTGGTAATGATGGCCTTATATCTATTGGGTTTAGTAATGGCTTTATTCGTTTCATATATTGCCAAATGGTTTATTAAAATAACAGAAAAAAGTTTTTTCATTTTAGAACTCCCCACGTACCGTTCTCCTCGTTGGAATAATATATTTCAGACCATGGTGAATAAAGCCAAAATATTTGTAACCGATGCAGGCAAGGTAATCATGATCATAAGTTTAATTCTTTGGGCTTTGAGTTCTTTCGGGCCAGGTAACCGAATGGAGCTGGCTGAAGAAAAATATAGCCAGGCTATTATTCAAAATCCTTCCATTGCTGATTCATTGAAAGTAGAATTAAGTACGTCAAAATTGGAAAACTCTTATGCTGGTATTATTGGCAAAAGCATGGAGCCTGTCATTCGTCCGCTCGGCTTTGATTGGAAAATTGGTATTGCCCTTGTTACTTCTTTTGCCGCAAGAGAAGTATTTGTAGGCACTATGGCGACTTTATATAGTGTGGGAGAAGAAGATGAAGGATTAATGCTAAGAGATAAAATGAAGGCTGCACAAAAGGAAGACGGCACGCCTATATTTACGCTTGCTACAGGCGTTTCATTAATGATATTTTATGTGTTTGCCATGCAGTGCATGAGTACTCTGGCTATTACCCGCAGGGAAACTAAAAGTTGGAAATGGCCGGCCATTCAATTTTTTTATATGACGGGGCTTGCTTATGTTATGAGCCTGTTGTTTTATCAATTACTAAAATGATCCCAAAAGAGGGCTGACAACTTTTTGGTTAGTACCCACGCTTCATTATCTGGTTTCCAACTTTCGTCTTTATTGTTTTTTGTGCAAATGCAAAAGATATATCTTGCACCCTTGCCATTTACAAATAACACTTCGCTGCGGCTTTGATTGACTGCACCATTTTTGCTGGCTACAAACACGTCAGGCGGAATTTGAGAAATAGCCTGTTCATCCCAATAATTTCTACCGAGCAAGCGAAGCATTTGCGCACTTCTTTCTTTGTTGATCACTTCGCCACGAACAATCTTTTCCATGATCATTGCCATTTCCTTTGGTGTTGTTTGCGCCCAGCCATACATTGTTCTATCGTTTTCTCTGCCCGGTGTTCTTGAATTTACTCTCGTGCTTTTAAATCCAAGGCTGTCTAAAATTTCATTGATACGGGTACCTTTCCCGGCAAGGCTCTGCAGCCAAAGACTGGCGGTGTTATCGCTGGTGGTCAACATCAGCATCAATACTTTACTGAGGTCAACTTTTTCCGTGTCTTTGTACGAACCTAAAATATCAACACCGGCATATAATAAACTATCCCTGTACGTAAGACTTTGATGATAGGTTAATTCTCCTGTATTCAATTTATCCATCACTCCTAACAAAATAGGTATTTTAACCATGCTCGCGGTGGGAAAAATTGTATCTGCATTAATGCTGATCGTTTTCCCATTCTTTAAGTTTTTTGCAAAGACTCCTATATCACCGTTAAAGCCTTTGATCAGTGCTTCTACCTGCCGCTGTAATTTTTTGTCAATTTTTTGAGCAGGCAGTTTTGCAATAGTCAATGCAAATAAAATAATTAAGAAACCTTGTTTTATCATATCTGCTAAAATGATTTCTTCTGGATAGTTTTATTACCTGTTGATTTATTCTGCGTCATTTTCATATAATCAGTCACTAAATATAAAAACGCTTTGATGCCGGTTTGCATGCCGCTTTCATCAATAAAAAAATCGGGTGTGTGATGCGAAGGTGTTGTTTTGGGATTACCTCCTTTGGGCATACCGCCCACATTAAAAAATAAGCCTGGTACTTTTTGCTGAAAAAATGAAAAATCTTCGGCTCCGGTTTTTGGCGGGATGGTAGTAACATTAGGTGTACCGGCAGCTTTTTGCAGCGATGGCACCATTAAAGCAGTCAGGGCTTCGTTGTTATAAGTTACCGGGTAGTGTGAGCTGTATGGAATTTCTGCAACAGCCGTAGCACCTGCGGCTTCAGCTGTTTTGGTAACAATAGTTTTAATACGATCAATCAACATTTTTTCATCTTCATCAGTTAGAGATCTAATAGTTCCAAGCATCTCCACTTGTTCGGGAATAATATTGCTGCGGTTACCACCATTTATAGCACCAATGGTTACAACGCCGGCATTTTCTGTAATATCCAGGTTGCGGCTTACAATCGTTTGAAGATTATTGATGATCTGTGCCGACACTACAATGGGATCAACCGAATGCCAGGGAGCCGCACCATGTGCCTGCCGGCCTTTAACAGTTATCTTCATATCATTTACACCAGCATAAAATCCACCGGGACGATACGTAATCTTTCCAACTTCCGTTTGTGCATTAATGTGCAAACCAAAGATCACATCCACCTTCGGATTGTCAAGCACTCCTTCTTTCACCATCAATTCAGCGCCACCTTCTTCACCTTTTGGTGCACCTTCCTCAGCCGGTTGAAAAATAAATTTTACCGTTCCTGCCAATTCATTTTTCATACCTGCTAATATTTCGGCTGCACTCATTAGCATGGCCACGTGTGTATCATGCCCACAAGCATGCATTACCCCAACTTCTTGTCCATTA
>Ga0208736_1000505_pt1 | contig 11212 bp, 10 predicted proteins | sample AntDryMetagUQ255_FD_188090 | JGI IMG/M metagenome (GOLD analysis project Ga0208736, IMG submission 188090) | Polar desert microbial communities from Antarctic Dry Valleys - UQ255 (SPAdes) | ecosystem: Environmental > Terrestrial > Soil > Desert | place: Antarctic Dry Valleys | collected 2008-12-31 | reverse complement strand
CGCTGATAAATTGCGGTTTAATTTTTTGACTGTTCATTTAACTTGTAAAACCCAGTGCGAAAATCTCACTAATCTGAATTCAATTCCTGCGTTTCTTCCGTCTCGTCAAACAAACGGCTGACGGGCGTGTGCGCGGGCGGCAGACTTTCGCGCTGTTCGGTCAAGTCTTTTTGCAGTTTGGCGACGGCTTCGCGGGCGCGTTCAAAGTCGTCTTTTTTTATTTTCAGCGTGACTTTGCCGTCTTTGTTCGGCAGCTTGCTAAGTGCGGAAAAGTCTTTGAGGCGAATTTCGATCTTCGCGCCGATTTTGAAAAAGCCTTTGCGAAATTTTACGTCCAAAATTTCATCGAGCGAGATGCGGGCTTCTTTTACGCCGTCTTTGATGATTCCGAAAAGTTTCGATTCAAATTCGAGAACGATTCCGGCGGACGAAAATTTGCCCATGCCGTCAATCTGCGACATTCCGCTCTGGGTTTTAAATGGAACGCTGATGAAATTGGGTTTTGACATTTTATAAATCCTGCGCTCTGGTTTCGTCTTGTTCGGGGTGAATTTCGAGTTCGTCCATTCGCTCTTTTTCGCTGACATAATTAAACATCGCCAGCCCGATGGTGACGAGCGCGACGGCGATGCCGTAATAAAGCGTGTCGAGCGCGTTTTCCGATGCCAGCAATTTTTGCAGAAATTTGACCGCCAGCACCGGGATAATCACGAAGCTGAATTTCGCTTTAAGCTCGTTGAGGTCGCGGACAAGCATCCAGTCGGGAACTTTCAGCCCGCCGATAAAAAGCTCGTAAAGACTGATCGAAATAACCAGCATCGCGGTGGCGACCAAAATAATATCCAGACAATCAAACAGCGCGACCAAAGCGAAATCATCTTTCACTTCGTTCAAAGCTATTGCCGTTACCGTTGTGACGGTTTTATACACGCCGAGAATGTATGCCGTCAGCGAACAGACGAAAAGAACGAGAACGCCGATGTAAGCGATGTATCGCGATTTTTCGATTAACCATTTCATTTATTCGGTGTTTAGAATTTTATTTCTCTAAAATCTTCCTCTTGAATGCAGGCGCGACAATTGAATTGTCGAAAACATCGTAAGCCGCAGAAACCGCCTCCGGCAGTCCGGCTTCGTCGGCAATCGCCAATTCGCTTTCCAAATAATCGGAAACTGCGGCGACGATTTTTTTTAACTCGTTTTCGTCGGCGATGTTTTCTTCTCTCAAAAATCTCTCGTAGCGATCAATCGGGTCGTTGGTCGTCGCCCAGAAATCAATCTCGCCGGCGGGAACATAACTCTGATTATCGTGTTCGGCGTGTCCTTTGCGGCGATACGTCATCGCCTCGATGAGAACCGAGCCATTGCCATTTCGAGCGTGTTCGACCGCGCGTTTCATCGTTTCATAACACGCGACAATATCGTTGCCGTCTGTCTGTAAACCCAAAATTCCGTAGCCGACGGCTTTGTCAACAAATGAAGCGGCGGCGCATTGATTTCTGGTCGGCGTAGAATAAGCGTAGCCGTTGTTTTCGATAAGCGTAATCAAAGGCAGCTTTTGCACGGCGGCGAAATTTACGCCTTCGTGAAATGTTCCCGTCGAACTCGCGCCTTCGCCCAAGTAAGCAACGGCAACACGATCTTCTTTTTTCATTCTCGAAGCCAATAAAACGCCCGTCATTACGGGAATCATATCGCCGAGGTGAGAAATCGGACCGATAAAGCCTTTTTCCAAATCGGCGAAATGAAACTGCACGTCGGTCGCGCGTGACGGCGCGTTGGCTTTGCCGAGATACTGCGCGAAAATCGTGCGCGGCAGAATTCCTTTGACAAAAACCGCGCCGATGTCGCGGATTAACGGCGCGATAAAATCCTGTTTTGAAAGCGCGAAAGCCGTCCCGACCGCTGTTGATTCCTGCCCCAAAGAAGTGAAAACGCCGCCCGTCAATTTCGCCTGACGCTTCAGCCGGACGGTGATTTCGTCAAACATTCGGGTCATCTTTACGAAGCGATACATCTCTAAAAATTGCTCTTCTGTCAGAGAAGTTTCCCGCGTGCACGAAAGCGGTTCGCCTTGTTTTTTCAAATTTGTTTTTGCCGTCATTTTTGTTTTCGCCACGAATTACACGAATAGCACGAATAAAAACAAATAAAAATAATCCGTGTTATTTGTGTAATTCGTGGCTAATTTTTTTTCCAGAAATATTTTGCGATGCCGTAAATGCTAATCAGCACCCAAAAAAATTCTACGATGAAAGCGGCGAAGTTAAAACTATAGACAAGCGAAATTAAAATCAAGCTCGCGCCGAGCGCGTTGAGCAGCGAATAAAGAAGCGTCTCGCTGCGGATTTTTTCGAGCTGCAGCGCGGTGTATGTGAGAATTATCAGCCCGACACCGATTGAACCGACGACATCATACCAGGCATATCGCATAAATTATTTTTCTTCCCGTCCGTCTTCATACCAAGACTCGTGCGGCGAAGAACGGTAGCAGCGCAAGCAATCAGTCCATTGCCAACGGTAACCGCATCCCGGACATCGCCCGCGCGTGTCGAAAGTATTCCATTCCGTTCCGCATCCGTAGTGCGAACCGAAATCGGCGCAGCACCAACGGCTTGACGCGCGCGGCTGCCAGCGGCACAAAGGACAACGAATCCGGCTGAAATCCGTCGGCGTATCTTTCAACTTTTCGGTTTCAGAGCGATCATCGAAACCCGAACTTTTTCGGAAAAGAAAAAAGACGGAAATTGTATCGAATAAAAGCGACGATATGTTTTGTCGTGTAAACATGTCTTTTCCCAAAAGATTAAACGAAAAAGTGAAAGATTATTTGAACGAATATTTAGCGACCAGACCGTTTGCTCCGACCGCCCAAACCGTTTTTTTGCCTTTCGCCCGCACCGCGTTGTAATTGTTTTTGTCGAGATTTACCCAAGTCTTTCCGCCGTCAGTAGATATATCCGAACCGTTTGAGCCGACCGCAATTAAAGTATTTCTATCAATATAGGTCACGCCCGAACGATAGCCGCTCAAACCTTTGCCGAGAGTCCAACTTACGCCGCCGTCAATTGTAAAAGCCGAGTTATTGTTAATTTCATCAGGCTTTTCATAATTTCCACCAACGATTACGCCGCGCGTTTTATCAAACATCGCAATCGAAAAAATTCCGCTGCCCGCCGTTCCTTTGACGATTGGCGAATCTGAAACGAACCAACTCAAACCTCGATTAACGGAACGAAAAATTCTTGCGTCTGTTCCGCCGGAAACGAGAAAAATGTCGTTTTTGCCGTTAGTTAAAATACAAGTTCCACTTGCCGCAAACGCCGCTTCGCCCGGTTTGGCACCCGGCATTTTTGAATTATCCAGAACATTCCACGTTATGCCGTCAGTCGTTTCAATCAAAAGATATTTGCCGTCAACCGGATCGCTCATCGCAATCCCGTGCGTTTTATCCCAAAAAGCAAACGCATCGAAAAATGCTTTTTCATTCTTGTTTGTATACAGAAGATACCAGTCTTTCCCGCCGTTAGGCGTTTTATAAATCTGCGAATTCTTACCGTCGCCGATACTCAAAACGTAAGCCGTGTCGGTATCGAACGCTTCAATATCGCGGAAATCTAAATTTTCAGCACCGCGAATTCTAAAGATTTGCCAAGTTTTTCCGCCGTCAACAGTGCGAATGATAGTTCCGCCCGTTCCGCTCGCCCAAACGACTTTTTCGCTAACGACCGACAACCCGCGCAAACTCGCTTTGGTTTCAACCGTCTGCTTTCGCCATTGCGCGTTTGCGACGCAGGCGAAAACGACAAACAAAAAAAGAAAAACGACGAGGCGCGGAAAAAATGTTTGGAATGTCGAACTGTTTTTCATAAACAATAATCGTAAAGCGTAAAAGTTAATCTCGCGGAACGCTTGTTTTTCAGCTTGGTTATAAAGTAATTTAAGTTTGTCTAAATTTCAAAAATCAAAAAGTAATGCTTGAAGAATTCGCGTTTGGCGCGTCATTAAATCAGCCGCCGGTTTTAGAAAATTACAATCTTTTCGCGTCCGATGCGGCTTTGCAAACGGCGGTCGAAGCGAACGGCGGCGCGTGGAACAACGAACACGCCCGAAAATGCGGCGAGATTTTGGGACGCGCCGAAACTCTGGAATTAGGAAGTCTCGCCAATCGAAACGCGCCAGTTTTGAAAACTCACGACCGCTTCGGCAATCGTCTCGACGCGGTGGAATTTCATCCGGCGTATCACGAACTGATGCGCGTCGCGGTTGAAAACGAAACGCACAGTTTGGCGTGGACGAGTGAAAATGATGGCGCGTATGTCGCCCGCAGCGCGTTGGCGTTTTTGAAACAGCAGGTTGACGAAGGCACGAGCTGCCCTTTGACGATGACTTTCGCCGTCGTTCCGTCTTTGAAAATAGAGCCGGAAATCGCCGACGAATGGCTGCCGCGCGTTACATCAAACGAATACGACCCCAGATTTATTCCCGCTTGGGAAAAACGCGGCGCGACTTTCGGAATGGCGATGACCGAACCGCAGGGCGGAAGCGATGTCCGCGCCAATCTAACCTTTGCCCAAAAAATCGGCTGCGGAGAGTATGAAATCACGGGCAGAAAATGGTTTTGTTCCGCGCCGATGAGCGATGCTTTTCTAGTTTTGGCACAAACCGAAAAGGGAATTTCCTGTTTTCTGCTGCCGCGTTTTAATCCCGACGGCGGGAAAAATGCCTTTTATATTCAGCGTTTAAAGGACAAACTCGGCAACAAATCGAACGCATCGAGTGAAGTGGAATTTCACGCGGCGTACGCGCGAATTATCGGCGAAGAAGGACGCGGTGTGGCGAATATTATGGAAATGGTGCGGCACACCAGGCTCGATTGCGCGGTCGGTTCGGCGGGAACTTTGCGCCGCGCCGTTGCCGAAAGTTTGCATCACTGCGCGCATCGCTCCGCGTTTAGTAAATTGCTCATTGAGCAACCTCTAATGCGAAATGTGCTGGCTGATTTAGCTCTCGAATCCGAAGCGGCGACCGCGCTCGCCTTTCGTCTCGCGCGCGGCTTCGACGAATCTAAACGGAGCGATGAGGCGAAACTTTTTACGCGCATCGCTACGGCAATCGGCAAATTTTGGATTTGCAAACGCGCCGTCGCCGCCGTCAGCGAAGCGATGGAAGCGATGGGCGGCAACGGCTACGTCGAAGAATCAATTATGCCGCGACTTTACCGCGATGTTCCGGTCAATTCGATTTGGGAAGGTTCGGGCAACGTGCAGTGTCTCGACGTTTTGCGTTCCTTGCGAAAAGAACCGGAGAGCATCGAAGTTTTGCTCAAAGAAATAAAATCGGCGAGCGGCGCAAATGAGAATTTCGATAATTACATCGCCGCCGCCGAAAGAGAATTGCTTAACGCTGACAATCTGGAATTTCGCGCCCGCCGCGTCGTCGAGAAATTAGCCGTCGCTTTGCAAGCCTCGGTTTTACTGAAAACCGTCCCCGATTACGTCGCGGAAGCGTTTTGCAATTCGCGGCTGGCAGACAATAGAAATTTGAATTTTGGAACTTTGCCAACCGGCATCGAGATTCAGAAGATCATCGCACGTTCGATGCCGAAAACGGAAAAAATTTAAACCACAGATTTACACAGATAAACTCAGATAAGTAAAAACAAGATACGTAGATTTATAAAATAAAAATCTTATATTATCTGTGTCCATTTGTGGAAACGCGAAGCGGGATGGTTAAATAATTCTTAAAAATTATGTTGAATCTAGGTATCCTACTCGAAGACAGCGCGCGAAATGTGCCGGAACGAACAGCCGTAATTTGCGGCGGCGCGAAAATGACTTACTCGGAAATTGACGCGAAAGCCAATCAAGTCGCTAACGCATTGCGCGAAATCGGGATTGAAAAAGGCGACAAAGTTGCGCTGACTTGTCCGAACCTGCCATTTTTTCCAATCGTTTATTACGGCATTTTGAAAACGGGCGCGGTCGTTGTGCCGCTCAATGTTTTATTGAAAGGACGCGAGATCGCCTATCATCTCAACGACTCGGACGCGCGCGTTTATTTCTGTTTTCAGGGCGCGGCTGATTTGCCGATGGGCGAATACGGTTACGAAGGTTTTAATCAAACGGAAACGTGCGAAAAGTTTATTTTGATAAACGCGAATCCGGCTGAGAAATCGCCGTTTGAAAATACGAAAACTTTCGCCGAGTTTATCGGAAGCCAGCCGACCAATCACGAATCGGAAGTGACGAACGCCGACGACACGGCGGTAATTCTTTACACATCAGGCACAACCGGACAACCGAAGGGCGCGGAACTGACGCATTTGAATATGATTCTCAACGCGCGGCTGTTCGGCGTTTACGATGTGCGGCGCGGTTACGATACGCATCTTTTAGCGTTGCCGCTATTTCACTCGTTCGGGCAGAGCGTGCAGATGAATTCAGGGTTTTATAACGGCGCGACGCTCAATCTGCTGCCGCGTTTCACGCCCGAAGCCGCGCTTTCGGAAATGGAGAAAAACGAGGTGACGATTTTCGCGGGCGTGCCGACGATGTATTGGACGCTGCTCAATTATGCGGACGCGGGCAAATTTGATCTAGCGAAAATAGCCGCCAATTTAGCGACGTGTCACGCGGGCGGTTCACCTCTGCCGCTCGAAGTTCTGCGCGGTTTTGAAGAGAAATTTAACACGAAAATTATGGAAGGCTACGGGCTTTCGGAGACTTCGCCAGCCGCCGTTTTCAATCGCGCGGTGAATTCGCGTCCCGGTTCGGTCGGCTTTCCCGTCTGGGGCGTGGAGGTGCGCGTTGTTGATGAAAACGGCGCGGACGTTCCCGTCGGTGATTTAGGCGAAATCGTCATTCGCGGACACGTCGTGATGAAAGGCTATTACAAAAAACCGGAAGCGACCGCCGCCGCCATCAAAAACGGCTGGTTTTATTCGGGCGACATCGGGCGTTTCGACGCGGACGGTTTTTTGTATATCGCCGACCGCGTGAAAGATATGATTCTGCGCGGCGGTTTTAACGTCTATCCGCGCGAACTCGAAGAAGTTCTGATGACGCACGAAGCCGTTTCTCTCTGCGCCGTCATCGGTATTCCTCACGAAGAATACGGCGAAGAGGTCAAAGCCTTTATCGTTTTGAAACCGGGCGCGAACGCTTCCGAAAGCCAAATTGTCGAATGGTGCAGGGAAAATATGGCGAGTTACAAATATCCGCGCCTCGTCGAATTTAGGGAAATGCTGCCGATGACGGCGACGGGCAAGATTTTGAAAAGAGAGTTGCGCTGATTTTGCCGAGATAGAGAAATTAACAGGGAAAAATCAGGGCGAATAAGGATTAAATCAAAGATTAAGTTTTTTACCCCTGTTCATTCCTTTTCTTGGCTAATAAACCATTCGCGTTTTTATCGTTCCTTTAACCTCTTTTAAAATCTCAAACGCTTCTCGTGAAAGTTTCCGATCAATGTCCAAAATTACATAGCCGATTTCGTCGTTCGTCTTGAGATACTGCCCGACGATATTGATGTCACGCGTCGAAAGTTTCGAGTTTATCTCGCTCAACACGCCCGGAATGTTCTGGTGAATATGCAGAATGCGGTGCGTTTTATCTTGCGGCGGAAGATTGACCGGCGGGACGCTGTGCGAGCCGTTCGACGTTCCGAGTTCGAGGTAATTTATCAATTTCGCCGTGACATCCAACCCGATATTCGCCTGCGCTTCTTCGGTCGAGCCGCCGATGTGCGGCGTTAAAATCACGTTCGGCAGATTTTGCAAAACGGTGGAAAATTCGTCGCCGTTTTTTTCCGGCTCTTGGGGGAAAACATCAATCGCCGCTCCTGAAATCATACCGCTTTCGACGGCTTTTTTCAGCGCGTCCAAATCAACCACATCGCCGCGCGAGTAATTGAGAAAGATACTTCCTTTCGGCATCGCGGCGAGCGTTTCGGCATTAATCATATTTCGCGTCGTCGCGTCCGACGGAACGTGCAGGGTAACGATGTTCGATTGCTTTAACAATTCTTTCAAGTCACGAATTTGCCTGGCGTTTCCGTGCGGCAGTTTGGTCAGAACATCGTAATAGACGACGTTCATTCCCAACGCTTCCGCCATCACCGAAACCTGCGAGCCGATGTTGCCGTAACCCACGATTCCAAGAGTCTTCCCGCGCAATTCAAAACTGCCTTTCGCTTCTTTAAGCCAAAACCCTCGGTGCGCCGCCGCGTTTTTGTCGGAAATCTTGCGAATCAGCATCACGCACAAACCGATGACGAGTTCGGCGACCGAGCGCGTGTTGGAATACGGCGCGTTGAAAGCGGCGATGCCTTTTTGGGTTGCGGCTCGCAAATCAATTTGATTGACACCGATACAAAACGCGCCGATTGCCAGCAGCTTGTCGGCTCGCTCTAAAACCTTTTCCGTGACGCGCGTTTTTGAGCGAATGCCCAAAATATGAACGCCTTTAATCTCCCGAATTAAATCCGCTTCGCTGATTGCGCCGGAAAGATTTTTTATCTCCGCGTAACCGCTTTGTTTGAATTCTTCGATTGCCGAATCCGAAATGTTTTCGAGCAGCAGAATTTTGATTTTGCCGCGCGGGTAAGATGTCTGCGAGTTGGTCATAAACAAGATGATAACAAATCTCTGAATCACCGAATTGAAAATGCCTTCTAAATTCGCAATAACGCAAAATCATTTTAAGCGTCGCAAACAATTCTTCATTGAAAACAAATGACGAAGCGAAATTTTATGCGCCGAATGAGTTAAAAATTCCGCTTTTGTCGGCATAGTTTAATCTGCTAACCAAAGACGAAAAACTTCCTTCACTTTCGGTATTGCAATTCCCGCTAATGTCAAAATCTCTATACCTGATTTCCGACAATTCGCTCGGCTTAAAATAATGACAAATTTGTTTTTCAATTTGATATAATTGCGAAAGGCATAAGGTCTTCCTTATTCATAAACACACCTTCCTGGAGAACATCAAATGAAATACAACTCGACGAAATTCGTTTTTTACGTAGTGCTGTGCTGCGTCTTAATAATTTCCGCCGCAAGTTCGGCATCATCGCAAGCCGCGCCGGGAGAACCGGAGCTGAGCGTCGCCGGTCTTCGTCTCGGCGATGAAGAATCGGCAAAAACCGTGCTGCAAAATTATTCTCCGCGCTACGACAACGATCTTAATCAACCGAAATACTTCTTCTACAACGGCTACGGAAATCAAGTGATGTCCGTCACCGCGCACTCGAAAGAACGACCGTTTTTAATTGTCGGCATCGAAGTTTTCGCCGTCGGCGAATCGTATCAAAAGAAACATTTTCAAATGAAGGAAACGAATTCTTTTATGAGCGAATCCGGTTTTTTTATCGGCGCGCGTCCCTCAGCCGCGTCATTGATATTTGCCATCCCGAACGTCACCGGACCAAAGGAAATTATGAAAAAAAAAGGCGTGCCGCAGGCGGATGAAACATTGGAAAAAGTCAGAACGCTGCGTTATCAACTCGGCGCGGTCAAAGAATTAGAAGCTCAAAAATCAAAGCTGAAAAATATAAACTTCGGAGCATATACGGCGGAATACCGTTTCTATAAAAACAAGTTGAGCCGGTTCAGCATTGCGGTGAACAGTGCTGACGCGCAAGCGACAAACTAAAGTTTGAACTCCTTGGCTAAGGCTTGAAATTCTTTTTCAAGCCTTGCCAGACTTCAAAGTATTCGTGCTGCAATTCGGCGGTTTCCATCGCAAATTTGGTCGGGCGAATAATGTAACGCGACTCGAACATAAACGCCATTGTGCCGGAAAGTTTCACCGGTTTGAGTTCGGCTTTCGAGGCTTTCTCAAACGCTTCGGCATCTGGTCCGTGCGCGCTCATTTGATTGTGCAGCGACGCGCCGCCCGCGACAAAACCTTCTTCCTTAGCGTCGTATTGCCCGAAACACAAACCCATAAATTCCGACATATAATTGCGATGAAACCACGGCGGGCGAAATGTATCTTCCTGCACAAGCCAGCGGTCAGGGAAAATCACAAAATCGCAGTTCGCCACGCCGACTTCGGGCGAAGGCGCGGTTAAAACCGTGAAAATGCTCGGGTCTGGATGGTCAAATGAAATCGAGCCGATAGTATTAAACCGCCGCAAATCATATTTATACGGCGCGTAGTTGCCGTGCCACGCGACAACATTTAATGGCGAGCTTTTTATTTCCGTCGTCCACAAATTGCCGCCGAATTTCGCCGTCAATTCCATCGAGCCGTCTTTATCTTCAAACCACGCGACGGGCGTTTCAAAATCGCGCGGATTCGCCAGACCGTTCGCGCCAATCGGACCCAAATCGGGCAGCCGAAAATGCGCCGCGTAATTTTCGCAGATGTAGCCGCGAGCCTCGCCGTCGGGCAATTCGACGCGGAATTTCAAACCGCGCGGCAAAACGCAAATTTCGCCCGCGCCGATTTCGATAATTCCGAGTTCGGTCAAAAAACGAACGCGATTTTTTTCCGCGACGACGAGCATTTCGCCGTCGGCATTGTAAAAAAATCTGTCCGTCATATTTTTGTTGCAGGCGAAAATATGAACGCCTAATCCGGTTTGCGAAAACGAATCGCCGCAGCCAGCCATCGTAACTATTCCGTCAACAAAATCGGTCTCCGCTTCGGGCAAAGGCTGTGGATTCCAGCGCAGTTGATTCGGCGTGGTTACGATTTCATCAAACTTTGAAACAATGCGATTATTTTCAATTTGCCGAAACGGGCGATGCAGAACCGACGGCTGAATGCGGTAAGTCCAAGTGCGTTTATTCAAAAGGCGCGGCGTGGTAAAAGATGTTCCCGAAAACTGTTCGGCGTAAAGTCCGAGCGGCGTTCTCTGCGGCGAATTACGTCCAATCGGTAAAGCGCCCTTAACTGCTTCGGTGGCGAATTCATTGCCGAATCCGCTTTGATATTTTAATTGTTCTTTGCTTGTCGTCGGTGTCATTTTTAATTTGGTTTTAAAGTTCTCTACCAATAGTTTTATGTCGCCAAACAGCAATTACATTGCAATCAGCGTGACGGTCTTCTGGATTATTTTCAGAAAGTCTTTCTCTAATGTCATACGCCTTTTCATAGTTATCTATCAACCCAAACTTATTAAGGTCGCTAGTTGAGAAAGTTTCATCAAAACCACCACAATTTGTTAGCGCACTGTTACTGTAATCATTGTCCAATAATTC
>Ga0208736_1000503_pt1 | contig 11223 bp, 13 predicted proteins | sample AntDryMetagUQ255_FD_188090 | JGI IMG/M metagenome (GOLD analysis project Ga0208736, IMG submission 188090) | Polar desert microbial communities from Antarctic Dry Valleys - UQ255 (SPAdes) | ecosystem: Environmental > Terrestrial > Soil > Desert | place: Antarctic Dry Valleys | collected 2008-12-31 | reverse complement strand
ATTCTCGGCGAGGGCTACCGCAGCCTGGCCGAGGGAGCCAAGGTCAGCTATGACGCCGAAGCCGGCGACAAGGGGCCCAAGGCGGTCAACGTCCAGGCCATCTGATCGCTGGCCCGGGCTCTGAGCCCGGACCACGATCTTCGTCGTACCGAGGGCGACCGCGCAAGCGGTCGCCCTCGTCGTTTGCGTTCGCCGCGCTGCTGTAGGTTGCGCCGCGGCATGACGCCTCTCCGCCGATGGCCGCACTGGGAGGCGGCGGCGCTCGCCGCGCTGACGCTCGCCGCGCTCGCCGGCTTCTTCGTCTATCCCACCTACTCGGAGTACGACTCGCTGTACTCGCTGCTGTGGGGGCGCGAGCTGCTGCACGGCACGCTGCCGTCCTTCGACGCCTACCGCGCCCCGACCCAGCACCCGCTGTGGGTCGCGATCTGCGTCCCGCTGGCGGCGCTCGGCCAGGACGGCAACCGGGTCCTGCTGGGACTGTGCGTGCTGTCGTTCGTCGCGCTCGTCGCCGGGATGTACAAGCTCGGCAAGGAGTCCTTCGGCTGGGTCGTCGGCCTCGTCGGCGCGCTGCTGCTGCTGAGCCGCCTGGACTTCCCGTTTCTCGCCGCCCGCGGCTACATCGACATCCCGTACCTCGCGCTGATCCTGTGGGCGGCCGCGCTGGAGGCGCAGCGGCCCAGGCGCGGACGGCCGGTCTGGATCCTGCTGACGCTCGCCGGCCTGCTGCGGCCGGAGGCCTGGCTGCTGGCCGGTCTCTACGGCATCTGGATGGCCTGGGGCAGGCCGCTGCGCGAGTGGGTGCGCGTCGGGGCGACCGTCGCGATCGCCCCCGTCATCTGGGCGATCAGCGACTTCATCGTGACCGGCGATCCGCTGTACTCGCTGCACTACACGACCGAGTCCGCGCGCCAGCTCGGGCGTCGCCAGTCGCTCTTCGAGCTGCCGGAGGTGACCCTGCGCTACCTCTCCGAGCTGACCAAGCCGCCCGTCTTCATCGCCGCGATCGCCGGCATCGTGCTCGCCTGGCGGATGGCCCGCGAGCGCGTCTTCGTTCCGGCGACGCTGCTCGCCTGGGGCGCCGGCACGTTCCTTCTCGTCTCGCTGCGCGGCTTCTCGGTCATCAGCCGCTACGTGCTCGTGGCGGCGATCGCGCTGATGCTGTTCGCCGCCTTCGCGATCGCCGGCTTCAGCCGCCTGCCGCGCGGGCACCGCGCGATCCGGCCATGGGCGGCCGGATCGCTCGCCGTCGTGCTCGGCGGCGTGGCCTTCACGCTGCTGACGTTCAACCCGACGTACGTCGACCGCGAGCTGCGCCTGCGCGACACGGTGCGCCGCGACCTGCGCAGCGTGCTCGCTGCGCCGGGCGTCGAGGACGCGCGCGCGTGCGGGCCGATCTCCGTGCCCAACCACAAGCTCGTCCCCGACGTGCGCTGGATCGCCGAGGCCGGCGCCGCCGGCGTCGTCGCGCGCACGGACTCCTCGCAGACCGCCCGCCAGCGCAAGGGCGGGGTTGCCGTGTTCGTCATCGGCGGCACGCGCTTTCTCAAGCATCCCGCCTATGGGCCGTTCGATCAGACGGAGGACTCGGGAATCATCCAGGTGCCCTCCGACGGCTACGAGCGCACGGCGGTCGGGCGCTACTTCAGCGTCTACGTGCGCTGCTGAGCGCGTGCCAGGCGCGGTGCAACGAGCTTTGCGGCCTGGCGCTCGGGTTCGACGCTGACGACGTCCCACACGAGCCCGAGCCGTCGCAGCGTGCCGATGACGATCGCGCTCGGGTCCAGCGCGCGCTCGATCGGTCGCAGCCCGTGCGCCGCCGAGGTCGGGAAGGCGTGGTGGTTGTTGTGCCAGGCCTCGCCGAAGGACAGCGGCGCGAGCCAGGCGAGGTTGCGCGACTCATCGCCGGTCTCGAAGCGCCGGCGGCCGAAGAAGTGACACAGCGAGTTGATCGAGTACGTGACGTGGTGCAGCAGCACGATCCGCACCGCCCCGCCCCACAACAGGCCGGTGAGGCCGGCCGCGAGGCTGCCGCCGAGCGCGAAGCCCAGCGCGAACGGCAGCGCCAGCCCCAACCCGATCCACCACAACGTCGTGCGGTCGATGAAGCTGATCGTGCGGTCGGCGACGAGATCGGGCGCGTAGCGTCGCTTGTTGGCGCGCTGGGTGTGCAGGAACAGCCAGCCGACGTGCGCGTGGGCCAGCCCGCGCAGCGCGCCGCGCAGGCCGCCGCCGTGACCGACGTGGGGGCTGTGCGGGTCGCCCTCCTGATCGGAGAAGGCATGGTGCTTGCGGTGGTCGGCGACCCATGCCGTGATCGGCCCCTCGATCGCCATCGTCCCCATGACCGCGAGCGTCACGCGCAGCGGGGTGCTCGTCGCGAACGCGCGGTGCGTGAAGTGGCGGTGAAAGCCGACGGTGATGCCGAGGCCCGTGACGACGTACATCACCGCGAAGACGACGAGGTCATGCCACTGCAGCAGCTGCGCCCAGGCCTGCCAGACGGCGAGGCTCAGCGCGAGGACCGGCACGACCGTGACGATCCCCGTCGCGATGCGGTCTGCCGTCTCGTTGGCGCACGGCTCGACGTCCGGGCTGTGCATCGTCTGCTTCCTCCTCGCGTGGCGGCACACCGGGCCGGCCAGACCCGTCATGAAACGGTAGCGCCCCGCTGAGCCTACGTGTCTCCCTGCTGGGGATCTGAGCGGCGCATGTCGTCGCGCGAAGGGCCGTCGTAGCCCGCGGGATGCAGCACGAACATCTCGGTGGCGACGTCGGCCTCGGTGTCGATGCCGCTGAGAAACGAGCGCACCTTGCGGCCGGTGAGCCGCTCGACGGGCTCGCAGAACGCCACGGCTTCGGCGTTCTGGAACAGCAGGCGCAGCTCGCGCAGGCGCCCGTGCTCGTGCAGGCGGCGCAGGCTGTGCTCCGCCGGCGTGAACGTCTCCTCCAGCACCACGACCAGCACGTCGGACCCGGCCCACTGCGTGCGGGTCTTCGTCGGTCCGCGGCCGAACTGGTCCTTGTACAGGCGCACCATCTCGTTGGAGATCGCGCTGAGGATGCTCGGCCCGTTTGTGCCCTCGCCGGGCGTCACCGGCAGAGTCTGACTGGCGTCCATGTGTCCTCCCGCGGCCGTAGGGTCAGGACCCGGGTCAAGCGCTGCCCTTGGGGGCTAGAAGCTCGCGCCCGTCTTCGCCTTCAGCTCGGCGATCTGCAGAGCGAGCTGATCGACGACCTCGTTGAGATCGCCGACGGCGCTGTAATCCCCGTCGCGCAGAAGCTGGGTCGCCGCGCGGGCCTCCTGCAGGCCCTCGTCGATGCGCCCGAGCGCAGCCTCGATGCTCGAAACGTCCATCGCCGCAGGCTATCGCTCGCCGCCGCTACGCCGCGTGCAGCGCCGTCTGCAGGTTCGACCGCGCGCGGACGATCAGCGACTTCGTGGCCGGCACCGTCGTCCGCAGGGCGCGCGCCGTGTCGACGTGCGAGCGGCCGTCGAACTCGCGCATGACGAGCGCGATCCGCTGGCGCTCGGGGAGGCGGCCGATCTCCGCGACGATCTGGCGCATCTCGTCGCGCACGGCAAAGCCGCACGCGGGATCGGACTCGGGCGCGGCGCGCATCACGGTCTCGTCGTCGTAGCCGACCGTGCGCTGCGGCGCGCGCAGCTCGTCGAACGCGCGGTTGCGCACGATCATGTACAGCCAGGGCCGCAGCGCCATCGCGCGGTCGGTCGCACGCAGCCCGCGATAGGCGCGCATGAACGCGTCCTGGACGACGTCCTCGGCATCGTGCCCGGAGCCGTGCAGCATGCGCCGCGCAAAGGCGGTCAGGGCAGCGCGGTAGCGGCTGTGGATCTCCGAGAACGCGGCGTCGTCGCCGTCGCGGAAGCGGGCGACGAGCTGGTCATCGGTGAGACGGGCGGCGGGGTGGGCGGTCATGGAGGCTCCTGTGAGTGGATCTGTCAACCAAGATCCCTCGGCGCCATCCCGCTGCCCCGTAACCATGGGTCACACCTGCCCCCCTTGGGTGTGACGTTGCTCCACCCAGGGTGGGTGCGCTGCGCGATGTGGCAAGCTCAGCGGTGATGCGGAAGGCCGACCCGTCACCGCTGTCACCGCACGCCGCGACGCCCGCCGAGCTGCGCGAGCGCATCGAGGCCGAGCGCGAGGGCACGCCCTTCCTCGTGCTGCGCGACGGCGAGGGTGCACAGCGGCTGCTGGTGCTCGAGCCGGGCCTGCGGCGGGTCGCGATCGGCCGCAGCCCCGGCAACGACGTCGCGCTGCCCTGGGACACGGAGGTCTCGCGCCTGCATGTCGAGCTCGAGCGCCTCGGCGACGAGTGGACCGCGGCCGACGACGGCCTGTCGCGCAACGGCTCGTTCGTCAACGGCCAGCGGATCTCGGGCCGCCACCGCCTGCGCGACGGCGACGTCCTGCGCGTCGGCCGTACGCAGATCGCCTTTCGCGTCCCCGAGGCGTCGGAGTCCAGCCCGACCGTCGCGGCCGGCAGTCGTGCCGAGCTGCCGGCGCTGAGCACGACCCAGCGTTCGGTGCTCGTTGCGCTGTGCCGGCCCTACAAGGACGCCGAGCTCGCAACCCCCGCCACGAACCAGCAGATCGCCGATCAGCTCTACCTGTCGGTCGACGCGGTCAAAGCGCACCTGCGCACGCTGTTCGGCTTCTTCGGCGTCGAGCACCTGCCCCAGAACCAGAAGCGCTCGTACCTCGCGATGCGCGCGCTGCAGGACGGCGTCGTCGCGCGGCGCGACCTCTAGGACCCTGCCTCGCGGTAGAAGCGCACGCGCTGCACGGCGCTCTCGTTGAGCAGCGTCAGCCACACCGAGCGACCCTCGATCACGTCCAGGGCGAACGGCCGGCTGCCCGTCATGATGCGCTCGCGCACGCGCCTGCGCGCGGGGTCGATGCGGATCAGGCGGTTGGACTCCCTTGCGGTCACCCACACCGAGCCGCCGCCGACGGTCACCCGGGTCGGGCTCTCGCCGAGGCGGATCGTCCTGCGCTGGAGGCTGCCCGGATTGATGCGCGTGATCGCATCGTCGGCTGCGGCGGCGACCCACACCGCCCCCAGCCCCACGGCGATCCCGTTGGGCCCCCGGCCCACGGGGATCTCCTTCTGCCTCGCGACGTTGGCGGCGTCGATCCGCACGACGCTGTCGCGAAAGCGGTTGGTGACCCACACGGCGCCCGCGCCGACGGCGAGGTCCTGGACGCCGCCCGGCACGCTGATCGGCTCCTGCGCCAGGGTGCTCGGGTCGATCCGCACGACGGTCTCGGGTGCCGAGCCGTCGTTGCCCTGGTTGCGCACGCCGACCCAGATCGCGCCCTGCCCGGTCACGACGCTGATCGCCTCGCCGTCGACGACGAGGCTCCTCGAGTCGAGGCGCCTGCCCGTCTTCGCGCTGATGCGCAGCAGCTTGCCCGTGCTCGACTTGACCGCCCAGACGGAGTTGAACCCCGCAGCGACGGACGTTCCGCCGCCGCCGATCGGCACACGCCTCACCTGGCGGCTGGTCCGTGAATCGAGGACCACGATCTCAGCCGACTTGTTGCTGAGCGCCCACACGCGACCGCGTGTGACGGTGATGGCGTTCGGCCGTGACGCGATCGGGATCGGCTCGCCGGCCTCCGCGGGCCTGAGCCCCGCCGGCTGCGTCGCGCTCGGGGCCCCGCCACCGGGTGCGCGAACGGGGTCCTCGCCGCCCAGCAGGACCGCGCCGAGCACGCCTGCGCCCAGTACGAGTGCGGCGGCCGCCAGCACGGCCGGGCGCCGCGCGAGCGTCCCGATCGCGCCCTCGCCACGGTCGCGAGCGGTGACGACGGTCTCGCCGAGGTCGTCCTCGCCGCCGGCCGGCGAGCCATGCGTCGCGCCCTCGCGCGCGCGCCCGCGCCGGCGCCCGCGCCCCTGGACCGCCGTCGCCGCTCCCGCAGGGGCGGCGGCGCCGCGGGCGACGATCCGCTCTGGCTCTCCAACGGCGCTGCGCCCAGCCGCGGCGAGCGCCGCGCGTCCGAGGTCGCCGGCGGAGGGGAAGCGGTCCGCGGGATCCTTCGACAGCGCCCGCTCGACGACGCCCGCGAACTCCCGCGGCACGCGGTCGGTCGGCGGCGGCGCGTTGAGGTGTGCCCACAGCGTCGCCTCGTCGGACTCGCGGATGTAGGGCGCGGCGCCGGTCAGCGCATGCACGAGCACGCAGCCGAGCGCGTAGACGTCGGTGCGGGCGTCGACCCGTTCGCCGCGGATCTGCTCGGGCGCGACGAAGCCCAGCGTCCCGACCCAGCCCCCGGCGCGGGTCTGCGCGCCGGTCGAGGCCTCGCGCTTGGTGAGGCCGAAATCGGTCAGGTAGGCGTGGTCCTCGTTGCCGAGCAGGACGTTGGCGGGCTTGACGTCGCGGTGCACGAGGCCGTGCGCGTGGGCGGCATCGAGCGCGCCGCCGAGCTGGGCGACGACGTGCGCCGCCCGCTCGGGGTCCAGCGGGCCCTCGGCGCGCACGAGCGCGCGCAGGTCCGGGCCGTCGACGAAGCGCATGACGATGAACAGCACGCCCTCGCGCTCGCCCGCGTAGTAGACGGGGATCACGTGCGGGTGCTCGATCGACGCGGCCGCCTTGGACTCGGCGACGAAGCGCGCGCGGAAGTCCGGCTCCTCGGCGAGCGCCGGGGCGATGACCTTCAGCGCGACGACGCGGTCGAGGTCGAGGTCGACGGCGCGGTACACCACCCCCATCCCGCCACGGCCGGCGAGCCCCAGGATGCGGTGGTTGACGAACACGTCATCTGGGGCGAACTCCGGCATGGCGCCAGACGCTACCCGTCTGGACCGTCGCGACTGCTGGGTTGCCGGCGGCGTCAGCCGCCGCAGGCGCAGTAGCGACGCACGAGCGTGGTCGTGCGGCCCGAGCGCAGGCGCCGGCGGACGCGGACGGCGTAGCGGCCTCTGGGCAGGCCGCGCAGGTTTTCGAGTTCGGGCGCATGCGGCACTCTGCTTTTCCACGCGCTGGTCTGGGAGCGCATGTGCGCCAGCCGTGCGCGGCGCGTTCCCCTATCCCGACCTCACTGGTAGGATTAGCGCCCGTGTTCTTCACGACCAAAGCCGAGTACGGCGTCCGCCTGCTCATCGAGCTTGGCCGCCAGCACGGTGGACAGCCCGTCTCGCTGAAGGCGATCGCCGACGCCGAGAACCTTCCGCTGGCCTACCTCGAGCGGATCGTCGCGCTGCTCAAGCGCGCGAGCCTTGTCGAGAGCACGCGCGGCGCGCACGGCGGCTACCGGCTCGCCCGCGCGCCCGAGGACATCGCGATGAACGAGGTCGTGCTCGCGCTGGAGGGCTCCGTCGCGCCGATGGAGTGCTTCGTCGAGGAGGACGGTGACGGCCGCGTGCTGTGCTCGCACCACGACGACAGCGGGCGCGGCTGCGCCACCAAGCTGCTCTGGACGCGCGTCCAGGCGGGCGTCCTGAAGACGCTCTCCGACACGACGCTCGCCGAGCTCGTCGATTTTCAGCATCGCCAGACCGCGCCCGCGCGCGAGCCGGCGATCACCACCGTCTAAGACCCAAGGAGACCATGCCCGAGCTCGAGATCCGCAACCTCCATGTCCAGGCCGAGGACAAGCAGATCCTCAAGGGCGTCGACCTGACCGTCGCCCCCGGGGAGATCCATGCCCTGATGGGCCCCAACGGCTCCGGCAAGTCGACCCTCGCCAACGCGATCATGGGCCATCCGAACCTGACGGTGACCGCCGGCCAGATCCTCTTCGGCGGCGAGGACATCACCGAGGCCGACACCGACGAGCGCGCACGCATGGGTCTGTTCATGGCGTTTCAGTACCCCGTCTCGATCCCCGGCGTGACCGTCACGAAGTACCTGCGGATGGTCATGAACGCTCACCGCGAGGCGCGCGGCGAGCCCGACGTCTCCCTCAAGGAGTTCCGCAAGACCGTCGAGGCCGCGATGGAGCTCGTCAGCGTGCCGCGCGAGTTCAGCTCGCGCTACCTCAACGAGGGCTTCTCCGGCGGCGAGAAGAAGCGCATGGAGATCCTCCAGCTCGCGCTGCAGAAGCCGGGCCTGGCGATCCTCGACGAGACCGACTCGGGCCTGGACATCGACGCGCTGAACGTCGTCGCACACGGCGTCAACACGGTCGCCGACGGCACGATGGGCGTGCTGATCATCACGCACTACCAGCGCATCCTGCACATCGTCACGCCGACGCGCGTGTCGATCATGTTCGACGGGCGCATCGCCATGGAGGGCGGCCCCGAGCTCGTCACGCGCCTCGAAGCCGAGGGCTACGCGCTGATCCGCGAAGAGGTGGCGGCGTCGGCGTGAGCACGGTCGCGGACACCCCGCTGGCAACCGGCTTCCCCTCGCTGGAGCGCGAGGGCGTCGTCTACCTCGACACCGCGGCCACGGCGCAGACGGCGCAGCCGGTGCTCGACGCGATGAACGACTACTACGAGCACCACCGCGGAACGGTCCACCGCAGCGTCTACCCGCTGGCGGCCGAGGCGACCGAGCTGTTCGAGGGTGCGCGCGACCGCATCGCGGCGTGGCTGAACTGGCCCGCTCGCGCGACGATCTTCACGAAGAACGCGACCGAGGCGATCAACCTCGTCGCCTATTCGTGGGGCCGCGCGAACGTCGGCCCCGGCGACACGGTCGTCGTCAGCGAGATGGAGCACCACTCGAACTTCGTGCCCTGGCACATGCTCTGCAAGGAGGTCGGCGCGAACTTCGAGGTCGTCGGCGTCGACGACGAGTGCGTGCTGAAGCTCGACGAGCTCGACACCCTGCTGGCCACCGGCACGGTCAAGCTCGTCGCGGTCGGACACGTCTCCAACGCCGCGGGCACGATCAACCCCGTGGCCGAGATCGTGCAGCGCGCGCACGGCGCCGGCGCCGTCGTCGTCGTCGACGGCACGCAGGCCGTGCCCCAGATCCCGGTCGACGTCGGCGCGCTGGATGCCGACTTCTACATCTGGACCGGTCACAAGGCATACGGGCCGACCGGCATCGGCGTCCTGCATGGCCGTCCCGAGATCCTCGACGCGATGCCGCCGTTTCTCGGCGGCGGCCACATGATCGCCTCCGTCACGGTCGAGGAGATCCGCTTCGGCACGCTGCCCGCGAAGTTCGAGGCGGGCACGCTGCAGGTGGCCGAGGGCATCGGGCTCGGAGCCGCCGTCGACTTCCTGCGCGATCTGGGAATGGAGAACGTCCGCTCCCACGAGCAGGAGATCTGCGCCTATGCGCTCGAGCGTCTCGGCGAGGTGCCGGGTCTCGAGATCATGGGCCCGCTGGACGCCGAGCGCCGCGGCGCGCTGGTGGCGTTCACGATCGAGGGCATCCATCCACATGACGTGGCCGAGATCCTCGGCAGCCGCGGGGTCTGCGTTCGCGCCGGCCATCACTGCGCGCAGCCGCTGATGAAGCGCTTCAACGTGGCGGCGACATCGCGCGCGTCGTTTGCGGTCCACAGCACGCGCGCCGACGTCGACGCGCTCGTCGACGCCATCCACGAAGTACGGAGGATCTTCGAATGAGCAGCATGGAGAGCATCTACCGCGAGGAGATCCTCGAGCACTACAAGCGCCCGCACAACTGGGGGCACCTCGATCCCTACGACCTCTCCTTCGAGGACACGAACCCGCTGTGCGGCGACGAGCTGCGCGTCGAGGTCAAGGTCGACGCCGACAACAAGATCGAGGACCTGCGCTTCTCCGGCCACGGCTGCGCGATCAGCCAGGCGTCCGCCTCGATGACGTCCGACGAGATCAAGGGCATGTCGATCGACGAGCTGCTGAAGCTCGATCGCAGGTACATCCTCGACCTGCTCGGCATCACGATCTCCGCGACGCGGATGAAGTGCGCGCTGCTGACGCTCAAGGTCTTGAAAGGCGCGGCGCTCGGACAGGCCGTCGACTGGGAGCCGGCGACCCCGCCGAGCGAAGCCGAGGCAGGACGCTGACGCGCGCGCTGCTGCGTGGCGCGGTCCTCGCCGCCGCAGTGGGCTGCATCGCCGCGCCGGCGCCCGCCGCCGCGGTGGCGCAGGCGGAGCGCAGCGGGACGACCGCGCGCGGCGTGCCGTTCGCGCTCGCCGGCCGCAGCGTGCGCATCACCGTCCCGGCGACGACGCGGCGCGGGCGCCGGATCGCCGTGCGCTGTGGGCGCCTGACCACCGCCGACCTGCTGCCGACCGCAGCCGGCTTTCGCTCCGCGACGATCGCGCAGGGGTCGCGCACCTTTCGCGGGCGCCGACGGATGACCGTGCGCCTGGACCGCGACGTCTCGGCGATCGCGGAGTGGTGCGAGTTCGACACGCGGCCGGGCGGGCGGTCGGGCGCCGCTGTGCTGAGGCCGCGCGTGGCGTCGCCGCCGGCTCCGCTGCGCTCCGGGCCCGGCGTTCGCGAGGGCGTCGCCGAGGAAGGCGGCGCGCGCTTCCTGCTCGACGGCGCGACGCTGACGCTGCGCACCGACCGGCCGCTGCCACCCGATCTCGTGCTCGGCCTGGCCTGCTTTGCGTCCAGCGACGCCGCCGACGACGAGAGCCTCCGCCTTCTCGGCGGGCGCGCCGTCGCAATCGGCGTGGGCCGGGTCGCCGTCACCGTCGACCTGGGCCGTGACTTGGAGATCGCAGGCCAATGCCTGGCCGAGGACTTCAGCGGCGGCGGCAGGGATCTCTTCACGACGGCCTTCGCGCCAGCCCCCACATGAGCGCAGCGAGATGGCTACACTCCCTCATCCTAAATCCGAGTGCCGAAGACGGGATTGGCGCTCGGTCCCGCTCATGACCGAGACCATCGACATCTGCCCCCTCTCCGAGCTGCCTCCCGGCAGCGCGCGCGTCGTCGAGTGGGAAGACCTCGAGATCGGCATCTTCAACTGCAACGGCGTCCTGTACGCGATCGAGGACCGCTGCTCGCACGACAACGGCACGCTCGCGGAGGGCGACTTCGACCCCGAGAAGTGCACGGTCGAATGTCCGCGCCACGGCTCCATCTTCGACGTACGCACCGGAACACCCAAGACCCTGCCCGCCTACGTCCCCGTCGAGACGTTCGACGTCCGGGTCGAGGACGACATGATCAAGCTGGAGGTCGAGTAACCCATGGCAACTCCCGAGACCATCGCCGAGCAAGAGGGCCTTCAGGGCATCAACTCCGACTACACGGAGAAGTACGGCTTCCACGACGCCGAGAACTACC
>Ga0208736_1000502_pt1 | contig 11225 bp, 7 predicted proteins | sample AntDryMetagUQ255_FD_188090 | JGI IMG/M metagenome (GOLD analysis project Ga0208736, IMG submission 188090) | Polar desert microbial communities from Antarctic Dry Valleys - UQ255 (SPAdes) | ecosystem: Environmental > Terrestrial > Soil > Desert | place: Antarctic Dry Valleys | collected 2008-12-31 | reverse complement strand
CGCCTGCGCGTGCACCATCGCGCGCACCTCGTCGGAGACACCTCCGGCGCCGTCGGGCGCGTAGCGGTGAAAGAGCTCGAGTCCGAGCTCCTCGACGCGCTCCGGGTCGCGATGGATCGTCACGTCGACCTTCAGCATGACACCGCGCAGCTCGTCGTACTCGGAGCCCGCCTCGACCTGCAGCGTCGCGCGCGCATCGCGCTCGAGGTTGCGGACCTTCTGCGATTTTGCGAACGTCCACGACCACAGCTCCCCGCCGCGCACCGCGTACCACAGCGGCATGAGGTGCGGAAATCCGTCTTTGCCGATCGTCGCGCAGATGACGGTCCGCTCCTGCGCGAGGAAGGCGCCGGCCTCGTCGGCCGACATCCTGATCTGCTCACGGCGGTTCACGGGCGGGACTGTAGCCAGCCCCGCCCGTGTGCCGTTCGTGGGTGCTAGCGGTCGCCCGCTCCGAAGACCGCCACGCGCTCGCAGCCGCGGACCCTCCGGCGCTCGTTGCGGTTGATGCGGATGACATCCGAGCCGGATCCGCAGTTGGCCGACGCCGGCGGGCCGGCGGTCGCGATGTTGATCACGTCGCGCCCCGAGCCCGCCAGCACGCGATCACGGCCGAACGCGGCGTTGATCGAGTCGTTGCCGCTGCCGGACGACAGCAGGTCCGTCCCGGGACCGCCGTTGAGGTGGTCGTTGCCGGCGGCGCCGTACAGCTTGTCTTTGCCGAGGCTGCCCGACATGTTATCGCCGCCGGTGCCGCCTTCGACACAGTCGTTGCCGCGGCCGCCACTGATCTGGTCGTTGCCGCCGCGACCGAGGATCCGGTCGGCGAGGTTCGTGCCGGTGATCTTGTCACGACCGTTGGTACCGACGATGACGAACTTCGGCGCACCGCCGCCCGAGACGCAGGGGCTGCGACCGAAGCGCTTGCGCGCGACGTCCAGCGGCAGGACCAACCCGCCGCTCGGGCCCTGGAACGGGCGCCCGATGATGATCTCGCCGAGGCTCGATCCCCCGGTGCCCGCCGGGATGACGCACAGGTTGCGCGGGCGGTCGAGCACCGACCCGGCCGCGCAGACCTGCCCGAGCGTGTCCGTGTTCGTGCCGTCGTTCTGCTTGGTCGGATCGCAGACGGGGCCGTTGGCACCGACCTTGGCCTCGCCGACGACGAGGTCGATCAGCGTCGTGGTGCCCTGGGCCACGATCACATGCAGCGCCCGGATCGTAAGCGAGTCAGGGGTCTCGATGCGCTCGTCGACCTTGACCTGGGCGACCGCGCCGGTCAGCCCGTTCGTCAGGTTCGTGATCTGCGTCAGCAGCTGGTCCAGCGGGACGGGAACACCGCCGAGCGTGACGTCGGCGACGCGGCTCTCGCCTGCGAAGCGCGGCACGATGCTGCCGGGCACGCACGTCGCGGCCGCGGTAGCGTTCGCCGCTCCGACGCCCAGCAGCGGGCCGCCGGCGCCGAGCAGGACCGTGAGGTCCTCGACGCGGCCCTCCGCGGCGATCTGCTGGTCGATGGCGCGCCCGAGCTCAGGCTGGATGCGAGTGCTCGCCTTGCCGGTCACGGCACTCACGGTGTCCGTCGGGATACCGAGCTGGGTCGCGGTGTTACCGGTGCCCGCCTCGCTGTTGACGCACTGCGCGCGGTCGGGGCTGACGCCACCGGCGGTGTTGATGTTGCCGTTGGCGACGATCGGCTCGACGCGGTTGTTGCCGGCAACCGAGGTGTACGTGACGCTGCCGCGACACTGCCACACCGGCGTCGTCGTGAACGCTTGGGCGCTCTCGGCGATGACAAGGGCTCCGGCCATCGCCGTGAGCACCACCAGAAGTCTGCGAGTCATGGGTGTCCTCTCCCTGCTGTTGTGGTCGCGCGTTGCCGCCAAGAGGCGAGACGCGTCGCTCGTTGAAGGCGACGAATCGCCTCGTGAAACCTGTGTCATGGATGCATCAACGCATGACGGGGCCGAAACTCTCTCTTAACTGAACGGGCGAGTACCCCCGACATTTGTCCATTGGACAGCCAATCGACGGCGTCGAGCTCCGATCTTGGCTCAGGCCGCCGACGTAACGGTAGCTGGCGGCCCGACTCTCACCAGCCGGACACATGTCCCGCCGGGCGTGGGCGCGGCGTGCTCGTCAACGGATCGCGGGCGCGCGCAGGCGCGCCACCGCAGCCGCCACGGCTTCGCGAGCGTCGAGCGGATCGAGCACGACGGCGTCGCCGCCCTCCGCCAGCACGTCGCGCACGAGGAAGTCCGTGCCCTTGAACGTCAGCTCGACGATCACCGAGCCGTCGGCGAGCTCCTCGGACACGCGCCGCTGCTCGCGCGCCCAGCGCGCGCGCTCGGGCGAGACCCAGACGCGGGCGATCCGCGACGCCTCGACCTCGCCCGTACGCAGCCAGCCGTCGACCTCCGCCGCCGGGTCGACCTCGGGCCGCGGCCGGAACGTCGTCGAGGTGACCTCGGCGTGGCGGATGCGATCGAGGCGGAAGTGGCGGACGTCGCCGCGGTCGGGATCGAAGCATGCGACGTACCAGCCCTCGCGACCATTCATCAGCGCGTACGGCTCCACGACGCGGACCGAGAACTCGTCCTCGTTGGGCTTGTAGTAGTCCAGGCGCATGAGGCGGCGCTCCATGATCGCCTCCGACGCCAGGCGCGCGATCGCCGAGTCGTCGCCGGCGGCGCTCGCGACGTGCAGACCCTGCTCCATCGGGTCGGCGCCGAGCGCGTCGACGATCTTCTTGCGCGAAGACGCAAGCGATCCCTCGGGCAGGTGCTCGCCGATCAGGTCGATCGCGGCGATCAGCGCCTTGGCCTCGACGGGCAGCAGCCGCGCCGGGCGCGCGAAGTTGTCGGAGTACGGCTCGGGGTCGACCTCGATCTCGCCGTCGTCGGCGATCTCCGCGTAGAGCACGTAGGACCCGCCGCCGAAGTTCACGACGTTGAGCACGTTGATGTCCTCGCGCAGCTCGGCGGCGGAGATCTGCATCTGCTCGCAGACATCAGCGGCCTGCAGGCGCTCGTCCGCCCGGCCGGCCTGGATGAGGATCGACGCGAGCGTCACCAGGCGCGCGATGCGCTCCGGGCGGATCGCCGCCTCCGCGCGGCGGGTGCCGGCACTCGCGGCGGGGGGTTGCTCGGCCTGCTCGCGGGCGATCGCCGGCGCGAGCGCGGGCCTCGTGCCCTCGGCGTCCTCGCGGTGGCCTTCGTACAGCAGCTCGACGCGGTCGGCGAGCTCGCGCTCGAGCTCGGGCGGCCCCAGCACGCGGGCGTGCTCGCCGAGCCGCAGCGCCCACGCGGCGAGCTGGCGGCGGTCGGCATAGCGCGTCTCGTAGACGATGTCCCCGGCATGGGCCGTCCCGGCGGGGCGCACCTCGCCGAAGCGGCCGAAGTGGCGCTCGATCTGCCAGGCGATCCGCTCGGAGATCCAGATCTCCGCCGTCTCGTCGGCGTCGCCGAACTGCCAGACGGCGCGGTTTGCGTAGGCGCGCGGATCGAAGCTCGCCGGCCGGCCCTTGAAGTCGTGCTCGGACTTCGTCGCGTAGGCGACCTTTCCCTGGATGCGCGACAGGCGAAAGACGCGCAGTGCATCGCGCTCGTGGGCGTGGCCGAGCAGGTAGAACTGCCCGCCCTGGAAGAGCAGGTGGTACGGATCGACCTTGCGCGTGCCCGTCGCGTCGCGCGCCATCGTGTAGTAGTCGAAGGTGATCGTCTTGTTGCGGAAGATCGCCGTCTCGATCTTCGCCAGACGCTGCGAGAGGTCGTGGCCACCGGCCGACGCCGTGATCCCGAGCGCGACCGAGCGCTGCTCGGGCGCGCGCAGCGGGTTCGCTCGTCCCCAGGAGATCTGCTGCAGCGCCAGGCGCAGCGGCTCGGCGTAGGCGAACTCGCCGTCGAGCAGCGACAGCGCGGTCTGCAGCGCGGCGAGCTCGCCGTCGGTGAAGGCGATCGCGGGAAGGTGGAAGTTCTCCGGGCGCAGCGAGTAGTTCTCCTGCTCGGCGATCCCGTCGACGGGCCGCTCGACGGTCAGCACGATCCCCAGCGAGTCGAGCTCGGAGCGGTCGGCGTAGAAGCGCCGCGCGAAGGCGTCCTCGTTCATCGTGCTGTAGCCCTCGACGTCGCGCCGGATCTCCAGCGCCGTCACCGGCCGCCTCTCCGCCATGAGGTAGGAGATCAGGGAGAGCTGGCGGATGAGCTTCTCCGTGTCCTTGGCCATGGCGGACACGATAGGGGCCGTCGCCGGCTCACCCCCGGCGGCCCTCGCTCTTTGCGGCGTTTTGCGACACCTGGCGCGCAAGGCGGTCGCGCGCCCGCTTTGCGTGCGGCGAACAGCTCAGGCCGCTTCGCGCGCGGCCGGCACGCCGTCGCCGAAGTAGGCGCCGGAGCCGATCGCGCGATCGAAGTGCGACCAGCGCTCCCCCGACGGCAGCTCCTTCTGCAGGCGATCGAAGGAGCCCAGGCGCCCGCCGAGGTTGTCGCAGAAGTGCACGAGCGTCGCCTCGCGCGTGCAGGGCACGACCGGGCTGCCATGCTCGAGGCTGCCGTGGTGGCTGAGGATGATGTGCAACACCGCCTCGGCGGTATGGCGGTCGAAGCCCTCGATCCCGTCGATCAGGCGGCGCACGCGGTAGTAGCCGAGCGGGATCTCGCCCTGCAGCTTGCCCGCGTCGGTCATGGCGATCGCCGAGCCCTCGAACGCATAGGCGTCGAGCTTGCCGATGTCGTGCAGCAGCGCTCCGGCGACCGCCACGTCGCGGTCGATGACCCCGAAGGTCGCGCTGATCGCGCTGACGGCCTGCGCGACCGACAGCGAGTGCTCGAGCAGCCCGTGACGGTAGGCCTGATGAAAGCGCTTGGCGGCCGGAGCGCTGCGATAGGACTCCCACGTCGCCGCTCCGGGTCCGAGGACCGCGTCCAGCAGGCGGCGCAGGTCGGTGTTCTGGACGGTGTCGACGAGCTCGCGCAGGTCGGCCTCCATCAGCGCCGCGGAGCGCGGCGGGCCGTCCTGCAGCGCCGACTCGTCGAACGTGCCGGCCGTCGCCGCGGCGATGCTGCGCAGCTCGAGCTCAGCGCCGTGGCCCGCCCCGGCCTGCAGCCGGCCGGTGACGCGCACGACCGTTCCGGGCGTGGCCAGCGCGCTGCACTGCGTGACGTCGCCCCAGAGGTTCGCGGGCATACAGCCGGTGCGGTCGCCCAACAGCAGTCGTAGGTGCCGCCGGCCATCGTGCGTGGCGCGCACCTGCGCCTCGCGGACGACGAACACCCCGTCGACGTCGGCGCCCGCTTGCAGGTCTTTTACGAACATCTGGCGACACGGTGGCAAGCGTCGCGGACGGATCGCGCAGCGGGAGACGGGGGGTTGCGGGCAGCCGCCGGCCGTGGGCGCCGTCTTGCAGCATGGTGGCAACGGCGCCGGGCACGGTAACCGCCCCCGCGCGCGGGGTACAGTGATCGCAATGTCTCTTCGCCTTCCCCTTGCATGCTGCACCGTCGCACTCTTGCTGGGCGCTGCGCCCGCAGGCGCCGTCGCGCCGGCTCCGGGCGAGCGCATCGCCGCCGCCGTCAGCGCCGGCGGCGTCGACGTATCCGGGCTGACCGTGGAGGAGGCAACCCAGCGCCTCGAGGGCCAGCGCGCGCGCCTCGAAGCAGGAAGCGTCACGGTCCAGGCGGCCGACCTGCTGTTCAAGCTCAAGACGAAGGACGCGGATGCCTCCTTCGACGTCACGCGCTCGGTCAAGCGCGCCCTCTACGCCGGCCGCGCGGCCGCGGGCGCGGCCGTCGACGTCCCGCTGGCCGTGACGTACAAGCAGCGTGCCGTGCGCGGCTTCACCGCGCGCATCGACAAGCGCGTCAGCCGTGCGCCGCGCGACTCCCAGCTCGTCATCACGCTGCGCAGCGTTCGCGTCACACACTCGCGGACCGGACGCGACATCGACAGCCGCGCCCTCGCCAAGCGCATCGGCAAGGCGCTCGTGGACCCCCGCATCGATCGCGTGTTCAAGGTCAAGCTGCGCAAGGTCAAGCCCAGGGTCAACGCCCTCGCGCGCCGCAGGGAGGGTCGCACGGTCATCACGATCGACCAGTCGGCCTTCAAGCTGCGCCTGTTCAAGGATCTGAAGGTGCGAAAGACCTACGGGGTGGCGGTCGGCCAGTCCGCCTACCCGACGCCCAACGGGCGCTTTGCGATCCAGAACAAGCAGGTCAACCCGGTCTGGTCGGTGCCCAACAGCCCGTGGGCCGGCGAGCTTGCGGGGTCGACGGTCGCCGGCGGCAGCGGCGCCAACCCGCTGAAGGCGCGCTGGATGGCGATCGTCAACGGCGTCGGCATCCACGGCACCGGGGAGGGTGGCTCGATCGGCACGCGCGCATCGCACGGCTGCATCCGCATGCACGTGCCCGACGTCATCGACCTGTTCCCGCGGGTGCCCGTCGGCACCCCGGTCCTCATCGGCCGCTGAGCGGCAGCGCAGCACCCGCGGCGGCGATGCTCGCCGCGTCGAGCAGCGGCTGGGCCTTGAGCAGCATCTCGTCGAACTCCTGACCGGCGTCGGACAGCATCACGACCGCCCCGCCCGAGCCGATCGTCGCGCCGCGCGCGGTCGCGACGAGCGTGCGTATGACGATGCTGAGGTCCGCCGTCCCGTTGAGCGCCAGATAGCCCAGCGCCCCCGAGTAGACGCCACGCGGACCATCCTCGAGTCCGTCGATGATCTCCATCGTGCGCAGCTTCGGCGCGCCGGTCATCGAGCCGCCCGGAAACGTCGCGCGGATGCAGTCGGGCAGATCGACGTCGTCGCGCAGCAGGCCGCGGATCGTCGAGACGAGCTGGTGGACGGTCTCGTAGCTCTCGACGTCCATGAGCTTGGCGACGTAGATCGAGTCGATCTGCGAGACGCGGCCGAGGTCGTTGCGCAGCAGGTCGACGATCATCAGGTGCTCGGCGCGATCCTTGGCACTTCGCAACAGGCCGTCGCGTGCCTCGGCGTCCGCTCGCGGGTCCGCCCGGCGAGGGGCGGTGCCCTTGATCGGCTTGGCCTCCACCGAGCGGTCGCGGCGCACGCGCAGGTAGCGCTCCGGCGACGAGCTCAGCACGGCGCCCTCGCGCAGGCGCAGGTAGGCGCTGTAGGGCGCCGGATTCACGCGCCGCAGGACGCGGTAGAGCTCGAACGTGTCCGGCGGCGCGGGCAGCGCGATGCTGTTCGTCAGGCAGATCTCATAGCTCTCACCGGCTTCGAGCAGGCGCTTGCAGGCCTCGACGTTGGCCATGTAGTGCGCCCGCCCGCGGCGCAGCTCGAACTGCAGCGACGCGCACTCGGCGGCGGTCGTCTGGGGCTCCGCGAGCGCGGGAAGCGCCGCGAGCGTGACGGCGGTGCGCCGCACCCAGCTCTCGGCGGCCGCGACGTCCTCGGGGCTGACGTCTGACAGCGCCAGCAGGTGCGCGCGGCCCAGCTCGTGGTCGATCGCGACGATGCGGTCGGCGAGCAGCAGGAACGCGTCGGGCAGCTCGGCGCGGTGGGCGACGGCGCCCCCGCAGTCGCCCTTCAGCTCGTAGCCGAGGTAGCCGACGAAGCCGCCGTTGAGGTCGAAGGGCAGCTCGGGGCTCGTCGTGTGCAGGCGTGCGAGCTCTCGCGAGAGGTAGGCGAACAGCGTCTCCTCACGCTCCTCCTCGACGACTGCGTCGCGGGTCACCGTCAGCCGGCTTCCCTCGACGCGGTAGCGAACCTCTGCTCCGAGCGACCCCATCGCCGCTCCCATGAACGAGAAGCGCGAGAGCTGCGCGTCGACGAGGCTCGAATCCAGCCAGAACGCATGGTCGCGGTCGCCGAAGAGCGCCTGAAACAGGCCCTCGGCATCGGGTGTGCCCTCGACGACCCGGTGGGCGAGCTGCACCGCGCCGCTCGGCTGCAGCGGCGGGCGGCCGTGCGGCACCGCCGTCGTGCGCAGTGCTCGCCCGGTCCGCGGGCGGCGGGCGGCGGGCGCCAGCGCGAGAAAGTTCGAGATCAGCCGCTCGCCGTGCTCGGTGCCGATCGACTCGGGATGAAACTGCACCCCCCAGGCGCGCCTGCCGCGGTCACGGATCGCCATGACGGTGCCGTCGTCGGCCCACGCGATCGTCTCGAGCTCGGGCGGCAGCGCGGGCTCGACGACGAGCGAGTGATAGCGCACCGCTTCAAAGCCCTGCGGGATGCCGTCGAACAGGCCCTCGCCGCGATGAAACACCGGGCTGATGCGACCGTGCACGACGTCGGCGCCGGGCACGACGTTGGCGCCGCACACGTGGGCGAGCCCCTGGTGGCCGAGGCAGACGCCGAGCACCGGCACCTCGCGCTGGGTCAGCGCGGCACGGCAGATGCCGAGGTCGCGCTCGCGCTCGGGGCGCCCGGGACCGGGCGAGATGACGATCCGGTCCCAGGGCTCGGCCGCCAGCTCGCTCCAGGCGATCTCGTCGTTGCGCACCACGACCGGCTCCTCGCCCGCGACGCACGCGAGTAGCTGGTAGAGGTTGAACGTGTACGAGTCGTAGTTGTCGATCAGCAACGTCGGCACGTCTCCGACAGCCTAGGCGCCGGCGCGCCCGTCGCGAGCGGCCTGGCGCGCTACCTTCGAGCGGCCGTGCCCTTCTCAGACCAAGCGACCGTCCTGCGCTGGTCGGCGAACGAGCTGCGACCGTTGCGCCAGGACGCGGCGCCGGCATTGCTGGCAGCCGATTCGTGGCTCGTGGCGGACGGCCGGGTGCGCGGCCATGACCTGCACTGGGCGCGCTTCGCGGGCTGGTGCGACGAGCTCGAGCTGCCGGCCGCCGAGCTCGCGGGCTTTCGCGCCGCGGTGACCGCGGCCCTGCCGCGCACGGGGCGCTGGTTTCCGCGCGTGGAGCTGGTGGGGTCCGAGCGCGCTCGCGCGCTTCAGCTGCGCCAGCGACCGGCGCGACCGGGCGCGCACGCCGCGCGGGTGATCGTCGGCCCGCCCGGCGATCCGCGCTCGCGGCCGTGCTGGAAGGGGCCCGACGTCGAGCTGCTGCTGGAGCTGCGCGAGCGGGCGGTCGCGGCCGGCGCCGACGAGCTGCTGCTGTGCGACGGGAAGGGCAGGCTCGTCGAGGGCGCGCTCGACAGCCTGCTGTGGTGGGAGGGCGACGCGCTCTGCACGACGCCCGGCGAGCGGACGCTGCCCGGGGTCACGCGCGCGCTGCTGCTGGGCATCGCGCATGAGCGCGGCGTCGCGGTCCGCGTGCGCTCGCCCTCGCCGGCGCAGCTCGCCGGCTGCGAGACGTGGCTGACCAACGCGCTGCACGGCATCCGCGCCGTCACCGCGTGGGACGGCGTGGATGCTGCGCCGGCGCCGCGAGCGACGAGCTGGCAGGCCGCGCTCGCGCGGACCGCCCAGCCGCTGGATTGACGGCTCAGCCGCGGTCGCGCTTGCGCACGGCGTCGCGCAGTCGCTCGAGCTCCTTCACGAGCTCACCCTGGCGACGCAGGATGTCGTCGATGCGGCGCTCGACGTCGGTGCCCGGGCGGCTGCCGGTCGCACCGCCCGCGCCGGGGGTCGGGCTCGGGTCCGCGGCGGCGCTGTCGGTGCTCGCGACACCGGGCGCCAGCGCCTCGTCGGGCACCTCGCCGGTCTCGATATAGCGCAGCGTCTTCTCCTCGGCCAGCGGGTCGCGGTCGTTGTCGAAGATCGCGACGAGCTTGTTGGTCTCCGCGTCGACGATGACCGTCTTCGAGACGCCGTTGGCGTTGTTGGGGATGATCGAGCTGAGGTAGACGAGCCGGCTCTTGACGAACACCGGACGCGGCTCGACGACGCGGAAGTCGTCCGTGCCGGGCGCGTCGCCGCCGAAGTCGATGCCCGGGATCGAGACGGCCTTGACCGACTGAATCGCGCGGCGGTTGCCGCTCAGCGACATCCGCTCGGGGACCCTCCAGATCCGCGTGCGGCCCGTCGTCGCATCGGTCAGGAAGATCGCGCTCGCGGCGAACGCGCGACCGTAGGGCTCGGCGACCGTGACCCATTGCGTGCCGAGGCCGTCCTCGCCGAAGTCGACGAGGTAGGGCTGGCGGTTGACCTCGGTGTCGTTGATCCGCGTCTGATCCTCGTGCACGAACCACGCGTTCCACAGCCCGCGCTTGTACTGGTAGGCGTCCTGGATCCGGCGGGCCTGGGTGTCGGGGAAGATCCGCCCGCTGCGCGCGAGCTCGGGACGCCGCGCGGCTTCCTCGGGCTCCAGGTCCTCGATCGTGCCGTTGGGCGCGACGACGAAGACCCCGCCGAGCACCGGCCGGCGGATGAGCAGCCCCCGGTACTCGATGTAGGGCACGAGGATCCGCGGCCCGTCGTCGGTCTCGATGCCGACGGGCTCCTCCAGCGAGATCAGAAAGCGGCGCTTGAGCAGCCGCCAGCGCAGGTTGTCGGCGATCTGCAGCCCGGGCGCGATCTCGAGCTCGGCGTTGATCGGGCGCAGCGATCGCGCGGTCTTCTCGGCATCGAGCTCGACGATGCCCTGACTCTTCTTCGTGAAGACCCGGAAGACACCCTGCGGCGTCTTCATCGCGGTCCACACGAGACCGTCGTCGGTGTTCACGATGCGGAAGTTCGTCAGCGTCTCGGTCGGCGAGTTGAACGCGCTCGAAGCGTTCTGCTCGGCGACCTCGCGGGGAATCAGGCGCACCTTGCCGCCCGGCGGCAGGCCGGGAATCGACTCGTACGTCGTGGCTTCGACGATCGCGCGCTGGACGAGCGGCCCGCTGAACGACGCGCCGACGATGAACAGCAGGAACGCTCCGATCGGAAAAGCGATCAGCCAGGCCGGCGGGCGCACGCCCGTGCGCAGGTCCTCGACCGTCGACCAGCTGCGCTGAGAGCGTCGCAGCAGCAGCGCCCCGGCCGCCAGCAGCGCGAGCGGCGCGAGCCAGACGAAGGGCGCGGTCCAGAGGAACAGCGCCAGGCCGTGCCAGACCGGCCGCACGAGCCACAGCACGACGAGCACCACGACAGCCGAGGCGACCGCGACCGGGTTGATTCGCATGAGGCGCCGCATCGCCGCCGACTCTATGCCGTCCGGCGTGACCTCGCGGCGCTACTTCCAGGCGTTAAGCAAGTTTGAAACCGCGCTTGGATCGCCTAAGGGAGCGTCGTTTATTTAGGTGCTGGTTGGATGGTGTAGTTCCACTCGCCGTGGAACTCGTGGCGGGTGAGCCGGACGGCGGCGAGTTGTTCGTCGGT
>Ga0208736_1000501_pt1 | contig 11226 bp, 11 predicted proteins | sample AntDryMetagUQ255_FD_188090 | JGI IMG/M metagenome (GOLD analysis project Ga0208736, IMG submission 188090) | Polar desert microbial communities from Antarctic Dry Valleys - UQ255 (SPAdes) | ecosystem: Environmental > Terrestrial > Soil > Desert | place: Antarctic Dry Valleys | collected 2008-12-31 | reverse complement strand
GACAGACATGCGGATCGCGATCGACATCGACTCCACCCTGCATCACTACTGGGACCGGCTGTCAGCTGCGGCGCTGCGGCGGTTCGGTATCGACCTGCCCTACGACGAGCAGATCGACTGGGGGATAACCCGGCTGCGTCCCGAACAACTGCACTTGTGCATTCAAGAGACGCACTGCGACATCGCGATTCTCGCCGGCGAGCCCTATCCCAGCGCCGTCGAGACGGTGCGCGGCTGGCACGAGGCGGGCCACTTCATTCAGATCACCAGCCACCGCGATCCGCACACGCGCGATGCCACCGCACGCTGGCTGGAGCAGATCGGCGTGCCCTACGACGAGCTGCACATCTCTCACGACAAGGTCGGCCGCTGCGTCGAGAGCTCGATCGAGCTGCTGATCGACGACAGCCCCGAGAACCTCGCTGCAGCGCTCGAGCACGGCCTCACGGTGGCGACCATCGCCCATCCCTGGAACCGCGACCTGTGCGAGGAGGAGGACGTCATCTGCGCGCCCGACTGGCCGCAGCTTGCGCAGGCTCTGACCCCGATTCTCGGACACAGCGCGCGCACCGTCTGAGTCCCTGTCCGGTGCAGCGCCTTTAGCTGCCGTTTGTGGTGTCCTACAGTGATCCGTTGTAGCGGCCGCCGCGAACAGAGCTAGGACCGCATGCCTCGCAAGATTTTCATTCCCGTAGCTGCAGTCAGCGTGGGCCTACTGCTCTGCGTGCTCGCCATGTTCGTTTACGACGCCAGCACGTCCGACTCGCTGGCTCCGGGCGTCAAGATCGCCACCGTCGACGTCGGCGGACTCAGCGCCGACGAGGCCCGCGAGAAGGTCAACGCGCAGCTCATCAAACCGCTCAGCCAGCCGCTGACGATCCCTGCCGGCGACCGGGAATTTCACCTTACGGCACGCGAATCCAAGCTCAAGGCCGATGTCGACACGATCGTCGACGACGCGCTGAAGCGCAGCCGCGAGGGCGGGATCTTCGCCCGCACCTGGCGCGGCATCACGGGCGCCGAGCGCAACATCACCGTGCAGCCGAAGATCCAGTACTCCCAGGTCGCCGTCGATCGGCTCGTTACGCGTGTCGGCCACGCGCTGAACCGCCGGGCCCACGATGCCAAGGCCGAGTTCAACGTCCAGAACGTCTCGGTTCGTCCGTCGAAGACGGGCAAGAGGGTCGATGCCAAGCGCCTCCGCGCCAACGTTGAAGCGAAGTTGCGCGCGGGAATCGGCGATCGCACGGTGAAGGTCCCGGTCAAGAAGACCAAGCCGAAGGTCACGACGAAGAAACTCGCCAGTCGTTATCCCGTCGTGGTCGTCGTCAACCGCGGTGCCTACAGGCTGACGCTCTACAAGCGACTCAAGCAGGTCCGCAGCTACCCGATCGCGGTCGGCCAGGCGGGCCTTGAGACGCCGGCCGGGCTCTACAAGATCCAGAACAAGGCCGTCAACCCGGCCTGGACGGTTCCCAACTCGCCGTGGGCGGGCTCGCTCGCAGGCAGGGTCATTCCCGGCGGCACGGCCGAGAACCCGCTCAAGTCACGCTGGCTGGGCGTCTACGACGGCGTCGGCGTCCATGGCACGGCTGATCGTGGCTCGATCGGCTCCAACGCCTCGCATGGCTGCATCCGGATGCTGATCGAAGACGTCGAGGTGCTGTACAACGACGTCCCCGTCGGCACGCCGATCTATATTGGCTGAAGACCGATCGCCTCGACAGCCACCTCCTCCCAGCCCTGCTCGGTGAGCAGGGCATGGTGCGTGGAGTGTCGAACCACCAGCGAACCTATGAAGATCCCCCGCTCACGCTTGCGCATGACCGCGTACCACAGCGTCGAGGCGTCGCGCGTCCCCTGGATGCGCAGCCACGGCCGCGGCGGCGGGTCGAGCGCGCCGGCGATGCCGGCCTCGATCAGCTGGCGCTCCGTGGCCACGGTGCCCTGATCCGTGTCGATGAAGAAGACACCCATCGAGCTCGAGGCTACCTCGGCGTGGCGCGAGGCACTGATCCGCTTCGACGAGGATCTGCGCCGCCGTGGCGCGGCGGAGAAGACACGCCACGCCTATGGCGCTGACGTCCGCCAGTTCGCCTGCTGGGCCACCTGGCAGCGGATCGAGCCCCCGGAGGTCGGGCACAAGCTGCTGCGGCGCTACGCCGCGGCGCTGAGCTCAAGCTACGAGGGCGGAGGCGAGCACCGCGCGGCACCCGCGACCGTCGCGCGCAAGCTGGCCGCGCTGCGCGCATTCTTCGGCACGCTGCGCGAGCGCGGCGAGCTCAGCGCCAACCCGGCTGATCTGCTGGCGGCGCCCAAGCGCAGCCAGGAGCTGCCCGACGTGCTCACTGCCGAGCAGGTCAGCAAGCTGCTCGACCGGATCCCGGCGACGACTCCGCTGGAGCTGCGCGACCGCGCGCTCTTCGAGATCGCCTACTCCAGCGGCCTGCGTGCCGAGGAACTCGTGTCGCTGGACATCAGCTCGATCGATTTCGACGGCGAGCAGCTGCGCGTCGAGGGAAAAGGCTCGAAGACGAGGATCGTGCCCGCCGGCGAGCCCGCGCTGGCCGCACTCGCGCGCTACCTCGAACGTGCCCGCGCGGCGCTCGCCGGCGGCGACAACGAAGCGGCGCTGTTTCTCAGCAAGTCAGGGCGCCGGCTGTCCACCTCGGACATTCGCCGGCGCCTGGGCGTGTGGTCGCGTCATGCCGCCGTGGGCGGTGTGCACCCGCATGCGCTGCGACATTCCTTCGCGACCCATCTACTGGAGGGGGGCGCTGACCTTCGAACAATCCAAGAACTTCTGGGCCACGCCTCGATCTCCACGACTCAGATCTACACTCGGGTAGAGTCGGCGCGCCTGAAGACGGCGTATTCGCGGGCACATCCGAGGGCGTAGCGAGTGGAAACAAACGTCAAATCCATCGAGCTGAAGGATCTCTGGCGGCGCTATAAACGCGACGGGGACGACCGCGCGCGCGATCGCCTCGTGCTCGCCTACTCGCCGCTGGTCAAGTACGTCTCGGGCCGGATGGCGTCGGGCCTGCCCGCCCACGTCGAGGAGGCCGACCTCATCTCCTACGGTCTCGGCGGCCTGATCTCGGCGGTCGACCGCTTCGAGCTCGAGCGCGAGATCAAGTTCGAGACCTACGCGATCACGCGCATCAAGGGCGCGATCATCGACGAGCTGCGCTCGCTGGACTGGGTGCCGCGCTCGGTCCGCGCCCGCGCCCGGGCGATCGAGCGAGCCAACTCAAAGCTCGAGCACAAGCTTCAGCGCGCTCCCACCGACGAGGAGATGGCCGACGAGCTCGAGATGACGGTCACGGACTTTCAGGACGCGCTGCTGCAGATCTCCAACTCGAGCGTCACCGCGCTCGACGAGCTGTGGACGGTCTCTGACGCCTCCGGCGACCAGGTCTCGCTGCTCGACACGCTGCAGGACCCGGGCGCCGAGGATCCGGCGGCGGTCATGGACGAGACCGATCTCAAGGACCGCATCGCCGACGCGATCGCGCGGCTGCCCGAGCGCGAGAAGCGCGTCGTCGCGCTCTACTACTACGAGAACCTGACCCTGCGCGAGATCGGCGAGGTGCTCGGCGTCACCGAGTCGCGCGTCTCGCAGCTGCACACGAAGGCCGTACTGCGCCTGCGCGGCCGCATGAGCGACGACAACTTCGACAGCGCCGCCTGACGCGCTTCAGCGCCGCTCCCACCAAGTCGAACGTTCTCGACTTGTTCACCGGTGGGTCTCCACTTAGCATCGCCTGTCCCCGAGGAGAGGAGGCGCGGTATGCATAAGTCTGCCGACCGCATTCGCAACGTAGCCCTGATCGGTCACCGCGGCAGCGGGAAGACGTCATTGCACGAGGCGCTGCTTTTCGAGGCGCAGGCGACAAACCGCCTCGGTTCGGTGATCGACGGCACGACGGTGTCGGACTCCGAGCCCGACGAGCAGGCGCGCAACATGTCGATCTCCGCGTCGCTGAGCTCGTTCGAGTGGGCTGACCGCAAGATCAACCTGCTCGACACGCCCGGCGAGCCGAGCTTCGTCGCCGACACGCTCGGCGCGATGCGCGTCTGCGAGTCGGCGATCTTCGTCGTCAACGCGGTGATGGGCGTCGAGGTCACGACGCAGCGCCTTTGGGCGCGCGCCGAGGAGCTCGATCTCGCGCGGATGATCTTCGTGAACATGCTCGATCGCGAGCGCGCCGACTTCTTCCGCGCGCTGGAATCGCTGAAAAACGCCTTCGGCGCGCACGTCGTCGCGACGGAGATCCCGATCGGATCCGAGCACGACATCTCCGGACTCATCGATCTCGTCGACATGAAGGCCTACCGCTACGAGGGAACCAGCCGCGAGAACTGCACGGAGATCGAGATCCCCGCCGACCTCCTCGAGACCGCCGAGGAGTACCGCGAGATGATGATGGACGAGATCTGCGAGGTCTCCGATTCGCTGATGGAGCGCTACCTCGAGGGCGAGGAGATCGCCCACGACGAGATCGTCGGCGTGCTCAAGGACGGGACGAACCACGGCTCGCTGTTTCCCGTGACCTGCGGGGTGGCGACCCGCAACCTCGGCACCAACCGGCTGCTCGACGCCGTCGTCGAGGACCTCCCCTCGCCCGTCAAGCACGGCGGCCTCCAGCTACCGGAGATCACGCTCGAGTCGCGCGACGACGCGCCGCTCTATGCCTACGTCTTCAAGACCCGTGCGGACCCGTTCGCCGGGCGCATCAACCTGTTTCGCGTCTACCAGGGAGTCGTGCGCCACGACACCCAGGTGATGAACACGCGCACCCATCACAAGGAACGCATCGGCCAGCTGCTCGTCTTCAGTGGCAAGGAGTCCAGCCACGCCGAAGAGTTCGGACCCGGTGACATCGGTGCCGTCGCCAAGCTCAAGGAGACCCGCGCGGGCGACTGGCTGGCCGAGCGCGACGAGCCGATCTCGATGCCGCAGATCGACCTGCCGGCGCCGGTGATGGCCTTCGCGATGGAGGCCCAGGGCGACGAGGACAAGGTCTACACCTCGCTGCGTCGCCTGCAGGAGGAGGACCCGACGATCGACCTGCACCGCGATCCGCAGACCGGCGACCAGATCATCGCCGGGCTGTCGCAGATGCACGTGGAGGTCGTCGTCGCCCGGCTCAAGGAGCGCTTCGGCGCCGAGGTCGTGCTCAAGCCGCCGCGGGTGCCCTATCAGGAGTCGATTCGCAAGTCCGCCAAGGCGCACGGGCGCCACAAGAAGCAGTCGGGCGGCCGCGGGCAGTTCGGTGACTGCCACATCGAGATCGAGCCGCGCGCACCTGGCGAGGGCTTTGAGTTCGTCACCAAGATCAAGGGCGGCGTGATCCCGACGTCGTTCATTCCGGCGGTCGAGAAGGGCGTAATCGAGGCGATGACCAGCGGGCCGATTGCCGGCTGCCCGATCAAGGACGTGCGCGTGACGGTCTTTGACGGCAGCTACCACACCGTCGACTCGTCGGAGATGGCGTTCAAGCTGGCCGGCTCGATCGCGATGAGGCAGGCCATGAGCAACGCCTCGCCGGCGCTCCTTGAGCCGATCATGCTCGTCACGCTGTCGATCCCCGAGGAGTCCGTCGGCGACGTCATCGGCGACCTGAACTCGCGCCGCGGGCGGCCGCAGGGGATGGACTCGGCGGGCGGCGGGCTGACCGAGGTCAAGGCCGAGGTGCCGATGGCCGAGATGCTCACCTACGCGCCCGATCTGCGCTCGCTGACCGGCGGCCAGGGCGACTACACGATGGAGTTCGTGCGCTACGACGAGGTACCCGCGCACCTGCAGCAGAAGATCGTCGAGCAGGCCAGTGAGGAGGAGACGGTCAGCGCATAGCCGAGTCCTGCCTCGGCGGGCGGTACCCTCAACGCCCACCGATGGCCGCTCGCAAATCGATCACCACCAGTCATACGGCCGTCTCCTGCGACGTCTGCGGCAGGACGCTGCTGCGCGGCGAGCGCGCCGATCCGTACATCGCCGGCGGCTCGCGTCGGATGGTCTGCGAGCTGTGCGCGGCGCGTGCGACCAACGAGGGCTGGATCCGCGAGGGCGCCGACAACACGCTCGCCGTGCGTGCCCACGGCGGCCGCTCGGGACGCTCGCTGTTCGAGAAGCTCAAAGCGCGACGTGACAGCCCCGCTGAGCCCGAGGTCGAGTTGCCCTATTCGCCGCGGCGGACTCGCGTCGAGCGCATCGAGCGCCCGTCGCGCGCCGATGCCGAGCATGCGGCCGAGAACGGTGGGCACGAGCCCGCTGATGCAGAGCGGTCGGCGCCGACCACCGACCGCCACGACATCGCACGCGAGTTGCGCCACGTGCGCGCCGTGCCGACCAACGCCGACCTGAAGATGGGTCGCGCGCTCGATGTCTTCAACAGCAGCCCCCATCCGCGCCGGATGGCCGGCGTCGCCCGCTCGCTGGGCACGCCGTCGATCACGGTGCTCCCGTCCGAGACGGAGGGCTCGATCGTCTCGATCGTCGTCGCATGGGAGCTGTGCTGGTATCGCTACGAGGTCGATCTCGCCGACGAGGCCGCGGGCGTGCGGGTCATCGGTCAGGGCGCGGAGCTCAGCGAGCTCGCCGCCGAGGAGCAGCAGCCCAATGCGGCCACCGACGAGCGCGGGCGACTCGCGCTCGCCATCTAGATGGCGGGTCCCGATCACCCGATGATCCGCCAGAACTGGACAAAAGGCCTACTCCCAAAAAGCCGGATTCCCGGCTAGGGTGCAGCCACTCCCATGATCTATTGCGTGATACCCGAAGCGCTCGAGGACGAGCTGCTCGACAAGCTGACCACCTATTACGCCGACGACGACAACGTCACGGTGATCGTCGACCGGCGCAGGGCCGAGCGGCGCGCCGCCGACGATGACCCCGAACTGTCCGAGCAGCGCCAGATCCGCGACCGCCGGCGACCGCGTGTCCCCGGCGACTTCCCTCCGCTCGAGCCGAAGTAGATGGCTGAGCTGAAGGTCGTCGTTCACGTCGACGGCGGCGCGCGCGGCAACCCGGGTCCGGCCGCCGCCGGAGCGGTGCTCTCGACACCCGACGGCGAGGTGCTGACCGACGCCACCGAGGCGATCGGTGTCGCGACCAACAACGTCGCCGAGTACCGCGGGCTGCTGCTCGGGCTCGAGCGTGCCCGCCAGCTGGGCGCAAGCGAGGTCGAGGTCGTCAACGACTCAGAGCTCGTCGCCAAGCAGGTCAACGGGGTCTACAAGGTCAAGCACCCCGACATGAAGCCGCTGCACGCGGCCGCGCTGGAGGCGCTGAGGGGCTTTGACCGCTGGTCGATCCGTTCCGTGCCGCGCGCCCAGAACGCGGACGCCGACGCGCTCGTCAACCAGGCCCTCGACGCGCAGCGCTGACATCGGCGTGCCCGGCGGCTCGATCGCCGCGAGCGGCCCGCGGTGGCTCACGACCCCGGCGGACCGCCGAGCACCAGCGCGTCGAGCGCCAGCAGGCACGCGAGCGTTGCGACGATGGCGGCGAAGGCGCGTGCCAGCAGCGCCTGCGCCAAGCGCTGGCTGACCAACGCGCCGAGGAAGGCGCCGAGCGCGGTCGGCACGGCGAGGGCGGCGGTGACGTCGGCGTCGGGTGTTGCGCCGGCGAGCATGTGGCTGACGAGTGCGACGACGCCGGTCAGCGTGATGATCACCAGCGACGTCGCGATCGCCCGGCGGAAGCTGACGTTCATCCAGAGCGTCAGCACCGGCACGATCAGGAAACCGCCGCCGACGCCGAAGAAGCCGGTCAGCAGTCCGACGCCGACACCGGCCACGATGATCTGCATGGCGCGCGGGTTCGGGCAGTCGCCTTCGTCGTCGGGCTGGTCGGACCCCGCGCGGACCCAGGTGGCGTAGGCGGCGGTGAGCATCACCGGTACGAACGCGAGCAGCAGCACGCGCGCGCTGACCGTGGTGCTGCCCAGCGCTCCGAGCAGCGCGCCGGCCGCCGCCGGCAGCGAGAACGTCAGCGCCAATCGCCAGCAGATCTGACCGCGGAAGGCCAGCGCGCCGGCACCGACGGCCGCGGCCACCGCGACGACGATCAGCGCCGCGGTCGATGCCGGGCCGACCGGCTGGTCGAGCACGTAGACGAGCACCGGCAGCGCGAGGATCGCCCCTCCCCCGCCGAGCGTGCCGACGATCAGGCCGATCAGCAGGCCCAGTGCGGCGGCGAGGGCCAGCATCCGATCTGTTAGGCCAGCTCTTCGGCGGGCTCGCTGCGCTCGATCGGATGCCCGGCCCGCTCCCAGGTTCCGACGCCCCCGTCGGTCACGTGAATGACGTGCGTGGCACCGTTGCGCGCGAGCAGGCTGGCTGCGACCGCCGCGCGCTGGCCGGATTCGCAGATCGCGGCGATCGGCCGCGCTGCGTCGAGGTCTGCGGGGAACCTGGTCAGATCGTGGTAGGGGACGTGCCGCGATCCCGGGATGCGGCCTGTCTGCCGCTCGTCGAGGTGGCGCACGTCGAGTATCTGAAGCTGCGGATCTGCCGACGCCCGCGCCGGCAGATCGTCGACGTGCAGGCGGTCGATCTGCGCGACCGGCCGGCGCTCCTCGTGCCAGCTCGTCATGCCGCCGTGCAGGTAGCCGGCGATCCTGCTGATCCCGACCGCCGTCGCGAGCTGCGCAGCGCGATGGGCGTCGTCGTCGTCGCGGCCGATCAGGACGATCTCCTGCGCGCGATCGGCGATCCATGCCAGCCGCGTGCCGAACCCGGCGGTGAGCATCGTCAGCGATACGGCGCCGGGCACGTGTGACTCGTCGAACTGAAAGTCCGTTCGCACGTCGATGAGCAGCGTCCCGTCGCCGCGCCTCAGGTCGACCTGGCGTGGCGTCAGCGGCTGAATCTCGGCGCCCGGCGCGGGCAGCGGCCCGCGGTTGAGCGCGACGATCGCCTCGAAGTTGGGTGGCTGCGGCCCGAGCCCCTCGGTCGCGCGCTGGATGAAGCGCGCCTCGTCGTGCACTCCCAGCAGCTGGTTGTGCGCGCGCTCGTAGCCGATCGTCGACGAGGCCTTCATGTCCATGCCGGGGCCCCCGCACATCGATCCGCCGAGGTGGCCCGGCCATAGCTCGCACGTATCGGGCAGCACGAGCAGGCGCTCATGCAGGCTGCGGAAGATGGCGCGGGCACCGTCGACCTTGTCGACGGCGAGGTCGGGGCGGGCGACGTCGCCGACGAACAGCGAGTCTCCGCTGAGCACGGCCCAGGGCTCATCGCCACGGTCGCCATCGGTGAGCACGAATGCGGTGTGCTCGGGCCGGTGGCCGGGGGTGTGCAGCGCGCGCACCCGGACGGAGCCGAGCTCGAGCTCCCAGCCGTCGTCGAACGGTTCGTGCGGGTACTCGGCCTCGGCCAGACGGTGTATATGGATCGTCGCGCCCGTGGCGATGGCAAGCTGACCATGGCCGGAGACGTGATCGGCGTGATTGTGCGTCTCGAGGATGTGCTCGATTCGCACTCCCATGTACCGTGCTAGGTCCAGATAGACACCGATCTGCAAGCGCGGGTCGACGACGGCAGCAATTCCAGCGCCGTCGTCGCCGACGAGGTAGGACGCGCAGCCGAGGTCGTCATGGGTGACCTGCCTGAGGATCATCCTGCGACGATACAAAGGTGACGCGCGTCTGGGATCCGCCGCCTATAGAGACTGTCCTATGAAAAGAGCCTGACATTTCGTTTGAATCCAAAGTAAGCGGCCGCGAGGATGGAATTATGTCCCTCACGGAGGAGCCGCTGAGCGCTGCCCAAGGCGCGGAGGATGGCCTAGCGGCGAGCCTCGAGTCGCTTGCACTTAACGCGGTCCGTGCCGCTTCGCTCGCTGCGACCAAACATGCCGGCTCCGGCGACGGTAAGGCCGCCGACGGCGCCGCCACCGAGGCGATGCGCGTTGTGCTCGGCGAAACCAAGGGTCTTGGCACCGTCATCATCGGCGAGGGCGAGAAGGACAACGCCCCGATGCTCTTCAACGGCGAGCAGCTCGGCGACGGCGACGGTCCGCGTTTTGACATCGCCGTCGATCCGGTCGAGTGCACCGACCTCTGCGCCGCCGGGCTGCCCGGTTCGCTGACGACGATTGCGATGGCCGGCGACGGCTGCCTGTGGTCGCCCGGGCCTGGCCACTACCAGGACAAGCTCGTCGTCGGACCCGCTGCGCGCGGTGCGATCGACCTGCGCGAAGAGCCCGAGTACAACGTCGAGCGCGTCGCAGCCGCTCTCGGCAAGCCCGTTGACGAGATGCGCGTCCTGCTGCTCGACAAGCCACGTCATGTCGAGCTCGCCGCGCGACTGCGCGCGATCGGCGTGCGGGTGATCATGCCGAGCGCCGGTGACGTCGCGGGCGCGATGTTCGCGCTGCTGCCGGGCACCGGCGTCGACCTGCTGATGGGCGTCGGCGGGACGCCCGAGGGCATCATGGCCGCGTGTGCCGTGAAGGTCCTCGGCGGCGACATGCAGACGCGCCTCGCGCCCCAGAGCGACGAGGAGGCCGCGGCGATCGAGGCGGCGGGAATCTCGACCGACGAGATTCTCAACGCCGACGACCTCGTCCGCGGGCCCGCGATCTTTGCGGCGTGCGGCATCACCGGCGGCACGCTGCTCGGTGCGCCGCGCCTGACGGCCGGCTGGATCTCGACCCAGTCGCTGATCGTCCGGCCCGGCTCCTATCGCCGGATCGTCGAAAGCACTCCAGCCCCTTCCACAACCACCGATCAGGAGTAGATCCACATGCCGCTAGTGACCATGCGCCAGTTGCTCGACGAAGCCGCTGCCGGCAGCTACGGTGTCGCCGCTTTCAACGTCAACAACCTCGAGCAGATCCAGGGAATCATGGAGGCCGCGCAGGAGACCCAGTCGCCGGTCATCGTCCAGGCCTCGAACGGGGCCCGCAAGTACGCAGGCGACAACTTCCTCTACCACATGATGCTCGCGGCGGCCGAGACCTATCCGGACATCCCCGTCGCGCTGCATCAGGACCACGGCAACTCGCCGGAGACCTGCATCAGCGCGATCGAACTGGGCTTCACGAGCGTGATGATGGACGGCTCGCTCGGCGAGGACGCCAAGACGCCGCTTGACTTCGAGGCCAACGTCGCGGTCACGAAGAAGGTCGTCGACTACGCGCACGAGCGCGGCGTCACGGTCGAGGGCGAGCTCGGCACGCTCGGCGGCATGGAGGACGGCGTCGGCTCCGGCGAG
>Ga0208736_1000500_pt1 | contig 11230 bp, 6 predicted proteins | sample AntDryMetagUQ255_FD_188090 | JGI IMG/M metagenome (GOLD analysis project Ga0208736, IMG submission 188090) | Polar desert microbial communities from Antarctic Dry Valleys - UQ255 (SPAdes) | ecosystem: Environmental > Terrestrial > Soil > Desert | place: Antarctic Dry Valleys | collected 2008-12-31 | reverse complement strand
AGATGCCAGTTTAGGAAGAATTAATATCATTCCACAGGACATTGGAAGAGTGCTGTTAAATTTATTTACAAATGCTTTTTATGCAGTAAATGAAAAAAAGAAAAGCCCCCATCCCCTAACGGGGGGTATGGAATACGAACCAGTAGTAACTGTTATTACCAAAAGTCTCAACTCTCCGCCAACCGGCGGAAATGGAGGCATTGAGATAAAAGTAAGTGACAACGGCAACGGAATTCCTCAAAAATTATTAGATAAAATATTTCAACCCTTCTTTACAACCAAACCCACAGGACAAGGAACAGGGTTGGGATTGAGTTTGAGTTATGATATTATAACCAAAGGACATGGAGGGGAATTGAAGGTGGAAACGAAAGAAGGAGAAGGGGCAGAGTTTATTGTTAATTTACCTCACTCATCAAGGCAAAATGTATGAAAATAAAAGTTCTTCTCTTTGTCGTATGCCTGTCAGCATTTGCCTGCGCTCCAAAGCAAGATGTAAAAGCAACTTCTGATAATCCAAAGGAAGTAATTGGTGTAATTAACAAAGACAGCACCGCTTCCCCTGTTATCACTTTTATTGGTAAAACCAATGCCCCCAAAACCATTTTAGCCGGCAAACCGGAAGTACGTCTAAACACCAATTCAGATGGCTTAGGTGCATCCAATTTTACTAATTATAATACTGAACAGGGGCTGGCTTTGAGCAGCATTGACTGTGGGTATAGAGATAAAAAGGGAAATCTGTGGTTTGGCACAGATGGCGGCGGGGTGAGTCGTTATGATGGTAAATCATTCACCAATTTTACTACAGCCCAGGGGCTGACAAATAACGTTGTTTATGGCATTACCGAAGATAAAACAGGAAATCTCTGGTTCGCCACAGATGGCGGTGGAGTGAGTCGTTATGATGGGAAATCATTTACCAACTTCACTATGACTCATGGGCTTCCAAAAAATACCGTATGGAGTATCACTGAAGATAAAACAGGGAATCTTTGGTTCGGCACAGGTGGAGGAGGAGTGAGCCGCTTTGACGGGAAATCATTTACCAACTTTACTACTGCACAGGGGCTGGCAAATAATACTGTTAGAAGTATCACGGAAGATAAAAAGGGGAATTTGTGGTTCGGCACATCTGGTGGTGGGGTGAGCCATTATGACGGTAAATCATTCACCACTTTACTACGGCAGAGGGATTGGCAAATGATAGTGTTTACAGCATCACGGAAGATAAAACAGGGAATCTCTGGTTCGGCACATTTGGCGGTGGGGTGAGCCGCTATGACGGGAAATCATTTACCAACTTCACTAGGGCACAAGGACTGATAAATAATAGTGTCTGGAGCATCATTGAGGATAAAATAGGAAATCTCTGGTTCGCTGCAGATAGCGGAGGAGTGAGCCGCTACGACGGAAAATCTTTTACAAATTTTGCTGCAGCGCAGGGGTTGCTGGCAAATAATGGTGTTAGGAGCATAATCCAGGATAAAACAGGAAATCTTTGGTTCGGTACATCTGGCGGAGGTGGAGTGAGCCGCTATGACGGTAAATCTTTTACAAATTTTACTACAGCGCAGGGCCTGGCAAATAATAGTGTTTGGAGCATCATCGAAGACAAAACAAAAAACCTTTGGTTCGCCACATCTGGCGGTGGGGTGAGCCGCTATGACGGAAAATCATTTACCAACTTTACTACGGCACAGGGGCTGGCAAGTAAGTATGTTTGGAATATTACGGAAGATAAAACAGGAAATCTCTGGATGGGCACAACTGGAGGTGGGGTGAGCCGCTATGATGGAAAGTCATTTACCAACTTTACTACAGAACAGGGGCTGGCAAATAATACTGTACTCAGTATTACAGAAGATAAAAAGGGAAATCTGTGGTTTGGCACAGATGGCGGCGGCGTGAGCCGCTATGACGGGAAATCATTCACCAATTTTACTACGGCACAGGGACTTGGAAATAATAGGATATGGAGTATACTGGAAGATAAAAAAGGAAATATTTGGTTCGCCACAAATGGCGGTGGAGTGAGCTGTTATGACGGTAACTCTTTTACAAATTTTACTACAGTGCAGGGGTTGGCAAAAAATGATGTATGGAATATTACGGAAGATAAAATGGGAAATCTCTGGTTCGGTACATTTGGCGGTGGGGTGAGTCGTTATGATGGTAAATCATTTATCAACTTTACTTCGGCACAGGGGCTGGCAGATGATGTGGTGTATGATATTGTAATTGACCTTCAGGAGAACATATTTATTGGAACTAATTTGGGGTTTAGTGTCCTCAAAGGATTTAAAAGCCTGACCCCTATAAGTGCGTCACACGAGGAAATTATCCCAGCCGTCAATTCTCTAGTCAATGAAGAATTGAAAAACCACCAACCGGTGTTTGAGTTTTACAACAAAAAAACTGGCTACCCGGTAAAAGACCTGGGCATCAACGCTATGTTCATGGACAGCAAGGGAATAATATGGGGAGGATGTGGAGATAAAGTGATAAGATTTGATTACAAAGCTATACTCAAAAACACAGAGCCACCGGCAGTATTTATACAAGCAGTGAAAATTCAGAACGAGAATATAAGTTGGAATAATTTGATAAAAAAGCGAAAAACAAATCCTGAATTTGATTCTTTAGTTATTCTCAACGATGAAGTCTTCACTTTCGGCAGAAAATTATCCGATTTAGAAAGGGATTCAATGCGCCGTAAATTCTCCGGTATAAAATTTGACAGCATCACCCGTTTTTATCCTTTGCCCGAAAATCTAATGCTTCCCTATAATCACAATAGCGTAACTTTTGATTTTGTTGCAATTGAACCCGCCAGGAATTTTTTGGTTCGTTATCAATACATTTTAGAGGGATATGACAGGGACTGGAGTCCGGTTACCGATAAAACCAGCGCCACTTTCGGTAACATTGACGAAGGCGTATATACTTTCAAACTTAAAGCCAGCAGCTCCGATGGCGTTTGGAGCGAACCCGTCACTTACACCTTTAAAGTGCTTCCACCCTGGTATCGTACTTGGTGGGCTTATATGCTTTATGCAATATTGTTTATCGGCAGTATCTGGAGTTTTATTCACTACCGTTCCCGCAGTCTGAGAAGAGAAAAGCGATTGCTTGAAGAAAAAGTTACTCAACGCACCAACCAACTAAGTCGGTCATTGCAGGAATTAAAAGAAACCCAGGCCCAACTCATTCAATCGGAAAAAATGGCTTCGCTTGGGGAACTCACCGCAGGCATTGCACATGAGATACAAAATCCCTTAAATTTTGTAAACAATTTTTCTGAAGTAAATAGGGAATTGATAGAAGACATGGAGCAGGAAATTGACAAAGGCAATTTCAAGGAAGTAAAAACAATAGCAAATGACATAAAAGAAAATGAACAAAAAATAAATCATCACGGCAAACGGGCCGATGCGATTGTAAAAGGCATGCTGCAACATTCGAGAGCTTCTACAAGTCAAAAAGAACTCACCGATATAAACAAATTAACAGATGAATATTTGCGGTTGAGTTATCAAGGTTTGCGGACAAAGGACCAATTTTTTAATGCAACCCTCAAAACTGATTTTGATGAAAGTATTGAAAAAATAAACGTTATTCCTCAGGATATAGGAAGAGTATTGCTGAATTTATTCGGCAATGCTTTTTATGCAGTAACAGAAAAGAAGAAAAGCCCCCATCCCCTAAAGGGAGGTATAGAATACGAACCAGTAGTGACTATAACAACAAAAAGACTTAGCTCCATTTCAGGCCCGCCCGGATGGCCCGGTCGGACGGGGGATGGGGGCATTGAAATTAGGGTTTGCGACAATGGCAACGGCATTCCACAAAAAGTATTGGATAAAATATTTCAACCCTTCTTTACTACTAAACCCACCGGGCAGGGTACAGGTTTAGGCTTATCCTTAAGCTACGATATAATAACAAAGGGTCATGGCGGGCAGATAAAAGTAGATACGAAAGAAGGGGAATATACTGAGTTTATCATTCAGTTACCAGGCGCTTAATTCAAGTGCATACCACCTGGTAGAATGTGATGGGATTGGGCGTGCATTCCAAATTATAAAATATGAATTTACTTTGCTTATACCAAAAAAATAAGATAATTGAATATAAAACAATCACCTAATCACAAGCAATATTTAGCCACACTTAATAAGATGAGCGCTGAACAAAAATTTATCAAAGCATTAGAATTATCAGCTATTACAAAAGAGCTTTTCATAACCGGCCTTACTAAAAGATTTCCCGATAAAACAAAAGCAGAAATCAAAAAAAATTATTTACAACGATTAGCTAAATGTTACAACCGAAATTATTAATAAAAGTTTTGGCTCTTTTAAATGAAAACCAGATTGATTATATGATAACTGGCTCTGGTTTCCAGTATTCAGGCTGAACCAAGAGCTACAAATGATGTTGATATTGTTGTTAATATAACTGACACAGCAGTCCCTGTATTAATTAAAACATTTCCGCTTCCCGATTATTATATATCAGAGTTAGCTATAAAAGAAGCTATTCAGAATAAATCAATGTTCAATCTGCCAGATACTGTAGAAGGCGATTAAGTTGATTTTTGGATTCTTACTAATGAACCCTTTGATCAATCAAGATTTGCAAGAAAAAAGGAAGAAAAAATATTGGGATTTTCAATGAAAATTTCAACACCTGAGGATACCATATTAATGAAATTACGTTGGGCAAACCCATCAGGAGGAAGTGAAAAACAATTTAGAGATGCACTAAGGGTATATGAAATTCAATACCAAAACCTGGACCTGAACTACAAAGAAGCATGGTTAAAAACATTACACGTAAAAGAATTGTGGGATAGAAATTAAACAAGAAGCGCAGCCGATAACATAAATTCAGCCACGAACGAGTTTAGTTCATTAGTTAGCCAGTGATTCCATTAAAGCAAATGGCCGCTTTGCTTTGTATTTTTGATAATTACTTATGAACATCATCTTTCACACGCATGCGGTAATGTCCTTTATCCTGGGTTTAACAGCTGCAGGTATGTTTTTTCATTTGATAAAACTGCGTCAACCGGTAAAAGCAAAGAAATGGCTCATTGGTTTTTACCTTGGCCTTCTTATTTGGCAAATTGAAAATATAATTCGTTACAGTGTGCCTGTCACTTATTTTGACACAGCCGCTTATAAACTACAAACCATTTTTGTTTTAATTCCAGCTCTTGCCATAACACATGTATCGCATGCGCAATTTGCCTATCACTTCCTGGTGGCAACACATGAGCGGGAACGTAAGGTTGTTTTGTGGGTGTCATCAGCGTTTTGGTTCATGGAATTATGTTTTGTTATATGGAATGAAGTGTATTACAAGGGTGGCATGGCAATAATGTTCATCACTGCTTTTTTTTGCAGTCTTTTCGTTACGCTGTGGGTAATCATCTTATCTATACGAAAGGCAGGACGTTTGCGCTACATAAACAAACGGGCTTCAAAAGCACATTTCTTTTATGCCGCTATCAATGTTTGCTATGTTTTAGCCGCCCTGTTTTCTCTGCATTTTGGCTTTTTTAGCAGCACTGGTTTCTGGACTTATTTCTCGTTTGTGTGGCTTGGTAACTTAGCTTCTATTGTTCTCTATATTGTTACGGCTGCTGTGCCCGCAGGTTTTCAAGCCAAAGTAACAGGCTTTACTTTTGTGCTTGCAGCAACCGTTCTTTCCATTATTACCCTTACACTCTACCCACCTGTATTGCTCACCAATACGCAGGGGCGCCTGGAACAACACGAAGGTTTAGCTAAGATGATAGGTATGATAGGGATAGTAGCTATCATCATTGTTGTATTTATGCCGCTAATGCTAAAGATCAGTTTAACCACACCGTTACGTCGTTTGCTTAAAGGAGTTGAACAGGTAAATGAGGGAAAGCTGGAAACGCAGGTGCCTGTTGGCTTACGTGATGAAATCGGGTTGCTTACCCAAAATTTTAACCAGATGACACAAAGCCTGAAAAAGTCACAGGATGATTTGACAGATTATGCACAAACCCTGGAAAAAAAAGTTGCCAAACGTACATCGCAATTGCAGCGTTCGCTTAATGAATTGAAATCAACCCAGGCCCAGCTTATTCAGTCGGAAAAAATGGCCTCTTTGGGTGAGCTAACCGCAGGCATTGCACATGAAATAAAAAATCCTTTGAACTTCGTTACTAATTTTTCGGAATTAAGTGTTGAATTGTTCAATGAATTAAAAGAAGAAATAAATAAGCCTACACCCGATACGGAAAACATGCAGGGATTAGCTGAAGATATTGCACAAAATCTGCAAAAGATCAGTCACCATGGCAATCGTGCAGGAGCAATAGTTACCAGTATGCTTGAGCACAGTCGCGCCTCGACAGGGGAGAGGGAGCTTACAGATATTAATGAGCTGGTGAAAGAATACCTGGATGTAAGTTATGAGGGGATGCTTTTAAAAAATAAAAACTTTACCGCCATATTAGAAACCCAACTTGATCCAACTATTGAGAAAGTAGATATTATTCCAGAGGATTTTGGCAGGGTCTTACTCAACCTTTTCAACAATGCTTTTTATTCTATAAATGAAAAGAAAAAAAATTTGGATGGGGCTTACGAACCAAAAGTTTCAGTTAGTACAAAAAAGCACTACACCCCTTTAGGGGATGGGGGCAGGGGCGGTATCATAGAGATCAATGTAAAAGATAACGGAATGGGCATTTCAGAGAAAGTATTGGATAAGATATACCAACCCTTTTTTACCACAAAACCGGCTGGTGATGGGACCGGTTTGGGTTTATCGTTGAGCTATGACATTATTACAAAAGGATATAAAGGCGAATTAAAAGTTGAAACTAAGGAAGGAGAGTTCGCCGAGTTTATTATTCAATTACCCTTAAAACACATAATTTAAACTTATTTGTAAATGATAAGGAGCTAAAAATTATGTATTACTTACTATGGTAATAATAAACCTGTTTGTGTTTATCGTTTATTATAACATTGTTATAAAAACTCATTTTGGAGAGTAAAAGTTTAATAAAAGCAGGAGAGTTTGTAGGGTTTATATCAATTTGTTTTAAGAAGACCTTTAATAGTAATTATTATCATTCGCCATGAAATTTTTTATAACAGCTTTGTTTATTTTCCTTTTCGGAGAAACGGCCCGTACACAAAATGCCAAACTGGATAGTTTAGACAAGCTTATACGCAAAGCCACTACTGATACTGCAAAAATTAATCTTGCTAATAAAAAAAACATCATCATTAGCAGAATAAATATTGACTCTGCCATCGATCTAAGCAAAAAAACAATTGAAAAGGCTAAATCAATCAATTACACTTCTGGTGAAGCATCAGCGAGATTAAATCTGGCAACCAATTATTGTATGAAAGGTGCATTTAAGTTAGCGTCCGAAAACCTTATTATCTCACAAAACATTTATCAATCTTTAAAAGATTCTCTGGGTCTTTGCGCTACCTATTCCAATTATGGTATGATGTATGGCATGCAAAGCAAGTATGACACTTCAATTCAATATTTAGAAAAAGCTATTGCCATTGCTGAACGGAACAATTTTAAAGATAGACTATCGACATACTATGGCAATATCGCGATAGGCTACCAGATGCAATCTAATTTTTTAAAAGCTTTGGGATATCAGCAAAAGGCATTAGACCTCGCAAAGGCTGCTAATAATATTTCAGGTCAGGCATTTACCAGCCTTAATATGGGACTTACTTATACTAGTATGGAGGATACTATAAGAGCTCAACAATTCCTGCTTGAATCTATTAGACTTGCTAAAACCGAAAACATTAAAAATGTTGAATTGTATGGCTATTCTAACCTCGCCAGTTTATACAGTAAAAAAGGGGAAATTGAAAAGGCTTATGAATTTGCCATTAAAGCAGCCCGGCTTGGCAAAGAGATGGGTGACTATGGAATTCAGGCTGCCAGTTTATCAAAAGCTGCTGAATCCCTGGGTGATATGAAAAAGTTTCTTGAGGCCGAAGCATTAGCAAAAGAGGCAATATCTATTGCAGATTCATCAACTCAGACCTTTAATATATACCAGGCTAATTCTGCCCTGGGTGCAATATTAAAACAGCAGGAAAAATATAAAGAAGCTATTCCATTTCTTGAAAAAAGTGTTGCCGTATTAGACGAGACGGATCTTTATAATGAAGCCTCTGGAATTACTTATAATAACTTATCGCTTTGCTATGAAAAGACGGGCAACTTCAACAAGGCATTATCATTTTATAAAACATCATCAGAAATTGTAGATTCAATACGCAGCAGGGATAATATTCGCAAAGCAACTGAGCTAAGTATGAATTATGAGTTTGATAAAAAACAAGAAGCCCAGCGTATCGATCAAAAAAATAAAGATGCCATTACCCAGGATAGACAATTAGCGTTGATCATAGTATTTGGCTTGGCTTTTCTACTGGCAATAGGAGCATTTATTGCCTATCGCAATAAAGAAAAAGCAAATTTTCAGCTTCAAAAGCAAAAAGGAGAAATACAAACTGCATTAACAAAACTCACAGAAACTCAGAAACAGTTGATCCAATCTGAAAAGATGGCATCGCTTGGAGAACTTACTGCAGGCATTGCACATGAGATTCAAAACCCTTTAAACTTTGTCAATAATTTTTCTGATGTAAATACAGAAATGATTGAAGAGATGGAACAAGAAATTGATAAAGGAAATACTGCGGAAGTGAAAATAATTGCGAGGAATATCAAAGAAAATAATTTAAAAATCACCCACCACGGTAAACGGGCAGATGCCATTGTAAAAGGTATGTTGCAACACTCCCGCAACAGTACAGCTCAAAAAGAGCCCACCGATATTAATAAATTGGCTGATGAATATTTGCGATTGAGTTATCATGGTTTGCGGGCAAAGGACCAATTTTTTAATGCAACCCTCAAAACTGATTTTGATGAATCAATTGAAAAAATAAACATCATTCCACAGGATATAGGGAGAGTATTGTTGAATTTATTTACGAATGCTTTTTATGCAGTTACTGAAAAAAAGAAAAGCCACCATACCCTAAAGGGTGGTATGGAATACGAACCAGTAGTGACGGTTACAACCAAAAGACTCGGCTCTCCGCCAGCCGGCGGAGATGGGGGCAAAATAGAAATAAGAGTTGCTGATAACGGCGACGGTATTTCTAAAAAAGTATTAGACAAAATCTTTCAACCTTTCTTTACCACCAAACCCACAGGGCAGGGAACTGGATTAGGTTTGAGTTTGAGTTATGATATTATAAAAGCACATGGTGGTGAGATGAAAGTAAAGACCAAGGAAGGAGAGGGCGCAGAGTTTATTATTGAAGTTCCTATTCCGCAGCAATGAAAAGAATATTGCAAATACTATTTTTTTCCTTTTGTTTAAGTACAGCTTTTGCCCAGAAAGCAGTTATTGATAGTCTTCACCAAGCTTTCCAGGCTACAAGAAACGACACACTGAAACTTGTATTGTCGCAGAGATTAAGCTGGGAATGGATGAATATCAACAGCGATAGCTCTATTGCATATGCTAACCGGTATCAACAATTTGCACAGAATCTTGGCTATCCCGTTAATGAGGCAGACGCCCTTCGACTGAAAGGCTTTAATTACTTCTACCTTGGTAATCATGCACGATCTTTAGAAATTTTACTAGATGGATTGAAAGTCTTGCAACAAGAATCAGGATTACTGCCTTCTAAATTCGTGCTTCTTTTAAATCCAGGTTTTTCTGCCGGCTCCATTGAAAAATACGACGTGTATATAGAAGGACATTTGCATAATGTGCTTGCCATTGTATACTGGGCAAATCGAAGTGAAAAGCAGCATTACCATTTTGACAAGCTTTTTCTGTTTGCTGAAAGCAGTGGCGCAGACGATCTCAAAGTATTTGCATTATTTGGCCGAGGCATTAACGCTAAAAACAAAGATTCTGCAATCATCTTATTCTCAAAAGGGTACCACATTGCGATGCTTCAGAAAGACTTTAAATTTCAAGGTCCTATCGCTGAATACGTTGGAGCTGCTTATCATGATGTGGGTGATCATCGTTCTGAATATTCGTTTCTTCAAAAAGGCGCTTGGCTGAATGTCGTTAACGGTAACATACGTAATAGTGGTTGGAGCTATATAAAACTGGCGGAATATTTTTCAGAAAGGGAAAACCTGGATTCCATGATCCACTATGCCCAAAAAGCGCTTGGTGTAGGCAAAAATGGTCATTATCCTGACATAGAACTGGCTGCATTGCGGCAAATAGCGGGTGTTTATAACGCTATGAACAACAAAGACAGCGCAAATAAATACCTGACGGTACTTGCACAACTGACAAATAGTTCTGTCAGCAGTGAAAGTGTACGTCAATTTCAGAATGTGGAACTGAATAGGCAGGCGCAGGAGCAGGAGGTATTAAGCACAAAAGAAAGATTAGCAGCGAAAGGCAGGTTGTACTCAGTGCTTGCAGGATTATTGGTGCTATTGGTTATAGCACTTATTTTATGGAGAAACAATAGGCAGAAAAACAAAGCCAATGAGCAATTGCAGTATCAAAAAAATAAACTTCAGAAAGCTTTGCAAGAATTAAAATCAACCCAGGCCCAGTTAATACAATCAGAAAAAATGGCCAGCCTCGGTGAGCTTACTGCTGGTATTGCACATGAAATACAAAACCCGTTAAACTTCGTCAATAATTTTAGTGAAGTGAATAAAGAATTATTATTTGAGATGAAAGATGAAATTGATAAAGGAAATATTAATGAAGTAAAATCAATAGCAAATGATTTAATAGATAATCAGGAAAAAATAAACCACCATGGCAAACGTGCCGATGCCATTGTAAAAGGAATGTTGCAACACTCCCGCAGCACTACAAATCAAAAAGAGCCAACTGATATAAATAAACTGGCTGATGAATATTTGCGGTTATGTTATCATGGCTTGCGTGCAAAAGACCAATTTTTTAATGCTAGCATGCAAACTGATTTTGATGATACCATTGGAAAAATTAATATCATTCCGCAGGATATTGGAAGAGTGATTCTTAATCTAATTACCAATGCATTCTATTCAGTTGCTGAAAAAAAGAAACAAATTCGAGACAACTATGAACCGACTGTTTCAGTAAGTACAAAAAAGATTGGCAATAAGGTTGAAATAAAAGTTAGTGACAACGGTAATGGTATCCCTC
>Ga0208736_1000499_pt1 | contig 11231 bp, 7 predicted proteins | sample AntDryMetagUQ255_FD_188090 | JGI IMG/M metagenome (GOLD analysis project Ga0208736, IMG submission 188090) | Polar desert microbial communities from Antarctic Dry Valleys - UQ255 (SPAdes) | ecosystem: Environmental > Terrestrial > Soil > Desert | place: Antarctic Dry Valleys | collected 2008-12-31 | reverse complement strand
CGCCCGCTCACCACCGGCCCGCCGAACCAGGTAAGCACGACGGCCACCACGACGAGGAACAGGCCGTAGCTCAGGGCCTGCGGCGACAGGTAGTCCTGACCTACCCAGTTCGCCAGGACGAAGACCCACAGCGCGAGCGGCACGAGCCGCGCGTCGCCGCCCACGCTACGCGCGATCATCGCCAGCGGCGCCAAGTAGAGCAGGTTCGCCGCGACCGGCGCCCAGGCGGCGAAGGCCAGCGGATGGACCCCCGCTGCGTCCGCAGCGAGGGCGAGGACGGCGAAGAAACCAGGCCAGTTGAAGTAGGCATCGATGCCCGGGTCCACACCGCCGGCCCGCGCCAGGTGATCCGCGATCCCCGCGTGACGCCAGGTGATATTGAAGCTCGCCACCTCCTCGATCGGTACAAGGGCTCCGTAGAGCGCGAAGACGAGGGTCACCACGTAGAGCACGGCGATCGGCAGCCGGTCGCGCATCAACGCCAGGGCAAAGCCCGCCGCGATCAGCACCAGCGCGGCGAGGGCGCCAACGGGAAGCGCCTCGACGAGCCCGACGTCGCCGACGTCGCGGATCCGCACACCACCGAGGGCGGCGAACCAGGCGGCCAGCGCAGCGGGTGCGAGCGCCACCAGCGCAAGGTCGGCAAGCAGCCCGGGAACAAGCCCCGCCAGGATGTTCGCGCGGAGGGGCAGGGCGGGCGGCGGGACGGGTGCGCCATCGCCGAGCGCGTCGACGAGGGCTGCGGCGTCTTGGGCGGATAGGCCGTCCAAGACGAGCGGTCCTTGCGCGAGCTCGAGCTCGAGTCCTGCGCTGCCGAACCACCCGCGGCGCGAACGGGTGGCGCGGATGGCGCTGAGCGGTAGCTCCAGCCGCACGCCGGCGGGCCCGGCGGCGAGCAGCCGGCGCTGGGTGAGCGCGACGGCACGGAGCCCGGGCTGCGACCACGTCGTCTGCTCGCTCCAGCGCCCATGAAGCACGCCACGCCGCTGACGGGCCACCGTCACCAGGACAATCCGCTCTGCAGGCTCCAGCCGACGGCCAATCGCCCGCAGGGCCGGCCCGAGCAGTAGACGTAGCGCCCGCCCGGAGGCGATCATCGTCGGGCGCCGGCGCCGACCAGCGCATGCAGCCGCACAGCGCTCACGACGGCCACGAGCACCTGTACCGCGACCCACGAGATGGCGATCGCCTCGAGCCCGTGCGTCGCTGCGACCGCCGCAGGCAGCGCGATCGCGATCACCGCGCCAACCCAGCCCAGCACGAGCGCCTCGCGCAGCCGGCCGAGGGCGCGACAGGCCGCGTAATAGGCGCCTGTTAGGACGAGCGGGACAAGAGCCACCAGCAGCAGGCGCAGGGGCGCGATCCCGTTCTCCGCGTAGTCCCCTCCAAGGGCGCCAAGCACCGGTCCCCCCAAGACCGCGAGCGTCGCGGCGCCGGTGCCACCCACCAGTAGCGCCACGCGCACGCCCCGCCGAACGGCCGCGGCGAGCGTCTCCGGCCGGCGGGCGACCTCCGCGAACACAGTCATCCCGACCTGCACGGGCACGATGTAGACGACCCAGGCCAGCATCCACACGACGTACCAGACGGCGTTCGCGGCCGGCGAGATCAGCTCCAAGACGATGATCGGCAGAACGAGCCCCGGCAGACGCTCGGCGAGCGTCAACGCGTGGTTGGGAACCCCGACACGCAGCAGCTCGCGCACAATCGGCGCGCTGACACGCGGACGGAAGCGGTACCCGCGCAGCACTTTCCGCAGCTGGCGCGCACCGACGGCGCAACCGACGAGTCCGGCGAGGGCCCACGGCAGCAACAGTGCCTGCGAGCCATCGTCGTCGGTGACAGCCACCAGCACCACCAGCGCGACGATCGTCGTCGCTCCGAACACCACCCCCCGCAGCAGCGCGTGATCGCCGCGTGTCAACGCTGTGGAGGTCTGGTCGAGTGCGATGCCGAGCGTACCGGTGACCGTAGCCGCGACGAACAGGGCGGCGTATGACGGCGCGTTCGCCACGACGTCGAGCTCGGAGAGGGCGAAGGCCGCCACCAGCAGCGCGAGCGCGGCGGCAAGCAGCGCGCCGAGCACGGTCAGCGTGAACGCGGCGTCCAGCAGCGGCGCGGGGGCCGCGCGGTGGCGTGGCAGCCGGGCGATGACGGCGGAGCCGAGCCCGAGCTGCCCGAGCTGCGTGCACAGCATCATCGCCGCCACGACGGCACCCGCAGTGCCCACGGCGGGCGCGGGGAACAGCCGCGCGGCCAGCAGCCAGAAGACGAATCCGAGGCTCATCGCCCCGACCTTGGCGGCGATCAGGGCCAGCGAGTTGGTGACGAGCGAGAGCTCTCGCGCCGACGCTACGGGTTCTTGGGCGGTGCTCAGAGCCGTCGCGAGCGCGGGCGGGCGAGCAGTTCCCGGTCCGTCGCGGCGTAGGTGAAGGCGATGAAGCACAGGTAGTGCGGGATCCAGCGCGGCACGCGGCGCCTCAGGCTAGCCCATCTCCCAACGGCCGAGATCGGGCCCAGCTCCGTGTACTCGATCGGTCACGCCGCGAACACGCAGCCCTCGGTCGAGCGCGGGAGAGCCGGAGGACAGCCTGTAGTCGTGGCGAACGGCATCTCGAAAGAGCGGGGCCGTTGCCAGACCGCTGCGCTCGTACCCGCTCCACTTCGAGAAGACGGCGAGCTCGCGCGTGTTGCCGTGGCCCGAGACATAGCCGAGCCAGCCGCCCGTCGGGTTGAATGCGAGGTTGCGGTCGATCTTGACCGTCGCCGGCAGGCGAGAATCGATGCTGTAGACGCGGTCGGGTGAGCTGGCCACGTTGTTGACGATCCGCAACCCGGCGACCGAACCGCCGTAGCGACGGTCGTCCGCCGTCACGTCGAAGGCGAATCGGTCAAGCCCCGCCAGCGTGTTGTTGGCCACGAGCATGTCGGACGCGCAGCGCAGGATCAGACCGCCGGAGGGAAGGCGGCCGCCGGCGTAGGCGACGTTACGGAAGAAGCGGTTGTGCGCGCAGGGAGCGGAACCGTCGGTCCCGGTCTCCATGACGTTCTCGTTGTCCCAGACGACGTTGCGGCTGATCTCGAGGTCGCTCGCAGCGTAGACCTCGAAAGCTCCTCCGTCATGGCCGTAGTCGTGCGACCTGCCGCGATTGCCCCAGATCCGATTCCCGGTCACGCGGATGCGCCCGGTCGTCTTGTGGAAGACCGTCCCATTCGCTCCGCGATCGTTCCCGGGTTCGGGATCGCTGATGATCAAGCGATCGTTGCGGAAGATGTCGTTGCCTGCGATGACCACGCCCTCGCCCTCGCGCGAGATCTCGACACCGGTCTCGTTGCGCGTGATCCGGTTGCGCGTCACCCGCACATCGCGGGAGTCCTTGACCTTGATGCCGTAGCTGCGGTTGCGTACGAGCGTCATGCGCATGACTCGGATCGCGGAGCTCGCGTCTATCCGCACTCCCGCCCCCCATTGGTCCGGCGCCCCCGTCACGGTCAGCCCATCCAGGATGACGTCGTGCACACGCCGAAGCTCGATCACGTTCCTGCCCTCCCCGAGCTGGCTGATGACAGGCCTGCCGTGCTGTGAGTAGGCCTTGATCGTGATCGGCTTGCCGGGCCGACCGCTGCGGGTGGCCTGGAACCCTGCGTACTGACCGCCACGCACGTACACCGTCGTCCCCGGGCGCGCTCGATCGACGGCGCGCTGGAGCGTCCTCAGCGGTCGTTGCAGAGATCCCGCCGCAGCATCGCTCCCGTTCGTGGCGACAAAGAGCCGTGCCGAATGGGAGACGGCGATGCTCGGCGCGTTCCCGCAGGCGAGCAGCGCTCCGGCGATGACCACGAACAGCACGCTGCGCATGGGGCGCGCACTCATCGAGAGCTCAGGGGGGCGGGGGGCGCACGCGGCTGAGCAGCTCGCGGCCCATGGCGGCGTAGTTGAACGCGATGAAGCACAGGTAGTACGCGATCCAGCGTGGCTCACGGCGCACCAGGCTGAGCAGTATGCCGCGGACGCCGGCCGCCATCGGCAGGCCGAGCAGGAGCTTCGATCGCAGGCCATGGCGCTTGATCATCCGCCCGAGTCCGTGCCCGTCCGCCTTCCACTGTCCACGCGCGAACGCGAAGCCGTCCTCGAAGCGGTGCTCGACGATCGTGCGCTGCGAGACGCCGATCTTCACGTTGGCGCGGCGCAGGCGCCAGCGCAGGTCGATGTCCTCACCCGACAGGAATGCGACGTCGAAGCCGTGTTCGAGCAGCACGTCGCGATCGAAGACCGTCGCGACGACGCCGAACCACCCGCGCGAGCGCCCGGTCCGGTGGTGGTGGGCGAGCGCGCGGCTCCAGTAGCCCGGCCCGCCGGTCGAGCGCAGGCCCGCCTGCAACGCGCCGTAGCCGCCCGCGAGCAGCTCTTCGAGCAGCGCGGGCAGGTTGGCGGGTGTCATCACCACGTCGACGTCGACGAGCGCGACGTACGGGGTCCGCGCCGCCTGCGCGCCGAGCATGCGAGCCACGGGTAGGCCTCGTCCCTCGTCGCTGAGCATGCGAGCGCCATGCGCCCGGGCGAGCTCTGCGGTCGCGTCCGTCGAGGCGCCGTCGACCACGATGAGCTCCGCCGGCCGGGCCGCCGCGATCGGCGTGAGGCACGCATCGACGAGACCCTCGGCGTTGCGAACGGGAACGACGACGGTCAGCTCCGCGAGCATGCGACGAGCCTCGTCCGCTCCGGCGAGTCCGTCGACCACCGCGTTCATGCGCCCGCCGCCGTGGCGCTCGACGGCGCGGTGAAGCGCAGGCGAAGGGCTTCGCGCACGTAGCCGGCCGCAGTGATCGCGAGCCCGGCGACGATCGCCGCTGCCCGCAGCGCGCCGGCCGCGTCACGCAACGTCAGGAATCCGGCCAGCTCGCGAGCGACGCCGCGCGGGAGCGTGCGCAGCACGTGCGTGCGCTCGCTCGCTAGGCCGGTGCGGGCTCCGGCGTGGCTGGACACGAGCGCCTTGGAGACTCCCTCCGACCAGCAGCGCCTCGCGAAGTAGCGCGGGCGCCCACGCTCGAGCGTGACGAGGTGACGGACGCGAGCGCGCGGCTCATACAGCAGCTCGGCGTCCGGGCAGCGCCGGCGCAGGCGGATGCACAGCTCGGTCTCCTCGCAGCCAGCGGGCAGGGTTCCGACGCGTCCGAGGTCCGTGCGGAAGCCGCCGCTTGCAATCAGCGCCTCGCGGCGCAGCGACATGTTCGCGCCGACAAAGTTCCGCACGGGCGCCAGCCGGTGGGGCAGGCCGCGGTACGTGCAGCCCACGACCCAGTCGAACTCCGGCGCCAGAAACGGCGGCCGGCCAGCGGCAAAGGCCGGATCGGCGGCTCCCCCCACGCCCAGCACCGCCGGGTCCGCGTACGGCGCCAGGAGATGCGCGAGCCAGCCAGGATCGGGGATCGCGTCGTCGTCGAGAAAGGCGACTACCTCGCCACGCGTCGCCGCGACCCCGGCGTTGCGCGCTCCCGACAGACCGCGCTCGGCGTCGTTGGGGATCGCCACCGCCCACGCCAGCTCATGCCGAACACGTTCCAGCAGTTCCGGTGCGTGATCAGCGACGATCACCACCTCGAGCGGCGCGGGCTGTTGCGCGCGGGAGGCCTCGGCCGCGGCGCTCAGGGAGTCCCAGCGCGCTTGCGTGTAGCAGCAGATGACGACGGAGACCGAGGGATTCCGGCCCGGGAGGGCGCCGTCACCGCGCGTCGGCACGGATATCGTCGGCTACGAGTGTGTACGACTGGCTCTTCGTGTCGTTACCGATCTGCAGCGCACCCACGCCCGACGTCCCGAGGCTCGCGGTGGCCGTGCGGTAGACCTCCTGGCCGTCGGCGCGAACCACGATGGTGCTCGCTCCCGTGCCCGCGGTCACGACGCTGACCTCGATGCGCTTCCACGTGCCCAGTGCGAGCCGCGCGGCGGTCAGTGCGCTCGTGGCGGAATGCCCGATGTAGACCTTGTCGCCCGCTTCGTTCTGACGGTACACGGAAACGATCCGCGCGCCCGACGCGTCGAACAACCGCAGCAGCGGGACGTTGGCGCCGCTGGCGCCCTGCGCCTCCACCCGGACGTCGAGCGCGACGGTCAGCGTCTGCGGCCGCTCGGCGAGTGAGCGGCGCGCGTACGCGTAGGAGCCTGTCGCGCTCGTCGACGACAGCCGCGCGGCGAACGCGCCGCTGCGGACGGGCACGGAGCCGACTGTCGCGACACCCTGCCCCCCGGTGGCCACCGTAGTCCACGAGCGCAGGTCGCCGGACTCGAAGCCGTCGGCGAACAGCGCCGCAGCCGGGTCGACCGTCCACGTCCGCTGCGCCGGCGTCGGATCGGTGTTGCCCGCGCCGTCGGTCGCGCGGACGGAGAACGTGTGCGTACCCGCGGCCAGCCCGGAGAGCGTGGCCGGCGAGGTGCACGGGGCAGCCGCGCCATCGTCGGTGGAGCAGGCGAACTTCGAGCCCGTCTCCGAGGCGGAGAAGGAAAAGCTCGCCGATGTGGAGCTCGTCGTACCCGATGGGCCCGAGTCGATCGCCGTCTGGGGCGGCGTTGTGTCGGCGCCGAGCGCCAGGACGCTCGTCCAGTAGCGCTTTGTGCGGTCGTCGCCCGCGATGGCCACGAGGCCGGTCGCGTTCGTGAGCGTCTGCTTGGTCGATGCGATGTTGTTGATGTTCGCATCCGTGTCGCTGCGCAGGAACGGCGTCCCGAGCCCGGGCGCGAAGGCGATCTTGTCCAGCGACGTGCTCTTGAGATAGATCGCGCCGCCGCTGCAGCACGGCGATGCGGCGAGCATGTGCAGGCGACGCGCGTCTGGCTGCAGCAGCACGAGCGGCCGGGTGTGGTCATCGCCCACGGTGCCAAACGTGTGCCGCTGCCAGGAGCCCGCGCCGTCGAGGACGAGCAGCAGCGTGAGCGGCGCGGACGAGGCGGTCCCCCCGACATCGTTCACCGAGGTCTTCACGGCCGCGAAGACCCTGCCCGAGGAGTCCGCCTCCAGCGACTTGATATTCAGATGGTCGTCGGCGTACTTGGGGCCGCTCAGCGCGGTCTGCACGCTCCATACGGCGGTGCCATCTCCGTCGCGATGCGACGCGAAGTACACGGACTCCTCGTTCTGGTTGGACCACAGCACGCCGATGCGTCCGTCGTAAGCGACGAGCGTCGAGATGTCGTTGCTGGTGAGCGTGTCCGCGCCCTTGACGGGGAGCACGTAGGGCGGCGCCCACGTGCCATCGCCGGTCGTCGTGTGGGCGACGAACACCCGCCCGCCGCTCGTATATGTGACCCAGACGCGAGCGGTTTTGTCCCGGTCGAGGACGACGGCCTCCACCCCGCCGCCGGTGAGCGAGACCGGGGCGACGTCCTGCGCCCACGTCCGCGTCCCGGCGTCGTAGCGCAAGCGCGAGACGCGGACCGCGTGATTGGCGTCGGTCGCGTTCGGCCCGGCAGACGCCACGTAGAGCCGCGAGCCGTTCCACAGGACGTCGGCCGACGCCCCCGTGCGCCCGTCGACGAGCGTGCCCGTGGGCCGCCAGCCACCGCCGTCGAGCCGATAGATCTCGAAGTCGGTGGTCGCGGCGTTGAACAGGACTCCCCACCAGAACCCGTCGTGGTACCAGAGCTTGCTCTGGGGCTTCTGGCCCGTAGGGGCGCTGGCACCGGAGAAGGAGGGCCCCGAGAAGCCGATGTCGGCAGCGGCGCCGGCGCCGGCTGGCGCCGCGGCGAGTGCCACTAGCGAGAGCATGACTGCGGCGAATTGCCGACGCAGCGGTTTCATCCCGTGCGCGCGAGCGGCGGCGCCTCGCCGTCGTCGCGCGCCTGCTTGCCGTTGAGGCGACTGTGACGGTGGGTCGCGTGGCTCGCTACTCGCTCGGAGGAGCGTTTATGGACGAGCGTGGCCATTGAGAAGCGCTCGCGGAAGAGCGTGCGCAGAACGCGGCGACCGTCGCGCCACGCGGAGAGGTTCGACTCGCCGTTCAGGCGCTCAGATTCAAAGCTCGCAACCTCTCCGATGCGCAGCCCCGCCTTGACGGCGCGCACCGAGATCTCGGTCTCGATCTCAAAGCCGTCCGAGCTCAGCGCCAGCGCGTCGAGGCCGTCGCGCCGAAACGCGCACAGGCCGTAGCACAGGTCGGTGAACTCAACGCCGTAAAGGGCGTTGACGAGTCGGCGCAGCGCGTCGTTGCCGGCGCGCCGGACCAACGAGATGTCAGACGACCCGCCGCCCTCCGCGAAGCGCGAGCCCTTGACGAACTCATGGCGGCCAGGATGCTGGGGGCGGCGCCGATCCTCCAGATGCCGTACGCACAGTTCGATCTCGCCCGGCTCCATGCTCCCGTCAGCGTCAATCATCACGATGTAGTCGCACCGCGCGGCAGCGAAACCGGCGCGCAACGCGGCACCCTTGCCCGGCCGCCGCTCGAGGACGACATGTACATCGGGGCGCGCCGAGCGCGCCACCTCAACCGTGCCGTCGGTGGAGCGCCCGTCGACCAGGACGACCTCGTCGACGATCGCGGGCAGGCGCTCCAGCACCCAGCCGATGTTCGCCGCCTCGTTCAAAGTGGGGATGACGACAGAAACGATCGCTTTGGCGCGGCGCCTGTCCCGGAGGCCGCGATCCGCCGAAGCCGCCTGAGGGCCCGGTCGACGTTCCACGTCTGGTCCTTGGCGATCAGACATATCTCGGTAGTTGCCGCACACGCGACGTACTGCGCTCAGCTTCGATTGCGTCAGCTCCGCATCCGTGGTTTCTCGCCGGGCTAGGCCGGAACGCCAAGCCAGCGTCTTGTAAAGAATTTGTAAACGAAATGATAGCGGAGCAATGCCCAGTAAACCAGTAAATCAATCAGGCCTTTTGCTGTCCCAAGGGACCGGCCGGTCCCGCGGCATAGTGCCGCGTCGAAGGCGCTCACCGTCGCGCTGGTCCGCATCATGGCTCCCGACGCAGGCCCGGGTGGGCTGGGCGCTCGGGTGGCCGCCGGTGCATCGATCGCGGTCGCTGCCTACAACGGAGCCGGATGGACCGTCGCCATCTCGATCAGCGGTCTCCTCGGCCTCACCGCTGTCGAGCTGGCCAGGAACGAGGCGCCCAGCGCCGGGCTCCGACTGGTCCGGCCCTTGGCGTGGCTGGTGGCCCTCGTCGGTTGGTGGGCGCAGTGGCCAGGCTGGCGGGCATCGTCTCGTAGTTGCCGGGCTCGGCCCACGGATTGCGCAATCTGCCCGGAGCGGGCGAAAGGCGCCGGCGCAGGAGCGTGGTCAGCACCCGCGTCCCGTCGCGCGCGGCATTCAGGTTCGACGCGCCGTAGCGGCGCGGCAACTCGTAGCTGGGCACCTCTTTGATGCGCAGTCCGGCCTTCAGCGAGCAGACCACGATCTCGGTCTCGATCTCGAAGCCGTCGGTGCAGAGCTTCATCAGGGGTAGGCACGACCGGCGAAAGGCGAAGTAGCCGTAGCAGAGGTCGGTGAAGCGAGCGCGATAGAGCAGGTTGACCATCTCGCAGAGCCCGCGATTGCCTGCCGAGCGAAGGCGGCTGAGGTCATCCGGGCCGCCGTGCGGCAGCAGCCGCGACCCCTTGACGACGTCGTGACCCTTCATGAGGGCGTCGACGTACCGCGGGATCTCGCCCGGGTCCATGCTCCCATCCGCGTCGAGCATGACGACGAAGTGCCCGGTCGCGGCATTGAAGCCGATGCGCAGCGCATCGCCCTTGCCCCGCCCATGATCCGAGAGGACCTTTATGTCTGGACGCAGCGAGCGAGCGGTGGCCACAGTGTCATCCGTCGAGCAGCCATCGACCAGGATCACTTCGTGCACGCCGCGCAGCCGCTCGAGCACCCACACGAGGTTCTGTTCCTCGTTGCGCGCCGGGATCACCACGCTGACGAGCGGCCGGAACCTGTCGCGCGAAGGCCTCCCGGGAGCCCGACGCTCGACGCGCCGCGGGCGGCTGCGGGCAAAACTAGATTTCGTCGCGTGAATGGCGCGCACGAGGATCCCTTCGACAGGTGGACGAATACAGCCGGAGCACCCGAACGCTCAGTCTGCCATTGCCCCTGAATATAGCATGACGTCCCTTTATCAAATCCGCTGCGAGGAATTGCTTAAAGACTGTGAAAGATAGGGCGCGTTCGCACTCATGCCTCGCTGGAATGCGATTACGGCGATGCGTCTGCGCTACTGGTCCACACCGATCCCGGTGCCCGGCGAAAGTCTCCACGCGGTGGCTTGCGGAAGGTTGGTGCGCGTTGCCGTCCAGTCGCCTCGAAACCGGTCCACGCTCGGAAGCGAGCAAGTGAACGGGTCCGGCCCCGGCGATAGACGTACGCCAGCGGTCCCCCACTGACGTTGGCCGCCAACTGGCCGTCGATGCGGACGGTGGGTGGCAGATCGGAGTCGATCGAGCACCGCGGACCGATACGAACCGCAGCGGGTGTGCCCCGCTCGACGAAGCCCGCCGATCGTCGCCTCCCGAGCCACAGCCGACCAGGCAGACAAGGGCAAGGGATCTACGACCTGGTCAGCCGCACAGCGGCAAGCTCGGATGGCAGCGGCCGGAGCACGTCCAGGGGTTACCCATTCGCGTCCCGGTAACGAAACCGCGCGCAGGCATCCGCGGGGTTTGACGGGACGGAAGGGTCATCCAGGGACGGGCGCGTCGCTCCGGCGCCAGCTACAGCGCGCCGAGCTCGGAGGTGATCTCAGCCACGCTGGACTTCGCGTCGCCGAAGAGCATCTGCGTCTTGTCGTCGAAGAAGAGCGGGTTCTCGATGCCGGCGAAGCCCGAGGCCATCGAGCGCTTGAGCACGATCACCTGCTTTGACTCGTCGACGTTGAGGATCGGCATGCCGTAGATCGGCGAGTCGGCCTTCATGCGCGCGTCGGGGTTCGTGACGTCGTTGGCGCCGATCACGATCGCGACGTCCGTGCGGCCGAACTCGGGGTTGATGTCGTCCATCTCCTTGAGCTGGTCGTAGGGAACGTCGGCCTCGGCGAGCAACACGTTCATGTGGCCCGGCATCCGTCCCGCGACCGGATGGATCGCGTACTTGACCTCGATGTTGCGCTTCTCGAGCTCCTTGGCCAGCTCGCGCACCGCGTGCTGAGCCTGCGCGACCGCCATGCCGTAGCCCGGCACGACGACGACCTGGCGCGCGTAGGCGAGTAGGATCGCGACGTCGGCCGCGCTCGTCGAGCGCACCGTGCCGCCGG
>Ga0208736_1000498_pt1 | contig 11240 bp, 6 predicted proteins | sample AntDryMetagUQ255_FD_188090 | JGI IMG/M metagenome (GOLD analysis project Ga0208736, IMG submission 188090) | Polar desert microbial communities from Antarctic Dry Valleys - UQ255 (SPAdes) | ecosystem: Environmental > Terrestrial > Soil > Desert | place: Antarctic Dry Valleys | collected 2008-12-31 | reverse complement strand
TTCTTCGCGCAAAAGTTTGGTAACGATGTTATAACTCAATGAAGACGGTAAAAGTTTGCCATTATTATCCGTCTCCTGCAAGTCAAACCTCGGATAACCGGCGTGAGCGATCATCACCGAATGAACTTTTCCAGTCGGGAAAAGTCGGCGGTAAGGAAGCAAATCAATTTCAAATAATTCTTCGCGCGTCAGATAGACGTTCGGCAGTTCGTCGTGCGAGTCAACCTGGCTGGCACCGAGTCCGGGGAAATGCTTCAAACAACCGAAACAACCGTTTTTCTGCAAATTCTCCAGATATTCTTCGGCGTATTCGACGACTTCGCTTTTCGATTTTCCGAAACCGCGCGAATAAAGTCCGTTGAAAGAATTTGTCCGCGATTCGTCAATCACATCAACGACCGGCGCGAAATTCATATTGAAACCCAAGATTCTAACCGCTTCCGCCGTGATTTCAGCTAACATTCCGGCTTCGACCGAAGTTCTGATTGAACTCGGAGCGGGCATCGGCGCGATGATGCGGCGCAGACGATCAACCAAACCGCCTTCCTGGTCAAGAGTTACCAAAGGCTCGATGGACAAGTTATCTCGAACGTCTCCAATTAATTTTCTGGTTTGCGCGGCTTCACGAATGTTGCGGGCAAACAGACAGATTCCGCCGGGCGAAATTTCTCGTATCAACTCTTTCGCTTCCGCACCTATTTCAGTATTCGGTAATCCGATGAAAAATAACTGACCGATTTTTTTTTCAATCGGCATAGCGAGCAATTCTTGGAGCATATTAAACTAGAACTAAAATGTTAATGTAAATCGCTAATCGTCGGTCAGCCGACGGTTAAAGTATAACTTGAAATTCTTCGATGCGTTTTTTTATTAAATAATTCGATTTCGTAGATCGAGCAAAAAGTCTTTGGCTTCTTTATCGGACATTTTATTTATCTCGGATTCGCGCAAATCCTCCACAACGTTTTCGTTGGAAATAGTAAAAAGCGAAAACTGAGAAGCCGCTCTGCCGTTTCGCGCGCGTCCGACGGCGGATTCCAAACCGTCCGAAAGCTGTTTGACATCAGCGAAGACTGCCAATTCGTATTTTTCAAGTTTCGCTAAAACCGTTTTGGCGCGGGCTATAGTCTGCGCGGGAAGTCCGGCGAGTTGAGCGACGGCGATGCCGTAGGATTTTGAAGCCTTGCCTTTTTGGAGTTTATGGAGAAATACAACCGCGCCGTCTTTTTCGCTCGCCAAGACCTGATAATTTTTCGCGCCCGGAAGACTTTCGGCGAGTTCCGTCAACTCGTGGTAATGCGTCGCAAATAAAGTTTTTGCCGAATGCTCCGGCGAATTATGCAGATATTCGGCGACTGCCCATGCTATCGAAAGACCGTCGAAGGTCGAAGTTCCGCGTCCGATTTCGTCCAGCAAAATCAATGAACGCGGCGTAGCATTATGCAGAATATTCGCGGTTTCAGTCATCTCAACCATAAAAGTCGAACGTCCCGAAGCCAAGTCGTCGGATGCGCCGACGCGCGTCCAGATTCGGTCTAAAATTGGAAGTTCGGCTGAGGCGGCGGGAACGAACGAGCCTATTTGCGCGAGTATTTGAATCAAAGCTACTTGCCGTAATATCGTTGATTTGCCGCCCATATTCGGTCCGGTAATGATCAAAAGCCGGTCGGTCGAATTGTTCATTAAAAGGTCGTTCGGAATAAAATTTTCAGCAGAGAACGCCTCAACTATCGGGTGTCTGCCGCTTTTTATTTCTATTTGGTCGCCGTCGTGCAAAACCGGCGCGACGTAGTTTCGCCGGGCGGCGACTTCCGCCAAACTCGCCAGCGCGTCCAGCGTCGCCAGGGCGCGAGACGTTGATTGTAAATTTTTAGTTTCCTTCTGAACCTTAGCGCGAATTTCAGAAAATATTTCGATTTCCAACTCTTTAATTTTTTCATCCGCGCCGAGAACTTTAGCTTCCCATTCTTTAAGCTCCGGCGTAGTAAATCGTTCGGCGTTGGTTAAAGTTTGTCGCCGCTCATAATCGGCGGGAACGCGCGCGAGATTGCCTTTGGAAATTTCAATGAAATATCCAAAGACGTTATTGAATCTTATTTTTAAATTGAAAATTCCGCTGCGTTTTTTTTCGCGCTCTTCAAAACCGGCGATGGTTTGTTTAGCGAAACGTGAAATGTTCCTCAATTCATCTAACTTGGAATTGTAGCCGTCCCGAACCACGCCGCCGTCGGCAAAATTCAGCGGCGGCTCTTCGGAGATTGCGTTACTAATCAGGTCTTGAATTTCGGGTAGCTCGAAAATATTCTCGCTTAAAACTTGCAACAAAAGGCTCTGAGCGTCTGATAACGACGAATTGATATTTGGCGTTTGAGAGAGCGAACGATTTAGTGTTAGTAAATCTCTGGGCGAAGCCGTGCCGAGATTCAACTTACCGACGAGTCTTTCCAAATCGGCGACATCTTTTAAGAGCGAACGGATTTTATCGCGCAACATCGAATCGCCTAGTTCGGAAACGGCGGCGATTCGAGTTTGGATCTCACTGCGGCGAACCGAGGGGCGGAGCAGCCATGAGCGCAAAAGTCTCGCGCCCATTCCGGTAATAGTTTCGTCTATGACGTTTAAAAGCGTGTGTCGGCTTTTTTCGTTGCGCGGTTCAATTATCTCCAAGTTCTTCAGCGTAATGGCATCTAAAACCAGGAAATCGTTTGAATGTAGATAACTTATGTCGGATATATGCGCGGCGGCGGCGCGTTGCGTTTCTTGCGCGTATCGCAGACACACGCCCGCCGCTCGAACCGCGAACGGCTTTCCGTCAAGACCGAAACCGGATAAATCTTTAACGTTTAACTGTCGGATTAAAAGGTTGTGACAATCCTCAGTTTGAAAAAGCCAATCATCCAGAGCCGTCAGCGTTGTCGAAAATTTTCTGGAGTCGGCGGGAGCGATGGAAACAACTTCAAAAGAATCGGACGACTTTAGTCGGTGCGGATTATTGAATGAAGTCTCAATTAGCACACGTAGCGATTCGGGAAACAGCAGTTCGCGCGGAGCGAAACTTTCGATGTCGGCGCAAATTTTCGTCCATGCGTCGGCACCGGAAATTTGGCTGGTGAAAAATTCTCCGGTTGAAAGTTCAAGAAATGAAACGCCGAAGCATTCGCCCGCGCCGCAAAGAGCCGCCAGGTAAATTGATTCTTTCGATTCGATGAGCTGCGAATCAACCGCTGTGCCGGGCGTGATAACGCGGACGACTTCGCGTTTAACGAGCTTTACGTCTTTGCCGGCGTTTTCGGTTTGTTCGCAAATTGCTACACGGTAGCCTTTTTTGACGAGTTTTGAAATATAGGCGGCGGCGGCGTGATGCGGAACTCCGCACATCGGCACCGGATTTTGAGAATCTTTATGCCGCGCCGTTAATGTAATGTCGAGTTCGCGCGAGCCGACAACCGCGTCTTCGTTGAAAAGTTCGTAAAAATCTCCTAAACGGAAAAACAGCAGCGTTCCCGGATATTGTTTTTTGATTTCGAGGTATTGCCGAAGCATCGGAGTCGCATTTTGCATAACTGTTTGAGTATCGAAATTCTAACTCAAAATCGAACGTTTGTTAAAGTCGTTGAAATTTTAAGACCTTCGGCTACAAATTTTTCCGGGTGTTTGGTAGAATGCATTTTTGCAAATTATTTTGTTACAATACGTTGGTCGGCAAAAATTAATAAACTTTTCCGAGTGAAATTGAATCAAAGGCTGTAATTTCCTATCCTGCTTTAAAAAATCTGGAGCGTAATTTATGAAAGTAGCTAAGTTTTTAACTGTTATTTCCGCCGTCTTAATTTTTAATACTCTAATAGCCAACAATGTTCTCGCGCAAGAAGCAGTCAATCCCAATCGCATTGAAAAGCCAAAGACTGAAATTTCTTATGATTTTGAAGCTAATGATGCGGAAGGTCGGCTGGCAGCCAAAAAACAAACTAATGAAAAGTATCGGATCGGTTTTCAAGATACTTTGGAGATTCAGGTGTTTCGGCATCCCGAACTTTCCCTGGTCGTTAACGTCAGTCCCGACGGCACGATTTATATGCCGAAAATTGATAAACCGATTATCGCCGTCTGTAAAACCGAAAGAGAATTGAGCGAAACCGTCGGAACTCTTTATAAAAGTTACTTAAAAAATCCGTTCGTCAATGTCCGCGCCGTCGAACAGCGGTCGCAGCCGTTTGCGGTCATCGGCGCGGTTGAAAAGCCGGGCAGTTTCTATCTCAATCGTAAAATTCGACTGCTTGAATTGCTGGCGTTTGCCGGCGGTCCTAAAGTCGAAAAAGCCGGCGCGAATGTACAGGTCGCGCGAGTCGGAAATGTTTCCGGCTGCGCTGAAAACACCGATTCGGAGGCAGATGAAATTGTCTTTTTGACATACAAAATTAAAGATGTGCAGGAAGGAAAAGAAAATCCGTGGATGCAGCCGGGTGATATTGTTTCGGTTTTGGAAGTCGAACAAGCCTATGTGGTCGGCAACGTCAAAGAACCGACCAAAGTCCCTTTGCGCGAGCCGGTCACGCTGACGCAGGCAATCGCCGCTGCCGGAGGTCTCGCGCCTGAAGCTAAAACGAGCAAAGTCAGAATTCAACGACAAGAAGCGAACAATTCTACAAAAGCCGAATTAATTTATGATTTAAAAGACATTACCAGTAAAAAAATTCCCGACCCGGTTTTGCAGGCGAACGATATTGTTGAAGTTCCGAAAGACGGCGTAAAATCAATTCGCAACGGAATTATCAAAGCATTCACCGGCGGAATTCCAACATTGATAAGGGGCTATTAATTTTTCTATGAGAAACAGTAAAGAAATTGTTCAAAGACAAACGGAACCAGTTGAGATTGAACGCCCCTTCGAGACGCCTATTCCTGCCAGTTCAAATGGCGGATACGGCGCGTATCGTAATATCAATGCTCAGGAAAGTTTCCAACTTGTTACTTATTGGCGAATAATCCGCAAAAGGTTTTGGCTGGTAGTCGGCATCGCCGTTTTGATGACGACTTTGGCAGCGATTTACATGGCGCGGAAGCCAGACATTTATCAGGCGCATGCAATAATTCAGGTGGACTTAGAGCAATCGAATCCCGACCTGGTAACGAGTAACCGACCGGCATCGCTTTCTAATCCAGACCCTTCGTATTTCAACACGCAGTTGCAGCTTTTATTCAGCGAAAGTCTGCTTCGCCGGGTAGTCAAAGACCTTAGTCTTGACAGCAATAAAGAGTTTCAAAAAGCGAAGTCGGAAGAGTCGGTTTCGGCTTGGCGTTCAATGCTGAGAGCCGTCGGACTTGCCAGCGGCGGCAGCAAAAAAACGGGCAGTGGCGGTGTTGATGAAGTTTCCGTTTCGCCAAGCACCACGCTCGCTTCCTCCGAAGAAATCGCCGAAGCTATCCGGCTCGCTCCGTATGTGGACATAATCAAAAAGAATTTAGGGATCGAGCCGATTAGGGAAACGCGGGCGACATTTAAAGACACTAGATTGATTGACATTACCTTTCGCCACACTGACCCGGAGCTTGCCGCCTTTGTTGTCAATGGTATAGGAGAGGTTTTCTCTAAAGCCAATCAGGAAAAACGCACCGGTACAAGCGGCAAAACCAACGATTTTCTGCAAAACCGGATCGCCCAACTGCAATCGGAAATAAAAGCCGGAGAAGAAAGATTTTTTAATGACACGAAAAAAGCGGGAATTTTAAATACCGAAAATGATCGAACACTCGTTTTGAGCGGTCTCGACATATTAAATAAACAGTTGCTCGAAGCGGAGAATGAGCGAAAAAATGCTGAAGCGGAATATAACGCGGTTAGTAAATCGCCAGAAAGTTTACGGGCGCGAGCCGAAGAACTGGCGACGCGCTATACAACCGAACGTGAAAATAGCATTCGAGAATTCAGAAACGATGTGCAAAAGAAAATCGCCGATCAGAACGCAATAAGAAATCGCCTGCTCGAAGAATATCAGCCGACCGCTCAAGAGGTTAAGGAAGTTGATACGCAAATTAAAGCGCTTGAAAATGGAATAGAGAAAGCGACCAGAGAAAATCAGGCGGAATTAGATAAATTCCGCGAACGCATCGCTGTGGATTTATTGAACAATCTGGAAACCAAATATGAGTCGGCAAAAAGTAGCGAAGACAAACTTCGGGCATCTTTCGATCAACAAAAAAACGAAGCGCAAGGGCAAAATCAATCGGGCGTGTCTTTGAGTTTGCTTAAACAAGATATTGAAACCAAGAAGGAATTTTTGAAACAACTGAACGATCAGCAGCGCGGCAACGACGTTCGCGCCGCCGGAACGGATAATAATATCAGCGTCGCGGAAATCGCCATTCCGCCCGAAACGCCGATCGCGCCCAGACGCTTGACGACCGTTTTGGGAGCGTTGTTTTTGTCAACGCTATTCGGAATGGGCTTGGCGTTGTTTCTCGAATATCTCGACGATACGATACGCACGACCGAAGAAATTGAAACGCTGCTCGGATTGCCCGCGCTGGCGGCGATTCCGCGCATTGATTCGCTGCCGAAAAAACGTCTGCTGCTAGTCGGCGGAAACGAAGATGGCGAAAACGCGAATCCGACCACCGAACTGCTGATTCATAACGATTCGCGTTCGTCTCTGGCGGAGGCTTACCGGCAACTGCGAACTTCGATTTTGCTTTCGACCGCCGGACACGCCCCGAAATCTCTGCTGGTCACGTCGAGTCTGCCCTCAGAAGGAAAAACGACGACTGCTATCAATACGGCAATTAGCTTGGCGCAGACGGGTGCGAAAGTTTTGATTATTGACGCCGATATGCGCCGTCCGCGACTGCATTCGGTTTTTAATATCAGCAACGCCGAAGGTTTAAGCACGCTTCTTTCGAGCGAATTTGCCGACCAAGACATTTTAAATGTTATCGAATACGACGAAGAATCACGTTTGAACCTGCTTTCTTCTGGACCGGTTCCGCCAAATCCTGCGGAGTTGATCGGATCCGAGCAGATGTCGAATCTTCTGAAAATGCTGCAAAACAATTTCACACATGTGGTCGTTGACTCACCGCCGATTGCCTCGTTCACCGACGGCGTTCTCGTCGCTTCGATGGTTGATGGTGTGATTTTGGTCGTCAACTCCGGCAAAAGTTCGCGCCAGGTCGTGCGCCGCTCGCGTCAATTGCTGATGGACATCGGCGCGAAAGTTTTCGGCGTGGTTCTCAACAACGTTAACTTACGCTCGCAGGATAATTACTATTATTACCAAAGTTATTATCATCGCGATAATTACCGGCACGATGACGAATAAGCGATAAAGATTTTAAATTTCAGGTTGTTTGTTTTATTACTTGACTTAAAAATTTGAAATTCGAAATCTGGTCAAGCTAATTGAATATATAATGGCGGGTTTGAAAGAGAGTTTATCAACAGATTGAGGAACAAATAAAAATTATTAAGCCTTTAAAAAAGCGGCTTGAAAATAACGACGAACGGTTTCTATATCATCCTTGAAAATTTACCGGCATTTGTTGTTGCTATTATAAAGTTAAAATATGGATTGGCGAAATAAAAAGATTTACATTGCCGGGTCGGGTGGAATGGTCGGCAGCGCAATTGTAAGAAATTTGGAAAATAAGGGTTTTACTAATTTAATTCGCAAAAGTTCCAGCGAACTTAATCTTATCAATCAAACGGAAGTCGAGAAATTTTTTAAATCGGAGCGCCCCGAAATCGTAATCCTCGCAGCCGCTAAAGTCGGTGGAATTCTCGCCAATAACAATTTTCGAGCAGAATTTATTTATGACAATTTGATGATTGAGGCGAATGTTATTCAATCTGCCTACAAACACGAAGCAGAAAAATTAATATTTTTAGGGACTTCTTGTATTTATCCAAAAAATGCTCCGCAGCCAATAAAAGAAGAGTATTTGCTTTCAAATTATCTGGAAAGCACCAATGAGCCGTATGCCGTTGCAAAAATTGCCGGAATTAAACTTTGCGAGAGTTTTTATCGGCAATACGGCTGCGATTTTTTCTCGGTGATGCCCACGAATCTTTACGGTCAAAACGATAACTTCGATTTGGAAACCTCGCACGTTCTACCGGCTTTAATCCGCAAATTTCACGAAGCGAAGGTGGATAGAGCGAAAAAGGTACTTTTGTGGGGAAGCGGCAAGCCCCGCCGCGAATTTATGTATGTGGACGATTTAGCTGACGCAGTGGTTTTTTTAATGCAGAATATAAAAGCCGCAGATCTATACGAACGCGGGATTTCGCAAATAAACATCGGAACAGGCATTGACCTTGAAATCAGCGAGCTTGCCGATCTTATAAAAGAAATAGTGGGATTTACCGGCGAGATTGAGTACGATGCGACCAAACCTGACGGAACTCCACGCAAAATGTTAGACGTTTCGCGGATAAATGAATTAGGTTGGAAATATACAACAACGCTTGAGGACGGGTTGCGAAAAACCTACGACTGGTTTCTAAAAGCGAATGCGGGAAACTCGAAATCGGCGGTTCAGTTATGAAAAAGGCATTAATTACTGGAATAACCGGACAAGACGGAAGTTATTTGACGGAAATTCTCTTGGAAAAAGGCTACGAAGTTCACGGAATTATCAGAAAGTCTAGCTCATTTAACACCGGCAGAATCAATCATCTTTACGAAAACCCGGAAATCTTAAACAAAAAATTATTTCTTCATTACGGTGATTTAATTGATGCCAGCAGTTTAAATCGTTTGTTGGAAAAAACCGAGCCGGACGAAATATATAATTTGGGGGCGCAGAGTCACGTCAAAGCCTCTTTCGACGTGCCGGATTACACCGCGCAGGTTGATGCTCTGGGAACTCTGCGTTTTTTAGACGCGATCCGCGAAACAGGACTGCGGCAAGTTAAATTCTATCAAGCCTCGACTTCCGAACTTTACGGCAAGGTACAGGAAATTCCGCAAAGTGAAAATACGCCGTTCTATCCGCGCTCACCATACGGCGTGGCGAAACTTTACGCCTACTGGACAATCATTAATTACCGCGAAGCCTACGACATCTTTGCTTGCAACGGAATTTTGTTTAACCACGAATCACCGCGCCGCGGCAAAACATTCGTCACCAAGAAAATTACCAGAGAAGCGGCGCGAATAGTTTTGGGAAAGGCAAAGACCCTTGTCTTAGGAAATTTAGATGCCAAACGCGATTGGGGCTACGCTCCCGAATACTGCGAAGGAATGTGGCGAATTTTGCAGCACGAAACGCCCGACGATTTTGTGTTGGCGACCGGCGAAACTCATTCAGTCAGAGAATTTGTCGAGCAAACATTCAAGTATTTCGGTATCGAGATTTTTTGGCAGGGAAATGATGAAAATGAGAAAGGAATTGTAAAATCAATTGACAAAACAATTTTGCAGGAAAAAACACAAACCGAAGAAGTTTTTTTGAAAGAAAAGCAGGAAATTATACAAATCAGCCCGATGTATTACCGCCCGACGGAAGTTGATCTGCTAATTGGAGATTCATCAAAAGCCAAAAATCAACTTGGCTGGAAAGCCGATATGAACTTTGAGGAGTTGGTTGTAATTATGGCTGCTGCAGACATCGAATTTATAAAAAACCCATCTCTCGATTATTAATATTCGATTGTGTCGGATCATTTTGATGAAGAAAATAAAAGTCGAAATTATAATGCCCGTACACAATCGGCGGGAATTGACTTTGCAGTGTCTGAAAAGTTTGTCTCGGGTTGACCGAACAAATCTGGAAGTCCACATTATTGTTGTTGATGACGGTTCGACTGACGGAACCGCCGACTCGATTCGAATTAATTTCCCAGAAGTTGAAATCGTTCACGGTAACGGCAATCTCTGGTATACGGCAGGAACAAACTTGGGAATCAAATCCGCACTTAAGCACAAACCGGATTATGTGTTAGCTGCCAATGACGATTCGGTTTTCGACGAAAAATTTTTACGAAAAATGGTGGAATGCGCTGAAAAGTATCCGTGTTCGGTGATTGGAGCTTTGCTTTTGCTGTGGGACGAACCGCATCGAGTTTTTCAGGTCGCGCCACAGTGGAATACCTGGCAAGGCGGTTGGCGGCACTGGCAAAATCAGACTGTCTGGACGATACCGCAAGAAGCTTGGGAAGTAGAGATAATCGTTGGAAACTGCGTTTTGTATCCGCGAGCGGTTATTGAAAAAGTCGGTTTGATGAACGAGAAAAAACTCGATCAATACGGCGATGCCGAATATACGCCTCGTATGCGGAAAAGAGGCTGGCGGCTTTTGATCGAACCGCAAGCGCGGGTTTTTTGCCAACCGAACTATCCGCCGCAAAAAGTGTTGGAAATGCCTTTTCGAAAAAAAATAAAAGTTTTATTTTCAGAACGAAAAAACGCCAATAATTTGTTTTACAGATATAACTTTCTCGTTTACAGCGCGCCGACAAAATTAAAAGGTTTTACAGCTTTTGGAATTTTCTTCGTTCGATGGATCTGGCAAAGATTTTTATCCGATCCGCAAGCCGGGAAAGATGAGCCGAAGTTATCTGATATATTTGCTAAAGCTATTGTAAAGGATTAGCTAACCACTCTTTAATTAGTAAATCATTAAACTTCCGTAATGACTAAGCAATAACATTAACAGTCTAACCGCCGACCTATAACAAATTACTTTAACCAAATAATCAAGTTAAATAATAAAATGTCGAAAAAAATTTATTTTGTTTGGAATTATTTGGAATGGGGCGGAGTGCAAATTTATTTTCTCGGTTTGATGCGAGCCGTTTCGCAAACTCATCAGATAAAGGTTGTTTTGCCGAAGGATTCAGGAAAGAAAATTCTTGAATACTTGAAACATAATAATATTGAATACGACTTTTTCGATGGAAAAATAGACATTTCCAAAGCCGAAACCGTGTGGCGGCGAATCGAGCGGCGTTGGAATGATTTTCAAACTAACCGTTCGTTAGCCAGACATCTATCAAAATACGATTTGCGAGATTCGATCATACAGATTGATGTCGCGCCGTGGGCGGGATTTCTCCTGCTATTTTATTTAATCACAAAAACAAATGTTTTCGTCACGTTTCATACCGCACTTCCTGAAATATCCATCTGGAAGCAAAATTTGTGGAAGATAAAATTTATGATCCTCAGTGCTTTTCGGCGCTTCCATCTAGCTGCCTCCAATATGGATGTGAAAAAAAGCCTGCGCCCGTTTGTCAATAACAG
>Ga0208736_1000497_pt1 | contig 11265 bp, 14 predicted proteins | sample AntDryMetagUQ255_FD_188090 | JGI IMG/M metagenome (GOLD analysis project Ga0208736, IMG submission 188090) | Polar desert microbial communities from Antarctic Dry Valleys - UQ255 (SPAdes) | ecosystem: Environmental > Terrestrial > Soil > Desert | place: Antarctic Dry Valleys | collected 2008-12-31 | reverse complement strand
CTGGCAGGTGGACGGTCCCCGCAGGGAGGACGACGGCCTGACGTGGGTCCGGGCGTCCAAGCCGTTCGCCGATGCCGACCAGGTGCCGGTGATCCTGGCCGAGCTCAACGGCGCCGACGGGCCGTTCAGGGACTTCCGCATCGTCCGCACGAAGTCGCTGACCCGTAGCAGCACCACCTTCACGGGCACCCTCGACCTGTCGCGTGGCCTGGCCGGCCTCTCCGACCCGGATCTGACCGCTGCGTTGGGCGATGTGGACCTCGGCCTCGATGTCGAGGGGCTGCGCGACCGGTTCGGTGACGCCCTGAGCCGGACGGTGAACGTCCGGGCCACGGCCGGCCTTCCCGGAAAGCTGGTCACCAATGCACCGGCGCGGCAGGACGGGCGCGCCCTCTGGACTCCCGAAGTGGGCCAGACGGTGCGGCTGGAGGCGTCGAGCAAGGCGTTGCGCATCGATCCCGTGATCCCCGCCGGCGCCGGCTTCGGCCTGGTCCTGGCCCTCACGTCGGCCGTCGTCCTCCTCCGACGGCGGCGGACGGCCGGCGGTGGGTAGCGTCGTGACCATGTGCCGGAGCATCAAGACGCTGCGGACCGAGGAGACGGTGGTCGACGCCGACATGCGCGCCGCCGCCCTCCAGTACGTCCGCAAGATCAGCGGTTTCCGTTCGCCTTCGAGGGCCAACACCGAGGCCTTCGAACGGGCGGTGGAGGAGATCACCGCCTCCACCGACCGCCTGCTCGCTGCGGTGCGAGGGGTGAGGCCGGGAGGTTGACCGACAGGTCTGGTCGGTCGCCATGCTCCGGTCGACCGGGGGTCGACCTGGCTGTCCCAGCCTCTCGGTAGGGTTCGGCCGGAATGGCCAGGACGCGATCGGTCTACAGGTGTGGCGAGTGCGGGGGCGAGGGCCCGCAGTGGACCGGGCGCTGCGGGGGCTGCGGTGCGTGGAACACCATCGTCGAGGAGCGCAGTCGGGAATCGGCGTCCTCGTCGTCGGGCCTGCTCCCCAGCGCCACGAGCCGGGCGGTGCCCATCGCAGATGTCGAGAGCGAGGGATGGGAGCCCCGCCCGGTCGGCATCGGCGAGCTCGACCGGGTGCTCGGGGGCGGGCTGGTGGCCGGCTCGGTCACCCTGCTCGGCGGCGAGCCGGGCATCGGCAAGTCCACCCTGCTCCTGCAGGCCCTCTCGGCCCTGGCCGGCAACGGGGCCCGCTGCCTGCTGGCGTGTGCCGAGGAGTCGGCCCAGCAGGTCCGCATGCGGGCGGCCCGCCTCGGCGCGCTGCGGTCGAACCTGTGGCTGGTGGCGGACACCGACCTGTCGGCCATCCTGGCCCATGCGGCAACCGTCGCCCCCGACGTGCTGGTCGTCGACTCCATCCAGACCGTCTTCGATCCCGACCTGGCCTCCGCGCCGGGCTCGGTGGGCCAGGTGCGCGAGTGCGCCCACCGGCTGGTCCGGGCGGCGAAGGACGCCGGGCGGGCCACCATCCTCGTCGGGCACGTGACCAAGGACGGCGCCCTCGCCGGCCCCCGGGTGCTCGAGCACATCGTCGACACCGTCCTGTCCTTCGAGGGCGAGCGCCATCACGCCTTGCGCCTGTTGCGGGCGGTGAAGCACCGCTTCGGTCCCACCAGCGAACTGGGCCTGTTCGAGATGACCGACGACGGCCTGACCGGCGTGCCCGACCCCGGCCGGCTGTTCCTGTCCGACCGCCAGGCCCACGCCCCGGGCTCGGTGGTGGTGCCCACCCTCGAGGGTCATCGCCCGCTGGTGGTGGAGCTGCAGGCCCTGGTGGCCAAGTCGCCGCTGGCCACGCCGCGACGGTCGGCCCAGGGCCTCGACTCGGGCCGGCTGGCGATGGTGTCGGCCGTCCTCGAGGAGCGGGTGGGGGTGTCCCTGGCCGGGGCCGATGTCTACGCCCTGGCCGTGGGCGGCGTGCGGGTGGTGGAACCGGGGGCCGACCTGGCCCTCGCCCTGGCGCTGGTCTCCTCGGTGACCGGCTGCGCCCTCCCCCCCGATCTGGTGGCGTGCGGCGAGATCGGCCTGTGCGGGGAGCTGCGCCAGGTCAGCCAGACCGGTCGTCGCCTGGCCGAGGCCGCCCGCCTGGGGTTCGGGCGGGCGGTGGTGCCGGCGTCGGCCCCCGAGCCGCCCGCCGGCTTCGAGGTGCTGCGGGCGTCGACCCTGGTCGAAGCCCTGGCCAGGGCGGGCCTGAGCCTCGAGGCCAAGCCGGTAGGATTCCCGCGTGCCGTCTCGGCGTGATGATGCGATCACCGATGCTCTGACGATGGTCGCCCCCGGGCAGCCTCTCCGCGAGGGTCTCGACCGGATCCTGCAGGCCAGCATGGGTGCGCTCATCGTGGTGGGCGACGGGCCCGAGGTGCTGGAGATCTGCTCGGGCGGGTTTCTGCTCGACGCCGAGTTCAGCCCCCAGCGGCTGTCCGAGCTGGCCAAGATGGACGGCGCCATCATCCTGGCGCCCGACGCCAGCCGCATCGCCCGGGCCAACGTCCACCTCGTCCCGAGCCCCCACGTGCCCACGTCGGAGACCGGCACCCGGCACCGGACGGCCGAGCGGGTGGCCCGCTCCATCGCCGTCCCGGTGATCTCGGTGTCCGAGGACCTGTCGGTGATCGCCGTCTACCACGGGTCGACCAAGCATCCCCTCGAGCTCACCACCCGGCTGCTGAACCGGGCCAACCAGGCCCTGCAGACCCTGGAGCGGTACAAGAACCGCCTCGACGGGGTCGCCGGCACCCTCACCGGCCTCGAGGTCGAGAACATGGTCACCGTGCGCGACGTGGTCACCGTGCTGCAGCGCACCGAGATGGTGCGCCGCATCGCCGAGGAGATCCGCGGCCACATCATCGAGCTCGGCACCGACGGCCGCCTGGTCCGCCTCCAACTCGAGGAGCTGATGGGAGGGGTCGACGCCGACCGGCGCCTGGTGATCCAGGACTACTCCGAGACCGGCGAGAGATGGAACCCGGCCGAGGCCATGGAAGCGCTGTCGCAACTCACCACCGAGGAGATCCTCGACCTCCGGGCCGTCACCGCCGTGCTCCACCTGCCCCACGGGGGAAGCGAGCTCGACTTCACCCTCCGGCCCAAGGGCTATCGCCTCCTGCACCGGATCCCCCGCATGCCCGAGGCGGTGATGGAGGCCATCGTCGCCCGCTTCGGCACCCTGGACAAGATCCTCCGCGCCGACGTGAAGGATCTCGACGACGTCGACGGGGTCGGCGCCACCCGGGCCCGGAACATCAAGGAGAACCTGTCCCGCATCGCCGAGGGCAGCGGCTTCGATCGGGTGTGAACAGAAGTCGGGCCTTGCGGCCTTGCGGCCGCTGCTGCGCTGTCCTGCTGTTCCCCAGGGTGGTGCCGGGCTCCCGACCCAATGGCCCTGTCCGGCGCCTGTTGGCAGAGCCGGCCGATTCCTGGCACTCTGGAGAAGGTTTCTTGTCCGTCTGAACCGGGAGTTGTATGGCCTTTGATGTCGGTGACAAGGTCGTCTACCCGCATCACGGAGCGGCGGTCATCGAGCGGCGGGAGCGGCGGGACGCCTTCGGCGCCGACCGCGAGTATCTCGTCCTGCGGCTGGCCTACGGCGATCTCACCCTCATGGTGCCGGCGGACAACACCGACGAGGTCGGCCTGCGCGAGGTCATCAACGACGAAGAGGTCGAGGAGGTGTTCGCCGTCCTTCGCAAGAAGGAGGCGCGCATGCCCACCAACTGGTCCCGGCGTTTCAAGAACCACGTCGAGAAGCTGAAGTCGGGCGACATCTACCAGGTGGCCGAGGTCGTCCGGAACCTCTCCATCCGGGAAAAGGACAAGGGCCTCTCCGCCGGCGAGAAGCGCATGCTCACCAAGGCCCGCCAGATCCTGGTGTCGGAGCTCACCTTCGCGTTGAGCGTCACCGAGGAAGAGGCCGAGAAGAAGCTCGACGAGGTCCTTCCGTAGCTCGTTGACCGTATGGGCGATCGTCGTCGCCGCGGGCAGTGGGTCGCGGTTCGGCGGGCCGAAGCAGTTCGAGGAGCTCGAGGGCCGGCGCGTGGTCGACTGGGCGCTGGTCGCCAGTCGCTCGGTGGCCGACGGCGTGGTGCTGGTCGTCCCGGCCGACCACCTCGAGGACCAGGCGCCCCTCGCCGACGCCATCGTGGCCGGCGGCGCCACCCGTTCGGCCTCCGTCCGGGCCGGCCTCGACGTGGTGCCGGCCGACGCCACGGTGGTCGTCGTCCACGACGCGGCCCGGCCCTTCGCCGCTCCCGCCCTGTTCGAGGCGGTGGTCACCGCGGTGCGTGACGGGGCGGACGGCGCCGTTCCCGGCGTGGCCCTGGCCGACACGGTCAAGCAGGTGCGCGACGGCCAGGTCGTCGCCACCCTCGACCGGGCCGAGCTGGTGGCCGTTCAGACCCCGCAGGCCTTCGCCGCCACCACCCTGCGCCGGGCCCACGCCGGCGAGGGGGACGCCACCGACGACGCCGCCCTGGTGGAGGCGGCAGGGGGCCGGGTCGTGGTCGTGCCGGGCGATCCGGCCAACACCAAGATCACCCTGCGCACCGACCTTGCCTGACCGCCCGCACTCATCCGCGGGGCGGCCCGTCCCGGCCCCAGGGGTGGCGGCAACGGGTGGCGTACGCGTCGGGATGGGGTTCGATATCCACCCCTTCTCCGAGGATCCGTCCCGCCCGCTGGTGCTCGGCGGGGTCCACCTGCCCGGCGGGCGGGGCCTCAGCGGCCACAGCGACGCCGACGTCGTGGCCCATGCGGTGGCCGATGCCGTGCTCGGCGCCGCCGGCCTCGGCGACCTCGGCGAGCACTTCCCCGACACCGACGCTGCCTGGGCCGGCGCCGACAGCCTGGCCATCCTCACCCGGGTCGTCGGCCTCGCCGCCGCCGGCGGGTGGTCGGTCGGCAACATCGACTGCACCGTGGTCCTCGAGGCCCCGAAGCTGGCCCCGCACCGAGCGGAGATGGCCCGCCTGCTGGGTGACGTCGTGGGCGCCCACGTGAGCGTGAAGGCCACCCGGGCCGAGGGCCTGGGGGCCATCGGGCGGGGAGAGGGGGTGGCGTGTTGGGCCGTCGCCCTGCTCGTGAGGTGAGCCGTCGGGAGGCGGCCGGGCCCTCTGCGGCCAAGCGGGGGCTGGGTGGTGAGCAGGTCGAGGGTCGCCAGGCCGTGGCCGAGCTCCTGGCTGCCCGCCGGCGACCGGTGGTCGACGTCTGGATGGCCCAGGAGGTGGAGGCGGCGCCGATACTGGCCCGCATCGAGCAGCTGGCCACCGAGGCCCGGGTGCCGCTGCGGCGGGTGAGTCGCGCCCGACTCGACGCGGCTGCGGCCACTGACGCCCCCCAGGGGGTCCTGGCCCACGCCCGCCCCCTGCCCGAGGCCGACTTCGACGACCTCTGCCGCCCGGCTGCGGCGGGCGGGGCCAAGCCGTTCCTGCTGGCCGTGGACGGGGTCACCGACCCCCACAACCTGGGCGCCCTGCTGCGCAGCGCCGAGGCGGCCGGGGCCACCGGGGCCGTCCTGGCCCGGCACCGGGCCGTCCATGTCACCCCCACCGTGGCCAAGGCGGCGGCCGGCGCCATCGAACGGGTGCCGATGGCCATCGTGGCCGGCATGCCCGCCGCCCTGGCCCGGGCCAAGGAGCTGGGGTGCTGGGTGGTGGGCCTGTCCGGCGACGGGGAACAGTCGTTGTTCGACGGCCTGGCCGTGGCCGACGAGGCCCTGGTGCTGGTGGTCGGGGCGGAAGGGGGCGGGTTGTCGCGCCTGGCCCGGGCCCGTTGCGACCTGGTGGTCACTATTCCCATGCGAGGCCGGTTGCCGTCGCTCAACGTGAGCACGGCCGGCGCGCTCGCGCTGTTCGAGGTCAGCCGACGACGCTGAGAGACCGACGACTGTCAGAATCCGTTGACAGAGGGCGGTTGCCTGGCTAGAAAGTGGCAACTTGCTGTAGTCACTTCTCACCTACTGATCCAACTCTCGCAGTTCTCCAAGCCGCAGTCGCCACCCTTCGCAGTCACCAGGAGCCCCGGATGCCTCAACCCAGCGGCCCCTCCTCCGACCTCTCGGACGAGATGCTGGTCCGCCTGTTCCACGAGGGCGACGTCGAGGCTCTCGACCTGCTCCTCCAGCGCTACCGCCGCTTCGCCCGGGCCAAGGCCCGCGGCTACTTCCTGGCCGGAGGCGACACCGACGACATCGAGCAGGAGGGCATGATCGGCCTGTTCAAGGCCATTCGCGACTTCCGGCACGGCCAGTCGTCGTTCCGGGCCTTCGCCGAGCTGTGCGTCACCCGCCAGATCATGACGGCCATCAAGACGGCGTGCCGCCAGAAGCACCAGCCCCTGAACCGCTACGTGTCCCTGTGGGGCCTCCGGGTGATCGACGACCCGTCCGAGCGCCTGGTCGAGGAGCTCTTCGACCAACGGGCGCCCGATCCCGCCGACGAGGTCGTCAGCCTCGAGGGCCAGGCCGCCATGCGGATGGCGCTCACCGACATGCTCTCCCCCCTCGAGGTCGAGGTGCTGCGCCTCCATCTCGAGGGCTGCTCGTACTCCGTGATCAGCGACCGTCTCGGCCGCCACGTCAAGGCGGTCGACAACGCCCTCCAGCGCATCAAGCGCAAGGTGGAGGCCCATCTGGTTGCCACCTCGACCGCCCAGCGGGTGTCCGCGGCCTGAGCGTGTGTCGTCGATTGGAGCCGGTGGTCGGATTCGAACCGACGGCCTGACGATTACAAGTCGCCTGCGCTACCGGACTGCGCCACACCGGCGTGGGCCCCACGGTAGCCGGGGGTCCTTGACCTGGGTGCCAGTTGCGGGCAGCCTGGCGCGGATGCCTCTCACCGATCGCGAGCGTGCGATGCTCGACTTCGAGCGCACCTGGTGGTCGGAACCGGGCCCGGACGGCCCCGCCGGCGGTGGGCCCGGCCCGAAGGGAGCGGCGATCCAGGCCCGGATCGGGCTGTCGCCGGCCCGGTACTACCAGTTGCTGGCTGCGCTGATCGCCCTGCCCGAGGCCGCAGCGTACGACCCCCTGGTCGTCCGCCGCCTCCGCAGGCTGCAGAGCGACCGTCGGCGGGCTCGGATCGAGGGCGGCCACACGGCTCAGCCCCGCGGCCGGTGAGCGCACGTCGGAGCATGCCGGGCGGGGGTTCCTCCCGAGTCGCGACAAAGACGAAGGGTCCCGGAGGCCCGGCGGGCAACGACGGCGTCCGTGGCGCCCTGCTGCTGGCGGTGGCCGTGATCCTGGGCATCGTCCTGCTGCAGCAGCTCGACGGCGACATCGAGACCGGCGGAGGCCAGGTGGCAGTCACGTCGATCCCCGACGATGACGAGACCACCACCACCCGCAGGGTCGGGCTCACCACTGTGCCCCCGGTCGTCACCACCGTGGCCCGGGCCCGGGCCAAGGCCGACGTGAAGGTCCTGGTGGCCAACGGCGCCGGAGTCCGGGGCCTGGGGGCGGCCACCACCACCGCCCTGAAGAACTTCGGCTACACCACGCTCCCGCCCGCCGACACCAACGCCGGCAGCGTCGACAAGACCAGCATCCAGTTCGCCGAGGGCTACGAGGCCGAGGCCCGCGAGGTCGCCGCCGCCCTCACCCAGCCGGCCACGGTGGTCACCCGTCTGGCGTCGCCGCCGGTGGCGGCGGCCGACATCGGCGACGCCAAGGTCATCGTCGTCCTCGGCGTCGACGTGGCCAACAGCGCCAGCAGCACCACGGTGGCCGGCGTGACCACCACCACCCGCCGCCCGTAGCGCCCCTCAGGCCTTCTTCGCGTCGTCGGGGAGGCGCCTGGTCTGCGCCCGGATCTCCACTGACATGGTGCCCTTCACCGGCTGTCCTCCGCCGGGCTTGGGGGACACCACCAGGTCGTAGGCCCCCGTGGTCACCGAGCTCGCCTCCTCCACCACACCGTCGCCCAGGGTGCGGGTGGCGGTGCTCTCGGTGCTCTCGGTTCCGCTGATGGTGATGGTGGCGTCGCCGACCCGGCTGGTGTTCGAGAGCGGGAGCCGGGTCTGGGCCTTGATCGACGCCACCTTGCGCCCGCCGGCCGTCGTCACCTTCACCAGCCGTCCCGTGCCCTCCAGTCGGGTCGCCCCGGTGCCGGGGAGGGTGGGCGTGGCCGAGATCTTCCACTTCTCACCGGGGGACAGGGCCCGGTCGGGTGGGGCGGTGGCCGCCGCCGGCAGGAACTCGGGGAGGCCGACCGGTCCCAGCACCTCGGGCGGCAGGCCGTCGACCGAGTCCACCCCGGCCAGCTGGGCGGCCCGGTCGAAGCGGACCCGGAACGTCCGGTCGGGCGACCCGGCCCGGCGCAGCTGCACCTGCACCTTGACCTCCTCGGGGCCGGCGGAGAGCACCGTGTCCTGGGATTCGAGGGTGATCTCGTCGACCGAGCGCTCGGGGGCCTCGTCGCCCAGGACGGTGGTCGTCACCGACTGCACCTTGATCTCGTAGCGATAGCTCGCGCCGGCGGCCGGCCGGAAGCCGACGTGGACCGACTCGTCGCCGGTGCAGGCGGTCAGGGCGCCGGCAGCCAGCGCAGGGAGGAGCAGGAGGGCCAGGCGGGGCACGTCGACCGCAGCGTACAGGCGCACTCCCGGTGGCGGTAGCGTCTCGACCCGAGTTGGCTTCCTCACCGTCGGTCACCCAGCTGCTGGCTCCCTTCCGGGCCGATCCGCAGGGCACCGGCGTGTTCTCCGACTTCGACGGCACCCTGGCCCCCATCGTCGACGACCCGTCGGCCGCAGTGGCCCTACCGGGCGTGGTCGATGCCCTCGCCGGGCTGGCCCGCCGCTACGGCCGGGTAGGGGTGATCTCCGGTCGCCCGGCGTCGTTCCTGCAGGCGACCCTGGGCGACTGCGGCCTGTTCCTCTCCGGGCTCTACGGCCTGGAGGTCGTCGACGCGGACGGGAACGTCCGGGCCATCGCCGAGGCCGAGCCGTGGCGGTCGGTCGTCGAGGAGGTGGCGGCGGCCGGTGAGACCGGCCTGCCGCCCGGGCTCACCGTGGAGCGGAAGGGCCTGTCGGTGACCGTCCACTACCGCCGGGACCCGGCGCAGCAGTCGGCCGCCGCCGACTGGACGGCCGCGCAGGGCCGGGCCACCGGGCTCGCCGTCCACCCGGCCCGGATGTCCTATGAGTTGCGGCCGCCGATGGAGCGCGACAAGGGGACGGTGCTGGCCGAGGCGGCGGCGGGCCGGCGCCAGGTGTGCTTCCTGGGCGACGACCGGGGCGACCTGGAGGCATTCGACGCCCTCGACCGCATGGCGGCGGCCGGGGCGACGGTGGTGAAGGTGGGGGTGACCAGCCCCGAGGCGCCGGCGGAGATCCTGGAGCGGGCCGACCTGGTGGTCGACGGCCCCGAGGGATCCCTCAGCTTCCTGGGCGCGTTGCTGGGGGAGTAGAGAGGCCGCCCGCCGACCCGGCGACTCCCAGCATGTCGTCGAACCAGTGTCGTGGCACCCGGGCCGAGGCCGCCTTGGACAGTGCCTCGGCGTGGGCCTTGCGCTCGGAGGGGGCCATGGTGAGGGCGGCGGCCAGCACGTCGGCGGTGCCGGAGACGTCGAACGGGTTGACCTCGAGGGCGGTGTCGCCCAGCTCGTCCCACGCCCCGGCCTCCCGGCTCAGGGCCAGCACGCCGTCGTTGGTGTTGAGGACCGGGCCCTCCTTGGCCACCAGGTTGAGCCCGTCCCGCACCGGGTTGACCAGCAGCACGTCGTAGCGGACCAGGGCGGCGATCGACCGGGGGAAGTTGTCGGAGGTGTCGAGCACGATCGGCGTCCATCCCGGCGTGGCCCACCGGTCGTTGACCACCCGGGCCACCGACTCGACCTCCTGGCGGTAGGCCAGGTACTCGGGCAGCCCCTCACGTGACGGATAGACGAGGGCGACGAAGACCACCCGCCCCCGCCACTCCGGTCGGGTGCGGAGGAGGTCGTCGAAGGCCCAGAACCCCCGGAGAAGGTTCTTCGACGGCTCGATCCGGTCGACCCGCACGATGAGCTGGCGGTCGCCCCGCACCTCGTCGATCCACGCCTGCTCCCGGATGCAGGCGTCGTCGGCGGCCAAAGCGGCGATATCGTCGTAGTGGGGGCTGAGGGGCGACACGAAGGTCGACGGGGTGAACCCGAGGACCTCGTCGCAGCACGCTTCGAAGTTGGCCGCCCACCGCCGGGCGTGGAAGCCGCAGGACGCGTGACTGCTCATTCCCACCAGCAGTTCCTCGGCCACGTCGGACGGCAGGACCCGGAGGGCACCGGGCTCGCAGAAGGGGATGTGGCTGAAGTGGACGGCCCGCAGGTCGCGCCGCTCCTGGGCCAGCCACGTGCCGACCAGGGCCAGGTGGTAGTCCTGCACGAGGACGATGGCGCCCTCCGGGGCCTCGTCGATCACCGCTCGGGCGAAGGTGTGGTTGACGTCACGGTAGGCGTCCCAGGCCTCCCGCCACCGGCGGTCGAGCCGGGGCCGGCGGGACAGGTCGAACAGGCCGTGGTGGAGGAACCAGAGCGTGGAGTTCGACACCACGTCGTAGGCCATCTGGTAGGCCTCGGGGTCCACGGCCAGGGACCGGAACCTGAAGCCTTCGGCCTCGATCACGCCTTGCTCGGCGGCGACGATGTCGGCCTCGGTGCTGGCTGCGGCCATCCATGTGGCCCCCATTTTCCGCACCAGGGGACCGAGGCTCGAGACCAGGCCGCCACCGCCCCGCTTGGCCACCAGCCCACCGTCGTCGCCGAAGGAGAAGGAGACCGGGCCCCGGTTCGAGATGACGAGGACCGGGGGGGTGGGCACGATCGGTCAACATAACCGGCATGCTCGTCGTCGCCGCCCCCGACAAGTTCCGGGGCACGTCGTCGGCGGCCGGGGTCGCGACTGCGGTGGCGACGGGCGTGCGAGCGGCCGGAGGGGTGTGCGACCAGGCCCCGGTGGCCGATGGCGGTGAGGGAACGCTGGAGGCCCTGGGCGGCTCGGTGCGGGTCACCACCGTGGGGGGCCCGTTGGGTGACCCGGTGGCGGCCGAGTGGCGGATGCAGGCGGACGGGACGGCCGTGGTGGCCAGCCGCTCGCCGGGCAGCAGTTTCGCGGCGCAACCTTCGGCGTGCGCTTGGTGCGTGTGTTGGAGGAATTGTCTGGTACCCGTATCCTCCAACAACTCGGCGGCGCGGACGCGGTCGGGGGCGTTCTCCCGCCGCCTCATCGTGTAGAGGGTATCGACGTCCTGTCTGGCGAAGTAGCGGGTGAAGGCCGTCTGG
>Ga0208736_1000493_pt1 | contig 11340 bp, 11 predicted proteins | sample AntDryMetagUQ255_FD_188090 | JGI IMG/M metagenome (GOLD analysis project Ga0208736, IMG submission 188090) | Polar desert microbial communities from Antarctic Dry Valleys - UQ255 (SPAdes) | ecosystem: Environmental > Terrestrial > Soil > Desert | place: Antarctic Dry Valleys | collected 2008-12-31 | reverse complement strand
GAGAGCGCGATCGTCACGGTTCGCGCCAAGGACTGCCATCCTCCAGGAAGGATGGCCCTTGCCCCTCGCGCCGTCGTCGTCGCCATCGCGCTGGCCGTCGGGCCCGCCCTGACCGGCACGGCGCTGCTCGTGCTCGTGCATCCGTGGACCGCGGACGCCGCCTACGCGCTGCCCGGGTTTCCCGAGCCGCGCATCGCACTCGACGGCGACGAGCGCTCGCACCTGGCCGCGATCGGGATCCACGCGATCCAGCCGTGGCGCTCTGACGGCATCGAGACAATGCGTGCGGCCACGCGCGAGGACGGCAGCCGCGCGTTCGACGGCGAGGAGCTGCGCCACTTCGAGGACGTAAGGACCGTCGTGCTGGTGTTCCTGCTCGCCGGCGCTGTGAGTCTTGCCGTGATCGGCGCCGCCGCCGTGCTCGTGCGCGACCGGGCGGTGCTACGCCGCGGGCTGATCGCCGGGACGCGCGTGACCTTCGCGCTGTTCGCCGTGCTCGGCGCGCTGATGCTGATCGGCTTTGACGCGTTCTTCGACGCCTTCCACGGGATCTTCTTTGAGGGCGACACATGGCAGCTGCCCTATCTCGGCACGGTACGCAGCCTCTATCCCGACGCGCTGTGGGCGATCATGGGCGGCGTGATGGTCGTGCTCGTGCTCGCTCAGGCGGCGGCGATCGTGGTGGCGATGCGCCGGACGCCGAACGACCGCTAGGAGCGCGCCCGGCAGGATTTGAACCTGCGACCTCCCGCTCCGGAGGCGGGCGCTCTATCCACTGAGCTACGGGCGCGTGTGCGATCAGGCTACAGCGCCGCGATCACTCCGGCGCGGCGCCGCGGGCGGTGGTGGCGGCGCAGGGCGAGGGTTACGCGGATGCCCTCAAGCGAGATTCGCAACGTCATCTTCGATGCTCCCGCGATGCGCTCGGAGAAGACGAACGGGACCTCTTCGATCCGGACGCCGGCAAGGTGGGCGAGCTGCGTGGTCTCGACCTGGAAGGCGTAGCCGGCGCTGAGCAGCTGGTCCATGTCGATCGCGGCGAGCGTGTCCGCGCGCCACAGCTTGAAGCCGCCGGACAGGTCGCTGAACGGCAGCCCGAGCGCGAGCCGTGAGGCGCAGCAGCCGAGCTGGCTCAACGCCAGGCGCGTGCGGCTCCAGCCATCGGTGCCGCCGCCCGGCACGTAGCGCGAGGCAAGCACGAGGCCGGCTTCGTGTTCGTTGAGCACACGCCGCATCTCGGCGAGCTTCTCGGGCGGGTGCGACAGGTCGCAGTCCATCTGGCCGATGACGCCGTAGCCGCGCTGCAGGCACCAGGCGAAGCCCGCGCGATAGGCCCTCCCGAGCCCGTCCTTCTCGGCGCGGTGCAGCACGTGCATCCAGGGCCGCTGTGCCGCCAGCGCGTCGGCGAGCTCGCCGGTGCCGTCCGGCGAGCTGTCGTCGACGATCAGCAGCTCCATGCCGGTCGCCGCGAAGCGCTCGACAAACAGCGCCAGCGCCTCGCACTCGTTATAGGTCGGGACGACGACGATCGTCGGAGCAGCCGCGAGAGCGGGGGAGGACGTGGTCGTCGGCCGATCCGGGACGGCCGAGGCGGGCCGCGCCGCGCACCGCTCACGCCGGGCGAGGACGAGCGCCGTCAGCTCGGCGACGGCGAACGCCAGCAGCTCGGCGAAGATCGAGACGACGCGCAGCGAGAGCGCGACGGCGGCGGCGGCGACTGCGCCGATCGGGCCCGTCAGGGCGACGACGAGCACGGCATCGCGCGGGCCGAGGCCGGCCGGCAGCAGGGGCAGGAGCACGCCGACGACCCAGGAGAGCGCGAACGCTCCGAGCAGCACGAACGGGCCCGGCGCGGCGCTGCCGAGCAGCGCCGTTGTCAGCAGTGCCGCGCCGGCGGCGGTCGTCGCCCAGCCGACGAGGTTGATCGCCACGAGCAGCGCGAGCGTGCGCTGGCGCAGCGGCCCGGCCATCGCCATGCCCCGCTTGGACAGCCAGCGCGCGAGCCGGTCGCCGAGCCATGCCGGGCGCAGCGCGATCGCCAGCGCGAAGATCGCGACCGCCAGGACGATCGCCAGCAGCGGCGGAGCGAGACCGGCGGCAACGAAGCCGGCGACGGCCGCGATCGCTCCCGCCGTGACGGCGGCGAGCTGCTCGTAGCCCGTCGCCGTCAGGACCTGGGGCGTCGTCGCGCCAAGGCGCTCACGCTCTCGGACGCGGTAGACGAAGCCGACGGCGCCGGTGGGCTCCCAGCGCAGCAGAAAGGAGCGCGCCCAGATGCGCAGCGTCTGCGCGGGCGGGGCGGCGGCGCCAAGTCGCCGCAGCGCGAGTCGCAGGGTCAGCGCCTGCGCCAGCGGCGCGGCCGCGAGCAGCGCCACTGAGCCGGCGAGCGCGACTGGACTCAGCGACCAGTCGAAGTCCGCGAGCGCGTCGCGATTAGCCGCCAGTGTTAGCGCGAGCCCGCCAAGCAGCGCAAGCCCCGCGATCAGGCGAAAGTGCTTCCAGATCCATGATCCGACCGTCCTGCTCTTCTGCCTGATGCTGCGCATAGGGCTCCTCGGATATCTGTTGACCGATGGTCAGTAAGACACCGGAGAGGGCCGAGAGTTACATCGGCCTGAACAAGTGACGGACCGTCTGCTTCACGCAGGGACGGCGTGCCGGTTGTTCATGCCATGGCTGAAGAAGCGACGGATGCTCTGAGGTTCGTGGGCGGCACGGCCCCGGCGAGCGGCGCGACATCCGTGGCTAAGCGGCGGGGGAGACCTCGGCCGTGCAGAAAGCACAACGCCGCGCCGGGCGGGGAATCTCGCTCATGCACTCGGGGCAGCCGCGCGTCGTCACGTCGGTCGCGGGCTCGACGCGCTTGCGCGTCATCAGCAGGTTCACCGGCTTGATCACGAGAAAGAAGATGACCGCGGCGACGAGCAGGAAGGAGATCAGGGCGTTGAGGAACTCGCCGTAGAGGAACTTGCTTGCGTTGATCGTGAACGTCAGCCCGGCGAAGTCCGGCTCGCCGCCGATCGCGGCGATTAGCGGGGTGACGAGGTCCTTGACGAGCGCCGTCACCACAGCTCCGAACGCGGTCCCGATGACGACCGCCACGGCCAGGTCCACGAGGTTCCCGCGCAGGATGAACTCCTTGAACTCCTTGAGCATCTCGCCTCCGATCGTTTGCTGGGCACGTTCGACGCCTACGGGCGGATCCATTCGAGCTAGAGCGACCTGCGTGAGTACCCTCGACCTGACATGGAGCTGTCGCTGTTCTTTGCTGGAACCGCCGGATCGGTCCCGTCGGCCGGCCGCGGGCTGCCCGCGCTGCTGATCCGCCGTGGCGGCGACCGCATCCTGTTCGACTGCGGCGAGGGAACCCAGCGCCAGCTCGTTCGCTCGGTCGGCCTGCTCGACCTGACCGACATCTTCCTCACGCATCTGCACGCCGATCACTGGCTCGGCCTGCCCGGCATGCTCAAGTCCTTCGAGCTGCGCGACCGTGAGCGCCCGCTGACCGTCCACGGCCCGCCGGGCACGTCCGCCCTGCTCGAGCGTCTGCGCCCGGTCTTCGGGCGGCCGCGCTACGGGCTGACGATCGTCGATCTCGAGCCCAGCGAAACCGTGCTGCGCGACGGCTTCGAGATCGAGCCGTTCGCCGTGCGCCACCGTGGTCCCGCCTTTGGCTACGCGCTCACCGAGCAGGCGCGGCCGGGGCGCTTCGACGCCGAGCTCGCCGAGCGCCTGGGCGTCACGCCGGGCCCGGACTTCGGGCGCCTGCAGCGCGGCGAGAGCGTTGCCGGCGTGTCGCCCGACGAGGTCGTCGGCGAGACGCGCCGCGGGCGCAAGATCGTCCTCACCGGCGACACCGCGCCGACCGACGCCGTCGTCGTTGCCGCCTACGGCGCTGACGTGCTCGTGCACGAGGCGACGTTCGCCCACGAGGACGCCGACCGCGCGGCGCAGACGCTGCACTCGACGGCGCGCCAGGCCGCCCAGGTCGCCGTCGACGCCGAGGTACGGCTTCTCGCGATCACGCACCTCTCGTCGCGCTACTGGGGCGGCGCAATCCGCGACGAGGCGCGCGAGATCTTCCCGGAGACCGTCGTCCCGCGCGACTTCGACACGATCGACGTGCCGTTTCCCGAGCGCGGCGGTCCCGAGCTGCTGCGCTGGGAGCCCGGGCGCCGCCGCGAGCCTGTGCCGCCACCGGTGCAGTCACCGGCCTGATACGCCGCGACGCAGCGGCAGCTCGACGCGCACGTCCGCGCCGCCGTCGGGGCCGTTGCTCGCACGCGCCTGGCCGCCATGTGCTCGCGCGACGGCCTGCACGATCGCCAGGCCGAGCCCGCTGCCGCCACGGCCGCGTGCCTGGTCGGCGCGCGTGAAGCGCTCGAATGCGGAAGCGCTGAAGTCCGCGGGAAACCCGGACCCTTCGTCGCGCACGTACATCGAGATATGGCCGTCATGCTCGTAAGCACCGAGCGTGATCGTCCCCGCGCCGTGCTGCAGCGCGTTCTCGACGAGGTTGTCGAGCGCCTGCTCGATGCGCTGCGGGTCGGCCTCGATCGCGGTCGGACCGGCATTCTGCACGACGATCTTGCGGTCCCGCAGCCTCGCGCGCGACGCACAGCGCCGGCGGACGCCGTCGAGCAGCTCGTCGATCTGCACGGGGCCCGTCGACAACGCCAGCTGGCCCTGGTCGGCGCGGGCGATCACGAGCAGCGACTCGGCGAGCTGCGCGAGCCGGTCGGTCTCCTCGGCGGCCGAGCGCAACGCCAGCTCGAGCTCCTCGCGCGTGCGGCCGCGACGCAACGCCAGCTCAAGCTCGGTCTTGAGGATCGCAAGCGGCGTGCGCAGCTCGTGGCTGGCATCGGCGACGAAGGTCCGCTCGCGCTCGAATGCCGTCTCGAGCCGGGCGAGCATGGCGTTGAGCGTTGTGCCGAGGCGGGCGATCTCGTCGTCGGCATCGGATACGGGCAACCGCTCGCCCGGCTCGTGCTCGCCGATCGCGGCGGCCTTCAGGCGCATCGCCTCGACCGGTCCTAGCGCGCCGGCAGCGAGGCCGTATCCCGCGAGCGAGGCGAGCAGCAGCGCGAGTGGTCCGCCGACCGCCAACAAACCGGCGAGGTTGCGCAGCGCCTTGCGACGGTCGTCGGTCGATGTCCCGACCATCACGACGAGGCGCCTGCCGTCCACCCGCACCGGCCGCAGCTGCATCCTGATCGGATCGCGATCCTCGAACGGATAGGAGCCGTCGACGATGATCGAGCCCGCCAGCGCGCGCCGAACCTGGCCCGGCGAGAGCAGCCGTGAGTTGCGTAGCTGCGGCGAGGCGTCGGCGATCGAGCTGTTCTGATCGAGCACCTGCGCGAAGTTCTCCTCCTGGTCGACGCTGTTGCCGATGTCGCCGAGCGTCCCGTTCTGGCGCTCGACGGCCGCGCCGACGTCGGCTGAGCGAGAGCTCAGCCCCTGGTTGATCGTGTCGTCGAGCTGGGACTCGAAGCGCAGGTAGACGACGAGCCCGATCGCCCCGAGCACGACAGCCATCACCCCTGAGAACGCGAGCGTGACCCGCAGCCGGATCGGCAGACGGCTCAGGATGACGCCGTCCGGGGCGGGTCGGTTCGCAGCCGGTAGCCCGCGCCGCGCACCGTCTCGATCGACTCAAGCCCGAACGGCCGATCGATCTTCTGGCGCAGATAGCGCACGTAGACGTCGACGACGTTCGAGCGGTTCTCGTACTCGTAGTCCCACGCGTGCTCGAGCAGCTGGTAGCGCGAGAGCACCTCGCCAGGCCGGCGCATGAACGTCTCGAGCAGGGCGAACTCCTTGGAGGAGAGCGCGATCTCGCTGTCACCGCGCCAGACCTGTCGCGTCGCCGGATCGAGTCGCAGTCCGCCGGTCTCGAGCACCGTCGGCTTCTCGACGAGCCCGCGGCGGCCGAGCGCGCGCAGCCGTGCGAGCAGCTCGGCGAAGGAGAACGGCTTGGTGAGGTAGTCGTCGGCGCCGCCGTCGAGGCCGGCGATGCGATCCTCGATGCCGTCGCGCGCGGTCAGCATCAGCACCGGCGCCCAGACGCCCTCGCTGCGCAGCCGGCGGCAGGTCTCGAAGCCGTCGATGCCGGGCAGCATGACGTCGAGCACGACCGCGTCGTAGTCCGTCGCCTGCGCCATCCAGAGCGCGTCCTCGCCCTTGATCGCGACGTCGGCGCAGAGGCCCTCCTCGCGCAGGCCACGCCGGATCAGGCCCGCCATCTTGACCTCGTCCTCGACGATCAGCACCCGCACGGGTGCAGCCTCGCAGGCTCAGATGAGCGCCGGATGAGAGGCCGCCCCGAGCGATCCAGCCGCTCGGGGCGCGCGGCTACTCGCTGTCGTCCGGTGACTCGCTGTCGCTCTCGACCACGACGAGGCCGAACTGCTCGTCGAGGCGCACATCGACGGTGGCTCCACCTGGCTTGGTCACCTCGACCTCCCAGGTCGCGCCGTTCTCACGGTCGCGCTCAACGGAGTTCGCGGTGCCGCCCTTGGTGATCTTCAGTGCCGCGGACTGGGCCTTCTGGGCCTGGGGTCCGGTGACGGACTGCTCGCCCTCATCGCCGCTGGCCTGGACGATCGCGGCGCCGCCGCCGCCCGCGATTGCCAGCACCGCAGCGCCGATGAGCATCTTCGTCGACCTGGATGACATGAGCTATGGCTCCTCTCGTGGGGATCTGGGAGCGCACGCTAGGCAGAGGCGATGAGATGAGCATGAGCGAATCCGAGGTCACGTCGTTCTCCGAGCGGGGCGCCATCAAATCCGAGGTCGAGCTCAGCGAGTACGCGTCCGTCACGGACAAGGGCTCGTCCTGAGCAAGCTGGGCGGCAAGCTCAAGTCGGTCGGATCCAGTAGGCCGTCGATCAGCGCGGTCGTGGTCGCCCGATGCGACCGCGGCCGCTGCTAGGCTCGATTCTCGAACACCAGCTCCCTTTAACCCGGTCCCGTGAGGCCAGGAAGGACAGCGACACGATGCCAGACCCCAAGGTCGTCCTCGACGGCGACGACATGCGGCGAATGCTCACGCGGATCACGCATGAGATCGTCGAGAACGGCGGAGCGCCGGAGCAGCTCGCGCTCGCCGGCATCCACACGCGTGGAGCCGTGCTCGCCGCCCGACTGCAGGAGCTACTGCTCGAGCTGCACGGCATCGAGGTGCCGCTCGGCTACCTCGACATCTCCTTCTACCGCGATGACGTGACGACGCGCGCGGGCTCGCCGGTCGTGCACGCGACCGAGCTCGACTTCACCGTCGAGGGCCGCACGATCGTGATCGTCGACGACGTGCTCTTCACCGGGCGGACGGTGCGCGCGGCGATCGAGGCGCTGTTTGACTACGGTCGGCCGGCGCGCGTCCAGCTCGCCGTACTCGCCGATCGCGGCCATCGCGAGCTGCCGCTGCGCCCGGATTATGTCGGCAAGAACCTGCCGACAGCCCGCAGCGAACGGGTCTACGTTCGCCTTGCTGAGATCGACGGGGATGACGGCGTGACGATCATTGAGTCGAACCCGACGGATGGTCTCGGGCGACCGGAGGTCGAACGACATCATCACAACGCGGGGCTGGATGCCCCGCGGAGGTAACGAGTTATGAGGCACCTGCTGTCGATCGAAGACCTCTCGCGCGACGACATCGAGCGGATCCTCGACCGTGCTGCGGCGTTCGCGGAGGTCTCTGACCGCGACATCAAGAAGGTCCCCGCGCTGCGCGGGCGCACGGTGCTCAACCTCTTCTACGAGGCCTCGACGCGCACGCGATCCTCGTTCGAGCTGGCCGCCAAGCGCCTGTCCGCCGACGTCGTGAACTTCGCAGCCAGCGGCTCGAGCGTCGAGAAGGGCGAATCGCTGAAGGACACGGTGCTCACGCTGACCGCGCACTCGCCCGACGCGATCGTGATCCGCACGCCGTACGCGGGAGCGGCAGCGCTCGTGGCGAGCTGGACGACGGCGGCGATCATCAACGCCGGCGACGGCAAGCACGAGCATCCCACGCAGGCGCTGCTCGACGTCCACACGCTGCGCCAGAAGCTCGGCTCGCTCGATGGGCGCTCGATCTGGATCGTCGGCGACGTCGCGCACTCGCGCGTCGCGCGCTCGAACATCCTTGCCTTCCAGGCGATGGGCGCCCACGTGACCGTCTGCGGGCCGCCGACGCTGATGCCGCGCGGCATCGAGTCGCTCGGCTGCACCGTGCGCTACGACCTCGACGACCTGCGCGAGGCCGACGTCGTCTACGCGCTGAGGATGCAGAACGAGCGCATGGATCAGCACTTCGTCCCGAGTCTGCGCGAGTACGCCGCGCAGTACCAGATCAACGACCGCCGCCTCGGCCCGCGCCAGGTGCTGATGCACCCCGGCCCGGTCAACCGCGGCGTCGAGCTATCCGGCGAGGTCGTCGACTCGCCGCAGGCGGTCATCACGATGCAGGTCAAGGCCGGCGTCGTGGTGCGGATGGCGGTGCTCTACGAGGTGCTCGCCGGAGCGCGAGACGCGCGCACGGCGCCGCGGCCGACCGAGCCGCAGCTCGCATGACGCCGCCCGAGCCGACAACGCCCGGCGGCGCGCACGCCGAGGCGCGCCTCGTCAGCGCTCCGTCGCGCCCGGCGGGGCTGCTCGTGCACGGCGTCCACGTGCTCGACCCGCGCACGGGCCTCGATGGCATCCACGACGTGCTCGTGCGCGACGGCGAGATCGCCGAGATCGGTGCGGCCAATTCGCTGTCGGCCCCTGCGGGGGTCGAGCTCGTCGATGGCGCCGGGCGCCACATGTTTCCGGCGTTCGTCGATCCGCACGTGCATCTGCGCACGCCCGGCCAGGAGCACAAGGAGGATCTCGAGACGGGCACCCGCGCCGCCGCCGCCGGCGGCTACTGCGCCCTGATCGCGATGCCGAACACCGATCCGGTCATCGACTCCGCGCCGATCCTCGGCGCGCTGTTCGAACGTGCCGCGCGCGACGCGCGCGTGCCCGTCGGCTTCATGCCCTGCATCACGCGCGGGCAGGCCGGTCGTGAGCTGACCGAGATGGCCGAGCTGCGCGCGATGGGCGCGGCGGGCTTCACCGACGACGGCCGGCCGGTCGTCGATGCCGGCGTCATGCGCCGCGCGCTGCAGTACCAGCGCCTGTGCGGCGGCGTGCTCGCGCTGCACGAGGAGGACCCGGCGCTGTCTGGCAAGGGCGCGATGCACGAGGGCGAGGTCAGCGCGCTGCTGGGCGTCGCCGGCATCCCGAGCGTCAGCGAGTCGACGATGGTGGCGCGAGACTGCGCACTGGCCGGCTACGAGGGCGGGCGCATCCATTTGCAGCACCTGTCCGCGCACGAGTCGGTCGCGGCCGTCGCGGCCGCCAAGGCACGCGGCGTCAAGGTCACCTGCGAGGCGAGCCCGCACCATCTGACCATGACCGACGAGGACGTGCGCAGCCTCGACCCGCGGCGCAAGATGAACCCGCCGTTGCGCTGCGCCGAGGACCGCGAGGCGCTCGTCGAGGCGCTGCGCTCGGGTGTGATCGACTGCATCGCGACCGACCACGCTCCGCACGCGCGTGACGAGAAAGAGGTGCCGTTCGAGCAGGCACCGATGGGCACGACCGGCCTGGAGACGGCGTTCTCCGTCGTCTACACCGCGCTCGTCGCGCCGGGCACGCTGCGCCTCGAGCTCGTGATCGAGAAGCTGACCTCGGGCCTGGGCCTGATCGGCCTGCTCGTGCCGGAGATCGCCGTCGGCGAGCCCGCCAACCTCGTGCTCGTCGATCTCGATGCCGAGTGGGTCGTGGGGCAGAACGGCTACGAGAGCCGCTCGGACAACTGCGCCTTTGCCGGGCGGCGGCTGAAGGGCAAGGTGCTGCTGACGGTGGCGGCCGGCGCCGTGGCTTATCGCGAGCGTTCGATCATGCTGAGTGTGACGTCGTCCGAAGGTCATCGCTCGCGACAGGAGACGTCGTCCGAAGGTCATCGCTCGCGACAGGAGACGTCGTCCGAAGGTCATCGCTCGCGATGACCGCAGGACGAAAGCCTTCTTCCTCCTGCGCCTACGTCTTGTTGGAGGACGGTGCGCGCTTCGACGGCGTCGCCTGCGGCGCGGGCGGGCGGGACGGATTCGCGACCGGCGAGGTCGTCTTCACGACCGGCATGTCCGGCTACCAGGAGTCCGTCAGCGATCCGAGCTTCGCCGGCCAGATCATCACGTTCACCTACCCGCACATCGGCAACTACGGCGTCAGCGAGGAGGCGATGGAGTCCGATCGCGTCTGGGCGCGCGCCGTGATCATGCGCGCTGCCTGCAACGACGAGGATGCCCCGAGCGCCGAGCGCGGCTGGCTGGATTGGTTGACCGATTGCGGCATCCCGGCGATCAGCGAGGTCGACACGCGCGCGCTCGTCCGCCACATCCGCGATGCGGGCTCGATGCGCGGCGGCGTCTTCCCTGCCTCGATGAGCGAGGCGCAGGCGCGCGAGCTGATCGACGCCGAGCCGCCGATGGCCGGCGCGGACTTCGCACGCGTCGTGTCGCCGACGCAGATGACCGTGCACGGCACCGGCTCGGGCCCGCGGATCGCCGCGATCGATACCGGCATCAAGGGCTCGATCGTGCTCGCGCTCGTGCAGCGCGGCGCCGTCGTCGAGCTGCACCCCTGCTCGACCTCCGCCGCTGACCTGCTCGCCGGCGACCCCGACGCGATCTTCCTCGCCAACGGCCCGGGCGACCCGGCGGCGCTCGATCACATCGTCGCCACGCTGCGCGAGCTCGTCGGGCGCAAGCCGACGTTCGGCATCTGCCTCGGCCACCAGCTGCTGTGCCGCGCTGTGGGCCTCGACACGTTCAAGCTGCGCTTCGGCCATCGCGGCGCCAACCACCCCGTCAAGGATCTGCAGACCGGGAACATCGAGATCACCTCCCAGAACCACGGCTTCGCGGTGCTGGGCCCCGGCGGGGAGCGCACGATCGCCGCCGACGAGCCGGTGCGCTGGGAGACCGACTTCGGTGCCGCCCAGCTCAGCCATATCAACCTCTATGACCGCACCGTGGAGGGCCTGACGCTGCTCGACGTTCCGGGCGGCACGGTCCAGTACCACCCCGAGGCCGGGCCGGGGCCAAACGACAGCCTGTACCTCTTTGACCGCTTCCTCGAGCAGATCGGCGCCGCGGCATAGTGCCCCGGCGTGACGACATCCAGCGGATCCTGATCCTCGGCTCGGGCCCGATCGTGATCGGGCAGGCGGCGGAGTTCGACTACTCCGGCGTGCAGGCCTGCAAGGTCCTCAAGGAGGAGGGCTACGAGGTCGTGCTCGTCAACTCCAACCCGGCGACGATC
>Ga0208736_1000490_pt1 | contig 11373 bp, 9 predicted proteins | sample AntDryMetagUQ255_FD_188090 | JGI IMG/M metagenome (GOLD analysis project Ga0208736, IMG submission 188090) | Polar desert microbial communities from Antarctic Dry Valleys - UQ255 (SPAdes) | ecosystem: Environmental > Terrestrial > Soil > Desert | place: Antarctic Dry Valleys | collected 2008-12-31 | reverse complement strand
CTGGTCGGCCAGCGACGCGTCGAGGTCGTCGCGCAGCGCCGGCAGCGCGACGTTGACGACGGTCTGGTCGACGAACACGATCGCCGAGCCGAGGATGCAGGCGATGAGCGTCAGCCGCTTGGCGCGGGCCTCGTCCATCGCGTGGACACTAGGAGAGGCGCCGGCGCGCCACCGCAACTCCTGGCCGGTTGCTGATATTCATCGCCCATGGGGAGGGGAAGCCTGTTCGCGTTCACGCGGGCGTCAGATGTCGCAGTGGGGGGGCGCGGGCGCGCGTGCGGACAGTTGCTGGCAATCGCCGTCTGCCTGCTGGTGATGGGGGCGGCAGCGCCCGGCGGCGCACACGCCGCATCGTTCGAGAAGGGCTTCTGGGGACCGACGCAGGTCGACGGCGTCTCGCAGTTTCCGACCTACGACGATCTCGGGGTCACGCTGTTCCAGATGACGGTCAACTGGGACGGGGTGGCCCCGACGCGTCCGCGCAACGCGCGCGATCCCGCCGACCCGGCCTATCGCTGGCCGGCGGACGTCGACTACGCGATCCGCGAGGCGAAGGCGCGGGGCATGAAGGTCCTGCTCATGCTGATCCAGGCGCCGACGTGGGCCAACAGCGGCCGGGACCCGGAGTACGCGCCCGATCGCCCGAGCGACTTCGCCGCGTTCGCGCGGGCCGCCGCGCGGCGCTACCCCAGCGTGCGCCACTGGATGATCTGGGGCGAGCCGTCACGCTCGAACAACTTCAAGCCCTTGGTCCAGCAGCCGCAGAACACGAAGATCACGGCAGCGCAGAAGCGCGCGCCGCAGCGCTACTCGCGGCTGCTCGACGCGGCCTACGGTCAACTCAAGGCCCAGCGGCGCAGCAACCTCGTCATCGGCGGCAACACCTATGTCACCGGCGAGGTCCGCCCCTACGCGTGGATGCGCGCGATGAAGCTGCGCGACGGGCGCCCGCCGCGGATGGACATGTACGGGCACAACCCGTTCTCGTCCCGCAACCCGAGCCTGGCCAACCCGCCGTCCCCCGACGACCAGGTCGACCTCTCCGACGTCGCCCGCTTCGACAAGGCCATCCAGCGCGCCCTCGGCAAGCCGCGCCGCAAGACCATCAAGCTCTTCCTGTCGGAGTTCACGATCGCGACCGCCAGGGACCGGGAGTTCAACTTCTTCGTCTCGCTCGCCACCCAGGCGAGGTGGATCACGAACGGGTTCAAGGTCGCGCGCAAGGTCAAGAACGTCTCCGGCCTGGGCTGGGTCCACCTCTACGACGAGCCACCCGATCCGCCGCGGGAGGTCGTCAACGGCGGCCTGATCACCCACGACGGCACGAAGAAGCCCGGCTACCGGGCGTTCAAGCGCGGCTGATCGCGGGCGGCCGTCCGGCGTCGCGGGCGAATAGATTGAGGGCGATGCGCGTCCTGAAGACCCGGCTCGACGGCCCGATCCTGCTCGAGCCGACGATCCGCAGCGACGGGCGCGGGTTCTTCCTGGAGAGCTACCGCGCCAGCGTCTGGGCGCAGCACGGCGTGCGCGACACGTTCGTGCAGGACAACCACTCGCGCTCCGCGCGCGGCGTCCTGCGCGGGATGCACTTCTCGGTCGGCGCCGGGCAGGCGAAGCTCGTGCGCTGCGCCCGCGGCCGGATCCTCGACGTCGTCGTCGACCTGCGCGCGGCGTCGGCGACGTACGGCCAGTGGGAGAGCCACGACCTCGACGACGGGCAGGCGCGCCAGCTCTACATCCCGGTCGGGTTCGCCCACGGCTTCTGCGTGCTCTCCGACATCGCCGACGTCACCTACAAGTGCTCGACGTACTACGACGGCGCCGCCGAGCGCGGCTTTCACTACGCCGATCCCGACGTGGGCATCGCGTGGCCCGACGACGTCCTGCCCCTGGTCTCCGAGCGCGACATCCAGGCGCCGCGGCTGGCCGACATCGCCGGCGAGCTGCCGTCCGGGTGGTGACGCTCCCCGGGCAACGGCGGCGGCTGCAGGAGAGGGTCGGCGCGGTGCCGTTCTGGTGGCACTCGATCGACCTCGGGCACGGCGTCGTGACGCCGGGCCACAAGAGCACGGACGCGCTGCGCCACGAGCTCGACGCGATGGCGCTGCCCGACCTGCATGGCAAGTCGGTGCTCGACATCGGCGGCTGGGACGGATTCTTCGCCTTCGAGGCCGAGCGCCGCGGCGCGGCACGCGTCGGGGTCGTCGATCACTACATGTGGTCGATGGACTCCCCCGGGCAGCAGGCCTACTGGCGGCGCTGCATGCGCGAGGGCGTCGCGCCCCGCCCGTATCACGAGACGGAGTACTGGCACCCCGACACGCTGCCCGGCAAGCGCGGCTTCGACCTGGCGCGCGAGGCGCTGGGCAGCGGCGTCGAGCCGATCGTCGCGGACTTCATGACGTGCGACCTCGCCGCGCTGGGAACGTGGGACGTCGTGCTCTACCTCGGTGTCCTGTACCACATGCAGGAGCCGCTGACGGCGCTGCGGCGGGTCGCGGCGGTGACGAGCGATCTGGCCGTCGTGGAGACCGAGGCGATCGTCGTGCCCGGTCTCGAGCACGAGGCCCTCTGGCGCTTCTTCCCGTCCGCGGAGCTCAACGGCGACGTGTCGAACTGGTGGGCGCCGAACCTGACGGGCCTCGTCGGGGGCCTGCAGGCAGCGGGCTTTGCGTCCGCTGCGCCGACGCTCGGCCCGTCGGCCGAGATCGCCGAGGCTCCGGGCGGACCGCACCACTTCCGTCTCACGGTCCAGGCGAGGAAGCCTGCGTCCGCCGTCGGCTGACGAGCTACACGGCCGACGTCCGCTGGGCGCGGGCGCGACCACCGGGAGCGCGCACCTCGACGCGCGCGCGAACCGGCCGGCCGAACCAGCGCTCGCCCTCGTGGATGAGGTCGATCTCGATCTCCCGCATCCCGCGGCGCGCCGGTCCCCGGACCTCGAGCGGCACGAGCGCCCTGGCGCCCGGGGCGACCGGCGCGGAGATCGGCGTCCGGCCCTCCTCCCGGGAGGGCTTGCCGTCGCGCCCGAGCCAGCGGTAGCCGACGCGGATGCGCGGCGCGGCGTCGTTTCCGCCGGGCCAGTGGTCGTTGCCGAGGTTGTGGACCTCGACCGCGAACGTGCGGGTCTCGCCGGCGACGATGTCCAGCTCGTCGTCGAGCAGGAGGACCCGCGCGCGGTAGTCGCGCTCGGCGAGCACGCGCGCCTCGCTGTGGTGCGCGATCTCCGCGACGCTCGCGGTGCGCAGGCTGCCGGGCGTCGTGCGTGACTCGGGCGCCGGATGGCGAGGGCGATGGCGAGGGCGATGGCGGCGATCGCCGGGGCGATGGGAAGGGCCCGCGCCGTCGGCGCGCAGGAACGCCGCGATCGCGTCCGCATCCACGTCCGGCACCGGCGCCAGGCGCAGGTCCGTGCGCTTCTCGGGGAGGTAATACGTCTCGTTGAGCGACCGGCCGTCGATGACGAAGCCCGGCATCTCACGCTCGTAGTCGGCGAGCTTGTGCTCGCGTGCGCGCCGGTCGGTCAGCAGCAGGTCGGCGTGGTAGAGGGGGGAGCGCAGGTAGCGCGAGGGCCCGAGCGCGCGCACCGTGCAGTGCAGCAGCCCGGGGAAGCGCAGCAGCGCCGGGTCGTTGCGCAGCAGGCGCAGCGAGTAGTCCGGGCGCCACGGCCACTGCGCGAGCCACGTCGTGGCGTCGGGGTGCAGCCAGCGCCGGGGCACCCACGCATGCGTGACGTCACCGGCGCCGATCGTCGCGAGGACCTCGTCGGCGAGCCCCGCCGCGGGGATCTCGTCGACGTCGAGCTGCAGGATCCAGCGGCCCGCGCACTGCGTGCGAAACCAGGCGTACATGGCCGCGAAGTTGCCGGGAAACGGCACCAGCACGACGCGGTCGGCGATCTCCCGGTAGCCCTCGATCCACCCGGGGTCGACGCGATCGTCGACCGCCAGGACGATCTCGGCCTCGAGCGCGGCCAGCGGGGCGAACGCCGCCGCCACGCGTGCGGGCGGCGTGTTCACGGCGCAGCAGAGCGTCAGCTGCGGAGCGTCGCTCACGTCGCGTTGCGCACGACCACCGCGTAGTCGCGGTTGAGGTACACGTCGGCGTCGAAGTCGCCGGTCTCCTCCGGGAAGCGCACGACGCCCGACTCGAAGCCGGCCAGGCGGCACAGCGCGAGCAGCACCTCCGGGAAGAGCGGATGGTGGTGGGTCGTGTCCGTCCAGAAGGCCTTCATCGCTGCCGGGTTGTGGGGGTTGACGGTTTCCATGACGGCCACCCCACCCCCCGTGAGCTTGCGCTGCATGAGCGCGAGCAGCTCGCCCAGCTGCTCGGCGCTCAGGTGCTCGACGACCTGCGCGGCGAACATCCCCGGCACGGAGCCGTCGCCGACCGAGCGCAGGTAGGTGGCGGCGTCGGCGAGCTGCACGTCGTGGCCCTTCTCCGCGCAGCGCGCGACCATGCTCTCGTCCATGTCCGCGCCCCGCGCACCGAAGCCGCGGGCGACGAGGGCGTCGAGGAACTCGCCGCGGCCGCAGCCCAGGTCGAGCACCCATTCGGCACCGGTGAAGTGCGACAGGTAGGCGATCTGCTGCTGCATGACGGCGCGTTCCTGGCCACGGAAGATGTCCTCGAAGCCGCGGTAGGTCGCGGCGTCGCTGGAGGCGTTGTCGAAGCGCAGCGCGTGGTGTCCGCTGCTGTCGATCTCGGAGATCGCGGGATGCGTCGAGGCCGGCCGTGCGCGCATGCCCTCGACCATGAGCGTGAGCTCGTGGGAGATCGCGCCCTCGTCGGAGCGCAGCACGAGCGACCGCAGCCGGGCGATCTGCGCCTGCGTGTCCAGGGCGAGGTCGTCGAGGCGGTTGTCGACCTCGCGCAGGCCCCGCACCGTGAACCGGCTCAGCTCGTCCTGGTGATGGGCGTAGGGCCGCAGGGCCGCGAGCACGGCGCGCCGCACCGTCCCCTTGAGCCCTCCGACGCCCCGCGCGGCGCCGGCCGGGTCGTAGCTCGCCTTCAGCTCGGCCGTCTCGACCCAGCTGTTGACGATCCCGTCCTGCTCGCCGGCGCTCTGCGAGCTGCCGTTCGACGTGTTGCCGGCGCTCTTGCGCCGGTGCCCGGCCGCGAGGCGCTTGAGGCGCTCGCGCGCCACGCGCCCGACCGCGTCCAGGGAGAAGTGCTCGGCGATCTCGCGCCGGGCACGCTCGCCGCGCGCGTGGGCCTCGTCCTGGTGCTCCCAGACCTCGCGCATGAGCTGCGCCGCGTGGTCGAGGTCCGGCTCGGCCCACGTGCCGTGCTCGGGGTAGTTCTCGCCCTCCGGGCCGACGAGCGTCTCCTTGTGGCGCACGAGGTAGGAGTTCTCCGCGGTCATGAAGTCGAGGTTCGCGCTGAAGCCCGTCGCGATGACCGGCTTGCCGAGCGCCATCGTCTCCCCGAGCGTCAGGCCGAAGCCCTCGGCGCGGTGCAGCGAGACGTAGCAGTCCGCGCGCCGCATGAGCGCAGCCATCTCCGCGGTGGTCAGGAACTGGTCGACGATATGGATGTCCGAGCGGTCGCCGGCCGCCTCGCGCAGCCGCGCGAGGCGCTCGGGCTTGAAGTCGCCGTTGTGGCTCTTGAGCACGAGCTGCGGGCCCTCGCCCTCCCTGAACGCCTGCGTGAACGCCTCGACGAGGCCCAGCGGGTTCTTACGCTGCAGCGTCGAGTAGAAGTCAAACAGGAACAGGAACGTGAAGCCCTCGGGCAGGTGCAGCCCGTCGACGTCGCCGCCGGGAGGGGGCGCGACGATCGGCAGCGGAATCCGCACGACGGGCACCGGCGAGACGTTGGAGATGATCTCCTGCACGTAGCGCGAGTAGACCCAGATCTCGTCGACGAGGCCGAACGCGCGGTCCCAGCTCGGCGGGACGACATCCACCTCCCAGGCCCACACGCCGATCGTGTAGCGATCCTCGAAGAACTCGGCGCCGAGGCTCTGGTACAGCGCGGGCAGCTCGGGCGCGTTGACGCAGACGAGATTGAACGGCAGCTCGCCCTCCACGTGCAGGTCGGCGAAGTCCAGCGTCTTGACCTGCACGCGGCGCCCGTCGGGGCCGACGACGTCGGGCAGGTTGACGTCGACCGTCGTGGTGCGGACCGGGACCCCGGCCGCGTCGAGCGCCTTGACGTACAGCCGGGCGGCCTGGCCGAGGCCCAGGCCGCCGCGCAGATAGCCGACCGCGTTGACACCGAGCGATGCGAGCTGGAGGCTGCGACTCATGGCGCCGATGGTGCCATACGGCCGCTCATCGCCCGATCGTGCGCGTCAGCGCGCGCGCGTTGCGCCGCACGCCGTCGACGAGCTCGCGCACGTTGGCCAGGCCGGCGCGCAGCTCGGGGTCGCCGACCTCGATCGGCAGCATCGAGTCCTGCAGCGTGGCGAGCGTGACGTCCGCGTGGTGGACGGCCGCGACCGCGTCGTCGACGAAGCCCTTTGCGCCCGTCGAGGGGGCCCCAGGGATCGGCGTCTCGAACGTCCGCGTCGGCAGCCCGTGACGGGTCGCGAACTCGGCGTGTGTTCGCCGCGCGCGGCCGTAGGCCGACTGCACCGGGCCGAACAGCATCTCCTCGAGCTCTTCGGCGTGGTGCTCGTCGAGCATCTCGTAGGCGGCGCCGAGCGCGGCGAGCGACCGCGCGAGGTCGTCGATCGCGTCGCCGACCGCGTCGAGCAGATCCTGGCGCGCCTGCTTTGTGTCGTAGCCCATGGGGGTGTTCTAGTCCTTGTCGTGTTCGTCGCGCAGCCGCGCAAGCTCCGCGGCCAGCGCCTGCTGGCCGGCGGCCAGCCCTTGCACGCGCTCGTCGAGGGTCTGCAGCACGCGCAGGATCTCCTCGTCGACGAGCCGCTGGTGAACGGTGTAGGGCCGCATCGCGCGCAGCGCGGCCTCGCGGACGGCGCCGCGGGCGCCGCGCTCGGTGCCGGGCGCGGCCTTCGGCCCGGTCGCCATCCGCGCGCGCACGGCGCTCAGGTCAAGCGCCGGGCTGTGGCCGGCGCCGTCGAGCGGCAGCTGCATGACGCGCGCCAGCCGCTCGGCCATCACGCGGCCGGCGACCGCCGGCGCATGGCGGGCGAGCACCTCGGCGCGCGCGCGCTGGGCGCGCACCTGCGCGCCGTCGGGGTCGGCCAGCACGGCGCGCATGCACGCCGCGGCGTGGTCGAGGTCGGGCTCGGCCCATTCGCCGTCGGCGGGATAGGGATCCTGGCCGTGGCCGATCGGGACCATCCGCACGTCGACGGGCAGCGCGTTGAACGCCGTCACGAAGTCGCACGAGCCGCCGTAGTCGGTCGCGATCACCGGCGTCTGGAGCAGCATCGCCTCGGCGATCGTCAGGCCGAAGCCCTCCGAACGATGCAGCGAGACGTAGCAGTCGAGCTCGCGGATGAGCGCGTTCTTGTCCTCCGCCGGCAGGTGCGCGTCGATGACCGTCACGCCGGGCTGGGCGCCGGCGGCGGTCAGCACCGCGGCGTGCTCGGCGGGGTGGCGGTCGCCGCCGAGCGTCTTGATCACGAGGCCGGGGCCGTCGTCGTCGCCGTCGCCGAAGGCGCGCGCGAACGCGTCGATCAGGCCGATCGGGTTCTTGCGCGCCGCGACGCTCGCGTAGTCCATCACCAGACCGAAGAGGAAGCGATCCTGCGCCAACCCAAGCGCGTCGCGGCCGGCGGCCGAGATGACCGGCTCGGGCACCGGCATCGGGACGTGCACGACGGGCACGGGCGCGACGGCGGCGAACACGTCGGCGACGAAGCGCGATCCGGCCCACACCTCGTCGACGAGGTCGAACGCGCGCAGCCAGCTGCCGCGCACGGCCGCCACCTCCCACCACCACATCCCGATGACGTGGCGCTCGTCGAAGGCGCCGGCGCCGAGCTCGTCGCGGGCACCGGTCATCGCGTCGGGGTTGGCGCAGACGAGCGTGATCGGGTGCGTCGCCGGCCCGGTCGGCCCGCCGTCCGGCGAGCGCGGCGCGTCGCGGCTGGAGAGCCCCACCCGCGCGACGGCGACCCCCGCCTCCGTCAGCGCGGTCGCGACGTGGCGCGCGGCCTCCCCCACGCCGACCGTCGCGTCCAGGTAGCCGGCGAGGTTGACGCCGACGGGCAGTCCCGGCGCTGGCGGCTGTTCTGGCACCACCCCCGCGAGGCTACCTCCCGACCATGAGCCGTGTGCCCGCAGACCGCCCGGTGACTGCGATGCAGCGCGTGCGCCCGCGGGCTGCACAGGCTCGTCAGCGACGTCGCGGGCTTCCGAGCGATCGCCATCGCGCAATCGCCCGCGGCATTCCGGCGCCGCGGCATCTTCATCGCCCGCGACGCGCTCTCGCGCGTGTGATCGCCGTAGACCGGGGGCAGATCGTCGCCGCGCTGACCGATCTCGGGCTGGCCGTGGCCGAGGAGGTCTTCGGCGACCGGCTCGCGGCTGCCGCCGGCTTCTTCGTCACGCACTGTTCGCAGCGCCCGACTGACGTTCCCCCTTCGGACAGGCGGCGTACCCTTGGCTCGTGAGCCCTGCGCCCGCAGACGACATCGCGGTTGGGGTCGAGCATGTCTGCAAGACGTTTCGCCTGCCCTCCGAACAGGTCTCGACGTTCAAGGAACGCGTACTGCACCCGACCCGCGGCCGGGGTCACGACATCCTGCGCGCGTTGCAGGACGTGAGCTTCGAGGTCGCCCGCGGCGAGGTCTTCGGGATCGTGGGGCGCAACGGCTCGGGCAAGAGCACGCTGATGAAGTGCCTCGCCGGCATCTACCGCGCCGACACGGGCGAGATGTGGCTGCGCGGGCGCATGGCGCCGTTCATCGAGCTCGGCGTCGGCTTCAACCCGGACCTGACCGCGCACGACAACGTGCTCATCAACGCCGTCATGCTCGGCCTCACGCCCGACCAGGCGCGCGAGCGCTACGGCTCGATCATGGACTTCGCCGAGCTGCACGAGTTCGCCGAGCTGAAGCTGAAGAACTACTCGTCGGGCATGCAGGTGCGGCTCGCCTTCAGCGTGATGGTCCACGTCGATGCCGAGCTGCTGCTGATCGACGAGGTGCTCGCCGTCGGCGATGCCGCCTTCCAGCAGAAGTGCTACGACGTCCTCGACCGCGCCCGCGGCGAGGGTAAGACGATCCTGCTCGTGACCCACGACATGGAGCAGGTGCAGCGCTTCTGCGACCGCGCGATGCTGCTGGACCGCGGCCGCGTCGTCGCAGTCGGCCATTCGCGCAGCGTCGCCCGGCAGTACACGCAGCTGAACTTCGCCGCGCCGGCCGAGCGCGAGTCGCTCGTGCGCGCCGCCGCGCTGGCCGACGACGACGACGTCATCACGATCGTCGACGGCTGGGCGCAGACGGAGGCCGCCGGTCGCACGACGGTGCTCGAGCCGGCCGAGGCGAGCGGCATGGCGACGCGCGTGCGCTTCGTCCAGGCGGCCGCCGATCCCGTGTTCGTCTTCACGATCACCGACGAGCACCAGCGCCGGATCATGTCGATGAGCACCGAGCGCCAGGGCGTCGTCACCGGCCACCACGCGGCCGGCGACGAGATCGACGTCGCGGTCGGCTTCAGCAACCACCTCGCCCCTGGGCGCTACTGGCTGTCGATCCACGTCAGCGAACCGGCCGGCGGCGCGCTGCTGGCCTTCCGCGAGGACGTCTACTCCTTCGTCGTCAGCGGAACCGGCTGGGGCAACGTCGCCGTCGACCTGCCGCACGGATTTCTCGTCACGCCCGCCCCCGCGATGAGCGAGGCCGCCCCCGATGAGCGCTGACGCCTACCGCGTCCAGGGCCCGACCGCGCTGGGCAGCGGCGACGCGCGGCGCCTGTGGAACCTCACGCGCACGCTGGCGGCGACCGACTGGAAGGTGCGCTTCTACGGCTCGGCGCTGGGCTACGTCTGGTCGCTGCTGCGGCCGCTCATGCTGTTCGGGATCGTCTACTTCGTCTTCTCGGAGATCGTCGGCGCGAGCGCCGGCGTCGAGCACTACGGCGTGATCCTGCTGCTGGCGATGATCCTGTACTTCTTCTTCTCGGAGGTCACCGGCGCGGGCGTGACGTCGATGGTCGACCGCGAGTCGCTGCTGCGCAAGGTCGGCTTCCCGCGCGCGGTCGTGCCGCTGGCGGTCGCGCTCGTCGCAGCGATGAACCTTGCGCTGAACCTCGTGGTGCTGGCGATCTTCGTCGTCGCCAGCGGGGTGGAGCCGCGCTGGAGCTGGCTGCTGCTGCCGATCCCCTTCGTGCTCATGCTCGTCTTCGCCACCGGCGTCGCGATGCTGCTCAGCGCGCTGTACGTGCGCTACCGCGACGTGCGCCCGATCTGGGAGGTCGTCCTGCAGGCGCTCTTCTACGCCACGCCGATCCTCTATCCGATCGAGGCGGTCATCCGGCAGTCCGAGACGCTGGCCAAGATCGCCCTGCTCAACCCGATCGCGACGCTCGTCCAGGAGGCGCGCCACATGCTCACCGGCGCTCCGTCGTCGGCGGCGGTGCTGGGCAGCGATCTCCTGCTGCTCATCCCGCTGGCGATCCTCGCCGGGGTGACGGCGCTGGGGGTGGCGGTCTTCGTCCGGCTGGCTCCGCTGGCGGCCGAGGAGCTGTAGCGGCGCTCGCGATGTGAGAAATGCCTGGCGCAGTCGGCCTGCGGCGCGGCACGATCAAGGCGACGGTCCTGATCGAGACGATCCCGGCCGCATTCGAGATGAACGAGATCCTCTATGAGCTGCGCGTCCGTTGCGCCACTGCGCGAGCAGGTTCTTCGCGGCCGTCGAGGAGATCATGGCGCTGGACTGATGCGCTTGCGGCCGCGCGGGCCATCAGGGGTGCTTGAGGGCAGTTCGTGTAGACCTGGCCACGCGACGCGCGCCGCGGGACCGTCGAGATAACCGGCTCGACGGTCAGCTTCGGCGGGCGGCGCCGGGGAGCAGGGTGATCGTCTTGCGCAGGGTGCGCCGGTTGCCTGCTGCGTCGACGAAGGTGGCGGCGAGCGACGCCTGGACCGGCCGGTTCAGCCGCGTCAGTGCGCGACCGGCACTGCTCGTGAGCCGGACCGACAGCCGCGTCGTCGCCGCCGCCAGCAGACGAGTGGTGCCGCGCGCGATCCTGACACTGTGCTTCCCGCTGCCGAGCCGCGCGCGCCTAGCGTTGCGCGGTGAAAGCCTCAGCGCCGCTGTTGCGGTGCATGCCTCAAGACACGTCGCCCGGAGTCGCAGTCCCTGGCGCCGTATCGTCGCGATGCGCTGGCGCGCATCGAGCAGCAGCGATGCCAGCGGTGGGGTCGTGTCACGTAGTGCCGATCGCGGTGGCGACTGTGCCGGCTCGGTGGGCGTCGGTAGCGGAGCGCGCCTCGTTGGCGGCGGTGCGACCG
>Ga0208736_1000489_pt1 | contig 11377 bp, 10 predicted proteins | sample AntDryMetagUQ255_FD_188090 | JGI IMG/M metagenome (GOLD analysis project Ga0208736, IMG submission 188090) | Polar desert microbial communities from Antarctic Dry Valleys - UQ255 (SPAdes) | ecosystem: Environmental > Terrestrial > Soil > Desert | place: Antarctic Dry Valleys | collected 2008-12-31 | reverse complement strand
TGGCGCAGCGACTTGACCTCCGGGCCCAGCAGCTCGATCCCGCACTCCCAGCGGTCGAGCAGCTCGTAACGGTAGGAGGCCTGACGGTTGGTGGCGACGTCGCCCGGCGCCGCCTTGCGCTTGCCGCTCTTCTTGGCCACGGCACTAGCCGTTCTGGATTGCGGGCGCGAGGTCCACGCGCCCGCGCGGCGCGTCGACGCGCTCGACCTCGACGGTCACCGACTCCCCGAGGCGCAGCGAGCGGCCCGAGTCCTCGCCGACGAGCGCGGTCTCCTCGTCGTTGAGCGACCACCACTCCGAGCCGCCGATCCGCCGCGCGGGCAGGAAGCCCTCGAAGCCCTGCTCGCCGAAGCGTACGAACGCGCCCTTGCCGATCACGCCGACGACCTCACCGTCGAAGGTCGCCTCGGGCCCGGCGCCGGCGAGCACCCGCTCGAGCAGAAAGGCGCTGCACACGTCGGCGGCGTCGCGCTCGATCTTCAGCGCCTCGCGCTCGGCCTGCGAGCAGTGCAGAGCGACGTCGGAGAGCTCCTCCGCTCGCGGGGCGACCTCGTCGAGCCCGAGCGAGCCGAGCAGCGCCCGGTGGCAGGCCAGGTCCGGGTAGCGGCGGATGGGCGAGGTGAAGTGCGCGTAGCGCGCGCTGCCGAGACCGGCGTGGCCGAGGTTGCGCGGCGAGTAGGCGGCCTGCTTGAGCGAACGCAGGATGAGGCTGGTCAGCCCCTCGCGCCCGCGGCCGTCGTGGCGGCGCACCCAGCCCGCGAGCAGGCGGCTTGCCTCGGCGACGAGCTCGGCCGCCTGCTGCGGACTCATGTTCTCCGGCACGGGCGGCGTCGGCACGCCGAGGCTCGCGAGCTTGTCGGCGAGGCGCTCGATCGCGGCCGGGTCGGGGCGCTCGTGCACTCGGTAGAGGGTGGGGATGCGCCGGTCGGCCAGGTGGCCCGCCACCTGCTCGTTGGCCAGGATCATCAGGTGCTCGATCAGCTCGTGGGCCTCGGTCTGCGCCTCGTGGACGACGTCGGTCACGTGTCCCTCGGAGTCGAAGACGAAGCTCGGCTCGGAGGAGCTGACCTCGAGCGCGGTGCCGCCCTCGGCCCGCCGGGCCCGCAGGGCGGCTGCGACCGCTCGGGCGGCCGCAAGTGGCTCCCCCCACGGCTCGGCGGCGTGCCGGCGCCCCGCGAACACCTCGTCGACCTCGTCGTAGGTAAGGCGCGCGTCGCTGCGTATGGTCGAGCGGTAGAAGCTCGCCGAGGCCACGGAGGCCTCGCGCATCAGGAGCTCGACGGTGACCGCGGCGCGCTCCTCCCCGGGGACGAGGCTGCACGCGTCGCTCGAGAGCACGTGCGGGAGCATCGGCTCGACCGCGCCCGGCACGTAGACGCTCGTCGCCCGCCGCAGGGCCTCGCCGTCGAGCGGCCGCCCCGGCCGCGCGTGGGCGCTCACGTCGGCGATGTGGATCCATACGCGGACATCGCCCTCGGCCTCGCGGCGGGCCGACACCGCGTCGTCGAAGTCCTTGGCGGTGACCGGGTCGATGGTGAAGGTGGGGAGCTCGGTGAGGTCGCGGCGCGGGCCGTTCCAGGCCGGCGAGGTGGCGGACTCGGTCGCATCGCTCTCGGCGTGCTGCGGGTAGACGCGCCGCAGGCCGCGATCGAGCATCAACCCCTCGAGCACGTCGCGAACGCGGTCGGGGCGACCAAGCCGGCGCACCACGCGCACGCCACGCTTGCCGAAGCCGAGCAGCACGAGCTCGCCGGCCTCGGCGCCGCCGCGGGCCCGACCGTCGATCGAGTGCCGGCGCCCGCGCTCGAACAGCGGCTCGGCCACGAGCAGGCGACCACGGCGCTCGAGCACGGCCACGGCGGGCTCGGAGGGTGTCGTGTGGGCCGCGTTCGCGGGTCGCTCGACACGGCCCTCGGGGGCGCGGGCTCCGCCGCCCCGGGCAGCGCGGCTCTCGCCCGAGCGGGCCGGGCCCCGCTGGCCGTGAGGCTTGCCGCCCTTCGCCGACCCGGCGCCGCGCGAGCGCCGGCGCGCGGGCGCCCCGCCGCCGCCGCGTGCCGGGCTCATCGAACCCCGGAGGCGAGCGCGCGGAGCGCGACCGGCAGCGCCTCGTCGCGCGGCGTGCGCGGGTCGTCGCGCGCCTTGGTCTTGGGAACGATGCCCTTGGTGCCGATGTTCTCGCCGCTCGGCAGGAAGTAGCGGCCCACGGTCAGGTCGAGCGCCCCGCCGTTCGAGAGTGGCATGACCTCCTGGAAGACGCCCTTGCCGAACGTCTTCTCGCCGACGAGGGTTGCGCGCCTGCGGTCGCGCAACGCGCCGGCCACGATCTCCGAGGCACTCGCCGAGCCGCCGTCGACCAGCACCACGACCGGGAGCTTCGGATCGAGGGCCTCACCCTCCGCGGTGAAGGTCTGGCGACCGCGGTTGCGTCCGTCGGTGGAGACCACGACGCCGTCCTCGATGAAGATGCTGGACACCAGCACCGCCTCCTGCAGCAGGCCGCCGCCGTTCCCGCGCAGGTCGAGGATCAGGCCGCGCGCGCCCTGAGCCCGCAGCTTGTCGATCGCCGCGCGCAGCTCGCCGTGGGCGCCCGAGCTGAAGGTCAGGAGCTCGACCACGCCGAGCTTCTTGCCGCCCACGGTCTCGAGCTTCGACTCGACGGTCGGCACCGAGATCCGCTCGCGCTTCACGGTGACGGTGCGTCGCTTCTTCCCGTCCGGCTCGATCACGGACAGTCGCACCGAGGTGCCCGGCGGGCCCTTGATCTTGGCGGTGGCGATCTCGGCGCTCTGGCCGGCGATCGACTCGTCGCCGACGCCGGTGATGATCGCGCCCTGGCGGATCCCCGCCCGTTCGGCCGGCGAGCCCTCGAACACCGACACGACCTGGAGGCCGCGGCGGACCTCCTCGATCCGCATGCCGACCCCCTCGAAGCGTCCCTCCACCGACTGCTGGAACTGGAGCGCCTCACGCGGCGAGAAGTAGTGGGAGAAGCGATCGCCGAGCGAGGCGATGATCCCCTTGAGCGAGGCGTCCTGGAGCTTCTGGACGTCCACCTCGCGGATGAAGTCGTTCTCGATCTGGTCGATCACCTCGGCCCGCAGGGCACGGTCGTTCTCGACGAACGCGGTGCGCAACGTGTCGGGAAGCACGCGCGGGTGGCCGCCGAGCCACAGGCCGGCCATCAGCGCGAGCAGGGCGCAGGCGAGCGGGAGGAGGATGGGGCGGGCGCGGCTCATGAGGTCGGACGGCGTCGTCCGACGCCTCACGAACAGGCTAGCGCCGCGGCTCCGGCCCCACCGAGAGCGAGCCCGTCGGGCTCAGGCCCGCCCGGCAGCCGGAGCTCCCGCCGCGTGCTCGACCCGCAGGCGCAGGTAGAGCTCTCCCTCGTGCTCGAGCAGCCACACCAGCTCGAGTACGGCCGGCTCGGGCAGGGCCGCTCCGGCGACGATGGTGAGCGCCTGCGCCCCGCCGACGAGCTTGGGCGCCACCGACAGGAAGAGCTCGTCGACCAGGTTCGCGCGGAGCAGCTCCGCGTTGAGGGTCGGCCCGCCCTCGCAGACGATCGAGCGCACGCCGTGCTCGACGCGCAGGCTTCGGAGCGCCGCCGCGAGGTCGACCGCCCCGCCGGAACCCTCTCGCGCCGCCGCGCGCACGTAGCGGACGCGCGCCGGGGTCGGCGCGATCTCGCCCTCGCCCCCGGTGAGGACGACCACCGGCTGCTCCGGCGCGGCGAGCAATGGCAGGTCCTCGAGCCCCGCGAGGCTGGCGCTGACCACGCAGGCGAGCGGATCCGGCGCGAGGCCCTCCCGCCGGCGCTTGTCGCGTCGTGCCGGCTCGCGCACCAAGCGCCCGTAGCGCTCGGCGCGGAGCGTCCCGGCGCCGGCCATCACCGCGTCGGCCTGCGTGCGGAGGTGATGGAACAGCTCGCGGTCGGCGCGGCTGCCGATCCCCGCGGTCCGGCCCCCCAGCGCGGCCTTGCCGTCGAGGGTCGCCACCATGTTGAGGACGAGATAGGGACGCTCGGGCGACGCGAGCTCGGCGAGCCGAAGGCCGGAAGCGACCTCGGCGGGGGTCGCGGAGCCCGGCGCGGGAAGGAGCCGGCGCAGACGCACCGAAGGCTCGTCGCCGCCCGTGCGGACGTGGCCCGACCCGCTCGATGAGGTCTCCTCCACGGCGCGGGCACCTTAGCTGTGCCGGCGCGGCGGGCGACAGCCGGGGGCGCCCTCACCCGCTCGGCGCGGCGTCCCTCTCCTCCTCCTCAGCACTTTCGCTCTCCTCCTCCCCCAGCCGGCGGACGATCAAGATGCCGAGGACGGCCGACGCGGTGATGTGCACGATTCCGACCAGGGCGACCGCCCACACCGACTCGACCACCACCAGCGTGAACGCGAGCAGGGTCATCCTCACGAAAGAAGACGATGATCGTGAAGGCGACCACAGCTCGGCGGAGGGAGCGGGCGCCCGTGGACTACGGCGCGATCGCGACCATCCGCTCGATGGGGACGCGGGCCCGCTCGGCGATCTCCGGCGGCACGCTCACGGTGTAGCCCTCGCCGTCCCCGGCGAGCGCGTCGCGCAGCTTGGGCAGGGTGATCATCTTCATGTAGGCGCACACCGCCTTCCGGTTGGCCGCGATGAAGCGCTTGCCGGGGTTCTCGGCCGCGAGCGGGTGGAGCATCCCGGTCTCGGTGGCGACGATGAAGGTGTCGGCCTCGGACTCGCGCGCGTGGCGCAGCATCCCGCCGGTCGAGAGCATGTGCGTCGAGGAGGCGTCGACGTCGCCGGCGGCGACGTACTCCATGACCGAGGTGGAGCAGCCGCACTCGGGATGGATGAGGAAGTCGGCGCCCGGGTGCTCGGCGCGCACCGCGGCGATGTCGGCCGGGCGGATGCCGGCGTGGACGTGGCACTCGCCCATCCACACGCGCATGCGCCGTCCGGTCACCTGCTCGACGTAGGCGCCGAGGAACATGTCGGGACCGAAGAGGATCTCGACCTCGTCGCCGTGCTCGCGGCGGATGTGCTCGACCACCTGGACGGCGTTCGAGGAGGTGCAGCAGTAGTCGGTCTCGGCCTTGACCTCGGCCGAGGTGTTGACGTACATGACGACGACCGCGCCGGGGTGCTCGGCCGTCCACCCGCGCAGCTCGTCGGCGGTGATGGCGTCGGCGAGCGAGCAGCCGGCGCCGAGGTCGGGCAGCAGCACGGTCTTCTCAGGCGAGAGGATCGACGCCGTCTCGGCCATGAAGTGGACGCCGCAGAAGGCGATCGCCTCGGCGCCCGTGTCGGCGGCGTGCTGGGAGAGGCCGAGCGAGTCGCCCACGTAGTCGGCGACGGCCTGGACCTCGGGCAGCTGGTAGTTGTGGGCGAGGATGACCGCGCCGCGCTCGCTCGCGAGCGTCCGCACCTCTGCGCTCAGCGCCTCGATCTCGCCGGGCGAGAGCGCGGTCACGGAGGGGCTCGGCGGCAGGGTGGGCAGAGCGATGGTGGTCATTGCTGCTCCTTCGACTCTGAGTCGGCTCCGTCTCGGTAGCCGCTCGTTAACAAGTCTAGAGGGGCACGATGCTGAGGCTGAGATCGAGCGCGGGCGCGGAGTGCGTGAGCGCGCCGACGCTGATGTAGTCGACGCCCGTCTGCGCGATAGCGCGCGCGGTCGCGAGCGTGATCCCGCCCGAGGCCTCGGTCTCGGCGCGACCGTGGGCACGCCGGACCGCCTCGCGCAGGTCCTCGAGCGACATGTTGTCGATCAGGACGCGGGGTGCGCCGGCGTCGAGCGCCGCGTCGACCTCCTCGAGCGTCGCGCATTCCACGACCACGACGCGCAGGCCGTGCTCCGCCGCGTGGGCGACGGCGCTCCGGGTGGCCGGGCCGACTCCGCCGGCGAGCGCGGCGTGGTTCTCCTTGACGAGCACGGCGTCGTAGAGGCCGGCGCGGTGGTTGCGCCCTCCCCCGGCCGCAACCGCGCGCTTCTCGAGCGCCCGCAGGCCCGGCGTGGTCTTGCGGGTGTCGAGGATGACCGTATCCGTCCCCGTGACGGCGCCCACGAAGCGCGCCGTCAGGGTGGCGATGCCCGACAGGCGGCCGAGGAAGTTGAGCGCCACCCGCTCGCCGGCCAGCATCGCCGCCGCCGCCCCGGCGACCTCGCCGACGAGGCGGCCGGCCGGACCCCACTCTCCCTCCTCGACGTGCGCGTGCCAGTCCAGCGCCGGATCGAGACGGCGGAAGACGGCCGCGGCGACCTCGAGCCCGGCGACCGCGCCCTCGCCCTTCTGCTCGATGCGACCGCGGGCCCGCGCGCCGCGCGTGATGACCGCGTCCGCGGTCACGTCGCCCGCGCCGAGATCCTCCGCGAGCGCCAGATCGATCAGCTCCTCCACCCGCGGCAGGCTACCCTCGCCCTCGCCGCCTGCCGCGTCGCCGGAATTCAGAGGCGTGGTCGGAAATGCGACATTGGTCTTGGCAATCAGGTCAGACGGCACCTTACTCCGGCGCGCAGTCTGTATCATCGACCCCATGCCGACCTGGACCTTCCTGAGCAACCACGCGCTGGCTCTGCTGTGCGTGGTCCGCACCCCCGGCATGCGCCTCCGCGACATCGCGGCCGACGTCGGGATCACCGAGCGCGCCGCGCACCGGATCATGTCGGACCTGGTCGAGGGCGGCTACCTGACCCGCCACCGGGTTGGGCGGCGCAACTTCTACGAGGTCCATCCCCACGTGGCGCTGCGCCACGAGCTGGTGGCCGACCGCACGCTCGGGCAACTGCTCTCCGGGCTGCTCGGGCGCCAGCCGGCGGAGCTGCGCTCCGACGGGCAGGCCTCGCGGGCCGAGGCTCCGGCCGCTTAGCCGACACGCGTCGCGGACCACCTCGGTTAGGATCGCCGAGCCGATGGGCGCCGGGGCACTCGACACGCTGCGCAGGGCCGAGGTCGTCGACCTGACGCACACCCTGCGGCCCGACTTCCCGCTGTTCCCGGTCTACAACCCGGTCGAGGTGGCCGAGCGCTTCTCGGTGGGCGACGATGGCTTCTTCGTCCGCAGGTGGTCGTTTGACGAGCACTGCGGGACCCACGTCGACGCGCCCGCGCACTTCGCCGCCGAGGGAGCGACCGTCGACCGTCTCGACCCCGCCGATCTCGTGCTCGCCGTGGCGGTGATCGACGTCCGCGGCAAGGTCGCCGGCGACGACGACGCCCTGATCGAGCCCGACGACGTGCTCGGGTGGGAGCGCCGTCACGGCCGGCTACCGGACCGCTGTGCCGTGTTCGCCCTCACGGGCTGGGGGACCCGCGCCGGCGACGCCGCAGCGTACCTGAACGCCGACGAGGGCGGCACACTGCATTCTCCGGGCTTCAGCGTCGAGACGGCCGACTTCCTCCGCGAGGACCGTCCCGAGGTCCGGGCCATCGGCCTCGACACGGCATCGCTCGACATCGGCGCGAGCGCCGACTTCGCCGCCCACGTGAGCTGGCTGCCGAGCGGCCGTTACGGGATCGAGAACCTGGCCAACCTCGAGCGGCTGCCGGAATCGGGCGCCGTGGTGTGCGTCGGGGCGCCGACCTTCCAGGGTGGCAGCGGCGGGCCGGCGCGGGTGCTCGCGCTCTTGACGTAGGTCGATGATGCGTTCCGGCGGATGGGCCTCTTCAGCGCGTTCCTTGGAGAACGTGCTGATCCGCCCCCTGCACCGTGCTCATCTCCCGGACGTGACCTGACTCCGGCTCACGGTTCGTACAGCGCCTCGTCCGCTCCGCGGGCGGTGTCCACCTGCCGGGCGTCCTGTGCCGCCGCCCACTCGCGGGTCCTGCGATCTACGGCGATCGTGGTCCAGCCGTCGCCGTCTTCGCCGCTGAGATGGATGAGGAGCGTGTGGTCGTCGTGCTCGACGCGGAGACGGTGCCGTGGGTTCGACTGCTCGTGGAGTCCACGTACGGGCCGATCCGCCACAGGGGGGTCGGCTACGAAGGAGGTCCAGCGACCGGGTCCCGCACGGGGTCGAGGGAGCCTGTGGTCGTCGCGTTTTCGCTGGGGCATCGCACCCGCCCTTTCTGGTTTGCGCTCGAGCGCGCGATCGGTTGTTGGAACCCGCTCTAGTGGTTCGTCCTGCAAGTCCTGTGGCACTTGCAGGAAGTCGAGGTTGTCGTGGTGAATCGCCTTGTCGTCCTGGTTGGGCGACTATGGAGGCGAACATGGCTGCACACGCGAAGTGCATCGAGATCGCGGCGGAGGACCGTCCGGTGCTCGAGAGGCTGGTCAACTCGCGCACCGCCGAGCGGCGGCTGGTCGAGCGCGCACAGATCGTGCTGCTGGCCGCCGAGGGCAGGCCCGCCAGCGAGATCGCCGAGCGGGTCGGCTGTGTCGCCGAGACCGCCCGTCGTCAGCGCGCGCGCTTCGAGCGCGAGGGGCTCGACGGGCTGCATGACCGGCCGAAGTCCGGACGCCCGTTCACCCACGACCAGCGTGTCCGCGCCCGGCTGATCGCGCTGGCCTGCACCCGGCCGCCGGAGACCCAAGGCGGGTTGCGGCGCGAGCGGTGGACGCTGGGCGAGCTGGCCGAGGCGGTCGGGATGTCGGTCTCGCGCGCACAGGCGATCCTCGCCGAGGCCGACCTGCGCCCCCACCTCACCGAGCAGTGGGTGATGAGCGAGCTCGACCCCGAGTTCGACGCCCAGGCCGCCGAGGTCTGCGGCCTCTACGTCGACCCGCCCCAAAACGCGATCGTCGTCTCGGTCGACGAGAAGACCTCGATCGCCGCCCGCGAGCCGGCCCGCCCCGACACCCTCCCGGCACCCGGGCGGCCCGCCCGTCGCGACAGCGAGTACCTGCGCAACGGCACCCAGAACCTGTTCGCCGCCCTGCAGGTGCACTCCGGAGAGGTCTGCTCGATGACCGCCCAGACGCGCAACCAATGGGACTTCATCGCCTTCCTCGACCAGCTCGAAGGCGAGATCCCCGCCGCCCGGCAGATCATCGCCGTGCTCGACAACCTCTCCACCCACAAGACCCAGGCCGTGCGGGCATGGCTCGACAGCCACCCACGATGGCGCTTTGTGTTCACGCCCAAGCACGCCTCCTGGCTCAACCAGGTCGAGATGTTCTTCTCGATCCTCGCCCGCCGCGTGCTCCGCCACGGCCAGTTCAGAAGCTCCCACGACCTCGCCGTCCAGATGCTCACCTTCGTCGAGCACTACAACCTCACCGCCAAGCCCTTTGCCTGGACATACACCGGCAAGGTGCTCGCCGCATGACCAACAGCACTTCCAGGACGGCCCACTAGGCGGTGGCCCCGCCGCCGGCCGCACCCGACTCGCCCGCCCGTCGCAGCAGCTCCGCCCGTACGAACCCGTCGAGGTCGCCGTCGAGCACCCTCCGCACGTCGCCAACCTCGACGTTCGTGCGGTGGTCCTTGACCATCGTGTAGGGATGCAGGACGTAGGAGCGGATCTGCGAGCCCCAGGCGACGTCCTGGGCCTCGCCCTTCTCCGAGGCGATCTCCTCGCGGCGCAGGCGCTCCTCCCGCTCGAGCAGCTTCGAGCGCAGCATGGCCATCGCGGTCGCGCGGTTCGAGGACTGCGAGCGCTCGTTCTGGCACTGCACGACGATCCCGCTCGGGCGATGGGTGATCCGCACGGCCGAGTCGGTCTTGTTCACGTGCTGGCCGCCTGCGCCCGAGGCGCGGTAGGTGTCGATCTGCAGGTCGGCGTCGTCGATCTCGACCTCGACCGCGTCGTCTACTAGCGGGGCGACCTCGACGAGGGCAAAGGCGGTGTGCCGTCGCGAGGAGGCGTCGAAGGGAGAGATCCGCACCAGCCGGTGGACCCCCTTCTCGGCCGAGTAGATACCGTAGGCGTTCTCGCCGCGAGCCACGAACGTCGCCGATTTGATCCCCGCCTCCTCGCCCGCGCTCGCCTCCTTGAGCTCGGCCGCGAACTCGCGTCGTTCGGCGAAGCGCAGCTCCAGCCGCAGCAGCATCTCGGCCCAGTCCTGCGAGTCGGTGCCGCCCGCGCCCGCGTGCACGGAGACGACGGCGTCGCCGGCGTCGTAGGGACCGGCGAAGAGCCGCTGTTCCTCGAGCGCCGCCAGCCGCGCCTCGATCCCGCTGCGCTGCTCGGCAAGCTCCTCGGCGATCGAGGGATCCTCCTCGGCCAGCTCCTCGAGCGCCTCGAGGTCGTCGATGCCCGACTCGAGCTCTCGGTAGGCGGCCAGCCGGCGCCCGACCCGCGCGTGCTCGGCCGAGACCTTCGCCGCCCGGTCCTGGTCGTCCCAGAAGCCCTGCTCTCCCATCTCCCCCTCGAGCGCGGAGACGCGCTCGCTCAGATGAGCTGGGTCAAAGATAATCCGCGAGCAGCTTCAACTGGTCGCGGACAGTCGTCTGGGTGGTCTCAGCCATGGCGGGGGAAAGGGGTTGGAGCTACGTCCGTTTTCCGCTCAGGCCCCATGGCACTTCTTGAACTTCTGACCTGATCCACACCAACACGGGTCGTTGCGCCCGATCTGCTCGTGCTCGTCGAGCCGTCGCGGCTCCATGGTGCGCACGACCTCACCCTCGGCGCCCGGCAGCACCGGCTCACCGAGGTCGGAGTCCATGTCGGGGTAGGCCGAGGCGACGCCTCCGGCCCCCGCGGTCACCGCCTGCGCGCGCGCCGCCGCCAGCGCGCTCGGCTGATCCTCTGCGCCGCCGCCGCTGTACTCGAGCGCCCGCGCTCCGGTCCTCGAGCCGCCGTTCGGGGCCGGCACGGCCGCCGCGGGGTCCTCTCCCTCGACCTGGACGTCGACGTGGAAGATGTAGCGCGCAAACTCCTCCCAGATCGCGTTCATGAGGGTGGTGAACATCTCGAAGCCCTCGTTCTTGTACGCGACCAACGGGTCGATCTGGGCGAACCCGCGCAGGTGGATGCCCTCGCGCAGGTAGTCCATGTCGTGGAGATGCTCGCGCCAGCGATCGTCGATGATCTGGAGCAGCACGAAGCGCTCGAGCGCGCGCATGAGGTCCGATCCGAGCTCCTCCTCGCGCTCGTTGTAGGCCCTGATGACGTCCTCGCGCAGGTCGGCGACGAGCGCCGCGCGCTCGAGCGCGTTGGGGTCGAGGTCCTCGGTCCCGATGGCGACCGGGTAGAGCTGCTCGAGCTGGGTGAACAGCCCGTCGAGGTCCCATTCCTCGACGAAGTCGCCGACCAGGTACTCGTCGCCCATGCGCTCGATGGCCTGCCCGATCTGCAGCCGAGCGGTGTCGGAGATGTCCTCGCCCTCGAGGATGCGGTCGCGGTACTCGTAGACGACTTCGCGCTGCTGGTTCATGACGTCGTCGTACTCGAGCACGCGCTTGCGGATGAGGAAGTTCTGCTCCTCGACCTTCTTCTGGGCGCCCTCGATCTGGCGC
>Ga0208736_1000488_pt1 | contig 11390 bp, 15 predicted proteins | sample AntDryMetagUQ255_FD_188090 | JGI IMG/M metagenome (GOLD analysis project Ga0208736, IMG submission 188090) | Polar desert microbial communities from Antarctic Dry Valleys - UQ255 (SPAdes) | ecosystem: Environmental > Terrestrial > Soil > Desert | place: Antarctic Dry Valleys | collected 2008-12-31 | reverse complement strand
GCCCAGGCCGATCCTGGGCCCTCAACCCGCGCATCTCATGCGCGGGTGCCGACCCTCACATCACGACCGGACGGTCGGGCGGCCGTCCATAGGGTCTAGTAGACCCTGCCCGTGCCTCGCGTCGCGCGACGTCGATCCCGAGTGCAAACGCGTCGCGGCCGGCAACGCGCGCTAGACCATCGATCGCCCTCAGGCGATGGTGCTCGACTCGGCCAGCAGCCGGTCGGCGGTGCGGCACAGGTCGGGCTGGAGGTGGCCGCACAGGACGTCGCGCAGCAACGCTCGCAGGAAGCCCGTGAGGTCGGCCAGCAGCGTCTGCACGGAGCCATCGGCGACGGCAAGCCCGGCGATCACCGAGCGCTCGAGCGCGATCGCCGCGACGACATGCTCGGTGACCTCGGAGCGGTGCTCCTCGGTTGCGCACAGCGCGGCGATGCGGCTCGGCAGCCGGCCGCTCGCTGGGCCCTCGGGCTCAAGCAGCGCGCGCAGCGCGAGCAGATGGTCGGTCAGCGCGTCGAGCGCGCTCGGGCGTTCGCAGCCGAGCTCGAAGCGGCGCAGCGCCCAGGCGAGCTCTCCGGAGCTCGGCGTGCGACGTCCGATCAGCGAGCAGAACCCGCGCAGCTCATCCTCGGAGTCGACGTCGATGAGGAGCTCGCCGCGCGCGCAGCCGCCCGTGCCGGTGTCGCCGAGCACCCACGGAGCCGAGCCCGTTCGCTCCCAGGCGACCGGGCCGAGTGCCACGCCGGCCGGGTCGAACAGGCGCAGCGCGCTGAGCAGGCGCCGGAAGCGCACGCGGGCCTCGGTCAGCGGCGCCGGGGCTCCCGGGTCGTTGGTCACCGTCAGGCACGCGAGCACCGAGGGCGAGTCGGCGCCGCGTGGCCAGACCGCGTCCTGCGGTGCGTCGGCGAGCAGATCGCCGCACAGCAATGACAGCCCGTCGCCGAGCGCGATCTCGGGCGAGCTGATCCGCAGGCCGAACAGTGGCGCGACGATGACCGCCTCGGTGCGGCCGTCCAGGAGCGCCTCCTCGAGCTCGTTGTACGCGCGCTCGAGGCGCTCGTCGGTGATCACGAACTCGGTCGCATCGCTGAAGACGCGGCTGATGAAGACGCGCAGCGCCGCATCGGCGCGCTCGCGCGGCTGCACCGGCACCCGCGTCTCGCCCTGCGCACGCAGGTAGTCGCCGAGGCCGTCGCGCGCGGCCAGCGCGCGGGCGGCGGCCGGGTAGCTCGGCAGCCGGCCAAGGACTCCGACGCGGTCGCGAATGAAGCTGTCGATCAGCGGCTGGTAGCAGTACAGCGGGGTGTCGCGCCGACGGCCACGCGACTCGACGAGCTCGAAGGCGACCTCGGCTCCCTCCTCGGTATCCAAGGACAGCTGCCAGGCGGCCTCCTCGGCGAACGCGGCGAGCGCGGCATGCAGTGGACGGTGACGCATCGTCTGAGCGCGTTCGCTTCGCCGCCGCGCGCTCCTGCTCGCTGCAGGCAGACGTGCGTCAGGGCTAACGCGGCTCCTATCGAGTTAAACCCTCAGTTTCGGCGGCCGCGGAGGATCACGTCGTGGCTCGTCACGGCCATGCCGAGCCGCTCGCCGAGCCCCTCGATCGCACGCTCGAGCTCGGCATCCTCGAACGGCACCACGTCGCCGGAGTCCTCCATCACGATGTGGTGGTGGTGCTCGCCGGACGGGTCGACGCGCTCGTAGCGCGCGATGCCCTCGCCGGAATCGAAGCGGCGCACGAGGCCGAGCTCGTGCAGCGTCTCCAGCGCGCGGTAGACGGTCGCGGTCGAGCCGCGGCTGCCCTCGGAGCGCAGGCGGTCGGAGATGTCCTGCGCGCTGAGCAGGCAGCTCTGGCCGGCAAGCAGCTCGACGACCGCTGTGCGCCCCGCGCTCGCGCGCAGCCCGGCGCCACGGATCACCGTTTGGCTGTGCTCCAGCCAGCGCTTGCGGGCGACGCGATCCATGCGCCCTATCGTGCCATGCGGCGTGGCACCGGACGCCTCTCGCTAGAGTCCATGTCACATGCAAGCGCCCGACGTCTCTCAGACGCGGGATGGCTCGCACACGAAGCAGGACCGTCGCATGGCGTCACTCGACGGCTTGCGCGGACTGGCTGCACTGTCGATCTTCGGGTTTCACGTGTGGCTGTACACGATGCCCGCGCCGGACGCGTCCAACCGCACGTCACTCGGCGATTACGCAGCCCACGAGCTGCGGTTGGGTGTCGTGGTCTTCTTCGTGTTGTCGGGCTTCCTGCTGTCACGCCCGTGGTTCGGTGCGGCCCTCGACGGCCGCCGCCCGCCCAACCTGCGCCGCTTCGTACGGGCGCGTGCCGCGCGCATCGCGCCGGCCTACTACGCCGCGCTGCTCGGATCGATCGCGCTGCTCTGGGGCCTGAGCGGCACGCCCGGGCTGCGCCTGCCGCCGACCGGCGAGCTGCCGCTGTTCTTCGGTTTCGCGCAGAACTTCTCGCCCGCGAGCGTGATGAAGCTCAACCCGCCGATGTGGTCGCTGGCGGTCGAGGTGTGCTTCTACGCGCTGCTGCCCGTGGTCGGTTGGCTTGCCATGCGGCTCCCGGCGCGACGCCGCGCTCAGTCGCTCGTGCCGCTGACGCTGATCGCCGCCGGGATCCTCTTCAACTGGTCGATCGCCGGAAGCGGCCTGGGCATGACGTTCTCGAAGTCCCTGCCGGCGATGGTTCCGTACTTCGCGCTCGGCATGCTGGCGGCGATCGCACTGCACCGCCGCACGGTCGGCTCCCGCGCGCGACGCGGCCTGATCGCGGGCGGCCTGCTGCTCGTCGTTGCCGACGCCGCTCTGAAGTCCGCTGTCCCGGCGGGCGTCGGCGGGCTACCGACGACCGAGCTCGCGCAGTCCTTCGTGATCCTCCGCGACCTGCCGGCAGCCCTTGGCTTCACGCTGGTGATCAGCGGCCTCGCGGGCGCTCCGCGCAGCGCGGTCCTCGGCGGTCGCCTGCTGCGCGGGCTGGGGACGATCTCCTACCCGCTGTACCTGTGGCACGTGCCGGTTCTGCTCGTGCTGCGCGGCCACGGTCTGCTGCCCAGCGACCCGCTGCTCGCGCTACTCGTCGCGACCGGCCCGGTGCTGGTGCTCTCCTGCTTGAGCTGGGTGCTCGTCGAACAGCCGGTGCTGCGCTGGTCGGCGCGGCGCGACGAGCGCGCCCGAAAGGAGCGCGCCCGCGAGGAGCGCGTCCGCGAGGAACTGCAGAAGCCTGCGCCGCAGTCAGGCCGCCACGCCGGCGACCGGCACGCCGGACGACCCGAGGTCGGCACAGCTCGCGCCTAGCCAGCGATCGCCGTACACGCGCATGCCGTCGATGATCGGCAACAGCGCGCGACCCTTCTCGGTGAGCTGGTACTCGACGCGTGGCGGCACCTCGGGGAACGTGTCGCGCTCGACGATGCCCTCCTCCTCCAGCGCGCGCAAGCGCAGCGAGAGGGTGCGAGGGCTGATGCCCTGCAGCGAGCGCTCGAGCTCACAGAAGCGCGAGCGGCCTTCGGACAGGTCACGAATCAGCAGCAGGGTCCACTTACCGCAGACGATTTCGGCCGTACGGCAGACCGGACATGTGTCATCCATGACACAAGACTTTACCAAATGAAGCGACCCGTCCGGCGGCGCGTTGCCGCTCTCCCCTTAAGCGGCGCGCTGGGCCTCGGCGCTGGCGACGTCCGCCATCGTCGTGCCGCGCTTTCCGTCGGCGGCGAGCAGCAGCTTGAAGTCGTGTGGGCTCGTAGCGACGCGCAGCGCCTGATCGACGTCGACGCGGCCCGCCTTGACGTGGGCGAACAGTGCCTGATCGAAGGTCTGCATGCCGTAGAACGCGCCCTCGCTGATGACCTCCGTCAGCCGGCCGGTCTGCAACGGGTCCATGATCATGTCGCGCACGCGGCCGGTCATCCGCAGGATCTCGCAGGTCGCGACGCGGCCACCGTCGGTGGAGCGCACGAGGCGCTGGGAGACGACGCCCTTGAGCGTGCCGGCGAGCATCGCGCGCACCTGCATGTGCATGTGCGGCGGGAAGAAGTCGATGATTCGGTTGACGGTCTCGGAAGCGTCGACGGTGTGGACCGTCGACAGCACGAGATGTCCGGTCTCGGCCGCGCTGAGGGCCGTGTGCACCGTCTCCTCGTCGCGCATCTCGCCGATCAGGATGACGTCGGGATCCTGGCGCAGCACGCGTCGCAGCGCGCGCCCGAAGGACAGCGTGTCGTTGCCGACCTCGCGCTGGTTGATGACCGAGCGCTTGTCGCGATGCAGGAACTCGATCGGATCCTCGATCGTCACGACGTGCTTTGCGTAGTTCTCGTTGATGTGATCGACCATCGCCGCGAGCGTCGTCGACTTGCCCGAGCCCGTCGTGCCGGTTAGCAGGATGATGCCGCGCTCCTCGTCAGCGAGATCTGAGATGACCGGTGGCAACATGAGGTCGCTGACCGATCGGATCGAGTGCGGGATCGCGCGGCAGACGATGCTCAGCACGCCGCGCTGGCGGAAGGCGTTGATGCGGAAGCGCGCGACACCGGAGATCGAGTAGGAGAAGTCGACCTCGAAGTCGGTGGCCAGCTCACGCAGCTTGATCTCGTCGGTGAGCATCGTGTGGACAGCCGTCTCGGTGTCCTGCGCCGTGAGCGCGGCAGCGCCCTCGATCGGGTGCAGCTCGCCGTCGACGCGCGTCATCGGCGGCAACGAGACCTTCAGATGCAGGTCAGAGCCACCAAGCGCTACGAGCGTGCACAGGGCGTTGTCGACATCGAACACGTTCCCGGCATCGACCCCGCCGGCGGCGGCCTGAATGCGGCGCCAGACATCTGGACAGGTGGGCTATCTGCTTGGGTCCTCCGCGGGTCGTAGCGTGCCGCGGCGATGGAGCACCCGCAGGCGAGCGTCGACTACCCGTCGAACTGGCACGAGCTGTTGGCGTGTGTGTAGGCGCGAGAACGGATTGACGCTCAGGCACGAGATGCGCTTGAACGCCGGGTTGATGCAGCCGTCCGACCGACCGGGCGAGCCGTTCATGCGGATCGTGAACTTCACCGATGTGCCGACTCGGCCCACTGCCGCGCCGTAGATGTTGATGACCGTGCCCCGCGCCAGCCGGCGATTCTTGAAGCGCTTGGCAAGCGCCACCAGGCTCCTGCCGGTCGACATCTTTCTGGTCGAACCCGTGACTCTCAGTCCCAGACCGGCGCCCACGACGGGTCGGCCGTGCGCTGACCACGCGCCAGGGACGCGATCGCACCACGCTGCTCGTCGTCGAGTTCGAAGTCGAAGTGGCGATAGCCCAGCTGGAGCGCGTCGCGCACGGCCTCGCTTGCCTCTGGCCCGGTGATCTCCCAGGTGCCGAATCCGAGCTTTGGGATCTCGACGCCCTGGACGGTGAGGGTCCTTCGGTGGACTCAGATCGCCTCGTCAGGCGACGTCGCGGAGCTTCTGGGCCTCTGCGAGCGACTGCAGCTTCTTCAGTGACTGGTTCTCGATCTGGCGGATGCGCTCACGCGTGACGTTGAACGTCCGCCCGACCTCGTCGAGCGTGCGCGGGTGCTCGCCGCCAAGGCCATAGCGCAGTTCGAGCACACGGCGCTCGCGGTAAGAGAGGTTCTCCAGCGCCTCGCGCAGGGCCTCCTTGGTGAGGATTTCCGCGGCCCGCTCGTACGGTGATTCGGCTCGCTCGTCGGCGATGAACTGGCCGAACTCGGATTCCTCCTCGTCGCCGACAGGCTTCTCCAGCGAGACCGGCGCCTGTGCGGAGCGCTTGATCGAGTCGACCTCCTCGGGGTCGATGCCGGTGACCTCGGCGATCTCCTCGGGGGTCGGCTCACGGCCAAGCTCGGTGACGAGCTTGCGCTCGGCGCGACCGATCTTGTTGAGCTTCTCGACGACGTGGACCGGGATGCGGATCGTGCGCGCCTTGTCGGCGAGGGCGCGGGCGATCGCCTGGCGGATCCACCAGGTCGCGTAGGTCGAGAACTTGAAGCCCTTGCGGTAGTCGAACTTCTCGGCGGCGCGGACGAGGCCGAGCGTGCCTTCCTGGATGAGGTCGAGGAAGGGAAGTCCCTGGTTGCGGTAGTTCTTGGCGATCGAGACGACGAGGCGCAGGTTGGACTCGACCATCTTCTGCTTGGCTTCGAGGTCGCCGCGCTCGATGCGCTTGGCGAGATCGACCTCCTCCTGGGCGGTCAGCAGGCGGACCTTGCCGATGTCCTTCAGGAAGAGCTGGAGCGAGTCGGTCGTCATGTCCGGCTTCAGGTCGATCGCGGCCTTCTTCCGGGCGCGGCGCTTGTCGGGTGCGCGCTCGACCGCGTTGGCGGCCTGGACGGCGGGATCGATCTCCTCGACGAGCTCGATCTCCGACTTCTCCAGGAAACCGTGCAGCTCCTCGATGTCGGCCTCGTCGAGATCGATCTCGGCGACTGCGCCCGCGATCTCGGCGTACGTCAGCACGCCCGTGAGCTGGCCCTTGGTGACAAGGCCCTTGATCTCTTCGAGTTCCTGAAGTTCGACTACGGACATTCAATTCGCTTTCGGCTCACGTACGGGCGCAATACGGCTCGCACGCTCGTTCGATGGAAGGGCTGGCCGGGGAGCTAACGGGGCAGTACCTCGCCCAACCTAGGCCTCTGATAGTAGCGCCAGAGATCCGGCGCTTTTGCCCGAGGCGACAGGCGGACTCCGACACTACCTCGTACTACGAGTCGCCACTCCATTTGTTTCATCCTTGTTTGCCCGAATGGCGCCGAGCGCATGCCATTATGCGCTCGTGGCCGATCAAGAGGACGAGCGCGAGGTCCTGACAAGCCTTCCCCGCAGCAGGCCCACGCGCCGCAGCTCCAAGCGCGGTGAGCGCCCGGACCCGCAGCAGGCGACCGAGCCGAGTTCGACTCCCGAGCCCGCCGAGCCGCCCGAGCCTTCCGAGCCTTCCGAGCCGCCGAAGCCGGCCCGCCCCAAGCCCGCTCGCCCCAAACCAGCCGCCTCCACCGCGAAAGCGAAGCCGGCCGCGTCCGCTGAGCCCGCAGAGCCGGCGCCGCCCAAAGCGGTCCGCCCCAAGCCGGCCCGCCCGAAGCCGGCCCGCCCGAAACCGCCACCGCCCAAGCCGCCTGCTGCCTCCGAGCGCCCGCCGCCGAAGAAGCCTGCGCCCGAAAAGACGACCGAGCGCCCACGGATCCAGCCTGAGCGCAAGGTCCCGCCTGCGGGCTACGCCGCTCCCACCAGCGGCGATCACCAGGGTCCCGCCGGCGCCACCGAGATCCTCACGACCACCTTCCAGGCCGCGACCGAGCTCGTGCAGATCGGCTTCAGCGTCGGCCGCCAAGCGTTGCGCGCCGCGCTTGACCGGCTGCCCAGACCCTGAGCGATAGTCTGGCCGCGGCAGCCGGGCTCCCGACGCACTCAGGCGGGAGCGGCCGCCATCGCGAACGCACGGACCGCGTCGCCACGGGGAATGCCGACGTCTCACCGCGAACACGCCAAGCTCGCCACCATGCTCTGCATGGCGGTCGGAGCCTGCGCGGTCGGAGCACCCGCCGCCGCGCAGACGGGCGGCATGCCCGTCCCTGAGCCGGTTGCTCCGAGCACCGGCCCGACCGGCTACGGCAACCCGGGCACGCGTGCCATCGTCGTCGCTCCGACGGCCATGGTGGGCGGCACGGTGTTCGTGCGCGGAACGATGCCGCGAGCCGCTCGACGGCAGGTGATCCTCCAGCGGCTCGATCCTGAGCGCGGTTGGCGCAACGAGGCTCGCGGGCGCGTGCGCAGCAACGCACGCTTTCTCATCCGCTGGAAGGCCGACCGCGCCGGCCGCCTCAGCCTGCGCGTGGTCATCGCGCCACGCGGCCACAGCAGCCGCGCCGCGCCGCCACCGATTGCGCAGGTCAACGTCTACCGCGCCTCGCGCGCGACGTTCTACGGTCCCGGCCTGTATGGCAACACGACCGCCTGCGGTCAGGTGCTCACCCCGCAGTTGCTCGGCGTCGCCCACAAGCACTTGAAGTGCGGCACGCTCGTGGCGATCCTCTACGAGCGCCGCGAGGTCATCGTGCCGGTCGTCGATCGCGGTCCGTTCCACGAGGGCTATTCATGGGACCTGACGCAGGCGACGGCTGACGCGCTGGCCTTCACGGGCGCGAACCCGATCGGCTATATCCGCGTCGCGCCCACGCGATGATCATCCAGTGCCGTGAGTCAGAGGTTCGCACGCATCTGACGGCGCCGGTGCGCGTCTGTCGCGCGCGAAGTACCGTGTCGATCATGGCCGCCGTTGCCGCCGCCATCGCCGCCGTCGTGGTTCTCGCCCTTGGGTGGTTCGCCGGTGTGCGGCGGCTGCTCAATCGCAAGCACATCGCCCGTGCGACGGTCGTCGACCCGGACGACCACACGACGATGGGCGTCGACGGTGCGGTCCGGTCCGTCCAGGCGGCCGACCTCACGCTGTCGTCGCAAGCGCTCGAGGAGATCTGGAGCCCGATGCACCTCGAGCGCCTCGCGCGCACGTACTGGCGCTTTCTGACGCGCTGGAGTTTGGGGCTCGTGCGCGTGCGCTACGACGACGACGAGCGCGCGATCGTGCTGCTGACCTTTCCCTTCGTGCTGATGCGCTTCCGGGCGCCGGAGTACGCGATGGACGCCCAGCGCGGCATCGTGCGCTGGCGGATCGCCAACGGCGTGCTCGTATCGAGGGCTGGTCACCACGGCGATGGCTATCTGCAGATCGACGTCCGGCGCTGTCCGCGCGTCGATCACGAGACCGAGCGCCTGCACGTCGAGGTCGAGGTCGCCAACTTCTACCCGGCGCTCGCGAGCGGGGTCGCGCGCTGGTTCTACACCGCCACGCAGTCACGCATCCACGTGATCATCACGCACGGCTTTCTGCGTTCGCTCTCGCGGCTCGATCTGGCCAAGTCGGTCGCCGGACGCTACGCGCAGGCGCCGTCGCTCGAGCAGGTTCCGGACCCGCCGCTGGCGGGCGAGGCGCCGTCGTGGCGGCAGGCGCCAAGCCCGGCCGCTGACGCGGCCGGGCGACGCTGACGTCACGGCTGGCGGGGGCAAGGCCCCACCCAGGGGCTATGCCCTGTGAGGCCGTGCGCCGTGGTGGGTGAGGTGCATCTCGTCGAGCAGACGTGGCGCGAACATGAGCGCGGCGAGGCCGAACAGCACGTAGGCGACGTCCGCACCGGTGCCGTTCCCGACGAGCTCGGTGACGACATTCGTGTCGAACAGCGCGATGATGGCCCAGTTCAGGCCACCGACGATGAGCAGGGCGATCCAGATCGGATCGAACCGCTTGAGGAGTTCCATCACGCCTCCTTTATTGACGCGACGGGTTTGTACGGAACAGCACGTAGTACCCCGCGCGTTGCGGAAAGTTTCAGCAGGTCTCAGCTGATTGAGTTGGCGATCAAGACGAGCTCGTCGAGTGCCCATGGCCCCTGGCCCGTCAGGCGGAAGTGGAGGCCGTCCTGGTCCCACGCCAACTCATGCACCGGCCGCAGCGCCGGCTCTGCCTCGTCGAGCGGCGCGCTGCGGTGGGCGTAGCGGCCGAGCTCGGTGGGCGCCGGGAGGCCGCGCTCGGGCGGGGCCTGCAGCCCGGCATAGAGGGCCAGGCGACCGGGGGTGCCGGGGCGTGTGGCGTCAAGATTCCACTCGACTGAGACGGCGCCCGGGCCCTGGGCGACGACCTCGACCCAGCGTGCGAGCGGAAGCCGGGCGGCAGGCAACGGGACCGGGCGGCCCAGATGCGCGTCGGCCTCGCCAATTCCCTCCCAGTCCTCGTTCTCCATGGGGGAAGGCTAGGGCGCCGGGCCCTGACACGAATCGGCGGTTCTGGGTTATCGTCGGCGCATGTCCATCGAGCGCGCCGCAGCACCTGACCCTCACGACCACCTCCCCCCGAGACCTTCCATCTCGGTGCGAAGCGACGACGTCACGGACGGCGAGCCGCAGGAGTTGAAGTTCGCCCATCCCAGTTCCGGCGGTTCGAACGTCTCGCCGCACCTGGGCTGGTCTGGTTTCCCCGAGGAGACCAAGAGCTTCGCGGTCACCTGCTTTGACCCCGACGCCCCGACCGGCAGCGGCTTCTGGCATTGGGTCGTGTTCAACATCCCTGGCACGGTCACCGAGCTCGGGACCGGCGCGAGCCCCAGCCGCATGCCCGAGGGCGCGGTCGAGGCGCGCAACGACTACGGCGACCACGGCTACGGCGGCGCGGCGCCGCCCGAGGGCGACGGCCCGCACCGCTACATCTACGCGGTGCATGCGCTCGACACCGATGCGCTCGAGCTCGACAAGAGCGCGACGCCGGCCTACGTCGGCTTCAATCTCGCCTTTCACACGCTTGCGCGCGGGGCCATGCGGCCAACGTACGAGGCCTGAGCCTCAGCGCCTAAGCGCATAGCGAGCGAACAGCTCGCCCTCGTGCTCGAACAGCCACACGAGCTCGAGCCGCGCGGGCAGTGCATCCGCGCCCGCAGGCGTGGCGCCGACGATCGTCAGCGCACCCTCGTCGCCCGCCAGCATTCCGTAGGTCGTCAGAAACAGCTCGTCGACGAGACCGTCGGCGAGCAGCGACGCGTTCAGCCGCGGTCCGCCCTCGCACAGGATCGAGCGCACGCCGTACTCCGCGCGCAGCTGCGCGAGCGCGGCAGGCAGGTCGACCGGCTCGGAGCGCAGGTAGTCGACCTGCGCGGGGGACTCGTCGAGCACCGCGTCGGAGGAGGTGATCACGACGACCCGCGTCTCGGGATCCTGCAGCAACGGCAGGTCGGCCGGCAGGTCGAGGCTCGCGCTGACGACGATCGCCAGCGGGTCGGCCTCGAGACCGAGCGCACGGCGCTGCTCGCGGCGATGCGGGTCGCGCACCATGCGCCCGTAGCGCTCGACGCGCAGCGTGCCCGCCCCGACCATGATCGCGTCGGGCCGCGTGCGCAGGGCGTGAAAGAGCTGGCGGTCGGGGACGCTCGAGATCGGCGCCGTGCGCCCGGCGACCGTCGCGCGGCCGTCGACGGTCGCGACCATGTTGAGCACGAGGTAGGGCCGCTGCGCGGGCGCGCCCGCGCCCAGGTCGAGCGCCTGCACGAGCTCGTCGGCCGTCAGCAGCCCCGGCTCGGGCGCCAGGCGGCGCAGCCCGACCAGCGGCTCGTTGCGCGCCGGGCGGGCGGGCTCTGACGTCACGCGGGGTGACCGGGGTCGACGTCCGTCACGTCCTGGAAGTACGTGATCTCACCGGGTTCGAACTGCACGACGAACGGCGCAAGCAGATGGCCGACGTGGTCGCCGAGGTCGAAGCGATCGACGATCTCCCCCGCGAACCAGCTCTCACAGCCAGCGAGGATCGGCAGCCCGCGTGGCCCCGGTTGCCATTCGCAGCGCTCGAA
>Ga0208736_1000487_pt1 | contig 11395 bp, 11 predicted proteins | sample AntDryMetagUQ255_FD_188090 | JGI IMG/M metagenome (GOLD analysis project Ga0208736, IMG submission 188090) | Polar desert microbial communities from Antarctic Dry Valleys - UQ255 (SPAdes) | ecosystem: Environmental > Terrestrial > Soil > Desert | place: Antarctic Dry Valleys | collected 2008-12-31 | reverse complement strand
CGGCGATAGGAGGCACCGGCCTACGATACGACGGGCTCGCGAGCGTCTGGCCGTCTGTTCGAGCGCAGGCTCATGCACACCCAGCGAACGGTGTTTCGTCCGGAGTCACGCCCAGAGGGCATGGAGACCCTGCGGCTCGCGTCGCTGACGTACCTGGGGTCGCTGAGCGTGCACGAGCTCAACGCCATCGCGCCCTACGCCGCCGAGGTCTCGCTGCCGGCCGGCAGCCGGGTTCTGCTCGACGGGCCGTTCGCACAGGAGCTCGTCCTCGTGGCGACGGGCCGCGGCAGCGTGCGCTGCGCCGGCGAGACCGTCGCCGAGCTCGGCCCGGGCGACGCCTTCGGCAGCCTCGGCCCGCGCCACACCACGTACCCGACGGCAACCGTCACGGCGCTCGTCCCGCTGCGGCTCGTCACGTTCAGCACGCGCGACATCCGTCTCCTGCACCGCGCCGCCCCGGACGCGTTGCGCGCGCTCCTGGCCGCGTGCGCGCAGGCGCCGCAGGGTCGGGCAACGCATCTTCGCCCCGCGCCGGCGCCCGCCGCAGTCGCTGCGTAGCATCCGTCGCATGAGCGACTGGGCGCCGTCAGGCGACGGAGGCCGCCAGGATCCCGGCGGCACCGGCGCTCGCGCCACCCGCGTCGTGCACGCCGGCCTGCCCCCGGCGTCGCAGGGCGCGCCGTTTCTGCCGGGCCCCACGCTCGCCGCGCCGTACCACCTGATCGGCCCGAGCGACGCCTCGCCGTTCGGCTACGGGCGCGATGCCAACCCGACGTGGACGGGCTACGAGGCTGCGCTCGGCGAGCTCGAGCGCGGCGAGGCGGTGCTGTTCGGGTCGGGCTTGGCCGCCGTCGCGGCGGTCCTGCTGCCGATGCTGGCGCCCGGTGACGTCGTCGTCGTCCCCAGCGACGGCTACCCCGCCGTCAGACAGCTCGCGCTTGAGCAATTGCGCCCGCGCGGCATCGAGGTGCGCGTCATCGCGACGGACGCCGACGCGATCACCGCCGCGCTGCCGGGTGCGACGCTGGCCTGGATCGAGACGCCGTCCAACCCCGGCCTCGCCGTGCTCGACGTCGCGGCGCTGGCCGCCGCGGCCCACGCCGAGGGCGTCCTGCTGGCGGTCGACAACACGCTGGCGACACCGCTGCTGCAGCGCCCGCTGGAGCTCGGCGCGGACCTCTCGGTCGCGAGCGCCTCGAAGGCGCTCACGGGTCACAGCGACCTCGTGCTCGGCTACATCGCGGCCGCCGATCCGGCCGTCGCCGAGCAGACGCGCCTCTGGCGCAACATGACCGGCGCGATCGCCGGTCCGTTCGAGGCCTGGCTCGCGCACCGCTCGCTGGCCACGCTCGACGTACGCCACGAGCGCCAGTGCGCGAACGCGCTCGCGCTGGCCGAGGCGCTCGCGGCCCGCGGCGACGTGCGCGACGTGCGCTACCCGGGGCTGCCGGAGGACCGCGGGCACGCGCTCGCCGCTCGCAGCTTCGGCGGCGCGCGCTTCGGCGGCGTCCTGTGCTTCGACCTCGGGAGCGAGGCGCGGGCCCAGGCGTTCCTCGCCGCCGCGCGCCTGATCGCCGAGGCGACGAGCTTCGGCGGCGTGCACTCCAGCGCCGAGCGGCGCCTGCGCTGGGGCATGGACGACGTCTCGCCGGGCTTCATCCGCATGAGCGCCGGAATCGAGGCCGCGGAGGATCTCGTCGCCGACGTCTGCGGCGCGCTCGACGCGACCGCGGGCTGAGCTAAGCCGGGGGCGTCGGCCGTCCCGGGCTGTCTTTCGTCGGCGCGAGGTCCCATCGCCGTCGCAGATCGGTCGGGCGATGTCCGGACATGCCCGGCGCCGCGGCGTAGCGGCCACGGCCTCCCCGCCCGATCATGGTTCCCGTTGACCCGACGTTGCGTGGAAGGTGAGTGACGGTGCAGAACACCACGAGGGCACAGCCACCGGCCCAGGGCAGCTTCAGGCGTCTGCTGGCATACGTCCGTCCGCACCGCCGCACGTTGATGCTCGGCGTGCTGCTGGGGCTGCTGGCCAACGCGTCGGCGCTGGCCCAGCCGCTCGTCGCCCGCGAGGTCCTCGAGGCGCTGGCGGCGGAGGGGCGCAGCACGCTCGAGCCGGTGCTGGCGCTGTCGGGGCTCGTCGTCGTCTCCGGGGTGCTGGCCGGCATCCAGCTCTGGATGCTCGATCGCGTGGCCGAGCGGATCGCGCTCGGTGCGCGGCTCGGGCTGGCGGGCCGGATGCTGCGCCTGCGGATGAGCGTGCTCGACCAGCGCCCGCTCGGCGACCTCCTGTCGCGCGTCACGTCCGATACGACGCTGCTGCGCGCCGCGACCACGACCGGGCTCGTCGAATCGTTCAACGGCACGCTCGCGCTGATCGGGACGGTCGTCCTCATGGGCGTGCTCGACTGGCTCCTGCTGCTCGTGACGCTCGGCGTGCTGGGCGTCATCGCCGTCGGCGTCGTCGTCGTGCTGCCGCGCATCGGCCGCGCGCTGGAGGCCGCTCAGGCGGCGGTCGGGATCATCGGCAGCGCGCTCGAGCGCGCGCTGGGCGCGATCCGCACGGTCAAGGCCAGCGGCGCCGAAGAGCGTGAGCTCGCCGTCGTGCGTGCGGCCGCCACCAAGGCGTACGACGAGGGCGTCGCCGCGGCCCGCTACACCGCGGTCGTCGGTATGGCGTCCGGCTTTGCGCTGCAGGTCACGTTCCTGGCGGTGCTCGGGGTCGGCGGCGCGCGCGTCGCGTCTGGCTCGCTGGACGTCGCCACGCTGATCGCGTTCCTGCTGTACCTCTTCTTCCTGATCGGGCCGATCACGTCGATGACGATGGGCGCGACCCAGCTGCAGGCCGGGCTGGCCGCCGTGTCGCGGATCGACGAGATCCGCGAGCTGGAGATCGAACAGGACGCGCAGGGTGTTCCCGCTGCCGCGCCGCCGCGGCCCCGCAGGGCCGGCCGCACGACTCCGATCGTCGCGTTCGATCGCGTCTCGTTCGCCTACGGGCCCGGCAAGGACGTCCTGTCCGACGTCTCGTTCTCGGTCACCGCCGCATCGCAGACGGCGATCGTGGGCCCGTCCGGTGCCGGCAAGACGACGCTCTTCGCCCTGCTCGAGCGCTTCTACGATCCGAGCGGCGGGACGATCGCGCTCTCCGGCACGCCGCTGGAGCAGATCCCGCGCTCGGTCCTGCGCGCGCGCATCGGCTACGTGGAACAGGACGCGCCCGTGCTCGCCGGCACGCTGCGCGAGAACCTGCTCTACGCGGTCCCCGACGCCCGCGACGACGCGCTCGCGGCGGTCATCGAAGAGGCGCGGCTGGGGGAGATGCTGGCGCGCCTGCCGGCGGGACTTGACACCGAGATCGGCGACCGCGGCCGGACGCTGTCGGGCGGCGAGCGCCAGCGCATCGCGATCGCCCGCGCGCTGCTGCGCCGGCCGGAGGTGCTCCTGCTCGACGAGCCGACCGCGCAGCTCGACGCGACGAACGAGCACGCGCTGCGCGAGACGATCGAGCGGGCGTCGCAGCGGTGCGCGGTCATCGTGATCGCACACCGGCTCTCGACCGTCGTCGCCGCCCGCCAGATCGTCGTCCTCGAGCGCGGCCGCGTGCGGGCGGTCGGGTCCCACGCCGAGCTCTTCGAGGGCGACGCGCTGTACCGCGAGCTCGCGGCGACCCAGTTCATCTCCGCGACTCAAGACGGGGGCGAAGCCGTCGGACCCGAACCCTAGGCTCAGTAGATGGCCCGCCCCACGACCGTCCACGTCTGCTCCGAGTGCGGGCACAGCAGCGTGCGCTGGCACGGCCAGTGCCCGGGCTGCGACGCGTGGAACACGCTCGTCGAGGAGCGCGCGCCCGTAACCGGCGCGGGCCGTGGGCGGGACCGCGGGGGCGCTGGCGGTGTGGCCGGCAAGGGCGTCCGTGCCGGCACGCCTACCCGCCTGGCCGACGTCAGCACGGAACGCGTGCCGCGCCTGCTGACCGCGATCGGCGAGCTCGACCGCGTGCTCGGCGGCGGTCTCGTGCCCGGCTCGCTCGTGCTGCTCGGCGGCTCGCCGGGCATCGGCAAATCGACGCTGACGAACATGGCGCTCGGCAACCTCGCCGCCGCCGGCCGGCGCACCCTCTACGTCTCCGGCGAGGAGTCGGCGGCGCAGATCCGCCTGCGGGCGCAGCGGCTGATCGGCGCGACCTCCGGCGCGCTCGACGTGCCCGTGCTCGCCGAGACCGACCTCGACACGATCCTCGCCACGCTGCGCGCCGAGCGGCCCGAGGTCGTTGTCATCGACTCCGTCCAGACGATGCACGCCGCCGATCTGACGGGCGCGCCGGGCTCGGTCGGGCAGGTCCGCGAGACGGCGGCGCGGATCATGCAGGTCGCCAAGGCCGACGGGATCGCCGTGCTGCTCGTCGGGCACGTCACGAAGGAGGGCTCGCTGGCCGGGCCGCGCGTGCTCGAGCACCTCGTCGACTGCGTGCTGCAGTTCGAGGGCGAGCGCGAGCGCACGTACCGCACGCTGCGGGCGCTGAAGAACCGGTTCGGCTCGACGAACGAGGCGGGCGTCTTCGAGATGCGCTCAGGCGGGCTCGTCGAGGTGCTCGATGCCAGCGCGCGCTTCGTCGCCGAGGCGACGGGTAAGCCGGGCTCCGTCATCCTCGCGGCGATGGAGGGCTCGCGCCCGTTGCTCGTCGAGGTCCAGGCGCTCGTCTCGCCGTCCGAGCTCGTGCCGCCGCGGCGGGTGGTCAACGGCCTGGACCGCAACCGCCTCGCGCTCGTGCTCGCCGTCCTCGGCCGCCACGCCGGCATCGGCGCCGGCAGCGCAGACGTGTTCGTCAACGTCGTCGGCGGCGTGCGCGTCGAGGAGCCGGGCGCCGACCTCGCGATCGCGCTCGCCGTCGCCAGCGCCGCCCGCGGCGTGCCCCTGCAGGCCGGCGGCGCCCGGCGGCCGGTCGCCTGCTTCGGCGAGCTGGGCCTGACCGGTGAGCTGCGCACGGTCGGCCACGCCGACCGGCGCGCTGCGGAGGCCGCGAAGTTCGGCCTGCGCCACGTGATCTCTCCGGAGAGCGCGCCGACGCTGCGTGACGCGCTGCGGGCCGTCCTGTCCGCGCGGGCGCCGCAAGCCGCATAGTGCGGTATTCGCACACCGCGAATCCGGCGAATGGACGAACTTCGCCGCCATAAACCCGGTTTCCCTAAGTACCCGCTAAAATTGACCTCATGGTGCAGCGAGTCGGGGATGAATCACACGAGCTTGAGTCACGTCAAGAGCCCCGATTGGTCAAGGCGCTTGAGATGGTCGCGCCCGGCACCACGCTGCGCGAGGGCCTGGACAACATCATGCACGCGCGGACCGGCGGCCTCATCATCGTCGGCGAGGTCGACGAGCTGAGCTTCCTCTTCTCGGGCGGCATCAAGCTCGAGATCGACTACTCGCCCGCGCTGCTCTACCAGGTCGCCAAGATGGACGGCGCGATCGTGCTGAACGTCAACGCGACGAAGATCGCGATGGCCAACGTCCAGCTCATGCCCGACCCGACGATCCTGTCCGTCGAGACCGGCACGCGCCACCGCACCGCCGAGCGCGTCTCCAAGCAGACCGATGCGCTCGTCATCGCGATCTCCCAGCGCCGCGACGTCGTCTCGCTCTACGTCGACGGCGGCAAGTACATCCTTGAGGACATCCCCGTGGTGCTCGCCAAGGCCAACCAGGCGCTGGCGACGCTCGACAAGTACCGCACGCGCCTGGACCAGGTCTCCACGCGCCTGACGGCGCTGGAGTTCGAGGGCGGCGCGACGCTGCACGACGTGCTCACGGTGCTGCAGCGCTCCGAGCTGGTGACGCGCATGGCCGTCGAGATCGAGCGCTACATCGTCGAGCTCGGCACGGAGGGCCGTCTCATCGAGATGCAGCTCGAGGAGACGATGGTCGGCACCGCCGCCGACAAAGCCGCCCTGGTCCACGACTACCTCGCGGAGAACACCGACGAGGCGTTCGCCGGCGCGCTCGACCAGATCGGTCGCCTGCCGCACCACGACCTGCTCGATTTCGGCCGCCTGGCCGAGCTGCTGGGCTACGACCGCAAGCTCAACACGCTCGACTATCCCGTCTCGCCGCGCGGGTTTCGAATCCTTGGTCGCATTCCCCGCTTGCCTAAGCTCGTCGTGGCGCAGATCGTCAACGACTTCGGTGGTCTCGATGAGCTCTTGGCCGCAACCGACGTCGAGCTCGAGACAGTCGACGGCGTGGGCGAGATACGGGCGAAGGACATCCGCGAGGGCCTTCGCCGCCTCCAGGAAATCAACCTCGTGGACCGCTACCTGCAGACGTAGGACCGCTCGACCGTCCGGCCGCCGCCGGCATCAATTCGCAAGGAGGGCATCATTCCCGAAGCCGAAGATCAGCTGCTTGAGGACCTGAACCGCACGCTCGAGAACATCGAGTTCGAGCTTGGTGACAACGTCGTGTATCCGCATCATGGGGCCGGTCAGGTCCTCAAGAAGGAGCGGCGCAAGATGTTCGGCGAGGAGCGCGAATACCTCACCATCAAGATCCTGCACAACGACATGACCGTCATGGTTCCGTGCGAGAACGCGGCGCTGGCGGGGCTGCGCCGCGTCATCGACGAAGAGACCGTGCTGAAGGTCCTCGCCGTCCTCGCCGACGACGTCTCCGAGATGCCCAAGAACTGGAATCGCCGGTTCAAGCACAACCGCGACAAGATCAAGACCGGCGACATCTACGAGCTCGCCGAGGTCGTGCGCAACCTCGCGATCCGCGAGCACGAGAAGGGCCTGTCGACCGGTGAGAAGCAGATGTTCACGCGGGCGAAGAAGATCCTCGCGTCCGAGCTGATGTACGCGCTGGACAAGGACGAGGAGGAGGCCGAGCAGCATCTCGACGATCTGCTCGCCGACAGCGCCGGCGTGGTGACCAAGTAGCGATCGCGCTTGTCGTAGCGGCGGGACGGGGGGAACGCCTCGGGTTCGGGGAACCCAAGGCGTTCGTCACCCTCGCCGGGCGCCCGATGCTCGAATGGAGCATCGCGGCGCTGCGCGGAGTGGAGGCGGTCGACGCGATCGTCGTTGCGCTGCCGGCCGGCTGGGATGCGGCGTCGGCACCTGCGGGCACGATCGGCGTGCCCGGCGGCGCGCATCGCTCGCAGTCGGTGCTGGCGGCGCTGAACGCCGCTCCCGGCGACCCGGTCATCGTCCACGACGCGGCCCGGCCGCTCGTGACGCCCGACATCTTCCAGGCGGCGCTCGACGAGCTCGAGCGCCACGGCTGCGATGCCGTGATAGCGGCCGCGCAGGTAACCGACACGATCAAGGAGGTCTCCGCCGGCGGCGTGGTCACGCGCACGCTTGAGCGCGCCGGCCTGTGGGCCGTGCAGACGCCGCAGGTCTTTCGCCGGGTCGCGCTGGAACGCGCGCTGAGCGAGCCGGCCGACGTCCTGGCGGCTGCGACGGACGACGCCTGGCTCGTCGAGCGCGCGGGCGGGATCGTGCGGGTGATCGCCTCGCCGCCAGAAAACGTGAAGGTCACCACGCCCGGCGACCTGCAGGTCGCCGAGCTGGCGCTGCGCGAGCGTGCCGGGGTCTGAGCCTGGTCTGTGCTGCGGCGCGGCAGTTCGACGACTAGGATCCGCCGCGCATGAGCGAGTCTCACTTCCGGCGCGCCGTCGCGTTTGTCGTTGTCGCCGCAACCGCCGGCGCCGCCTCTGGCCAGACCGCCGCCCCGTCAGGCGACTTCGGGGGTGGCGCGATCGCGCTTCCCGTCAAGGAGTCGACGGTCGCCAAGGACATGCTGCTGTCGATCCGCGCCGGCTCGGACGGCCGCATCGGCGTCGACGGCCAGATCTACGCGCGCTGCGGGCTCGGGACGATCAGCGGCGACGGCAGGATCGGCTCCGAGGGTCGCTTCACCTTGCGCGGCGACGTGACGCGCCGGCCGCTCGTCGGCACGCGCCACACGTCGACGTTCGTCGTGACGGGCACCCTGACACCCGAGGGCGGCGAGGGGACGGCCAACGTGAGGCTGCGCGTGCGCACGAACGGCCGCGCCACGCGCACGTGCACGAGTCGCACGGTCAGCTGGACGGTGCGTCGTCCTGTCGCTGCGGCGGCCGCGGCGCCGGGCCCGGCCGAGGCGACGCTGTACGGCCCGACGTCGCAGAGCGCGGCCCGGGCCAAGCAGGCGATCGTGCTGCGCGCGGCCAGCGGCGGCCGGCGCGTCGAGCGCGCCGTGTTCGGCTACCGGGCCGCGTGTGACCGAGGCCGCATCGTCGAGTCCGACGACGTGAACATCTCGCCGGAGTTCGATGTCGCGGCGGACGGGTCGTTTCGTGAGGTCGAGCGCTTGGAGGCGACGTTCGCCGACGTGATCGTGCGAACGACTGTGGTGCTGAACGGGCAGTTCGACGCCGCCGGCAATGCGGCGGGCAAGCTGTCGGTGACCGAGCGCTACTCCAGCCGCAGGAGCGGCAAGCGCGTCGACGTGTGCTCGACCGGCACGCGCTCGTGGTCGGCCCGCCAGTAGCGGCGAGCGGGCCGCGCCGATGCTGACCGACTACCACCTGCACCTGCGCCCCGACGATCCGGGCACCGCGGTCGAGGAGTACTTCACGGCGGCGAACGTGGAGCGCTACCGGGCGGTCGCCGACGAGCGCGGGATCGGCGAGCTGGGCTGCGCGGAGCACATCTACCGCTTCATCCAGGCGCTCGAGGTCTGGCGGCACCCGCTGTGGCGTGAGAGCGCGACGGACGATCTTGACGCCTACGTCGGCTTCGTCCGCGAGCAGACCGACCTCAAGCTCGGGATCGAGGCGGACTTCGTCGAGGGCCGCGCGGACCGCATGGCGACGCTGCTGGATGCCTATGACTGGGACTACGTCGTCGGCTCGGTGCACTTCGTCGGCGAGCACGCCGTCGACCACGACGGCTACGAGATCTGGGACCACCGCTCCGAGCCTCCCGACGAGCTATGGCAGCGCTACTTCCAGACGGTGGGCGAGGCAGCGCGGACGGGGTTGTTCGACATCCTCGCGCACCCCGATCTCGTGAAGATGTGGGGTGCGCGCCGCCCGGTGCCCGAGGGCGACCTGCGCCGCTTCTACGAGCTTGCGATGGCCGGCATCAGTGAGTCGGGCATCGCGGTGGAGGTCTCCACGGCGGGGCTGCGCAAGCCGGTGGGGGAGCTGTATCCGGCGCCCGCATTCCTGAAGATGTGTGTGGAAGCGGGCTGTCCGGTGGCCTTGTCGAGCGACGCCCACGTGCCGGGCGACGTCGGGCGCGACTACGAGAGCGCTTTGGAACTGCTGAAGTCGGTGGGCGTGACGGAGCTGGCGGTGTTCGAGCGGCGGGAGCGGCGGATGGAGGCGATCGGGTGAGCTCTGGTGGCGGCGTGCGGACCGGCTTGGGATGGGACTCGCATCGCTTCAAGGCCGGCCGCCCGCTGATCCTCGGCGGCGTCGAGTTCGAGGGCGCTGAGCTGGGCTTGGATGGACACTCCGACGCCGACGTGCTGACGCACGCCGTGATGGACGCCCTGCTCGGGGCGGCCGGCATGGGCGACATCGGCGTGCACTTCCCCGACACCGACGCGGCCTACAAGGACGCCGACTCGATCGAGCTGCTGGTTGAGGTGGTGGCGACGCTCGCCGCGGCTGGCTTGCGGGCTTCGCACGTCGACTGCACCGTCCTGATGGAGCGCCCGAAGATCGGTCCCTACCGATCCGCGATCCGGGCGCGGCTGGCGGAGGCGCTCGGGCTCGACGTGACGTCGGTCAACGTGAAGGCGTCGACGGGCGAGGGAATGGGGTTCGTGGGGCGGCTGGAGGGGGTGGCGGCGCTGGCGGTGGCGACGGTTGCCACCAGGGCATGACCGAGTCAGACCTCGACGCATGAAGACGGCCATCTCTCTGCCTCACGACACCTGTCGTCGCGTCGACATCGCGGCCAGACGGCTGGACGCCGGTCTCGCGCGCGCCCTCGCGCTCACTCGCTCTTGATGGTCGTGACCGGCCGTGTGTGCCCGCCCTCGTTCGCGCGAGAAGCGAGCGCCCGGGTTGTGGCCCCGGCCACGTGTGCGGCACGGCGGTTGAGGGAATCAGCCTGCATGCCACATTCACTGCAGAGGAGGCCGTCGTGAGTACCGACCCGCCCGCTGAGAATTCCGACGCGGCCGCCGAAAGTCCGCGCCTGCAGGCGCTGTTCACCGCGATGCATGACAGCGGCGAGCGCGCACCCGCGGCGGTCGTCGCCGCGGAGCCGCTCTTTGGCCTGGCCTGCACGAACGGCATGGCCGGTCCGTTTCCGTGCCGTGCGATCGCGCTGGAGAGCTACCTGCCGCTGAGCTCGATCGGTGGCGGCAACGGCAACGACATCTGGGGCTGGACCGACCCGCAGACCGGCCGCGAGTACGCGCTGATGGGCAAGACGACGGGCACGGCGTTCATCGACGTCGGCACGCCCGACAAGCCGGTGTACCTCGGTGACCTGCCGTCCCACCAGCGCGATCGCCAGTTCGCCGTGTGGCGCGACATCAAGGTCTACCGCGACCATGCGTTCATCGTCGCCGACAAGGCCGGCCACGGCCTGCAGGTCTTCGACCTCACGCGCCTGCGCGGCGTGACCGAGCCGCAGACGTGGACGGAGGACGCGCACTACGCGCGCTTCGGCAACTCGCACAACATCGCGATCAACGAGGACACCGGCTTCGCCTACGCCGTGGGCTCGGACACGTGCCGGGGCGGCCTGCACATGATCGACATCCGCAACCCGAAGAGCCCGGCCTTCGCGGGCTGCTTCTCCGAGGACGGCTACACGCACGACACGCAGAGCGTCGTCTACAACGGGCCCGACGAGCGCTTCACCGATCGCGAGATCTGCTTCTCGTCCAACGAGGACACGCTCACGATCGTCGACGTCACCGATAAGGCGGCGCCGACGATGCTCTCGCGCACGCCCTACGAGGGCTCCGCGTACACGCACCAGGGCTGGCTCACCGAGGACCAGCGCCACTTCCTGCTCAACGACGAGCTCGACGAGCAGCAGTCCGGCGTGCCGACGTCGACGTACATCTTCGACGTCGCCGACCTGCGCGCGCCGAAGCTCATCGGCGTCTACCGCGCCGCGGTCGCCGCGATCGACCACAACCTCTACACGAAGGGCGACCGCGTCTACGAGGCCAACTACCGCTCGGGTCTGCGGGTGCTCGACAGCACGCGCGTGGCAGAGGGCGAACTCGAGGAGGTCGCGTTCTTCGACGTCTATCCCGAGGACGACGAAGCCGAGTTCAACGGTGCCTGGAGCGTGTATCCGTACTTCGAGTCCGGGATCGTCATCGTCAGCGGGATCGAGCAGGGGTTGTTCGTGCTGCGTCCCGACTGAGCTGCATGCGGCGC
>Ga0208736_1000486_pt1 | contig 11413 bp, 13 predicted proteins | sample AntDryMetagUQ255_FD_188090 | JGI IMG/M metagenome (GOLD analysis project Ga0208736, IMG submission 188090) | Polar desert microbial communities from Antarctic Dry Valleys - UQ255 (SPAdes) | ecosystem: Environmental > Terrestrial > Soil > Desert | place: Antarctic Dry Valleys | collected 2008-12-31 | reverse complement strand
CCCGCCCCTCTCAGGCGGTGCGCACGACCACCCTGGCCGGCGTCGACCCCGCCGACGTCGGCATGACCACCTGCGTGATCGTGGGATCGTCGACGACGCAGGTGATCGGTGGGCGCATGGTCACCCCGCGCGGGTACCAGCCATGAGCCCCATGAGCGCGGCCGGAGTCGTCATCGATCTCCGTTGCACCGGCTGCGGGGCCTGCCTGGCCACCTGCCCGGAGCGGGCGCTGGTGGCGGCGCCCCGCCGGCCCCGGGTGGTCCTCGACCGTTGCACCACGTGCATGGCCTGCGTCGAGGTCTGCCCGGCCGACGCCATCCGGGAGATCCGTTGAGCAAGCCGCAGGCGAGCGACCAGACAAGCACAGGGCCCTGCGCAGCGGGGCCACCGCCGGAGGCGGTGACCCGGTGAGCACCATCCACCCCATCGAGGCGGAGAGCTACCGGATCCTGGCCGAGCGGGTCGACCTCTCCGGGTTCGGGCCCTGCGCCGCAGCCGTCGTGGCCCGGGTGATCCATGCCAGCGCCGACGTCGACTACGCCCGGACGATGGTGGTGGACGAGGCGGCGGCGGAGGCCGGCGTCGCCGCCCTGGCCGGAGGCGCCCCGGTGGTGACCGACGTGGAGATGATCCGTCACGGGATCACCGGCGTCGACGCCCGCTGCTACCTGCCGGGCACGGCCCCGCCGGGGACCACCCGATCCGCAGCGGGCCTGGCCGTGGCCGCCGAGCGTCACCCCCGGGGGGCGGTCGTCGTCGTGGGCTGCGCGCCGACCGCCCTGGAAGAGGTCGTCCGCCTGCACGAGGCCGGCCGGTTCTCGCCGGCGCTGGTGATCGGCCTCCCGGTCGGCTTCGTGGGCGCAGCGGAAGCGAAAGCGCGACTGCGGGCCAGCGGGCTGCCCGCCATCAGCAACATCGGCGAGAAGGGCGGGAGCGCAGTGGCGGCCGCTGCGCTCAACGCCCTCGTCCGAGTGGCCCTCCATGGCTGACGCCCCGGCACTGCTCATCGTGGGCCACGGCAGTCGGTCGGCGGCCGGGGTGGCCGAGTACTGGGACCTGGCCCGGGCCGTGGCCGAGACCGCACCCGAGCTCGACGTGGGCTGCGGATTCATCGAACTGGCCGGCCCCGACCTGGACACGGCCGTCGACCTCCTGGTCGAACGGGGCGCAGCGTCAGTGGTGGCCGTGCCCCTCGTCCTGCTCGGCGCCGGCCACATGAAGGACGACGGGCCGGCGGCGCTGCACCGGGGCCGGCACCGGCACCCCGATGTCCGGTTCGCCTACGCCCGTCACCTGGGCGTGCATCCCTCCGTCCTGGCCGTGGCCGAGGAACGCATCCGCACGGCCATCGGCGAGGGTGATCCGGGCCGGACGGCGGTCGTGCTCGTCAGCCGGGGGTCCTCCGACCCCGACGCCAACGCCGACCTGTACAAGGTGGCCCGTCTCCTCTGGGACTCCCGAGGGCTGGCGCTCGTCGAGCCGGCGTTCGTCTCCCTGGCCCGACCGAGCGTTCCCGACGCCCTGGAGCGTTGCCGGCTCCTCGGCGCGACACGGATCGTCGTCGTCCCCTATTTCCTCTTCACCGGGGTCCTCGTGGACCGCATCGCCACCCAGGTGGCCGACTGGGCCGCGGTCCATCCCGAGGTCGACGCCCGGCCCGGCCGTCACCTGGGCGCCGATCCCCGGATCGCCCGGCTCGTGGTCGACCGGTACCGCGAAGCGGTCGGTGGCGACGCCCACATGAACTGCGACCTGTGCGTCTACCGGCACGCCCTGCCGGGCTACGAGCACAAGCATCAGCACCGAGAGGAGGTGATGCACATTGGAGACCACCGCTCCTGAACAGATTGCCCTTCCCGCATGGGCCTGGTTCGTCCTGGCCCTGGCTTTGGCCACCGTCTACGCCCTGACCATGGAGAACGGGGCCACGCTGCAGGCCGGCGCCACCGTCCTGCACGAGATGTTCCACGACGGCCGCCACTTCCTCGGCGTGCCCTGCCACTAAGCACGCTGAAGTGCCCCTACGACTCGGAGGCCGATGTTCCGTCGACTGTTGAAAGAGGGAGTGCTGGCCGGCATGGCCGGCGGTGGCGCGCTCGCCCTCGTGCTGCGCCTGATCGGCGAAGGACCGATCGGGCGGGCCGTCGCCCTCGAGGGTGGAGGGGGCGACGAGATGTTCAGCCGCGGCGCCCAGCAGCTCGGCGGGATGGCGGCCGCCGTGCTGTACGGCGCCGCCCTGGGGGCGGTCTTCACCGTGGTCTACGCCGCCGTCCGCCACCGGCTGCAGGCGGCTGACGACTGGAGGGCCACCGTCGCCCTGGCCGCCGCCGGCTTCGTCAGCGTCTTCCTCCTCCCTTTCCTCAAGTACCCGGCAAACCCGCCGGCGGTCGGTGACCCCGACACCATCGGGCGCCGCACCGCGCTCTACCTGGTGGCCGTGGCCTGGTCGCTGGTGGCCACGTGGGGCGGTTGGCGGGCGTGGCGGGCGCTCGTGTCCCGCGGCGTGCCGGTCCACCGGGCGGTGCCGGCCACGCTGGCCGTGTGGGTGGCGCTGGCGGCGGCGGGGCTCGTGGCTCTGCCCTCGAATACGGATCCGGTCAGCGCTCCCGCCACCCTCCTCTGGCAGTTCAGGGTGGCCACCATGGCCGGGGCGGCCACGTTCTGGTCAGTGATGGGGATGGTGTTCGGCTGGCTCCGGGTGCGGGGTGCCGCCGGAGTCGTGGTCGCAGGGGTTGACGTGCACGATCGCGCCTGACAGCAGCGCCAGCCCCCCGGTCAGGGCCCGCTCGGTGCACTCGGCGATGTCGTGGGCCGACGCCACGTCGAGGTCTCTGTCGACGGTGAGGCGCACGTCGGCCTGCAGTCGGTGGCCAAGCCAGCGCATGCGGAGCGCGGTCACCTCCTGTACGCCGGCGACACCTGCCACCAGCGCCTCGGCCTTGGTGACCAGCTCGGGGTCGACGGCGTCCATCAGCCGCTCCCCCACGCTGCGGGCCGCCTGGACCAGGACCACCAGGATGGCCGCGCTGATCGCCAGGCCCACCACCGGGTCGGCCCACTGCCAACCGACAGCCACGCCGACCGCGCCGATCAGCACGGCCAGGGAGGTCAGCCCGTCGCTGCGGGCGTGGAGGCCGTCGGCCACCAGCGATGCCGAGCCGATCCTGCGCCCGACCCGGATGCGGTAGGCGGCGACCAGCTCGTTGCCGACCATGCCGATGACTGCGGCGACCATCACCCAGACGACGTGATCCACGTTTCGAGGGTTGCGGAGGCGGTCGACGGCCTCCCACGCTGCGAGCACCCCCGAGAAGGCGATCATCAGGACCACGAAGATGCCGGCGATGTCCTCGGCCCGACCGTAGCCGTAGGTGAAGCGGCGGTTGGCCGGCCGGCGACCCAGGCTGAAGGCCAACCAGAGGGGAAGGGCGGTCAGGGCGTCGGCGACGTTGTGAAGGCCGTCGCCCAGCAGCGCCACCGACCCGCTGTAGACGGCCACCACGAGCTGGAGCACGGCGGTGAACCCCAACCCGACCAGGGAGATCTTCAGGGCCCGCACGCCCTGGTGGCTGTCCTCGAGGGCCTGGTCGATGACGATCCCGCCATGGCTGTGGCCCGGCTCGCCGTGCCCGGCGTGCCCGTCGTGCCGGTGGTCGTGGGTCTCGTCCGTGGGACCATCTTGACATCGACACGATCCGCGCGGTGCTCTTCGACTTCTACGGCACCCTGGCCCGTGCCGACTCCTGGGGGGACACCCACGGCGAGGTGTTCGCCCGCCACGGCCTTCCCTTCGACACCGAGCGCTGGGGTTGGAACTTCATCGGCCACACCAACGACGGGGATCTGCACCTGGAGCACTCGGTCAGCCGTGCGGCCTACGTGTCGTGGGAGGCGGACCGCCTGCGCCGGCGGGCCCGGGCGTGCGGGGTGGGCGAGGACGACCTGGAGGCCCTGGTGTCCGACCTGCACCTGGCGTCCAAGACCTACACCCTGAAGACCTACGACGAGGTGCCCGACGTGCTGGCCGAGCTGCGCCGCCGGGGCCTGACCGTGGCCATCTGCTCGAACTGGGACTGGGACATCGACCGGGCCGTCGCCGCCGCCGGGCTCGCAGGCGCGGCCGACGTGGTGGTGACGTCGGCCCGGGCCGGCGCCCGCAAGCCCAACCCTCACATCTTCCGCCACACCCTCGAGCAGTGCGACGTGGAGCCGTCCGAAGCCCTGTTCGTGGGCGACACCCTGTACGCCGACGTGGAGGGCCCGATCTCCTACGGGATGGCCGCCGTCCACGTGTGGCGCAACGACATGGTCGGAGAACCGGGCCCGCTCCCGGAAGGGGCGACTCGGTCAGCGGATTTGCGGGCCGTCCTCGATCTGGTCGCCCCCTAACCGGCGAGGAAGCTGAGGCGCACGCTGCGGCGGGGGTTGTCCACGTTGAAGTCGACGAGAACCACGCTCTGCCAGGTGCCCAGCTGCGGCCGGCCGGCTTTCACCGGGATCACGACCGACGGGCTGACCAGGGCCGGCAGCACGTGGTCGGCCCCATGACCCGGGGCGCCGTGGCGGTGGCGGTACCGGTCGTCGCGGGGTAGCAGGCGCTCCAGCAGCTCTTCGAGATCAGCCTCGGAGCCGGATCCGGTCTCCATGAGGGCGACGCCTGCGGTGGCGTGGGGGACGAACACCGACAGCAGCCCGTCGCCCCGTGCCCGGCAGAAATCCGACACATCGGAGGTGAGGTCGGTCAGCTGCCGCTTCGACGTGTCGATCGACAGCTCGATGGACTCCATCGACCGTTCCTACCTCCCCGCCAGCCGCTCGACGACCGGGGCCATGGCCTCGAAGCACTCGCCGCCCACCACCACGTAGGAGAACCCGAGCTCGTCGCGGCGGCGCTCGAGCTCGTCGGTGATCTGCCCGATGGTGCCGATGGCGAAGTTGGGCATGGCCAGGACCTGCTCGGCGTCGAGGCCGAAGCCCACCCCGAGCCCGGCGGCCACCGCGTCCCGGTCGTCGGTGACCATGGTCAGGTAGGCGGTGGAGGAAAGCTCGATCTGGTCGAACCGGTCCCCCGCCGCCTCGCGGATCCACTTCACCTTCTCGGCGGTGGCGCCCGACGTCGCCGTCGCACCCACCTGCGGCCCGATCGAGCCGGAGCGGAGGTCGAAGTTGACGTTGACGATGTCGGCCTCCCGGCCGGCCAACGTCAGGATGCGCCGGCCCCCTCCCCCCACGAGGATCGGCGGGCGAGGTCGTTGGACGGGCAGGGGCGTCCCGGGGTGGCCGCTCACCGTGTAGTGCCGGCCGCTGTAGGAGAACTTGCCTCCGGCCAGCAGCCCCTTGACCACGGCCAGGCTTTCCTCCAGCCGGTCGATGCGCACGCCGGGCGGGTCGCAGGCGATGCCGGACTGCTCGTAGTCGCTGCTCAACCATCCCGCCCCGATCCCGAGCTCGAAGCGTCCGCCGGAGAGCAGGTCCAGGGTCGCCGCCTCTTTGGCCACGAGGAGGGGGTGGCGGTAGTCGTTGTCAAGCACCAGGGTCCCGACCCGCAGGGTGGTGGTCGCTGCCGCCGCGGCCACCAGGGCGGGGATGGGCGCCAGCTGATCGTCGAAGTGGTCGGGTGCGCAGAGGGTGGCGAAGCCCAGATCCTCGAGACGTCGGGCCTTGGCCACCCACTCGTCGCCGGACCGGGCAAAGGAGAGCTGTGCCCCGAATCGGAACTTTCGGTCGCTCGCCATGGGGTTCGGCGGACATTACAGGGGCATGAAGAGTTGCCGGAGGCGTCCGGCGAGCCGTCAGTCGGCCGAGACGCCGGTAAGCTCATCGTGTGCGTACCTCCCGCACCGGCCCGGCACGCCCTGTCGCCGGCCGGCGATCCTGGACTGTGGTGAGCGCGGCCATCCTGGTCGTGGCCCTGGCCGGAGCATGCTCGAAGTCGGAGTTCCGCTACGTGAGCAACTCCTCGATCAACACCTACCTCAAGGTGCCGGTGGGCTGGAAGGAGTTCAAGCACGACGACCTGGTCGGTGCCGAGGTCTCCGCCGCCCGCAAGGCCAACCAGCCGTCGTCGCTGATCGACGTCCTGGTCAACCGGCAGTTCCAGTGGCGGGTGGCCTTCGACGCCGATCCGGAGCCCTCCGTCGAGCACACCCTCGGCCTGGCCGAGCAGCCGGTGGTGGAGGTCAGCGTGCGGACCCTCGGCACCGACGAGCACGATCAGGTGAGCCTGGCCGCCCTGCGCAACGTCATCGTGGAGTATGACGACATGAAGGCCAAGGCCGAGAGCGCCGTCAAAGACCGCTCCGTCGGCGTGGCCGGGGACGCCACCAACAGCTTCCGGGCCATCGACGAGGAGGAGCTTCACTTCGACAACGGCGTCCGCGGCGTCCGGATCCGCTACGTGCTACGGCCCGATCCCTCCTCGCCGTTCTACGCCTTCGACCAGACCACGCTCGTCGACAGCAAGGCCGAGCGACTGTACGTGCTGCTCATCCGCTCGAGCGAAGCCCAGTTCCTCCGCCAGAACGCACTCTTCACGGAGATCGCCAAGTCGTTCACCGTCAAAACGAAGGGCTGATCCATGCCTGACACCAGCATCGAACCGGCAGGGCTGGCGCCGCCCGACCAGGGCCCGGTCGCCTTCGGCTTCAAGAGCCGGGAGCGACTCGAGGACCGGACCACCCGCAAGCCCATGAGCACCTGGGACCGCACCAAGTTGCTGTTCCTCATGGTCGGGCTGTTCGTCTTCTTCGTCCTGGCCGAGACCGGCGAGAACCCGATCCTTCCCTTTTGGGAGGCCTCCGACCAGCAGGTCGCCGAGAAGTGGTGGCTCATCGCCCTGGCCGGCATCGAGATCATCCGACAGATCCACTACCTGATCAGCGAGCGTTCGGCCCGCTACCACCTCTTCTGGTCCCAGCAGGTCTTCGGACGCTTCTCCCGCCGCCAGGGCCGGATGAACGACTGGAACCGCTACCGGTTGGGCCGGGCGCTGCGGTACCTCATCATGCTGGTCGTCGTGGCCATGGTGCTGGGCGCAGTGCTCAACACCTCGCCGATCCAAGGGCTGGTGCAGCTCCCCAGCACCATCTTCGCCGCCCTGCCCCTCATCTTCCAGCTGTTCTTCGCCGTCGCCTTCATCATCATCCAGTTCGGGGCCATGTTCTGGTTCCTGTCCCGGGGTGGGATGGAGGTCTACTTCCCCGACGACATCAAGACCCGGTTCTCCGACGTCTGGGGCCAGGACTCGGTGCTGGAGAAGATCAAGGAGAACATCGTCTTCCTCGACGACCCGGAGTCGATCGAGAAGCGGGGTGGGTACGTCCCCGGCGGTCTGCTGCTCTGGGGCCCTCCCGGCACCGGGAAGACCCTCATGGCCGAGGCGGTGGCCGGCGAGACGGGCAAGCCCTACATGTTCGTCGACCCGGGCGCCTTCAACGCCATGTTCATGGGCGTGGGCATCCTGAAGGTGAAGTCGCTGTTCCGGAAGCTGCGCAAGCTGTCAGTGCGCTACGGCGGGGTCATCGTCTTCTTCGACGAGGCCGACTCCCTGGGCAGCCGTGGCGCCCTCAGCCAGGGCGGAGTCTTCGGCGGACAGATGCGCGGTGCCGGTGACGGCGCCCGCGGTCCGTGGAACGCCTCCGACCACTGCAACGGGCTGACCTACGTCGACCAGGGCGTGGCCAGCATGACGCTGCGCAACTGGCTCGACGCCAGCTCGGGCCCCGAGCCTGAGCGTCGGCTCGTCAACAGGATGATGATGGGCATGGGCGGCGGCGGCCAGGGCACCCTGCAGGCGCTGCTGGCCGAGATGTCGGGCCTCAAGAAGCCGAAGGGATTCGTGAACCGGGTCGTGCGCCGGGCCCTGGGCTTCAAGCCCAAGCCTCCGCCCAAGTACCGGATGCTGATCATGATGGCCACCAACATGCCCCAGAGCCTCGACGAGGCCCTGCTGCGCCCCGGACGCATCGACCGCATCTACAAGGTGGGGTATCCGTCGAAGCCTGGCCGTATCCGCACCTACGAGGGCTACCTGTCGAAAGTGAGCCATCAGCTCACGACCGACGACATCGACAAGCTGGCCACCATCACCCCCTACGCCACCGGCGCCACCATCAAGGACACCGTCAACGAGGCGCTGATCAACGCGATCCGCAGCGGACGCGACTCGATCACCTGGAACGACGTGGTCAAGGCCAAGCAGCTCAAGGATCTCGGCCCCCCCGAGGACGTGGAGTACATCGAGCGGGAGCGCCACGCGGTGGCGGTCCACGAGGCGTGCCACGCAGTGGCCGCCTACCGGGTCCGGGCCCACATGACCATCGACATCGCCACCATCGAGAAGGGCGGCACCTACCTGGGCATGGTGGCCTCCATCCCGCCCGAGGACCAGTTCACCCGGTGGCGGTCGGAGTACGAAGCCGACATCATCGTCAGCCTGGCCTCCCTCGTCGGCGAGCGCATGTTCTTCGACGGGGACAACTCCTCGGGCGTCTCCGGCGACCTGGAGACGGCCACCCAGATCGCCACCCTCATGGAGGGGTACTGGGGCATGGGCTCGACCATTGCCTCCCACGGCGTCACCCAGAAAGTGGGTATCGGCGGCGGGGGGAAGCCCGGCAAGGGCGACGAGAAGGACCACAACAAGGACCTGCTCGAGGGCACCCTGGGCGAGCGCATCGAGGACAAGCTGGCCGACCTCATGGAGCGCACCCAGCGGCTGCTGGAGGCCAACCGTCGAGCCATCCTGGCCGTGGCCCACGCCCTGGAGACCCACAAGACGGTCACCGGCGACGACATCAAGGCCATCATCGAGGCCCGTCCCGGCACGCTGATCGACGGCACCCCCTACGGCACGCCGGAGTTCGACCGGCTGTCCGAGGACTACCACAACCGGGTGGTCGCCGCCCACAAGGGCCACGGCAAGGTCGACATCCCTCTGCCCCTGCTGAACGGGCACCACCGGGTGGCCCAGGCTCAGGGTGACCTGCTGGTGGAGGTGGAGCTGAGCGAGGCCGACATCGCCGGCCGCGGGTTCCGACGCCCTCCGCCGCCCCCCGAGGACCGCAACGGCAACGGCGACACGCCGACGAACGGGGACAAGCCCGAGTAACCGGTTCCGCCGCCCGGAACCCGGAGATCGGTGCTCGGCCGGGGGGCTAGCGGGAGTTTCCGGGCTATCCCCGTGAGGTGACTTCCCGGCCGTCCGGAGATTTCTTCAAAAGAAGCCTCTGACCAGCGCGTTTGTGCTGGTCAGAGGCTCGCGTTTTGTCGCCGGGTGGTGTATTACCTATATATGGCATCAATCGTCGGTAAGAAGCAGGGCGGCAAGACCTACTACTACCTGGTCGAATCGGCCCGGGTGGGAGGCAAGCCCCGCATCGTCTCCCAGCGCTACCTCGGCTCGGCGGCTGAGATCGCCGCCCGTCTGTCGGAGACGGGACCGGGTGAACCGGACCGCACCCGCCACCTCGCCTTCGGGGACGTGGCCGCGGTGTGGTCGGTGCTGGAGCGCCTAGGGGTGGCCGAGATCGTCGACGAGGTGGTGGGGGCCCGGCGCTGCGACGCGGCGGCGTCGGTGGGGACCTACATCGCCCTGGCCACCGCCAACCGGGTGGTCGACCCCTGTTCGAAGCGCAAGTTCTCCGACTGGTGGAAGACCACGGCCGGCGACCGATGGGTACGCCTTCCCGCCTCTGCCTTCGACCACCGCAGGTTCTGGGACGCGATGGACGCCATCAGCGAGGAACAGCTCAGGAAGATCGAGCGGCGCATCGTGGCCCGCATGGCAGCAGCCTTCGACGTGGACCTGTCGGGGCTGGTACTGGACATGACCAACTTCGCCACCTACATCGACTCGGCCAACGACAGGGCCCCGATCGCCCAACGGGGCCATGCCAAGCAGAAGCGGACCGACCTGAGAATCGTCGGCCTCGGCCTGGTGGTCTCCACCGACGGCGGCATCCCCCTCGTCTCCCACGCCTATGCCGGCAACAAGCCCGACGTGACCCAGTTCGCCGGCCTGGTGGCCGAACTCGTCGCCCGCTTCGAAGCGCTCTGCGCCAGCGATGACGGCGGCGGCACCGGTGAGCTCACCCTGGTCTTCGACGCCGGCCAGAACTCCGCCGACAACATGGAGCTGATGGCCGACTCGCCGCTGCACTTCGTCGGCTCGCTGCCGCCATCGGACCATCCCGACCTGCTCAGCGTCCCCAAGAGCCGCTACCGGGCCGTCGACGGCTTCGCCGGGCTGCGCGCCTTTGAGACCACCAAGGTGGTCTTCGGTGTCGAGCGGCGCATCGTCGTCACCCATTCACAGAATCTGCACAACAAGCAGTCCCAGGGCTTCGACCAGACCATGGCCAAAGCCCATCGCCAGCTGGGCGAGCTGGGTGAGCGCCTGGCCCGGGGCAAGACCCGCAAGCCGGCCGACGGCGTCGAGGCCGAGATCGCCGCCATCCTCAAGCCCCGGTGGCTCTCCCGGGTGATCTCCACCACCCTCGCCGGCGAGTCACCAGCGGAGCTGCGCCTCAGCACCCGTACCGACGCCGCCGCCCGGGCCGCCCTTGAAGCAGAGCTGTTCGGCAAGCGGGTCCTGTTCACCGACAAGGCCAAAGACGTCGCCCCGATGGCGGTGGTCGTGGCCGACTACCGCTCCCAGGAAGCCGTCGAGGCCGACTTCCGCCAGATGAAGGACCCCAAGGTCGTCTCGTTCTCCCCGATGTTCCACTGGACCGACCACAAGATCCGCGTCCACACCTTCTACTGCGTGCTCGCCCTCACCGTCGCCCGCCTCATGGTCCGCGAAGCCGAGCGGGCCGGGGTGGGAATGAGCGTGCGCGAGCTGCTCGGGACCCTCGCCGGCATCGGCGAAACCGTGCTGCTCTACCAGGGCGAACGGGGGCGCCCACGGGCCCGGCGCATGCTCACCGAGATCGACCCCGCCCAGCAGCGCCTCCACGACATCTTCGGCCTCGACGCCTACGCGCCGAAGCGATGACCACCACCGCAGGATCCGCCTGGGACACCCTCGAAGACGCTATGCGCCAACGACGCCCGGTCCGACTCACCTACCACGGCCGCCAACGCACCATGTGTCCCCATGCTCTCGGCTGGAAGAACGACAAGGCCATGCTCCTCGCCTACCAGAGCGACGGACAGGCCACCGCCGGCGCGCTGCCCAGGCCCCGGAGGGGGTGGCGGAACCTCTTCGTCGACGACATCTGCGACATCACCCTCGCCGGTCCGGCCGCCGCATGGGAGACCGCCGACAACTACAACGCCTCCAGCCCCTTCAACTCCATCGATCGGCTCAGTATCGCCGTCACCTAGGTAATACGCGGCGAGTGACCGGAAACCGCCTCCCACCTGCGGGAACACCGCACCACTGCGCTGTAGCCAGGAAACTCCCGCTAGG
>Ga0208736_1000485_pt1 | contig 11429 bp, 10 predicted proteins | sample AntDryMetagUQ255_FD_188090 | JGI IMG/M metagenome (GOLD analysis project Ga0208736, IMG submission 188090) | Polar desert microbial communities from Antarctic Dry Valleys - UQ255 (SPAdes) | ecosystem: Environmental > Terrestrial > Soil > Desert | place: Antarctic Dry Valleys | collected 2008-12-31 | reverse complement strand
GCTTGGGCCGCCCCCCGGCAGGAACTGGAGCTGCCCGCCGTTGTGGTTTCCGTGCTCGGAGTGCTCGATCCTGAGCACGGGACGACGACTGCCCGGATCCGCCACGTCGGGGTTCGCGACCGAGCGCTTGAACTCGTCGACGCGGAGGTCGCCGCCGATGCCGGTGTAGAAGACGTAGAAGAGGCCGCTCCGGGCGTAGTCGGGCGCGAAGGCCATCGACAGCAGGCCGCGCTCGCCCTGGTTGAAGTCGATCAGGCCAGGGATGTTGAGGAACGGTCGAGCGAGGGTCTGCCCGTCCTTCCTGACCCGGATCTGGCCGTCCTGCTCGACCACGAACTGACGGCGATAGTCACCCCGCGGCGAGGTCAGGTAGACCGGGAAGTCGAAGCTTCCGATCCGGTCGAGCTTCAGGCCCGGGGCGGTGGTGTCGGCGCTTTCGGCGCCGGGATGGAAGGGATGCGCGAGCGCGGTAGCCGCGGCAAGGGAGAGCACGAGGGCTCCGAGCGCAGCCGCGACCGCGGCGAAAGGCCGCTTGCCCTGCCGAAAGCGCGAGAACCCCACATGTCCATCATCGGCAGCGCCCCGGAGAACTTGAGCCCTTTCTCGCACGGCCGGTTCGCTCATCGGCGCGGAGCCGCCGAGCGGGTCTCGCAGCCGACGGCACGATCGCTGGGGTCGGCGTAGAGACGGTCGCGGCCGGGGCCGCAGTCGACGCTGCTCCTGCGGCCGTCGCGCGTGTCGACGGCATCGTTGCCCGAGCCCGCGCGCACGCGGAAAGCCGCGCCGCCGGCGAGGGGTGGGACGGGCCCGCGGTCGTCGAAGAGCGTGATGCGGTCGCCTTGATCGCCGCCCACGACGGTCGACCCCGCGCTCGCCGTGAGCTGGTCGTTGCCTGTTCCGCCGTGGAGGTGATCGGCGCCCGCGCCGCCCCAGATGCGGTCGGCGCCGGAGTCACCGGCCAGACGGTCGTCACCGACCTGCCCGAGCAGCGAGTCGTCGTTCGCTCCGCCGGAGACCCGGTCGTTGCCGTGTCCCGCGTAGACGGTGTCCTCCCCCGAGTCGCCGAAGACGACGTCGACGCCGGTGCCCGCGATCAGCATGTCCGCGCCCGCGCCGCCACGGACCCGATCCGCGCCGGGCCCGGCCTCGACGTAGTCCGATCCGCGGGCGGCGTAGAGGGAGTCTCCACCGTCTTCGCCGTAGAGCTGGTCAGGCCCATCCGTGCCGACGAGGGTGTCGGCGCCGGGAGTGCCGAGGACGGTCGCCGCGAGCGCCACGCCGGCGAGCGCGAGGCTCAGCAGGGCGGCCACGAGCAGGGAGATCGAGAGCTTGTGTGTCACGTGGGAGGTAAACCGTCGAGCGCGGCTCAAGTTGCGCTGGCCGCGCCGGCTTGGCGTCCGAGGGCGCCGAGCGACTACCGCCGCCGCACCGCGCGTCAGTCCTCGTAGCCCGCGTCGCCGGGCAGGAGCACCCGGGTCTCGGAGCCCGCTCCGACGACCCGCGGCAGGATCGCATTCACCTCACGCGAGCGCGCCTGCCCGAGGCCATCGGCCACCGAGCCGAGCATGGCGAGCTCCTCGAGATGCTTGATCGTGGGAAAGACGAGCTGAAGCTCTCCCCGGCGGCCCGCTTCGAGCGCGTCGGCGGGACGGAGCCAGCGGAGGGCGACCGTCTCGGACCCGTCGGGCGCGCCCTCGGCCCCAGCCGGCGCCCGGGTCAGGAAGAACCAGGTATCGAAGCGCACCTTGACTGCTACGGGGGTGATCCAGCGTGAGAAGGCCGCCAGCTCGTCGTCGGAGGCGAGCGTCAAGTTCGCCTCCTCCTCGAGCTCGCGGCGAGCGGTCGCGGCCGGGCTCGCGTCAGTCGGCTTCACGCCGCCGCCGGGAAAGACCCACGCGCCACCCATGAAGCGCGCGTCGGGGTTGCGCCGCACGAGCAGGACCTCGGGACCGTCGCCGGCGTCGCGCATGACGATCGCCGAGGAGGCGGGGCGCGCCTCGGTCACCTCGCCCTCGTTGAGCTCCTCGAGCGGCGCGGGCCTCAGCTTGCGCTCCCCCTGCATCGGCTCGGACCCTACCGCCGGACTGATCGGGCTGGCGAGCTCTCGCCGCTAAGCTGCGCGGCCATGAGCGAGGCCCAGCAGTGGATCTGCGAGTCGTGCGGGTTCATCTACGATCCCGAGGAGGGCGATCCCGACGGAGGCGTGCCGGGCGGGACGCCGTTCGAGGAGATCCCCGACGACTGGTTCTGCCCCGTCTGCGGGGCACGCAAGAAGGACTTCTCGATCTACGAGGGCTGAACGTCCCGCTCAGGCGGCGGCTCGGAGCTCGATCTCGCCGGTGGCCGCGATGATCGCCGCGTGGACGATCTCCACGAGGCGGCGCAGCTCGCCGGCCGAGATGGCGAGCGGAGGCATGAGGATGATCACGTCGCCGAGCGGGCGGACGATGGCGCCGCGGCGGCGCGCCTCGATCGTGACCTGGTGACCCATGCGCGCGGCGAGCGGGAAGCCGCCGAGCTCGATGCCCGTCATGAGCCCGCACCGGCGCACCTCGGCCACCGCCCCGAGCCCGGCGATCGGCTCGAGCGCCTCGGCGAGCACGGTCTCGAGCACACCGACGTGCTCGAGCGTGCGCTCCTCCTCGAAGACGTCCAGCGTGGCCAGCGCCGCGGCGCAGGCGAGCGGGTTTCCGGTGTAGGTGTGCCCGTGGAAGAAGGTCCGCAGCTCCGCGAACTCGCCGAGGAAGCCTTCGTAGATCCGCTCGGTCGTGAGCGTGGCGGCGAGCGGTAGGTAGCCGCCCGTGAGGCCCTTGGCGAGGCACAGGAAGTCGGGCGCCACGTCCTCGTGCTCGCAGGCGAACATTCGGCCCGTGCGCCCGAATCCGGTCGCGACCTCGTCGCAGATGAGCAGCGTGCCGTAGCGGTCGCACAGCTCGCGGACCGCGCTCAGGTAGCCGGGCGGGTGGACGAGCATCCCAGCGGCCCCCTGCACGAGCGGCTCGATCACCACGGCGGCGACCTCTTCGCCATGAACGGCGAGGATGCGCTCGAGGTCGGCGGCGTCGCCCGGCTCGGCGTGCAGGGCGTCGAAGAGCAGCGGCTGGTAGAGCGAGTGGAAGAGGTCGATCCCCCCGAGCGAGACCGAGCCCACGGTGTCGCCGTGGTAGGAATCGCGCAGGGAGACGAAACGGGTGCGCCCGCGCGCGGCGGCGTCGCCCTGCTGCCAGAACTGGAAGGCCATCTTGAGCGCGATCTCGACCGCGGTCGAGCCGGAGTCCGAGAAGAAGACCCGGCTCAGGCCGGCGGGCGCGATCTCCACGAGCCGGCGGGCGAGCTCGATCGCCGGCGGGTGAGAGAGGCCGAGCATGGTCGAATGGGCGACCCGGTCGAGCTGATCGCGCACGGCGGCGTCGAGGCGGGGGTGGCGGTGCCCGTGAACGTTGCACCACAGCGACGAGACCCCGTCGATGTAGCGGCGCCCGTCGACGTCGATCAGGTCGGTGCCCGCGGCGCGCTCGATCACCAGGGGCTGCTCGCCCACCCAGCCGCGCTGCTGGGTGAAGGGATGCCACACGTGGGCGTGATCCGCGGAGACGAGATCCACGCTTAAGACCGTAGTTATGGTGAAGGACGGAATGCCACCTCTCCCTCTGCTGGTCTTCGTGGTCGGGACGGGCTCGCTCGGCGCGGAGATCGCGGCGGTGCGGCTGCTCGCTCCCTATTTCGGGGCGTCGACCGTGGTCTGGGCCAACACGATCGGCGTCGTGCTCGTGTCGCTTTCGGTCGGCTACTGGCTCGGCGGGCGCTGGGCCGACCGCCATCCGCACATGCGCGGGCTCTGCCTGCTGGCCCTCGGGGCGGCGGTGCTGCTGGCGCTCGTGCCCTTTGCCGCCGACCCGCTGCTCGACCTCGCCGTGGCCGCGCTCGACTCGATCGCCGCGGGCGCGTTCTTCGGCTCGCTCGCCGCGGTGCTCGTGCTCGTGGCCGTGCCCATCCTCCTGCTCGGCGCGGTCTCGCCGTGGGCCGTGCGGCTCGGGGTGGGGCGCGTCGAGGACGCGGGACGGGTGGCGGGCCGGCTGTACGCACTCTCGACCGCGGGCAGCCTGTTCGGGACGCTCGCCTCCGCGCTCGTGCTGATCCCGCTCGTCGGTACGCGCCGCACGTTCCTGGTCTTCGCCCTGGCCATCGCCCTCATCGCCGTGGTCGGCCTGCGACCGGTGCGCCGCTACGCGCTCGCCCCGGCGGCGATCGCCGTGCTCATGGCCCTGCCGGTGGGGACGCTCAAGGCCGCGGAGGAGGGCTCGGGCAGCCGGGTGATCTACGAGGCCGACACCCAGTCGCAGTACGCGCGGGTGGTCGACCGCCCCGACGGCAGCCGTGCCCTCGAGCTCAACGAGGGCCAGGCCCAGCATTCGATCTACGAGCCGGGCACGAGCCTGACCGGCGACGTGTGGGACGGCCATCTCGTCCTTCCCTTCCTCGCGCGCGAGCGCCCACCCGCGCGCGTGGCCATCCTCGGCAACGCGGCGGGGACCACGGCGCGCGCCTACGAGGAGTTCTTCCCGCGCACGCGCGTGGACGGCGTCGAGATCGATCCCGAGCTGTCGGCGATCGGGCGGCGCTTCTTCGACATGAACAACCCGCGCCTGCGCATCTACGACGAGGACGCACGGCCGTTCCTGCGGCGGATCGACGCCCGCTACGACGTGATCTCGGTCGACGCCTACCGCCAGCCCTACATCCCCTTCTACCTGACCACGAGCGAGTTCTTCGAGACCGCGCGGGAGAAGCTGGGCCCGGGCGGGGTGGTGATCGTCAACGCCGGCCATCCCGAGGGTCAGGACGAGCTCGAGCGCGTGCTCAGCGCGAGCATGGGCGAGGTCTTCCCGCACGTTGTGCGCGACCCGATCGAGCCGACGAACACGCTGCTCGTGGCGAGCGAGACGCCGCTGAGCCGCGAGCGGCTGCGGCGGGTCTCGGCGCGGGGCCTGCCGAAGGGGTTGGAGCAGACCGGCCTCGGGGCGGCCGCGCGGGTCGATGGGCCGCTCTTGGGCGGCGAGGCCTACTCCGACGATCGTGCGCCGGTCGAGTGGTTGATCGACAAGTCGATCGTGAACTACGCGGCGGGCGGGGACTGAAGGGCCGGTGGCGCGTAGCTCGACCGCTCGCGGGGAACCCTCGGTTGAAGAGGAGGCTGAGATGTCACACCGCCGCTACGAGCTCGGCGAGTACGAGCAGATGCGCGCCGCGCACCGCTGGGAGGTGCCCGAGCGCTACAACATCGCGCGCGACGTCTGTGACAAGCACCCGCGCGACAAGCTCGCGATGGTGTGGGAGGACTGGCAGGGAACGGAGCGCCGGGTCGACTGGGGCGAGCTGCAGGATCTCTCGAGCCGCTTCGCGGGCGCGCTCGAGGCCCAGGGCGTGGAGCGAGGCGACCGCGTGGCCACGCTGCTGCCCTCCCTGCCCGAGACCGCCGCGGTATTTCTCGGCACCTTCAAGGCCGGCGGCATCCTCCTCTCGATGTCGGTGCTCTACGGCGACGACGGGATCGAGCACCGCCTACGTGACTCGCAGGCCAAGGTGATCGTGACCGACGCGGCGAACCGTCACCGGATCCCCGGCGGCCTGGCCGAGGTGACCTTCGTGCTCGACTCCGGGCAGGGCTCGCCCGACGGGGGCGCCGGCGAGTCGAGCGACCTCGACCTCGCCGCCGAGCTCGAGCGAGCCTCCGATCGCTATGACACGGTCGACACCGCCGCCGACGATCCCGCCCAGCTCTACTACTCCTCGGGCACCACCGGCCTGGCCAAGGGGATCCTCCACGCCCATCGCTACCTGCTGGCCCACGAGGAGTTCGAGTTCTGCCACGACGTGCGCGACGGCGAGCTCTTCCATGGCATGGGCGAGTGGGCCTGGGCGGCGGGGATCTGCCCGCTGCTCGGGCCGTGGCGCTACGGCGCCACGCAGCTCGTCTTCGCCCGCAAGGGCGGCTTCGACCCCGAGGAGCAGCTCGCCTTCCTGTCGAAGCGCGGGGTGGAGAACGTCTTCACGACGCCGACCGCGCTGCGCTCGATGACGGCGATCGCGGACGCAGGCCAGCGGTTTCCGCTGGGGCAGCTGCGGATCGCGTGCTCGGCCGGCGAGCCGCTCAATCCCGAGGTCATCCGCTGGTTCCGCGAGCAGTACGGGATCACCGTGCTCGACTACTACGGGCTCACCGAGAGCTACCCGCTGTGCGGCAACTTCCCCACCGTCGAGGTGCGCGAGGGCTCGATGGGCCTACCGATGCCGGGGTGGGACGTCGCCATCCTCGACGAGGACGAGCAGCCGGTTCCGGCGGGCCAGCGCGGCGAGATCTGCCTGCGCGCTCGCTCCAATCCCCACTACCCGATCGGCTACTGGAACCGGCCCGAGGACACCCGAGAGGAGTTCGGCGGCGACTGGTTCCACACCAAGGACGCCGCCCAGGCCGACGAGGACGGCTACATTTGGTACGCGGGTCGCGCCGACGACGTGATCATCTCGGCCGGCTACCGAATCGGCCCGTTCGAGGTCGAGTCGGCGTGCGTCGAGCATCCGGCCGTACGCGAGGCGGCGGCGATCGCCGCGCCCGACGAGCGGCGCGGCTCGATCGTCAAGGCGTTCGTGGTCCTCGCCGACGGCTACGAGCGAACCGACGAGACGGCCGAGGAGATCAAGCGCTTCGTGCGCGAGCACCTCTCCGCCTATGCGTATCCGCGCGAGATCGAGTTTGCCGACGACCTGCCGAAGACGCTGACCGGCAAGATCCGGCGGGTGGAGCTGCGCGAGGCCGAGCAGGAGCGGCGGGCCGCCGGGCCCGGGGCCGCTTAGGGATCCGCGCGGGTTCTTGCCGGGGCCGGCTGTCCGACTGCCGCCTCGTGGCCGCCGCCACGCGGCTCGAGCCTCGCTAGGGTCGCGCAGGGCATGGCGCGCCTGCTACAGCTCCTGGTCGTCGCGCTCGTGCTGGGCCTCGCGGGGTGTGGGGACGGCCGACCTGACGATCGCGTGGTCGCGCTCGGCGAGGAGCGGTCGGAGTTCGCTCGCGCCGGCTGGCGGACCGATTTCTCCCGTCACACCGTGCCGCTCGAGGAGATCCGGACCGGCGGGCCCCCGCGCGACGGAATTCCCCCGATCGACAAGCCGCGGCCCGTGGATCAGCTCGCCGCCGAGCGCTTCCTCTCGGAGCGCGAGCCGGTCATCGCGGTCGAGGTCGGGGGGGCGGCGCGCGCCTATCCGGTGCGGATACTCGTCTGGCACGAGATCGTCAACGATCGGCTCGGCGGCCGGGCGATCGCGGTCACCTACTGTCCGCTGTGCAACTCGTCGCTCGTCTTCGACCGGCGCGTCGGCGGGCGTCAGCTGAGCTTCGGGAGCACGGGCAATCTGCGCCGTTCGAACCTGGTGATGTGGGATCGCCAGACCGAGTCCTGGTGGCAGCAGCTCAGTGCGGCGGCGATCGTGGGCGAGCTCGCGGGTGAGCGCCTGCGCCCGCTGGCGGCCCAAACTGTGAGCTGGGCGCAGTTCAAGCGCCGTCATCCTGACGGCGACGTTCTCTCGCGCGACACCGGGGCGGAGCGCGACTACGAGCGCAACCCCTACCTCGGCTACGACGAGCCGGCAAGCCGGCCGCACCTTTTCCGGGGACGGGTCGACGAGCGGCTCGCGCCCAAGGAGCGGGTCGTCGCGCTGCTCGACGCGGCGCCGCCGGTCGTCGTGCCCTTCGCGCGCCTACGCCAGGATTCCGCAGTGGAGGTGGACGCCGGCTCGACGCCGGCGGTGGTGCTCTACGAGCCGGGTGTGGCTTCGGCGATCGACGCCGACTCGGTCGCGCGGGCGGAGGACGTCGGCAGCGCTGGGGCCTTCGACCGACGCGTGGGCGGGCGCGCACTGTCGTTCGCCCGGCGGGGGAACGTGTTCGTCGACCGCGAGACGGAATCGAGCTGGGACGTGACCGGAAGGGCCGTGGGCGGCCGGATGCGAGGGACGCGACTGCGCCCGCTGCGCCACGACGAGCCGTTCTGGTTCGCGCTCGCGGCGTTCGTGCCCGAGGCACGGATCGCCGCGCCACGGTAGGCGAGGTGGTTGTCGTGGATCGCTACGCGAGGGCAGGGACGGGACGGCCACCGCCCACGGGTGCGTCGAGCCAGGCGTCGAGGGTAAGCGTGTCGCCTGCAGCGGCGAGCAGGTTCCGGCTGGTGTGGGAAAGGATGCTCACTGGGACCGAGGCGACTCGCTCGACGGTCTCGCGGTTGGACGCCTCGAGCGGATCCGGTCGCGCCGGCCACGGAGTCATGACGACTCCGGCGAGCGTGAGCCCCGCGGCCCGCGCGGCCTCGACGGTGAGCAGCGCGTGGTTGATGGTCCCGAGACCGGGACGGGCGACCACGATCACCGCGAGGGCGAGCTCGGCGGCGAGATCGCGGATCAGGTAGCTCGGGGTCAGTGGCACCATCAGTCCTCCGACGCCCTCGACCACGAGAGCGTCGGCCTCGGCGCCCGCTGCCCTCGCCGCCCTCACGAGGCGCGAGGGGTCGATCGTCGTGTCGGCCCGCTGCGCGGCGTGGTGGGGCGAGGCGGCCGGACCGAAGCGGTAGGGAGCGACGTCTTCGGGAGACTGGTCGGCGCTCGCAACCGAGGCCAGGAGCTCGTGATCGCCCGGGCATGCGCCCCTGAGCTCGTCGAGCCCGGTGACCACCGGCTTGAAGGCGGCGACGCGCTCGCCGCGCGCCGCCAGCGCCGCACAGATCGCCGCGCTCACGACCGACTTCCCGACGTCGGTGTCGGTGCCCGTGACGAAGAGGCCGCGCACGTGCGCCTCAGGCCGCCGGGCGCAGCGCCGCGAGCGCTGCGGTCGCCGCGGCGGACCCGGTCGGCGCGGGCGCTGCGGCCCTCGTCGTGGGCCGCGATGCCTCTCCGTCCGCTGAGTCGGCGGCGCTTGCCGCCGCCACGGCGCCGGCCTCCGCGCGCACCGCCACGGCGAGCACCCGCGCCGCCGCGAGCAGCTCCTCCTCCGAGTGCGACGCCATCGCCGTGAGGCGCAGCCGGGAGGTTCCCTCGGACACGGTCGGCGGTCGGATCGCCTGTCCGAACACGCCCTCCCCGAGCGCGCGCTCGCACGCGCGCACCGTCGCTGCGGCCTCGCCGACCACCAGGGGCACGATCTGCGTTTGGCCCGGCGCCACCTCGAGCCCCTCGCGGGCGAGTGCGGCGCGGAGCGTGCGCGCGTTGCGCGCGAGCGTGGCCACGCGGTCGGGCTCCGAGCGCAGGAGCTCGACCGCCGCGAGCGCCCCGGCCACCGCGGGCGGCGGCAGAGCGGTGGAGAAGATCAGCGTCCGCGCGGTGTTGACGAGGTAGCGGGCGGTTGCGTCGTCGCAGCAGGCATAGGCGCCGTAGGAGCCGAGCGCCTTGCCGAGCGTGCCCACCACGACGTCGACCTCGCCCTCGAGCCCAGCGGCGGCGACCGTGCCGCGGCCCGCGGGCCCGACCGCGCCGGTGGCGTGAGCCTCGTCGACCATGACCCGCGCGCCGTGACGGCGCGCCAGCTCGACGATCGCCGCGAGCGGCGCGATGTCGCCGTCCATCGAGAAGACGCCGTCGGTGACGATCAGGCTCGCGCGCCCGTCTGCTTCGCGCAGCCGCCACTCGAGGTGCTCGAGGTCGGCGTGGCGATAGACGAGCGTCTCGGCCCGAGACAGGCGGCAGCCATCTATGATGCTCGCGTGGTTGAGCTCGTCGGAGAGCACGACCTCGCCGGCGCCCGCGAGCGCCGAGACGATACCCGCGTTGGCCAGATAGCCCGATCCGAAGAGCACGCAGCGCTCGGAGCCCTTGAACGCCGCGAGCTCCTCCTCGAGTCGGCGGTGCACGGTCATATTCCCCGACACGAGGCGCGAGGCGCCCGCTCCGACGCCCCAGCGCAGCGCGGCCTCGGCCGCCGCCTCGCGGACCCGCGGGTGCTCGGCGAGGCCGAGGTAGTTGTTCGAGCACAGGAGAGTGACCGGGCGGCCGTCGAGCATCACGCGCGGTCCCTGTGCTCCGGAGACGGTCCGCATGCTCCGCAGGAGCCCGCGGTCCGCCAGCTCGGCGAGTCGCGACTCGAGGTCGTCCACCTCGCTACGCCGCGCGCTCGTCCGGCCCGACGTGGACGACCTGAGGCAGAGGCACGGGGGCCTCGGCCGGACGGCGCCGGTTCGGGGCGCCGTCGGGCCGAGGCGGCACCGACGTCTTGCGCTGATGGCGGAGCTGGCTCGAGGGATCCCAAAAGGGAGCGTCGGCCTGGCGGTCGACGAGTCCGTCGCCCGCGACCGCCGGCGTCTCGCCCTCGAGCCAGCCCGAGCGGTTGTCGGGACGCGGGTCAGAGCCGTTGTCGGCCTGGCGCGCAACGTTCAGGCCCAGCTCCTCGAACATGGCGCGGTCGTCGGCGGGCTCCGAGCCGAGGGTGGTCAGGAAGTTCCCCATCATCACTCCGTTGATGCCGGCGCGGACCGCCAGCGCGTGCAGCTCGGCCAGGTTCTCGACGCGCCCGCCGCACAGGCGGAAGAGCGCCTCGGGCAGAATCAGCCGGAAGATGGCGATCCACTTGACCGCCTCCCACGGGTCCATGAACTCGCGGTCGCCGAACTTCGTCCCCGCGCGGGGGTTGAGCATGTTGATCGGCACGCTCGTGGGGTCGATCTCCGCCAGCTCGAAGGCCATCTCCACCCGCTGCTCGCGTGACTCCCCGAGGTTGAGGATCCCGCCCACGCAGGTCTCGAGGCCGGCCTCGCGAACGGCGTCGATGGTCCGCAGACGGCCCTCGTAGCGGACGGTGGTCGAGACCTCGTCGTAGTAGCTCTCGGCGGTCTCCACGTTGTGGTGCACGCGCTGGATGCCGGCGTCCTTGAGGGCTTGAGCCCGGCCGACCGACATGTGACCGACCGAGGCGCAGCGCTTGAGGCTCGTCTGCTCGGCCACCAGCCGGGCGCCGTCGAGGATCTTCTGGAAGTCGCGCTTCGAGAGCCCCTGGCCCTGGGTGACCATGCAGAAGCGGTGCGCGCCCGCGGCCTCGGCCGCCTTGGCGTGCTCGAGGATCTCCTCGGGCGACATCATCGCGTGCATGGGCGTGTCGGCGTCGGCGAACCGCGACTGGGCGCAGAAGCCGCAGTCCTCGGCGCAGCCGCCGGACTTCGCGTTCACGAGCGAGCACATGTCGGTGGAGTCGCCGAAGCGCTCGACGCGGGCCTTCCATGCGCGCTCGATCAGCGCCTCGATCTCGGCGTGGTCCTCGATCTCGCCGAGGGCGAGTGCTTCTTCGGGGGTGATCAGCGGCGGCAAGGCGACCTCCGTGGACGTGGAGTGCGCCCAAGCTACGGGGGCGCCCGGACAGCTTCGCCGCTCGCCGAACAGGTCCTGCCCTGCCTAGGAGC
>Ga0208736_1000484_pt1 | contig 11434 bp, 10 predicted proteins | sample AntDryMetagUQ255_FD_188090 | JGI IMG/M metagenome (GOLD analysis project Ga0208736, IMG submission 188090) | Polar desert microbial communities from Antarctic Dry Valleys - UQ255 (SPAdes) | ecosystem: Environmental > Terrestrial > Soil > Desert | place: Antarctic Dry Valleys | collected 2008-12-31 | reverse complement strand
TTTCTGGATGTCGACGAGCGCGGTACCCTCAGCCACGCGGGCCCGGGGAAGCTCCACGCTCGCTACCCGACTATGTACGCGTAGAACGGGTCCCTGTCGAGGATCCGGCTGCTCCGAAAGAACGTGCTGAGGCGAGTCCCCACGAGTCGATTCTGACCGCTTGGGACGGGCCTGACCCTGAACGCGCTGGTGGTAGCTCGTGCCGAGGCGAAGGGGTACTCGTCGCAATCCGTCCCACTCGGTAGCGGGCTGCCGAACTCGACGGCGCACCTCCGCCTGGCCGCCGCGCGGTTGGCGCGTATGGTCGTTGCGTTCCGGGTACGGCGAAGGGGTACGCCGTCGAGCCATAATGTCCGTCATGGGCTACGTTTGCGACCAGTCGAAGAGCGACGCAGACGCTGAGACGGAGCTGGCGGGGCCCACGGCTTACCGGCCTCGTAGGGTCACACCTGAGCGGTCAGCACGGCTATGTCGTGCAGGTCGATTGCTCGCCCCGCCGCGCGCTTGAGGCGGATCAGGTCGTCGAGCGAGGAGACCGCCACCTCCGCGCCGCCGATCTCGATCTCGAGCGCACGCCGGCGAAGATCCTCGTAAGGCGGCGCCCCCGGTGTCTCGTCGTGCGCGAAGACGTCGAGCCAGCCGTGCATCGTCGTCATGGTGAAGTTCGCGCCCGCTTCGAGGTCTCGCGCATCGGTCACGTCCACCGCGAGCAGGTCCGCGTCCACGCCACGGAGACGGGCGCCGATCTCACCGAGGGCTCGGCCGAGCCGACGGAAGTTCTCCCGTGTCGGTGCGGGGATCACGTCGAGATCCTTGGTCGTGCGCAGATGACCGTGCGTCTGGACCGCGATGCCGCCGATCACGACGTAGTCGACGCCATAGTTCGCCAGGGCACGCAGGATGGCGGCGGCGTCGATCGGCCTCTCCGGGACCTCCGATGTGCTCACGGCTCCGCCGCGTGTTGGGACCAGGCTCGGGCCTGGGCGCCGGCAACCGCGAACTCGGTAGCCAAGCGATTCCACGAGAGGGACATGGCGAGCCGTTCCTCGGGGGTACGCGCTCGCTCGTCAGCCAGATCGGACGGATTCACGCCGTGGTCGAGCGGCTCCGTCGCCAACCTCGGCCGCTCTCCCATCACCAGCAGAAGCTGTTCGAAGCGCTCGTAGGCCGGCGACTCCTCGCCTCGTTCGATGCGGCTGATCGTGGCCTGCTGCGTGCCGGCGCGAATGGCCAGAGAGCGCTGGCTGAGACCTCGGCGTCGGCGGACCTCGCGGATCACGGCTCCGAGGGCGGACACGAGGCCGAACGATAGCCGATAGGGCATCAACTGCTTGTGCCTAACCTAGGTCGTGTGTCTGCTCTCGTCCCCGCCCTCGAGCTTCGCTCCCTCACCAAGCGCTACGACGACGGCACCCTGGCCCTCGAGGACTTCGACCTCTCCGTTCCCGCCGGCTGCTTCTTCGGCCTGCTCGGCCCGAACGGGGCCGGCAAGACCACCCTGATCAGCGCGATCTCCAACCTGATCCGGGTGACCGCGGGAGAGGTGCTCGTGTTCGGCGAGCCGGCCGACAAGCTCGCCGCTCGCCGCTCGGTCGGCCTCGCCGAGCAGGACGTCAACCTCGACCGCTTCCTCACCGTCGAGGAGACGCTCGTCTATCACGGCGGCTACTTCGGCATGGGCCGCACCGACGCGCGCGAGCGCGCGGCCGAGATGATTGACGTCTTCGACCTGCGCGCCAAGGCGAAGGTGCGCACCCCGAAGCTCTCGGGCGGGATGCGCCGCCGCCTCCTGCTCGCCCGCGCGCTCATGCACCGCCCCCGGCTGGTGATCCTCGACGAGCCCACGGCCGGGGTGGACGTCGAGCTCCGGCACGAGCTGTGGCTCTACATCCGCCGCCTCCACGCCGAGGGCACGACGATCCTCTTGACCACGCACTACCTCGAGGAGGCCGAGGAGCTGTGCGAGGAGATCGCGCTGATCGGGGGCGGCCAGGTGATCGCGCGCGACACGGCCGCGGGCCTGCGCGAGCGCTACGCGGCGGCGTCGCTGACCGAGGTGTACATGAAGACCGTGGGCGCGGGGCGCCTCCGAGACCCGAGGCAGGGTGTCGGGAACGGCGCGACCCCTCGCGCGCCGGCTGCCCAGGCGAGGCGATGAGCACCACGGACGGGTCGAGAGCCGCGGGTGCACCGGGCCGGGACCCGGCGATTCCGCCCGCCATCGGCTGGCGCGCCGGCCTCTCGGGCCTCGGCTGGCTCGCCCGCCGCGAGTGCCTGCGTGTCTACAAGGTCTGGACGCAGACCGTGCTTGCGCCGGTCGTCGCGTCGATCCTCTTCATCCTCGTCTTCGGGCTCTCGCTCGGGTCGCGGATCCGCAACTTCGGCGGGGTCGAGTACGAGGTCTTCATCGTGCCCGGGCTGATCGCCATGGCCATGGTTCAGGCCGCTTACAACAACACCTCAGCGTCGGTCTTCCAGGGCCGACAGGACGGATACATCCACGACGTGCTCTCGGCCCCGATGCACGCCTGGCAGGTCAACCTCGGCTACGCCATCGGCGGCGTCGTGCGCGCCCTGGCGATCGGCCTCGGACTGGTCGCGCTCGCCGTGCCGATCACCGGGATCGGGATCGCGCATCCGCTGGTACTCGGCGTCGCGGTCCTACTCGGGCTCGTCGCCTTCAGCGCGCTCGGGACCATCGTCGGGATCTTCGCCGAGACCTTTGACAACCACACCTTCGTCTCGAACATCGTGATCCTGCCGCTCGTCTTCCTCGGCGGCGTCTTCTACTCCGTCGCCACCCTGCCCACACCGTGGGAGCAGGTCTCGCACGCCAACCCGCTCTTCTACCTCGTGAACGCGATCCGCTACGGGTTCCTCGGGCAGAGCGACGTGGGAGCGGGGCTGTCACTCGCGGTTACCGCGGCGATCGCGCTGCCGCTGTACGGCTGGGCCCAGTGGCTCTTCTCCACCGGGCGCAAGCTCAAGGCGTGAACGGCGGGGCGGCGACGCGCCGCGCCGGCGAGATCGCCGCGCTCGAGCGCCGCATCGTCGCGTGCCGCAGCTGCCCGCGCCTCGTCGAGTGGCGTGAGCGGGTCGCGCGCGAGAAGCGGGCGGCGTTCCGGGACGAGGAGTACTGGGGACGGCCGCTGCCGGGATTCGGCGATCCGGCCGCGCGGATCTACGTGCTCGGGCTCGCGCCGGCGGCCCACGGCGGGAACCGGACGGGTCGCGTCTTCACGGGCGATCGCTCGGCGGACTGGCTCTACGCGTCGATGCACCGCACGAGCTTCGCCAATCAGCCGACGTCGCTGTACCCGGGCGACGGGCTGAGCCTGGAAGGCGCGTTCGTCGCCGCCGCGGTTCGCTGCGCACCACCCGCCAACCGGCCGCTGCCCTCCGAGCGCGACAACTGCCTGCCGTACGCGGTGGAGGAGCTCGCGCTGCTGGGTGACGTGCGCGTGATCGTCTGCCTTGGAGGGTTCGCGTGGGACGCCGCGGGGCGGGTGCTCGAGCTCGCCCGGCCACGACCGCGGTTCGGCCACGGCGTCGAGCACGCCGTTCCGGACGGGCCCACGCTGCTCGGCTGCTACCACCCGAGCCAGCAGAACACCTTCACCGGACGACTCACCGAGGAGATGATCGACGCGGTCTTCGCGCGGGCGCGGGAGCTGGCCGAAGGCTAGATCGCGCCCATGGAGGCCGACCGCCTCCGGGCTCTCAGTCCTGGCGGCGCTCCTCGACCGCGGCGAAGCTGTCGCGCCCGGAGCCCCCGACGCCACGGTCGTTGCCGGGACCGCCGTCGATGCGGTCGTCGCCGGAGCCGCAGTTGATCACGTCGTTCCCGGGCGTGCCGAGGAGGACGTTGGCCACGAGCGCGTCCGCCGGCGCCGACGGCCTCCCCCTCTGCCGTTCCCCCACAGGTTCACGACTGGGTAACGCGATACGGGCCGAACGCAGGGTCGTGTGCCGGTCGACCTCGGGCCGCCCGGGACGTACCCGCTTGCCGCGACCGGCGCCCTACTTCAGCAACCGGGCCGCGACGCCTCGCACGGTGTCCTCGCCGTAGGCCTGCGAGGGGTTGCCGTCTGTCATGACCGCGACGGCGAGCTGCTTGGGGCCGCGCTCGACCTTGGCGATCTGGTGGACCCTCCAGGCGCCGTCCTCGTCGGGCAGCCAGCCGCCCTTGAAGAGGACGGTGGCGTCTCGCGGAGCGGTGCGAGGGATGCCCCAGCGGTGCTCGGGGATGATCGTGGTCAGCAGTCGCCGCGCGTAGGAGCGGTAGCGGGAGGGCGCGAGCTCGTCGATACGGGCGAAGAGGCGCGCCTGATCCTCGGCGTTGGTCTGCGTGCCGCCCCAGGGGGCGACCTGGGGGGTGGTGTTGCGCATGCCCGCTCGGCGGGCCACCTTGCGCAAACCCGAGGAACCGACCGTGCTGGCGAGCTGCGTAGCCGAGGTGTTGTCGGAGCGTCGGATCATCTCGCTGAGCTGGGAGCGCTCGGTGTCGGTGAGCGACGTGCCCCGGCTCCCGGCGAGGTCGAGGTAGGCGACGAGGATCATCGCCTTGACCACGCTGGCCGAGGCGAAGGAGCGACGCGTGTCGATCCCGCGCACCTGGCCGTCGGTGTCCACGACGGCGAAGGATGCGTTCCCCCTGCGAGCGCGCGCGTAGGCCGCGGCGCGCTGGACCTGCGCGGGGGCCGGCGCGGCCGGCGGCGGCGGGGGTCGGTCCGCCTCGTCCGTGACCCCGGTGGCGGCCTGACGCAGCGTGCCCCCGTCGCCCATGCCCGTCACGACGAAGGCCACGAACGCGATCGCCGCGAGGAGCACGATGACCGCGACCGTGCGGCGGCGGCGTACCCGCGTCAGCCTTGCCCGCCGGTCGTGCTCGCGCCGCGCACGGGCGTCGCCGAGCCCGGGCCCGCCGTCGGCTGCGTCGAAGCCGGCCCGGGGCAGCCGACGGAGCGCCTGGCTCCCTGCTCGGGACGGCGCTCCCGTCGAGGCGCGCTCGCGCGCGGATGTCGGTGGGTGGGGGCCCATGGCGACAGACCAGTGTCGCAGCAGCGGCCGAAGGGTTGTGACCGAGTTGTGACGCCGATTTCGGGGCTGCACGGTGGACCGGCAGCCGCCGGCGGTACGCTCGAGGGTCGCATGAACGTCGACGCTCTCGCCGCCTTCACACCGCAGGTTCAGGGCTGGTTCAGGCAGGCCTTCCCGGGCCCGACCCAGGCTCAGACCCAGGCCTGGCCGGCGATCGCCCGCGGCGAGAACGTGCTGCTCTCGGCCCCAACCGGATCGGGCAAGACCCTCGCCGCGTTCCTGTGGGGCCTCGACCGGCTCGTGGCGGACCCCGCGCCCGGGCGCACCCGACTCGTCTACGTCTCGCCGCTCAAGGCCCTCTCCTACGACATCGAGCGCAACCTGCGCGCACCCTTGCGGGGGATCGGGGGAGAGGTCTCCGTGGCCATCCGCACCGGCGACACGCCGCAGCGCGAGCGCCAGCAGATGCTGCGCACGCCGCCCGAGGTGCTCATCACGACGCCGGAGTCGCTCTACTTGATGCTCACCTCACGCGCGCGCGAGATGCTGGTCGGCGTCGAGTGGGCGATCATCGACGAGGTCCACGCCGTCGCGCAGACCAAGCGCGGAGCGCACCTGGCGCTGACCCTCGAGCGCCTCGAAGCGCTCGTCGCCGCGGAAGGGGCGGCGCGGCCGGTTCAGCGCATTGGGCTGTCGGCGACGCAGCGCCCGCTCGAGGAGGTCGGGCGCTTCCTCGTCGGGCCGTCGCGCGAGTGCACGATCGTCGATACCGGGCTGCGCAAGCCGCTCGACCTCGAGATCCGCGTGCCGGTGGAGGACATGCGCGAGCCGGGCGGGCACGACGTGGTCGATCCGGCGCTCGGGGGCATGGGTACCGCGGCCGGCGGCGGCGACCTCGTGGGCACCGGCGTGGACACGCTGTCGAGCCTCGGCGCGCCGGCGAACGGAGACGGTGGCGATCCCGGCGCCACGCGACGCTCGATCTGGCCCGCGATCTACCCCGAGCTGCTCGAGCTCGTGCGCACGCACCGCTCAACGATCATCTTCGTCAACAATCGCCGGGGCGCGGAGCGCCTGGCGGTGCGGCTGAACGAGCTCGCCGCGCAGCAGGACGCCGAGGCGAACGGCGAGGGCCCCGGCCCGCCGCCCGACCAGATCGCTCCCGCGGAGATAGCCCGTGCTCACCACGGCTCGCTGGCCCGCGAGGAGCGGCTGATCGTCGAGGAGGAGCTGAAGTCCGGGCGCCTGCCGTGCCTCGTCGCCACATCGTCACTCGAGCTCGGGATCGACATGGGCGCGGTCGACCTCGTCATCCAGGTCGAGTCGCCGAAGTCGGTGACCCGCGGCCTCCAGCGCATCGGCCGCGCCGGTCACAACGTGGGCGAGACCTCGAAGGGGCGGATCTTCCCCAAGTTCCGCGCCGACCTGCTCGAGTGCGCGGTGGTCACCCGGCGCATGCGCGAGGGGCTGATCGAGGAGACCGTCGTCGCGCGCAACCCTCTCGACGTGCTCGCTCAGCAGATCGTGGCCATGACCGCGGCCGAGGAGGAGCTGGCCGTGCCGGCGGTCTTCGACCTCATCCGCCGCGCTTACCCGTTCGGCGAGCTGAGCCGCGAGCTGCTCGACTCCGTGCTCGACATGCTCGACGGGCGCTATCCGTCGGAGCAGTTCGCCGAGCTGCGCCCGCGGATCGTCTGGGACCGCGTGGCCGACACCATCCGCGCCCGCCGCGGCGCCCTCCAGCTCGCGGTGACCAACGCCGGGACGATCCCCGACCGCGGCCTGTTCGGCGTGCATCTGCCCGACGGGCGCCGGGTCGGCGAGCTCGACGAGGAGATGGTCTACGAGGCGCGGCCGGGGCAGACCTTCATGCTCGGCGCCTCGACGTGGCGGATCGAGGAGATCACCCGCGACCGCGTGGTGGTCACGCCGGCGCCCGGTGCGCCCGGCGCGCTCCCGTTCTGGCGCGGGGACTCGGTCGGGCGACCGGTCGAGCTCGGGCGGGCGATCGGCGCCTTTGCCCGCGAGGCGGTCGACCGCGAGCCTTCTGAGCTCGTCAAAGACTACGACCTCGACGAGCGAGCCGCGCGCAACCTCGTGACCTACCTGCGCGACCAGCGCGACGCCACGCGCGTCATCCCCAGCGACCAGACGATCGTCGTCGAGCGCTTCCGCGACGAGATCGGCGACTGGCGGCTGTGCGTGCTCTCGCCCTTCGGCGGCCGCGTGCACGCGGCGTGGGCACTCGCGCTGTCCGCGCGCATCCGCGACGAGCAGGGCCTCGAAGCCGACGCGATCTACTCCGACGACGGGATCATCGTCCACCTCCCCGACGCCGACGAGCCGCCCGGAGCCGACGTCGCCCTGATCGATCCCGACGAGCTCGAGGATCTGGTCGTGCGCGAGCTCTCGAGCTCGGCCCTGTTCGGCGCGCGCTTCCGCGAGAACGCCGCTCGCGCGCTGCTCCTCCCGCGCGCCTACCCCGGCAAGCGGACCCCGCTGTGGCAGCAGCGGTTGAAGGCGCAGTCGCTGCTCGAGGTGGCCAAGGGCTACGGCCAGTTCCCGATCATCCTCGAGACCTACCGCGAGTGCCTGCGCGACGTCTTCGACCTGCCGGCCCTGATCGACATCCTGCGCCAGCTCCAGCGCCGAGAGCTCGGGCTGGTCGAGGCCGAGACCCAGCGGGCCTCGCCGTTCGCCTCATCGCTGCTGTTCGACTACGTGGCGACCTACATGTACGAGGGCGATACGCCCAACGCCGAGCGCCGGGCGGCGGCGCTCTCGCTCGACCGCGATCTGCTGCGCGAGCTGCTCGGTCAGGAGGAGCTGCGCGACCTGATCGACCCGCAGGCGCTCGAGGAGGTCGAGGCCGACATCGGCCGGCGCTCGGAGCGCGCGCAGGCCGCCAACGCCGACGGGCTCCACGACGTGCTGCGCGCGGTCGGCGACCTGACGGCCGAGGAGGCGCAGGCCTGCTCGCTGCACGCCGTGTCCGCGCGCGGGATGCTCGAACGCCTCGAGGCCGAGCGCCGAGCTGTGCAGATGCGCATCGGCGGCGAGCCGCGCTGGATCGCCGCTGAGGACGCCGGCCTCTACCGCGACGCCTTCGGGGCGGTCCCCCCGGGAGGCCTGCCCGACGTCTTCCTCGAGACGGTCGAGGAGCCGCTCGCCCGCCTCATGCGCCGTTACGCGCGCACTCACGGACCGTTCACCACGGGTGAGCCGACAGCGCGCTACGCCGTCGACGTCGGCTCGGTCCTGCGCGAGCTCGAGCGCGCTGGCGGCCTCGTGCGCGGGGAGCTGCGACCCGGCGGCAACGAGCGCGAGTGGTGCGACCCCGACGTCCTGCGGCGGCTGCGCCGCGCCTCCTTGGCCACGCTGCGCCACGAGGTCGAGGCGGCCGAGCAGAAGACGCTGGCGCGCTTCCTCCCGACGTGGCAGGGCGTGGACGCGGCGGCGCCCGGCGGGGCCGGAGTCGACCGTCTGCGCGAGATGCTCATCCCGCTCCAGGGCGTCGCGCTCACGCCCGAGGTCTGGGAGCGCGACGTGCTGCCGCGGCGCCTGGGCGCCTACTCGCCGGCGTGGCTCGATGCGCTGTGCGCCGGCGGCGAGGTCGTGTGGGTCGGCGCGGGAGCGCTCGGGCGCTCGAGCGGCCGCGTGGCGCTCTACTTCCGCGAGGATCTGCGGCTACTCGGCCCGCCGCCGGGCACGATCAAGGCCGAGTCGCCCATCGGCGCGGTGCACGACGCGCTGCGCGAGCGCCTCACGCGCGGCGCCTGCTTCTTCACCGACCTCCTGGCCGACGTGATCGAGGCCGACGGACGCCCGATCGAGCCGGTCGAGCTCCAGGAGGCGTTGTGGGATCTCGCCTGGGCGGGTGAGGCGACCAACGACGCCTTTGCCCCGCTGCGCGCCGGCCGGCTCTCGCTCGCCCGGACGCGCGCGGAACCGCGCCGCCGCTTCGCCTCGCGCCGCCGCGGCCCGGCCGCGCCGCAGACCCAGGGGCGCTGGTCGCTCGTCGCCCCGCTGATTGCACACTCGCCGGGGCACGGGGCGCGCACGCGTGCGCTCGCGGAGCTGCTGCTGGAGCGCCACGGGGTCCTGACCCGGGAGGCGGTGCTGGCCGAGGGGATCCCCGGCGGGTTCTCCTCGCTCTACAGCGAGCTGACCAACCTGGAGACGCTCGGCACGGCGCGGCGCGGGTACTTCGTGGAGGGCCTCGGTGGCGCGCAGTTCGCGCTCGGGGCGGCGGTGGAGCGGTTGCGCGCGTTGCGCTCCGACGAGCCGGCGGGCGCGCTGGTGCTCGCCGCGACCGATCCGGCCAATCCCTACGGGGCGACGCTGCCGTGGCCGAAGCGCGCGGAGGAGGGAACCTCCGACACCGCGCGCGCGGCCGCAAACGGCGGCGAGCCGTCGGGGAACGGCTCTCGCTCCACGGGTGGCGGACGCCGCCCGGCGCGAGTCCCCGGTGCCTACCTGGTCACCCTCGACGCCGAGCCCGCGCTCTACGTCGAGAAGGGCGGCAAGGGGTTGGTCGCGCTGCGCGAGCCGCTCGACGCCGCCGGGGCGCCGGCGCCTTGGATCGCCGAAGCACTCGAGGCGCTCTCCGACGCCGTTGCGCGTGGCCGCGTCGGGAGGCTCGCGGTCGAGCGCTTCGACGGCGAGCCGATCGTCGGTTCGGCGTTCGAGGAGGCACTGATCGACGCGGGGTTCCGTCAGGGGCCGCGGAAGCTGACGCTGAGCGCCTAACCGGAGCCGGCGGAGGTGAGCTCCGCGTGCCGTTCGGGTGCGCGAAAATGGTCCGCCCACGAGCGGTCCGAAGGATCGGGGGGGACCCGCTTGGCGGCGGCGAAGGCCCGGCCCGCGCCGGCGGCGAGCGTGTGGGCGCCGCCCCTCGGGTCTCCAAGACGGTGAGTCGAGCGCAGGTGGTCGTCCATGGCGGCCAACAGAGTTTGTCGTCCGAGCGCCCGCATGGGGGGCCGGCAGACGGGCGGCGAAGTCGTCGAGCATGGCGTCGACCACACCGCGTCCACCCGGCGTGTACGCGAATCGCTCGCGCTCGTAGTCGAGCGTCTCGACTTCGGGGTCGAGGCTCGCCTGCTCTCGACGCGCCCAGCGCCAGCGGCGGAGGATGCTCGCCTGGGGAGCCTGGCCGAAGCTTCGATCGTGTGTCATCAAGCCTTGCCTGCTTTTCGAATCGGCCCGAGGGAGCATGGGAGTCATGCCGTCGCCCGACGTAGAGCGGTGTGCCCGCGGATGGAGCACGCTCGTCGCTCGGCGTCAGGACGGACCAGTCGGGCGTTCGTTGTCCAGGCGGGGAGTGCCCCGTCCGAGACGATCGTCCCCAGCAAGGGCCGCGATAACATACGCCGCGTATGGGCACGCTTGTGCAGGTTCGAGATGTCCCCGACCCGGTCCATCGCAAGCTCAAGGCACGAGCGGCGGATCGCGGCACCTCCCTGTCGGAGTATCTCCGGCAGGAGCTCGAGCGTATTGCCGAGACGCCCACCACAGAAGAGCTGCGCGAGCGGCTTGCGAAGCGTGAGCCGGTGCGAACCTCGGAGACGGCGGCAGAGACGATCCGCGCCATCCGCGAGCATGGCGAGTGATCGTCGTCGACGCGTCGGCGATCGTTGAGCTTCTTCTACGCACCGAGATCGGCGAACAGGTGGAGCCGCACATCCTTGGCCCTGGCGCGAGCCTCAATGCCCCCGATCTGCTCGACTACGAGGTGCTCAGCGCACTCCGGCGTCGCGAGCTCCGAGAGCAGATCGCGCCCACGCGCGCTCTCGAGGCGCTCGAGGACCTACGAGAGATCCCGATCACGCTCTACCCGACACGCCCCCTTCACCCTCGTGCGTGGATGCTGCGTCGTAATCTCACCGCGGCTGACGCCCTCTACGCCGCGCTGGGTGAGACCCTCGGCGCTCCGCTTCTGACCACCGACGCGGCGCTCGCCCGCAGTCTCGCCGTGCATACCAGCGCTGAAGTCGTGGACCTCTGACTCGACCGCCATGCCCGACGCCCCCATCGACAACCCGATCCTCAACTCGCCCTTCCGCGAGCCGCTCCGCCACTTCCGCTTCGGCGAGGAGGGGATCACGAGCGAGATCGTCGAGGAGCGGCGCGTGAGCGCGTACTTCATGCCGATCCCCGCGGCGAAGAAGCGCTCGCAGATCCACTTCGACACCGAGTGGACGCGAGATCGGATCGAGGAGAACCACTTCATCAACCGGGTCCGCGGCCAGATCGACAGATGGCGGCGCGAGGGCCGGCCGGGCGTCACCCCCACCACCCGCCGCCTGCTCGAGCACTGGACCGATCCGGAGCGCGAGCGACGGCTCTTCTTCTGTCAGGTCGAGGCCGTCGAGACCGCGATCTACCTGGCCGAAGC
>Ga0208736_1000483_pt1 | contig 11436 bp, 10 predicted proteins | sample AntDryMetagUQ255_FD_188090 | JGI IMG/M metagenome (GOLD analysis project Ga0208736, IMG submission 188090) | Polar desert microbial communities from Antarctic Dry Valleys - UQ255 (SPAdes) | ecosystem: Environmental > Terrestrial > Soil > Desert | place: Antarctic Dry Valleys | collected 2008-12-31 | reverse complement strand
CACTGTCGAGCAATGACGCGCTGTCATCGCTCGCGAGCGTCCGCGGGTCGTCGTCGCACGGGCGCGGGCAGGTGCAGCACGTCGGCGAGCTCGGCGTCGGCCTCGGCCGGTGCCGGCTCGGACACCGGCGCGGCGTGGTGGGTGCCGGTCAGCGTTCCGTACAGGTCGATCTGCTCGCGCACGACCGCGCCGATGCGGCGCACGCCCTCGCGGATGTCGGCCTCGCCGACGCCGGAGAAGTTCAGCCGCATCGAGCTGGCGCCGCGCCCGTCAAGAAACGCCGCGCGGCCCGGCACGAACGCGACGTGCTGGTCCAGCGCGCGCACCAGCAGGTCCGTCGTGTCGATGTAGTCGGGCAGCGTCGCCCAGATGAACAGTCCGCCCTGCGGGTGCGTCCAACGCGCTTCGGGGCCGAAGCACTCCGCCAGTGCGTCGAGCATCACGTCGCGCCGGCGGCGGTAGATCTCCTTCAGCGAATGCACGTAGTCCTGCCAGCGGCCGCTGGCGAAGTAGGCGACGACGAAGAACTGCGTCAGCGAGGACGAGCACAGGTCCGAGGCCTGCTTGCCGATGTTCATCTTCTCCAGCACCGGCCGCGGTCCGACGCTCCAGCCCAGGCGCACGCCCGGCGAGAGGATCTTCGAGAACGTCCCGAGGTAGATCACGAAGTTGCCGCCATCGAGCTCGTAGAGCGTCGGCAACGGGTCACCTTCGTAGCGCAGCAGCCCGTAGGGGTTGTCCTCGAGCACGAGCAGCTCGCGCTCGCGCGCAACCTCGACGAGGCGCCGGCGGCGCGGCAGCGACATCGTCGTACCGCCCGGGTTCTGGAACGTCGGCACCGTGTAGATGAACTTCGGCGAGCGTCCCTCGCGCTCGAGGCGGTCGAGCGTCAGCTCGAGCTCGTCGATCCGCATGCCGTCGGCATCGAGGCCGATCTGCACGACGTCGGCCTGGTAGGAGCAGAACGTCGGAATCGCGCCCGGGTACGTGGGCGCCTCGGCGACGATCACGTCGCCGGGGTCGATGAGCGTCTTGCAGACGAGGTCGATCACCTGCTGGCCGCCGGTCGTGACGAGCACGTCGTCGGGGTCGACCGTCGTGCCCTCCTCGGCCATGACCTCGGCGATGCACAGCTTCAGCGCCGTCAACCCTTCCGTCGGGCCGTACTGCAGCGAGCGTGCACAGGAGTCGACCGCGACCCCGCCCATGATCGCCGCGAAGGACTCAGGCGGAAACGATGCCGTGTCCGGCAACCCGCCGGCGAGCGAGATGATGTCGCCGCGCTCGGTGAGCGCCATCAGGTCGCGCATCGCGGAGGACTTCATGACCGTCGTGCGCGCCGCGAACAGCCCCGCGTAGCGCTCCAGATCGCGAGAGGTCTGACGCGCGCCGGGGGGACTCGCCATACGCCGTGGTTCGCCGGGAGGCCGCAGGTCTGAGTCGTCTATCGTCATTGCGCTTTCACGCTACCGGACGCCGTTTGCGACTCCTCTTAGACATCCTCCAGGGCGCTGGGCTGGCCGGTGCCGCGGGCATCCGCCCTTTTCTGCCCGCGCTCGTCGCAGGGGCGTTCGCCCGCGGCGACCTCCTGATCGACTACGAGGGCACGAGCTTCTCCTTCCTCGAGCAACCCGGCTGGCTGCTGGCGCTCGTCCTCGCGGTTGGGATCGTCGGCTTCCTCGAGCACCGCGGCGTCGCCGAGGTGCCGCTGCAATCCGCCCTGGCAGGCATCGGCATCGGCCTCGGCGCGCTGCTGTTCGCGGCCACGCTCGACGACCGCTTCGACATCTGGTGGCCGGGCGTGATCGCCGGCGGCCTGTGCGCGGCGCTGGCAGGCGCTGCCACGCGCTCGCTGCTCACGCGCACCCGTACCCGGCTGGACCCGGCGGCGCGCGCCGCGCTGCCGGTCTATGCCGAGGCGATGGCGCTCGTGCTCGCCGCGCTGACCGTCGTCATCGCTCCGATCTCGATCGTGGCGCTCGGCTTCTTCGCCTTCTTGCTCGCCAAGGGGCGGCGCCGCGAGGGCGAGAAGTACGCCGGACTGCGCATCCTCAAGTGACATGAGCGAACCCGCGAGCGCGACAAAGCTCGTGCTCGTCGTCATCGACGGGCTCAAGCCGGCGATGGTCGAGCGGGCGATGAAGGCGGGCACCGCGCCGGCGCTGGCCGCGATCCGCGAGCGCGGCACGTACGTCAGCGAATGCTGCGCGGCGTTTCCGTCGGTCACGCCGGTCTGCGCCGCCACGATCGCGACCGGAAAGCGGCAGGACGAGCATCACATCCCGTCGATGAACTGGTACTCGCGCGCCGAGCAGCGCTACGTCGAGTACGGCTCGTCGTTCTCGGCCTCGCGCAAGGTCGGCCTCAACCGCCAGCTCGTCGACACGATCTTCAACATGAACGCCGTCCACCTCAGCGACGACGTCCAGACCGTCTTCGAGGTGCTCGACGACGCCGGCGTGCGCACGGCCGGCACGACGTACCTCATGTTCCGCGGCCGCCATCCGCACGAGGTCTCCCGGGACTTCGCGCTCACCCGCGTCGCGTCGCAGCTCTTCAAACGCTCCGTGATGGGCCCGCGCGAGCTCTTCTACGCCGACATCTTCGCGAGCCGCAAGACCGGCTGTTGGTCGCGCATGGGCCTGCCCGGGCTGCGCGACCAGCACTCGGGCTGTGTCGGCGCGTACCTCGTCGAGAACGATCTGTTCGACTTCCTGCTGCTGTCGCTGCCCGACAACGACGCGCACTCCCACAAACACGGGCCGCATGCGCAGATCGACTCGATCGCGCGAGCCGATGCCGAGCTGTGGCGTGTGATGGAGGCCGCCGGCGGCGCCGACGAGTTCCTCGACGAGCACGCCGTGATCGTCGTCGCCGACCACTCGCACGCGCCGGTCGAGCGCGTCATCGACTTCAAGACGCCGTTTCAGGACTGGAAGCTGATCCTGCCGTCGGGCCAGAGTGCGCGCCAGGGCGAGATCGCACTCTGTCCGGCCCAGCGCTCGGCGATGATCTACTCGATGCTCGAGACGCGCATGTCGGCGCTGCCCGTGCTCGTCGCGACCGCGCGCGAGATCGAGGGCGTCGACCTCGTCATGTGGTGGGAGGGCGGCGAGCCCGGCACGCGCGCGTGCATCGGCGGCGCGCTCGGCGAGCTGAGCTTCGCGCCGGGCGACGAGATCGCCGATGCGCGCGGTCGGCGCTGGGACGTCGGCGGCGAACTCGACACGCTGCGGGCACAGGTCGAGAACGGCGTGTTCGTCAGCGACCTCTATCCCGACGCGCTCGCGCGTGTGTGGGCCGCGCTGAGCTGCCCGACGTCCGGCGACGTGCTGCTGTCGGCCGAGCCCAGCTACGAGTTCCCCGACTGGGGAGGTCGCGCGCACGTGCGCGGCGGCAGCCACGGATCGCTGCATCGCGTCGACTCGCTGGGGGCGCTGCTGTTCTGCGGCGTGGACCCTCCGCCCGAGCGCGTTGATGGCGCGTGGTCGATCGCCGACATCGCGCCGATGGCACTCGCGCATCTCGCCGGGAGGTAGCCTGCTCGCCATGACCCACGAGGCCGTCGCGGACCCGGTGCGTTCAGAACCCGAGCACGATGCGCCCGCGCCCGGAGCGCGAACAGCCGAGCGCGAGCCAGAGCCGGGTCGGTCCAAGCGCCTGCGTGCGCACGCCGCCCTCAGGCGCCCGGCCAACTGGTTTGAGCTCGTGCGCTTCGGCGCGGTCGGGGCCAGCGGCTACGTCGTCAACCTCCTGGTCTTCGCGGTCGCTCACAACGGCGCCGGGATGCACTACCAGGTGGCAGCCGTGATCGCGTTCGTCGTCGCGCTGACGAACAACTTCATCTGGAACCGCCACTGGACGTTCAAGGCGCACGACGGCCACGCCGGCTTTCAGGCGGCCCGCTTCTTCGTCGTCTCGGTGCTCGCGTTCGGCTTCAGCCTGATCGTGCTCACCCTGCTCGTCGAGAGCCTGGACGTCGCCAAGCTGCCCGCGCAGGCGATCGCGATCGTCTCCGCGACGCCGCTGAACTTCATCGGCAACAAGCTCTGGAGCTTTCGGACGTAGCTTCCTATCGAGCTAGACCCCCCGGGGGACGGGCGCCCGTTTCGCGCGGCATGGCGGGCTGTGCCGTGCTGCTGGCTTACGTGCTGCTGTCGGGCGCGCCTGCTGCGGCGCAGACGGCGACGGGCTCGGGCAGCGGCACGCCAGGTTTGAGCTCCGGCGTGCCGAGCGCCGCGGTCGCGCCCAGCGGGCTCGTGACACCGCCACGCTCCGACGTGGTGCCGACCGGCCGCCGGCAGACCTCAGACCGCGTAGGACGGATCGCCGACGCGTTGCCGGCCGTTCGCCGTGAGCGCCGGGAGCATCCCCGTTCGACGCGCGAGGTCTACCTCAAGGGCCCGGCGAACTGGCAGGTCTCCTACTTCGCCAGAGTGCCGGCGGGCGAGCCGCGCGAGGAGATCGCGCAGGTGCTGATCCGCGATGTCGACAGCAGCGTGCTCGAGGTGTGGACGGACTACAAGGTCGCATGGACGATGGCGCGCGGCTACCCCGGAGCGTTCGGGCGGATCGTCAACGCGCCGTGGGTGTGGATCCCGCTCGCGCTGCTGTTCGTGCTGCCGTTCATCGATCCGCGCCGGCCGCTGCGGGTGCTGCATCTCGACCTGCTCGTGCTGAGCGCGTTCTCGGTGTCGCTGGCGTTCTTCAACGCCTCGCGAATCGACATCTCGGTCCCGCTCGTCGCGCCGCTGCTCGCCTACCTGCTCGGTCGCATGCTGTGGGTCGGGCTGCGCGGGCGCGATGCCGACCAGCAGGCGCGCCAGCCGCTGGCACTGCTCGTGCCGCTGCGCTGGATGGTGATCGCGGTCATCTTCCTCGTCGGCTTCCGGGTCGCGCTGAACGTGACGCGATCGAACGTCATCGACGTCGGCTACGCGGGCGTGATCGGCGCCGACCGCTTCGTCGACGGTCGCCAGCTGTACGGCGCGTTTCCGAGCGACAACGCCTTCGGCGACACCTACGGCCCCGTCGTCTATGCGGCCTACGTGCCCTTCGAGCAGGCGATGACGTGGAGCGGTTCATGGGACGAGCTGCCCGCCGCACACGGCGCGGCGATCGCGTTCGACCTGTTGGCCTGCCTACTGTGCTTTCTCGTCGGACGCCGCGTACGAGGGCCGACGCTCGGGGTCGCGCTGGCCTACGGCTGGGTCACGTTTCCGTTCACGCTGTTCGTCTCGATGTCCAACGCCAACGACGCGCTTGTCGCCGCGCTCGTCCTTGCTGCCTTGTGGGCCGCGGCGCGCGCCCCGGCGCGCGGCGCGCTGCTCGCACTCGCGAGCCTGACGAAGTTCGCTCCGCTCGCGTTGGCGCCGCTGTTCGCGACGCATCCGCGGCCACGCCTGCGGACGATCGCGTGGTTCACGCTGGGGTTCGCCGTCACCGCGGCGATCGCGTTCATCCCGGTGCTCGCGCACAACAACCTGCGCGACTTCTGGGACGCGACGATCGGCTTTCAGGCGCAGCGCGGGTCGCCGTTCTCGCCCTGGGGCCTGTACGACCCGGACGTCAGCTGGCTCGACACCGCGCAGCGGGTCGTGCAGGGCGCGGGCGTACTGCTCGCGCTCGTCCTGGCATTCGTCCCGCGCCGCCGTGACCTCGTCGGCCTCGCGGCGCTCAGCGCGGCTATCCTGCTCGCGCTTCAGCTCGGCGTGAGCCACTGGTTCTATCTCTACATCCCGTGGTTCTTTCCGCTCGTGATGCTCGCGCTGCTGGGCCGCTGGGGCGAGCCCGCCCGAGCGTGAGGGGCCGTAGGCTCGAGCACGCCGCGCCGCTACTCGCGCTCGCGCTGACCTACGCGCTGGCGACGACCGTCGGTCCCTTCTCGGACACGACGGTCAACGACCTGTTCGTCTACACCTCCTACGCGGAGCTGCTGTCGGCCGGGCAGCTTCCATACCTGGACTTCGGCTTCGAGTACCCGCCGCTGGCCGCCGCGCCGCTGTGGCTCGCCGAGCTGCCGGGGCGCGACGAGGCGACCTACGCGGTCAGCTTCGCGCTGCTGATCGCGCCGTTCGTGCTCGCCGTCCAGTGGCTCACGGCGCGGCTGGCCGCCGGCGAGCGCGCCGGCGCGCAGGTCGCGTGGCTGCTTGTCGCGATGCCCCTGCTGATCGGGGCGTCGCTGCGCACGCACTTCGACGCGATCCCGGTAGCGCTCGCGCTCGGCGGCCTGCTCGCGCTGGGGCGCGCCCGGCCGAGCCTCGGCTTCGCCCTGCTCGCGCTGGGCACGACGACAAAGCTGTTTCCGGTGCTGCTGGCACTCGCCGCGTTCGTCTGGCTCGCCGCTCGCGGTGAGCGCCCGGCGGCGCTGCGCGGCGGTGCGATCTTCCTCGCGATCGTCGTGGCGATCTCGCTCCCGTTCGCGGGCGAGGGCTACGTCGACGCGCTGCGCTTCCACATCGAGCGGCCGGTGCAGATCGAGTCGACGCCCGCGACCGTTCTGTTCGTGCTCGGAGGCACTGAGGTCACGGGGACGAACCTGCGCCCCGACCGCTTCAAGTCAAACGGGCTGGACGGCGGCTCGGCCGACGCGGTGGCGCGCCTGTTCGCCATCGCGCTTGCACTCGCTCTCGCCGCGATCGTCGCGCTGGCGGCGCGGCGGCCCGATCCGCGACATCTCGTGCTGTGCTGTTTCGCGGCGCTGCTGGCGTTCGTGGCGCTCGGCAAGGTGCTCTCGCCGCAGTACGTCATCTGGCTCGCGCCGTTCGCCGCGCTCACCTGGGTCTGGCGCGAGCGCCTCGTCGCGCTGCTGTGCACGGGGGCAATCGTGCTGACGCAGGTCGAGTTTCCAAGCCGCTACTTCGACCTCATCAACGAGCACGAGGACGTCATCCGCATCGTCGCGGCGCGCAACGCGCTGTTGCTGGCCGCGCTCGTCACGCTGGCAGCATCACTTGTTCGATCGAGTCGGCGCGCCTCGGCTGCGAGCAGCGCACCAGCACGCCCATGAGCCACGGGTCGTCGTCGGAGGTGTCGAAGCGCTCGCTCATGTGCGTCACGAAGCCGCGGATCGCCTGCTCCTTGCGCACGCCGATGACGCCGCCACGCGGACCGGTCATGCCGACGTCGCTGATGTAGGCCGTCCCGCCCGGGAGCACGCGCGCGTCGGCTGTCGGGACGTGCGTGTGCGTGCCGACGACGGCGGTTACGCGGCCGTCGAGGTGCCACCCCAGCGCGACCTTCTCGCTCGTCGCCTCGGCGTGGAAGTCGACGAGCACGTGGTCCGAGCGGCCGTTGAGCTCGCCGAGCGCGGCGTCGACCTCGGTGAACGCCGGCCGCCCGGCGCGCATGAAGATGTTGCCGCTGAGGTTGACGACGCCGAGCCGCACGCTGTCGCGCTCCACGACGCACGTGCCGTGGCCCGGCTGGTTGCGCAGGTAGTTGTAGGGACGCAGGATCTCTGGGCGGTCATCGAGGTAGCCGAAGATCTCCTTGCGGTGATAGGCGTGGTTGCCGAGCGTGATCACGTCGACGCCCGCCTCGAACAACTCGTCGGCGATCTTCGGCGTGATGCCAAGCCCCCCGGCGGCGTTCTCGCCGTTGACGACGACGAACGTCGGGTGGTGGCGCTCGCGCAGTCCCGGCAGCAGACCGAGCAGCGTGCGCTTGCCGAGCGATCCGACGATGTCGCCGATAAACAAAATGGTCGCGGCGTGCTCCGGCACGACCCATACTCTGACGAGGGATGGCTGACGAGGCCGACACCTCAGAGCCTAAGCGGGCGCCGCCCGCTGCCGCGAGCCCTGAGACGCACCCGGTGCGAGGCGCCCCAGTGCTCGTCCCGCGCTGGATTCAGCTCGTCCTGCTGCCGCTCGCCGTGCTCGGGATCTACGCGCTCGCGAAGGCGGCGCATGCGGTCCTGCTGCTGTTCCTCGTCGCCGCGGTCATCGCGCTGATCCTCAATCCGCTCGTCGCGCTCGTGCAGCGCACGCGGCTGCCGCGGACGCTCTGCGTCATTGCCGTCTACGTCGCGTTCTTCACGCTGCTTCCGCTGGCCGGCTTCCTGCTGGCCGATCCGATCGCCGCGCAGGCCACGTCGTTCGCGCGGGACGTCCCGGGCCTCGTCGACGACGCGGAGCTCGCACTGGACGACCTGCAGGAGTTCTTCGACGACAAGGGCATCAACGTCAAGCTCAAGGGCCAGAACGACAGCGCGCTGTCGTCGTTGCAGGATCAGCTGCTGAAGGGGACGGGCGAGATCGTCTCGGTCACCGGCGAGCTGCTGCGCCTGCTCGTCGAGCTGTCGTTCTACATGATCCTTGTCGTCGTCCTGTCGATCTACATGCTGATCTATGCGCCGAAGATCGGAGACCTCGTGCGCTCGGTCATGCCGCCGGGCGACGGCAGCCCCGAGGACGACTTCCCGACGCGCGTGCAGAAGGCGGTCTCCGGCTACGTGCGCGGTCAGCTGCTCTTCAGCCTGATCATGGGCACGAGCGCCGGCGTCGCACTATGGATCTTCGGCGTCGTCGGAATCTTTCCGGAGGGGCGCACGTACGCCTTCGCCTTCGGCCTGTTCTTCGGCGTGATGGAGCTCGTGCCCTACGTCGGCCCGTTCCTGGGCGCGCTGCCTCCGATCATCGTCGCGCTCGTGCAGGACCCGCTCACCGCGGTCTGGGTCGCGCTGCTGTTCGTCGCGCTGCAGCAGCTCGAGGGCCACATCGTCGCGCCCAACGTCTTCGGTCACGCGCTGCGCCTCAACCCGCTGCTCGTGATCCTCGCGCTGCTGATCGGAGGAGAGATCTACGGCTTCGTGGGAGCGCTCATCGCGCTGCCGATCGCGGCCGTCCTGCGCGAGACAGCGGTCTACCTGCGCGGGCACCTCGTGCTCGAGCCGTGGGGGACGTCGGGCGCGCTGCTGCTCGCCCCACGAGCGCCGCCGGACCCCGATCCTCCCCCCAGCGCAGAGCCCGCCCCGAGCGCCGATCAGCGCGGCTGATCGTTACCCGGAAAGGAGCTGCGCGTCAGCGCGATGAACGCCACGGCGGCCGGTGAGGGGCGCCGCTGCGAGCGCAACGCGAGCGTCACGTCACGTGTCAGCGACGGCTCGACGAGTGCGGCGACCGCGACCGCAGCGCCGGGCTCGTCGGCATCCGAGCGAGGCATGATCGCGACGCCGAGCCCGCGCGAGACGAGGCTGCGAATGTTGCGGCTCTCGTTGGACTCGAAGGCGATCCGCGGCTCGAAGCCCTTGGTCTCCGCCGCCGAGACGAGCAGCTCGCGCAGGCGCGCGCCCTCGCGGAAGCTGATGAACGGCTCGTCCGCCAGCTCGACGAGGCGCACCCGGCGCCGGCGTGCGAGCCGGTGAGCCGGTGGCAGGACGGCGACGAGCTCCTCGGTGAGGAGCGGGTAGAGCGTCAGGCCGCGGCTGTGGATGCGCTCGGTGACCGACAGGAACGCAAGCTCGATCGCGTCGTCGCGCAGCATCTCCGCCAGCTCATCGCTTGACTGTTCGCGCACGCTCAGCTCGACCGCCGGGTGGTGGCTGTGGAAGGACGCCAGCAGGGCGCCGAGATCGATCGGGCCCATCGTGTGCAGCGCGCCGATCGAGAGGCGGCCGGCCTGCACGCCAAGCAAGCCGCCGAGCTCCGCGCGCGCGGCGTCGATCTCGGCCAGCGCTCGGCGTGCGCGGGCGACGAGCACCTCGCCGGCCTCGGTCATCGAGACGCTGCGCGTCGTGCGCTGCACGAGCGCCAGGCCGAGCTCGGCCTCGAGCCGGCGGATCTGCTGGGAGAGGGCCGGCTGGGCAACGTGCTCGCGCGCCGCGGCGCGCGTGAAGTGGCGCTCGTCGGCGAGCGCGACGAGGTAGCGCAGCTGCCGCAATTCCATAGACATAGCTTATAAATCTCAGCGCGAACGCGTCTTGGACATCTGGATTGCAGGGGCGCACAATGGCGGTGTCGTCTCCTCCCGTTGCGCCTCGCAGAACCGGCCCCGTCTCCCCCTCACACGCCGGTTCGCGGGGCGCAACAAACTTCTGCGCCGCGAGCGCAATCGCCGGCCCGGACCGCCCACCGGCCGCAGGTACCCTTGTTCCATGCCCTTCCCGGCCACCCGCATGCGACGGTTGCGCTCGACCGCCGTCCTGCGCGATCTCGTGCGCGAGACGCGCCTGAGCCCGCAGGACCTCGTGCTGCCGCTGTTCGTCGAGTCGGCGCCCGGCGATCGGAGCGGCCGCACCCCGATCGCCTCGATGCCCGGCGTCGACCGGTTGTCGATCTCGGCCGCGGTGCAGGAGGCCGGCGTTGCCCAGGCGCTGGGCCTGCCGGCCGTGCTGCTGTTCGGCATCCCCGAACACAAGGACGCCGAGGGCTCCGGTGCCTATGACGACGAGGGCATCGTGCAACTGGCGACGCGCGCGATCAAGGAGGCACACCCCGAGCTGATCGTGATGACCGACGTCTGCCTGTGCGAGTACACCGACCATGGCCATTGCGGCCTGCTGCGCGCCGACGGCGCCGTCGACAATGACTCGAGCGTCGAGCTGCTTGCGCGGACCGCCGTCTCGCAGGCGCGCGCGGGCGCCGACGTCGTTGCGCCGAGCGACATGATGGACGGGCGCGTCGGCTCGATTCGAGCGGCGCTCGACGAGGAGGGCCTGCGCGACACGCCGATCGTCGCCTACAGCGCGAAGTTCGCCTCCGCCTTCTACGGCCCGTTCCGCGAGGCAGCCGGCTCGACGCCCGCGTTCGGGGACCGGCGCGCCTACCAGATGGATCCCGCCAACGGCGACGAGGCGCTGCGCGAGGCGCTGCTCGATGTGCAGGAGGGCGCGGACATCGTCATGGTCAAGCCGGCGCTGGCCTATCTCGACGTCATTCGCGCGATCAAGGACGCTACGCGCCTGCCGGTTGCCGCCTATAACGTCAGCGGCGAGTATGCGATGGTTAAGGCCGCCGCGGCGGCCGGCGCGCTCGACGAGCGTGCCGCCGTACTTGAGGCGCTGACCGCGATTCGCCGCGCCGGCGCCGACATCGTCATCACCTACCACGCGAAGGATGCGGCTCAGTGGCTCTCCCCGTAACGTCGACCGGAGGATCCCGCTTGCGGGATCCGCAGGGCGAAACCTCAAATTCCCGCTCGCGGGATCCGGAGGGCGAAACCCCAATATCTACCGCCGTCCCGAAGATCCGCTCCCGCAAGGACGGCGCGGCCGTCGCGCTCGACGATGTCGACCGCCGTGTGCTGAACCTCATGCAGGGCTCGTTCCCGCTCGAGTCGCGCCCATACGCCGCGGTCGCCAGCGAGGCGCAGCTCACCGAGGACGAGGTGATGGCGCGCGTCCAGCGCCTGCTCGACGAGCGCATCATCCGCCAGGTCACGCCGATCTTCGACACGCGCGCGCTCGGCTACGGCTCGATGCTCGTCGCCGCCAAG
>Ga0208736_1000482_pt1 | contig 11437 bp, 10 predicted proteins | sample AntDryMetagUQ255_FD_188090 | JGI IMG/M metagenome (GOLD analysis project Ga0208736, IMG submission 188090) | Polar desert microbial communities from Antarctic Dry Valleys - UQ255 (SPAdes) | ecosystem: Environmental > Terrestrial > Soil > Desert | place: Antarctic Dry Valleys | collected 2008-12-31 | reverse complement strand
GGCCGGCGGCGGGACGGGGTACAGGCAGCGGTAGCACGGTCCGTCGTAGGGCTTGAAGACCGACAGCTGGCCGTCGAAGCCGAGGATCGAGGCGCTGACCACCGGGATCTGCAGGCGCACCGTCGCGTCGTTGAGCAGGTAGCGCGTCGGGAAGTTGTCGACGCCATCGACGATGACGTCGTAGCCCTCGATGATCTCCATGATGTTCGAGGCGTCGATCCGCGTCTCGTACTTGACGACGTTCACGTCGGGGTTCAGCGCGTTCATCGTCTCGGCGGCGGAGTCGACCTTGGGCACACCGATGCGGTCGGTGGTATGGATGACCTGGCGCTGGAGGTTGGAGAGGTCGACGACGTCATCGTCGACGATCCCGATCGTGCCGATGCCCGCGGCGGCGAGGTACAGCGCGGTCGGTGAGCCCAGGCCGCCGGCGCCGAGCAGCAGGACCTTGGCGTCGAGCATCTTCTGCTGGCCCTCGGGGCCGATCTCCGGCACGAGCATGTGGCGGCTGTAGCGCTCGCGCTGCTCGGGGGTCATGACCTTCGGGACGTCGACCTCATAGCCGCGGTCCTTCCACAGGGTGTAGCCGCCGGTCATCGACTCGACGTTCTCGTAGCCGAGCTCCTCGAGCGTCTTGGCCGCGAGTGCCGAGCGGTTGCCCGAGGCGCAGTACAGCACCACGTGCTGCGAGCGATCGGGGACCGCGCCCTCGATGCGCGACTCCAGATGACCGCGCGGGACGTGCTTGGCGCCGGGGATCAGGCCGCGCTCGACCTCCTCGCTCTCGCGCACGTCGATGATGGCCAGCGAGCCGTTGCCATTGCCACTGTGCAGCTGCTCGTTGACGTCGCCTGGATCGACCTGGGCGATCTGACTCTTGATCTGGCGGATGAACTCCGCGCCGGACGGGCTCACGTGAATCTCCTCAAAGGTGGTCGGACTTCCTCGCTTCAGAAAGTATAGCGGGGGGACCTGTTCGCATACGTGTTCCCCGCGAAGTACTCGCTCGGATCAGAAATGCCGAAAGGGGCGTCCCGTGCTGCGGCGGGACGCCCCTTCCTGGGCGGATCTCTGGAGGCTCTGGAGGGAAACCTATGTGAGGGTCCTGCAGGCTCTGGAGGGAAACCTGTGGACCGGCTTGCACCAGGAGTATCGGTGATGAGCCGTTCTGCCGACATAGGGTCCAGACCCCATGCGCAGATCCGCCTTGCTATCGCAGGTGTTGGCCGTCAACACCCTGCTCGTCGTCGGAACCGTGTTCGCCGCGAGCGTCGCCGCGCGCCTGGATCTCGGCGATTCCGCCGGCTCGCGCCAGTTTCTCGTGCTCGTCGCCGCGATCCTCGCCACGCTCCTGGCCAACAACTTCATCATGCGCCGCCGCTTCGCGCCGCTGGAGGCGCTGACGCGGACGATGGAGTGCGTCGACCTGACGCTGCCGGGCGTGCGCGCCCAGCCGCAGGAAGGCGAGTCGGAGGACGTCGCGCGCCTGCGCGAGTCCTTCAACCTCATGCTCTCGCGCCTGGAGCACGAGCGCGTGGGCAGCGCCACTGCCGTCCTGCGCGCGCAGGAGGCCGAGCGCGCTCGCGTGGCCCGCGACCTGCACGACGAGGTCAACCAGGCGCTGGCGGCCGTTTCGCTGCGCCTCGCCGCGACCGCCGAGCACGCCCCGGCCGAGTTCGCCGAGGAGCTCAAGGAGACCCAGCGCCTGGCCAACCAGGCCATGCAGGAGCTGCTCGGCCTGGCTCGCGAGCTGCGCCCCTCCGCGCTCGACGACCACGGGCTGATGCCCGCGCTGCGTACGCAGGTACGGCTGTTCGGCGAGCGCTGGGGCATCCCGGCGCACTTCGCCGCAGACGGACCGCGGCCGCTGCTGGGCGAGTTCGAGCAACTCGTCGTCTACCGCGTCGTCCAGGAGGCGCTGTCGAACATCGCGCGCCACGCCGACGCCAAGATGGTCAAGGTCAGCGTGCTCGGCTGCAGCACGCCCGAGCTGAAGGTCACGATCAGCGACGACGGCGACGGCTTCGACCCCAACCGCCTGCGCGACGGGCGCTCGGGCCTGGCCGGCATGCGTGAGCGCGCGCTGCTGGCAGGCGGGCGGCTGGAGATCAAGTCCCAGCCCGGCCAGGGCACGTCCGTCGAGCTCACCGTGCGCTCGCGCGGGGCGCGCATCGGTCCCGTCGCCACCCCCCTCGCCCAGCCCGTGGGTGCCGTCCGGTGAAGCTGCTCATCGCCGACGATCACGGCATCGTGCGCGGCGGCCTGCGGCTGCTGCTCGACCGCCAGCCCGACATGGAGGTCGTCGCCGAGGCGTGCGACGGCGTGGAGGCCGTCGAACTGGCGCTGCGCGAGCGCCCGGACATCTGCGTGCTCGACGTCTCGATGCCGCGGATGACCGGCCTGCAGGCGACGGTCGAGATCAAGCTACAGGCCCCCGACATCGCCGTGCTCGTGCTCTCGATGTACGACGACGAGCGCTACCTCTTCGAGGCGCTTCAGGCCGGCGCCTCGGGCTACATCCTCAAGCAGGAGGCCGACACAGCCCTCGTCGAGGCGGTACGCGCGGTCTGGCGCGGCGAGCCGTTCATGACCAACGCGGCGGAGCAGTCACTGCTGCGCGAGTGGATGGAGGACGAGTCCAGCGGGCCGGTCGAGCCGCTCACGCTGCGCGAGCGCGAGGTGCTCAAGCTCATCGCCGAGGCGCACACGAACAAGCAGATCGGCGAGACGCTGCACCTCTCGGAGAAGACCATCGAGTCCCACCGCGCCAACCTCATGCGCAAGCTCGAGATGCGTGATCGCGTGGAGCTCGTGCGCTACGCGATCCGGCGCGGGCTGATCGAGGCCTGAGCCCGGCGCCGCGGGTCGCTAGCGGCGACACCGCCGCGGAAGCGACGGTCTAGGCTCGGCGGCGATGCCCGCCCGTCTGCGCCTCGCGCTGTTCGTCACCGGCCTGCTTGCCATCACGGCCGTCGCAGGGGTCCTGCTGTTCGCCGTCGGCGAGAAGACGGTGCCCTCGGGGCCGGGCTTCGCCGGGGCCTCGCGCCCGCCCGACGTGCAGCGGGCGGACTTCGGCCTGCGCGACGAGGGCGGCAGGATGCTGCGCCTCTCGGAGATGCGCGGCAAGCCCGTCGTCGTCACGTTCCTCTACACGACCTGCAAGGACACCTGCCCGCTGATCGGGCAGCAGATCCGCATCGCCCTGGACGACGTCGGCCATGACGTGCCGGTGGTCGCGGTCAGCGTCGACCCGGAGAACGACACCCCGCAGCGCGCGCGGGCGTACCTGCGCGAGCAGGGGCTGGAGGGGCGCATGCGCTGGGCGCTGGGCAGCAAGGCGCAGCTGCGGCGCCTGTGGGACGCCTACGGCATCCAGCCCCAGAGCGACGATGCCGAGCACACCGCCTCGACGATCCTGCTCGACCGGCGCGGCAAGCAGCGCGTCGGCTTCGCTGCGAGCGTGCTCACACCGGACGGGCTGGCGCACGACATCGCCAAGCTCGAGCGCGAGGGACGACCCGGGAGGACGTAGCCGGCGCGGGCGCCGCGCAGTGCTCAGGCCGGCGGCGGCTCGCTCGGCGGGTGGCGCACGGCCGGCTCGCCACGCGCGCCGCCGCGGCGGTCCTTGCGCGCCTGGTAGCCGAGCACGCCGACCGCGACGACCAGCGGCGCGACGTACAGCAGGTTGATGGCCCAGTGGCCGACGTGCGCGATCAGGACGATCATGCGTTGGCCGCCGACAGCAGCCAGAGTCCGAGGGATGTGAAGGCGATCATCACGACGAGCATCCAGTATTGCGAGCGCGTGGCGAGTTGGCTGTCGCCGTCGAAGGAGACGAGCGCGCGCTCATGGGCGAGCACGAGGCCGGCGACGTGGCCGATCACCAGCGCCGCGACCTGGACGTACCAGATCGTCGTGGCGGAGACCCACGTGTAGTCGACGGTTGCGTTGTGGGTTCCGAAGATGTTCGCGCCGGTGCCGAGCGGGTCGGACACGAGGTAGGCCATCCGCTGCCCCTCGTAGGCCAGCAGCGAGAAGTAGTGCGCCACGACGTAGGCGAGCCCGATCGGCACGAGCGTGTGGGCGAAGCGCGCCGCCAGTTCCTGCGTCGACGCGCCCTGCGGGTCGATCGTTCCCATCCCGATCACGCCGAGCCGGTACATGCCGCCGACGATCAGCACGACGACGACGAGGCCGAGCGTGAACGCGAGCTCGAGCGCCGACCCCGGCCCAAGGCCCAGTTCTCCGAACAGGCTCGTCAGGTCCGGCCCGATGGTGCCCCACGCGGGGCCGCCGGAGAAGCCGTCGAACGATGTCGTCCCGATGATCAGGATGACCAGCGCGACGGTGCCGGGCACGATGTCGAGGTTCGTCAGGCCGCGCAGGGGCTTGCGCACGAACAGCGCCGTGCGCGTCCAGCGCAGCGGCGACATGCGCGCGATGAGCCCGAAGTACACCCCGAAGGCGTCGCCATAGCGGTTCCACGGCTCGATGCCGTAGAGGCTCATGCCGACGAACTGCACGGCCATGTAGGCGAGCGCGAGCACCGCGAGGTTGCTCGGGTCGCCGCGGCCGGAGTAGACGAGCTCGATCCAGGCGAAGGCGAGGATCCCGATCGCGGCGGGCCAGCGGCCCAGCCGGACCGGATAGGGCATCGGCGCGGGGAGCCCGCCGCGGCTGACCTTCGCCGCCAGCCAGGCCACCGCGCGCGCCGCCGCCCGCCACGGATTGAAGGCCTTGAAGACGTCGCCGAAGAACAGGCTCGCGATCGGGATCCCGACCCAGAGGAGCACGAAGATGGCCGTCGGCGCGAGGTTGTTCGTCGTCGTCTGCGAGCCCGCGAAGCCGGCGTAGACGACGAGCCCGAAGAACGCGAGGCCGATCGCCCCGAGGAGCGGCTCGAGGAACCGCGGCACGCCGGCGACGCGGCGCTCGGGCGCCTGCTCCAGGCGCGGCTTGGGCCACAGGACGGCGAGGGCGACGAAGGAGGCGACGAGCACCGCCGCGGCCGCCCAGCCGAAGAGCCACTTGGGGATCGGCAGGTCCTGGCGGCCGACGAGCCCGTGTGCGAGCGCCGACGCGGGCGCCCAGGCCAGAACGGTGCCGAGCCCGGCGAGGCAGAGCACGAGCAGGCGGCGCCGGTTCATCGCGGCGCAGTGTATGAACCGGCAGGCGGGCGAGCGCTGCCCAGGCTCGCTGCTAGCTTGGCGCCCCGTGCGAGCACCGCCCGACATGGTCAGCGCGCCGTTCTTCCCCTCGGGCGCGGAGTGGGTCAACGTCGCCACGCTGCGCCTCGACCAGCAGGTCGGCCGCCCGGTGCTCGTCGAGTTCTGGGACTTCTGCCGCGCCAACTCGCTGCGCACGCTGGGCTACATGCAGCGCTGGCACACTCTGTATGCGGAGGCGGGCCTACGCGTGATCTCCGTCCATGCGGGTGGCTATCCGCTGTCGCAGGACCCGGCGCAGGTGCGCGCCGCGGTGGCGCGGCTGGGGATCGAGCACCCCGTCCTGCTGGATTGCGACTTCGCGCTGTGGAAGGAGTACGGCAACGAGGCGTGGCCGGCGCGCTACCTCTTCGACCTGCGCCTGCGGCTGTACTCGATGCACTACGGCGAGGGCGCCTACGACGAGACGCAGGACGAGATCTGCGAGCTGCTCGGGGTGGCGCCGGAGCCGTTCGTGCCGCTGCGGTCCGAGGACGCGCCTGGCGCGGCGGTCGGGCGGCCGACGCCGGAGCAGGCGGGCGCGTGGTCGGGGGCCTACGAGGCGGGTGCGGTGTGGGCGGTGCTCGAGCCCGTCGGCGGGACCGCGGCCGACGCGACCGCGCTCGTCAACGGCCGCCCGATCGCGGTGGCGCACGCCGGCTGCCACAAGCTGGTCGAGCACGAACGTCACACGACCGGCGAGCTCGAGCTTGGAGTCGGCGACGGCGTGCGCTGCCATGCGGTGCAGTTCACGGCGGGGCTGCTCGGCTGAGCAAGCGCCGCCGGCGCCGGTCTCGCCACGTCGCCCAGGCTACGGGCGGCCCGCCGACCGCAGCCCCGACGCCGGCACGTCACCGAGCAGTCGCTCCAGTCGCGGCGGGCCGTCGTCGTCGAGCGCGATCGCGCCGCCGGGCCAGTACGGGCTCGAGCCGGCGGGACCGCGACGGACGAAGGCGGTGTCGAAGATCCAGTTGCCCGTGTTGTGCAGCTGCGTTCCGCCCGGCGTGCGCCATTCGCCGGCGGCATCCTGTGCCAGGCATCCCGTGCGATGGGTGTGTCCGAAGATCAGGTGCCCGGGCGCGATCTGCAGGCGCCGGGCCATCTCGCCGATCGACTGCAGACCCGCGGTACGCAGGTCCTCCACCCCGACCTGCGTCTGCACGGGGCCGATGCCGGCGCGGTTGGCGGCGAGCACCGCAGCACGGAACCCCACCCCCAGCGCCACGCCGCGTGCCCGCTTGCCGCGGCCGCTGCCGGTCAGCTCCCGCCAGGTGCCCACCGCCGAGCGGCCGCCGACGGCCGCGCGCCCGTCTCCGGCGCGCTGCGCGCTCGCCTGGCTGAGCGCGTAGATCGGCGCGAGGATCGCCTCGTAGTCGTCGGGCGTGGCGGGGTCGGGGATCGCGCCCACCATCCGCGCCATCGCGCCCGCCATGAGGCGCTCGGGCATCGGGATCGGGAAGTGGACGTCGAGGTAGTGGCCGTGCGTCGCGTAGACGTCGTCGCGCAGCCAGATGCCCGGGTAGGCGACCTCCACGCGCGCCGGCGCGAGAAAGCCGGCCAGGCGCTTGGCGATCCACGACGCCTTGACCGCCGGCACGCGCTCCTCGAGCGCGAGCGGGCCGGGCGCCTCGCGGCGCCCGCGCCGGTCCAGCCAGCCTGCGGCGATCGCGTGGTCGTGGTTGCCAGGCACGATGAGGACCTCGGCGCCGGGCGCCAGCGCACCGCCGATCGCGCGCATGATCGGCTCGGCGCGCGCGATCGCGTCGCGCGCGGGGCCGTGGCGCAGCTCGAGCGTGTCGCCGAGCAGGACGAGCCGGTCGACACCGCCGAGGCGGGCGGCCAGCGTGCCGAGCGCCGCGGGGCGCGCCAGCACATCGGCGCCACCGGCGACGCCGATGTGCAGGTCGGAGATGATCAGCGTGCGCATGCGCGGCGCAGGCTAGTGGGACGGCGCACTAGCCCGGCCCATGTCCCGCGGATGGCTCAGACGCGCGCCGCGAGGTCCTCGCGGATGCGCTTGGGCAGCATGAAGCGCACGTCCTCGCGCATGACCTCGAACTCCGACACGTCGGTCACGCCGCGGTCGGTGAAGTACGTGACGAGCCGATCGACGAGCTCCTCGGGGGCACTCGCGCCCGACGAGATCCCCACCACGCGCTTGCCGTCGAGCCATTCCTCGGCAACCTGCTTCTCGTTGTCGATGAGGTGCGAGTCGGTCCCGCAGTCGCGGGCCACGTCGACGAGCCGCTGGGAGTTGGAGGAGTTGCGCGAGCCGATGACGAGCACGAGGTCGCACTCCGCGGCCATCTGCTTGACCGCCGCCTGGCGGTTGGTCGTGGCGTAGCAGATGTCGTCGGTGCGGGGACCGGTGATCGCCGGAAAGCGCTCCCTCAGGCGGTTGATGATCATGCGCGTCTCGTCGACCGACAGCGTGGTCTGCGAGATGTAGGCGATCCGCTCCGGATCGGGGATCTGCAACGCGTCGACGTCGGCTTCCGTCTCGACGAGCACGATCGACTCGGGCGCCTCGCCCATCGTGCCCTCGACCTCCTCGTGACCGCCGTGGCCGATGAGCACGATCGTGTAGCCCTCGGCGGCGAACTTCTTGGCCTCGACGTGGACCTTCGTGACGAGCGGGCAGGTCGCGTCGATCGTCGACAGCGAGCGCTCCGCGGCCTGCGCATGCACCGCCGGCGACACGCCGTGGGCGGAGAAGACGGTGGTCGCGCCCTCGGGGATGGTCTCGTCGATCTCGTCGACGAAGATCGCCCCGCGTGCGCGCAGCTGCTCGACGACGTGCTTGTTGTGGACGATCTCCTTGCGCACGTAGACCGGAGCGCCGTAGAGCTCGAGCGCGCGCTCGACGGTCTGCACGGCACGGTCGACGCCCGCGCAGTAGCCGCGGGGGGCCGCCAACAGCAACTTCTCGACGCGGAAGGTCACCCCGACAGTGTAGGCAGCGCGGTGCGCGGCCTCGCGCCGATCAGCGCTGAGCGCGCAGCCCGGCGACGAGCCGGTGGACGGCCTCGCCGACCGCGTCCAGGCTGCGCTCGGAAACAGCGTCGAGGTTGTCCGCCAGCGAGTCGCGCTGGGGGTAGTCGAAGTCGATGATGTCGATCGCGCGCACACCGCGCTGCGTGAACGGCGTGTGGTCGTCGATGACCGGGCCGGAGCTCTCGGCCGAGAACAGCGACCCGACGCCGACGGCCGTGGCGGCACTGCGCAGCTGCGCCCACAGCGCGCGGTCCGAGCCGGCCTCGCGGGTGAAGCGCAGCCCCTGGCGCTCGGCGATGTAGTCCAGCAGGACGAGCGCGCGCGTCTCGCCGGCGTGGCGCTTGGCGTACGCCGTCGAGCCGCGCAGCCCGCACTCGATGAACGGCTCGCAGCCGGCGGGCTCCTCCTCGCCGTCGAAGAGCACGAAGCGCAGGGCGCGGGCGTTGCGCGGCCTCGGCGCGCGGGCGAAGGCGCGCGCCAGCGTGACGACGGCCGCCGTGCCCGCCGCACCGTCGTTGGCGCCGACGAAGCCCTCGGGCTCGGCCTCGACGTCGTAGTGCGCGCCGACGACGATCGCCGGCATCCGGCCCGGCACGCTGCCGACGACGTTGCGCAGCCCGGGATGGCCGGGCACGTCCTCCAAGCGCCCGCGCGGCATGAGCGCCCGCAGCCGCACCGCGAGCCGGCGCAGCGCCTCCGACCCCGCCGGGCGCCAGCCGTAGTCCTGCACCTGCTCGCGCAGCAGCGCAAAGGCGCCACGGCCGTTGAAGCGGTTGACGGTGGCGCGCGGCGCGAGCGTCGTCAGCGACGCGGGAATCGCGGCGGGCTGCGCGGCCGAGTCGTCCGTCCCGCAGGCCGTGAGGCCGCCGATGATCAGCAGGGCGAGCAGCGCCGCGCAGGCCAGCCGGCCCCGGTCAGTCATTGCTCGTGACGACGTCGAGCAGTTCGGCAAAGCGCTCGCGCGCGGCCGCCCGGCGGGTCGGGACGTGCTCGCTCGGGACGTCGCCCGGCGGTGGGTCGTAGCCACGCAGGATCTGCCGCGCGACGGACTGGCGGTGGACCTCGTCGGGCCCGTCGTAGAGGCGCGCGCCGCGGGCGAAGCGATACATCGCCTCCAGCGGCATGTCGGTCGAGTAGCCCAGCGCGCCGTGCGCCTGCAGCGCCCGGTCGACGACGTCGTGCAGCACCTGCGCGCCGTAGAACTTGATCAGCGAGACGTCGGTGCGGGCCGCCGCGGCGCCCTGCGTGTCGATCTTCCACGCGGCGTGCAGCGTCATGAGCCGTGCGGCCTGCATCTGCGCCGCAGAGTCGGCGATCCAGTTCTGCACGGTCTGCTTCTCGCCGAGCAGCGAACCGTGGCTCTCCCGGTATGTCGCGCGCTCGCAGAGCATGTCGAACGCGCGCTGCGCGACGCCCAGCCAGCGCATGCAGTGATGGATGCGGCCGGGGACGAGGCGCGACTGGGCCAGCACGAAGCCGGCGCCGCGCGCGCCGAGCAGGCTGTCGGCGTGGACGCGCACATCCTCGTAGGCGATCTCCGCGTGGCCGCCGAGCCGGCCGAAGTGCTCGGCGGGCTGCTCCATCGTCGGCACGTCGCGCAGGATCCGCACCCCGGGCGTGTCGGCGGGGACGATGAACATCGACGCGCGCCCGTGACCCCGCGCCTGCGGGTCGGTGACGGCCATGACGATCAGGAAGTCGGCGACCGAGCCGTTGGACGAGAACCACTTGTGCCCGTCGATGACCCATTCGCCGGTTGCGTCGTCGCGCACCGCGCGCGTCTGCAGCGTCGTCGGGTCAGCCCCGGCGGCGCCCGGCTCGGTCATCGAGAAGGCCGAGCGAAGGTCGCCGGCCAGCAGCGGCGCCAGCCAGCGCTCCTTCTGCTCTTCGCTGCCGGCGAGCGCGATGAGCTCGGAGTTGCCCGAGTCCGGCGGCTGGTTGCCGAAGGCGCTCGGCCCCAGCGGCGAGGAGCCGAGGATCTCGTGCATGAGGCCGAGCTTGACCTGGCCGAAGCCCTGGCCGCCGAGCTCGGGCGACAGGTGCGCCGCCCACAGCCCGCGCTCGCGCACCTGGTCGCGCAGCGGCGCCAGCGCACGGTCGATCTGCCCGCGGTCTAGGTCGAGCGTCTCGAGCGGCCAGATCTCCTCGCGGACGAAGCTCGCCATCCAGTCCAGCTGCGCCTGAAACTCGGGTTCGGTGGAGAAGTCCCATGCCATTGGCTCACGCGCAGGGTATGCGGCGGGCCGGTACGACGAGCGCGGTTGATTAGTCTCAGGTAACCGATGCGACCGCGCCACCTCGATCGGCTCTCCGCAGTCGACGCCGCCTTCCTGCACCAGGAGGGACCCGACTCGCACATGCACATCGGCGCGCTCGTGCGCGCCGAGGGACCGGCGCCGCCGTATGACGACTTCCTGGACTCGATCCGCGCGCGGCTGCACTACGTGCCGCGCTACCGCCAGCGGCTCGTCTACCCGCCCGCCGCGACCGGCCGGCCGCTGTGGGCAGACGACGCGGACTTCAACCTCGAGTACCACGTGCGCCACACCGCGCTGCCGGCGCCCGGCAGCGACGAGCAGCTCATGAACCTCGCCGCGCGCGTGTTCTCCCAGCAGCTCGACCGCTCCAAGCCGCTGTGGGAGCTGTGGCTCGTCGAGGGCCTCGCCGACGGCGGCTTCGCCCTGCTGTCCAAGAGCCACCACGCGATGATCGACGGCGTCGCGGGCGTCGACCTCGGCACGGTGCTCTTCGACCTCGGGCCGGAGGGACGCCCGCCCGAAGATGGGCTCGAGCCGTGGATGCCCGACCCCTCCCCCAGTGCGCTGGACCTGCTCGCCGCCGGCATCGCCGGCATGACGAGGGCCTCGCTCGGCGTGGCGGCCAAGGCGCTGGGCTCCCTGAGCCGGCCCGAGCACGCGCTCGAGGACGCGAAGGTCGCCGTCGAGGGGCTCGGCGAGATCGTGTGGGCGGCCGCCAACCCGGCGCCCCCGTCGCCGCTGAACGTCGAGATCGGCCCGCACCGGCGCTTTGCCGGCATCGCCTGCGAGCTGCAGGACTTCAAGGCCGTCAAGAACGCGTTCGGCGGGACGGTCAACGACGTGGTGCTCGCCGTCGTCGCGGGCGCGCTGCGCCAGTGGCTGCACTCGCGCGGCGTGCGCACGCAGGGCCTCGAGCTGCGTGCGCTGGTCCCCGTCTCGGTGCGCCACCGCGACGCCGTGCACAACGGCGTCGGCAATCGC
>Ga0208736_1000481_pt1 | contig 11440 bp, 8 predicted proteins | sample AntDryMetagUQ255_FD_188090 | JGI IMG/M metagenome (GOLD analysis project Ga0208736, IMG submission 188090) | Polar desert microbial communities from Antarctic Dry Valleys - UQ255 (SPAdes) | ecosystem: Environmental > Terrestrial > Soil > Desert | place: Antarctic Dry Valleys | collected 2008-12-31 | reverse complement strand
AAAAAACCCAACATCATAATAATACTTGCCGATGATCTTGGGTGGGGTGATGTAGGCTTTCATGGCAGCCCAATTAAAACACCTAATATCGACAGGTTATCAGGAGAAGGTGTTATTCTGAACAGATACTATACTGCTCCTATTTGTTCACCAACACGGGCAGGTTTACTTACCGGCCGTTACCCAAACCGTCATGGTATTCGTGAGACAACAATACCACCCTGGAGTGATTTTGGTTTAGATACATCCGAAGTTTTACTTCCGCAAATGCTGGCACAGGCAGGATATAAACACCGTGCTATTTTAGGAAAGTGGCATCTCGGTCATAATACATTGCAGTATCACCCGATGCGCAGAGGCTTTACCCATTTCTATGGACATTTAAATGGCGCTATAGATTATTTCACTCACAAAAGAGAAGGCGAAGTTGATTGGCATAACGATTATGAACCATCAAAAGATCAGGGATACACAACAAATCTTCTTTCAGATGAAGCAGTGAAATGTATCAGATCTTATTCTAAAGATGCTGCTCCCTTTTTTATGTATGTAGCCTTCAACGCTCCTCATGGCCCTTTGCAGGCGCCTGATGAAGATCTGAAAGAAAACGGTTTTGATCCATCAAAGCCACGCTTTAGTGGTAATGAAGGAGGAGACGAAGGAGACGAAGGTGGAAATAAGGGCCACGGAAATACTCCCAAACAAACGTATGCTGCAATGGTTACCAATATGGATAAAGGCATTGGCAGAATTTTGCAAACTTTAAAAGATCTCAAAATAGAAGATAATACGCTTGTTCTTTTTCATAGCGATAATGGCGCTGCAGGAAATGGCGCTGTTGCATCGCATGGAGAATTAAGAGGATATAAGTTTGATGAGTGGGAAGGCGGAGTGAGATCTCCGGCAATTATAAGATGGCCTGCAGCAGGAATAAAAGGCGGAAAACAAATTGAACAGGTGATGGGCTATGTGGATGTATTTCCCACTTTTAAAGAAATTACCGCTGTAAAATCAGCATCAAAAAAACCTTTTGACGGAATGAGTATGTGGCCTGTATTAAGCGGTAAAAAGAAAAGTATTGACCGCAGCTTTTATCTGGGACACGGAGCTATAATACATGGCGACTGGAAGCTGATAAAGGATATGAATATCCGCAAAATGCAGATGAAGGAGGGTGATATGTTGTTAAATATTCCTCCTGATCATTCTGAGACAAAAAATTTGAGAGAGGAAAATCCGGATATGTATAAAAAACTTAAGAATGAAGTTGCACCTTATGATGCCATTAAAGCGCCAAAGGAAATACTGTCAAAAGGGCCGAAGAAAGGATTTGTTGCTCCGAAAGACTGGCAGATCACTAAAGAGAAGTAAATAATTTAAAACCATGCATTTGTTTAAATTTTTTTTAGCAGCGTGTATTGCGTTTATATCAAATGTGGTATTTGCCCAACACCAGGTGTTTGATAAAACCAGATTATTATTAGAACCCTTTGAATACAATGAAGTAAAGCTTCAGCAGAGTCCTTTAAAGAAACAATTTGAAGAAGTAATTGCAGATTATCTCGCTATACCCAATGATGATATTTTAAAAGGATTTAGACAAAGAGCAGGATTACCCACTAATAATGCAAAGGATATGGGTGGATGGTACACCAATGATGTGTTTCATGTGTTCGGTCAATTCATATCCGGTATGAGCAGGCTGTATGCAGTTTCCGGTAATGAGGCAATGAAAATTAAAGTGAATACACTTGTAGATGAATGGAGTAAAACAATTGATAAAGATGGATATTTTTTCTATACAAAAAAGCCAAACGCTCCGCAATATGTTTATGAAAAAATGACTGGTGGTTTGGTTGATAATTATGTTTTTACCGGTAATAAAGATGCACTGAAATATTTAAGTGTGATAACAGACTGGGCTATTAAAAATTTAAATCGTGACCGCCTGTATGGACAAACAGCAAGTGAATGGTATACACTTTCAGAAAATTTATACAGAGCTTATTCTGTAACAAAGGATAAAAAATATTCAGACTTTGGTAAGATATGGGAGTATCATGACTACTGGAATGTGTACGTAAGGGGGGAGAAAGTAAATACAAAAATTCGGCATCATGCATACAGCCATTTAAATACATTGAGCAGTGCGGCTGCAGCTTATATGGTAAGTGGTGATGAAAAATATAAAACCATTATTAAGAATGGTTATGACTACATGCAGAATGAACAATGTTTTGCTACAGGCGGGTACGGACCGAATGAAAGATTTCTGGATAAAGATGATCTTATAAATGTTCTGCAAAATACACACAATACTTTTGAGGAACAGTGCGGATCATGGGCAATATTTAAATTAAGTAAATATCTGCTGGAAATAACAGGCGATGCAAAGTATGGAGACTGGATAGAGAAAATGACAATTAACGGAATAGGTGCAGATATCCCTATGACGAAAGATGGTAAAGTGCATTACTATGCAGATTACAACCCGAGGCAGGGTACAAAATTTAATTATCATTTAAGCTGGAGTTGTTGCACCGGCACTCGTCCACAGGCAATAGCTGAGTATGCAGATCTTATTTATTTTAAAAATAAAAACAGCTTGTATGTAAATTTATACACGCCTTCAAAAGTAGAATGGAACGGACTTTCCATCAATCAGCAAACTACATATCCGGGGAGTAATGAAACAGAATTCATTTTAAAATTTATTGGTGCGCCGGCAGGAAATACCTTTATAAATTTTCGCAACCCTGCGTGGGCAAAGTCAATACCTGTTGTTTTAGTAAATGGCAAAGCCGTTAAAACAGCTTTAGTAAATAACTGGATGCAGTTACAACGCAAATGGAAAGATGGTGATAAAATAAAAATTATTTTTCCTATGAATTTATATGCAGACAGGTTAGATGAATCTAAACCATTTCCTGCAGCAATAATGTATGGCCCGGTAACGATGGCTTCTAATGTTATCACTGATTATCCAACAGACTTTGTAACAGAAAATAATATTTCTTCAAACTTTACTTTAATCAATGGCAAGCCATTACATTATCAGATAAAAAATCATCCTGATTTAACACTGCGCCCTTATTATCAGTATGCTATAAACGAACCTTATGTTTTATATTTTGATCCGGCTGTTAGGAATGTAATACCGAAAAAAAATTGGACACTGACAGGTAACTGGCAAAGAGCTAAAGGTCCTTATTTTACTAACGATGGAAGTGTAAGTGCAGACTTTACGGGTAAAGGAATTGTGGTTTATTTTTCATCATTCCCAAATTCAGGAATTGTAAAAGTTGAAATAGATGGCAAAGAAGCAGAGAAGGTAAATACTTACACAGCTGAAACGGGAGGCAGAGATCTAATAAAAACTTATAATTTATCCGGCGGCAAACACAACGTTAATGTATCAGTAACGGGAAAAAAAGATCTGCAATCAAAAAATACCTTTTTAAATATTTCTAAGTTTGAAGTCATAGAATAACTGACTTTTAAACGAAGTAATAAATTTATAAACGACATCAATCTAAACTATAAAAAACTTATTTTATTTCATCCTTGGTGTTGTTTTTCAAACAGGATGTTTGCTTAAAAATCATCAAGGTAAAAGATAAAAATGAAACTGATGATAATTAAAATATTAAAGATGCCTTATAAAAATTATTTTTCCCTTGCACTATTATTTTTTTTGGCGGCTTTAAATACTGTAATGGCGCAGAGTAAAATAAACAATAGTAAGCCCAACATTTTATTAATTTTTACTGACGATATGGGAGTTATGGATGTTGGTTATAATAAGGTTACTGATTATTATGAAACACCCAACATAGATAAGCTGGCTAAGGAAGGAATGCGGTTTACTAACGCTTATGCTTCCGGAGCCAATTGTGCACCGAGCCGTGCTTGCATGTTATCAGGTTTGTACACGCCACGGCATCAGGTGTATGCTGTTGCCAATACAATGAAGGGCCCGATAAATCAAATGAGGCTGGCGCCAATTCCAAATAATCCTGAACTTGATCCTTCTTTTTTTACTATAGCAGAGGCATTAAAAACCGCAGGATATGCAACAGGGATATTTGGTAAATGGCATTTGGGAAGTGAGAGCGACAGCACTGATCCGGGGCATCAGGGCTTTGATGTAGTGATGGAATCCGGTCCTGCTGCAAAGGATAGAAAAATAAAAGTTACAGATGACCCCAAAGGAATATTTGAAAAGACAGATGCTGCTGTTAAGTTTATTACTGCTAATAAAAACAAACCTTTTTTTGCTTACGTATCGCATAATGCAGTACATGGGCCTCATCAGGCACGTAAAGAAACACTGGAAAGATTCAGAAATAAAAAACCCGGGAAGTATCATAATGACCCATTGTATGCTGCCTGCATTTATGACTATGATGCAAGTGTTGGACAACTCCTGAATCATCTGAAAAAATTAGGTCTTGATAAAAATACACTGGTTATTTTTACATCTGATAACGGCGGCACAAACCTTACACCACAGGAACCTTTGCGGGGTAATAAAGGTGCATTTTATGAAGGCGGAATAAGAGAGCCGTTTATTGCAAGATGGGCGGGTAATATTGTTCCCGGTTCAGTAAATAATACACCAATTATAAATCTTGATCTTTATCCAACTTTTGCTGCACTCGGTAAAGTAAAATTACCAGCCAGTACTTTACCGGATGGTGAGAATATTCTTCCTCTTTTTGCGGGTAAGCAGGGAACAAAACGTGACAAAATATTCTGGCATTTTCCGGGTTATCTGGACAGACCGGTTATTCGCCCGAGAGATTCTTTATTCAGAACACGGCCTGTAACCATTATGCGTAAAGGAGATTATAAAATATTTCTGTATCATGAAGAATGGATATTAGATGGCGGTTGGGATAAACGGACCACAAACAATGCTGTTGAAGTTTATAATTTAAAAACTGATGAAGGCGAGCATAATAACATTGCTTCAGTAAACCCGCCAAAACGTGATGAATTGTTAACCGATCTTTTAAACTGGATGAAAAGTACCAATGCAAAAATGGCTACCATAAAAACACCGGAGCAGCAGGTAAATATGAAAAGATCTGAAGGAAGAACGAAGAAACGTACTGGTGAAGATGATGATGATTAACTTTTAAAGAAACTGTAATGAAATCTATTATCACATTATCAATTCTGGTACTGAGTTTTTTTGCTCATGCACAAAAAAAGCAGTTAGCTGCTACTCCTCCAATGGGATGGAATAGCTGGAACTATTTTGGTAAAGAAGCTATCAATGAAACAATTATAAGAGAAGTAATAGATGCAATGGTGTCGGAAGGTTTACAAAAAGCAGGTTATGAATATATAGTGATAGATGGTGGCTGGCGGGATACGGTGCTTGGTAAAAATGGTGAGTTATTGGCACATCCTGTAAAATTTCCTCATGGTATAAAACCACTGGCAGATTACGCACATTCAAAAGGTTTAAAATTCGGGCTTCATACGGTGCCGGGTTCTCACGATTGTGGTGGTAACAAAGTAGGCGGTTGGGGTGTGGAAGAAATTCAGGTAAAACAATTTTTGGACTGGGGTGTTGACTTCATAAAACTTGACAGATGCCGCTTTACATTAGATAATAATCCTGATTATAAAAGAAGAGATCCACGATGGTTTGCAGGTTGGGAAGCATCCACTAATAATCTTGAAAATGCATATAGCAAATGGAGTAAGCTGTTGAAGGAAAGCGGGCGGCAAATTCTTTTTAGCGCCAGCGTTTATAAATATTACGATTGGTATCCAAAGCTTACAAACATGGGCCGTACTACAGGAGATATTAAATCTGTACAAACGGGTGGAGCCGTGTTTGATGATGAAAAAACTAACAGTGTGATGACTGTTGCCGGTCAAAACAATCAATATGCAAAGTATGCTAAGCCAGGCTACTGGAACGATCCGGATATGCTGGTAACTGGTAAACAGGGTCTCACCATTGAAGAACAAAAAGCACATTTCGCACTTTGGTGCATTATGAGTTCACCACTTATATTAGGTAATGATCCCCGCAATATGTCTGTTGAAGAAAAAAAGATTATTCTGAATAAAGAAGCCATCGCCATAAATCAGGATCCCACAGAACAGGGGAGCAGAATTAAAGTAAATGGTAAAGCAGAAGTATGGGCAAAGAAACTTACTAATGGAAATTATGCAGTGCTGTTATTAAACAGGGATGCAAATACAGCCAATGAAATTACGTTGAACCTTAGGGATCTTAAAATTACCGGAAGTAAGAAAATAAGAAATGTTTTTGAGTCAAGAGAGATAGGATCATTCAACGGGAAGATTACTAAATCCATTGCTCCTCACTCAGGATTATTTATGCTTGTTAAGTAGTGGAAAGAAATTTCTTTTTAATAACAATACGATAGGTACATGAAAATATTCAGGCAATAATGAAACACATCATTAAGAAATATCTGCTGATAGGATTTATCCTGTTTGCTTTCTCTAACTATGTACATGCACAAAAAAATTTCCACAAAAACCCAAACATTTTATTTTGTATTGCAGATGATGCATCACTTGCCCACATGTCCGCCTATGGCATAGCGGATTGGGTGAATACACCTGGCTTTGATCGCGTTGCTAAAGAAGGTCTGTTGTTTATGAATGTTTATACTCCCAATGCTAAATGCTCACCATCACGTGCAAGCATTCTTACCGGGAGAAATCCCTGGCAGTTAGAAGGAGCCGCTAATCATAATTCATACTTTCCCGCAAAGTTTACAACAGTAATGGAAGCATTATCAAATAATGGTTACCATGTTGGTTTTACAGGGAAAGGCTGGGGCCCCGGAGAAGCGGGAGAAGTTAATGGAAGAAAAAGAGAACTGACAGGCAGGGGGTACAACAACATTAAAATGGCTTCACCCACTAAAGCCATTTCTCCCCTAAATTATACTGCAAACTTTGAAGCATTTTTAAATCAAAATGAATCAGATAAACCTTTTTGTTTTTGGTATGGCGGGCATGAACCGCATCGGCCATACAATGCCGGATCAGGCATAAATAAAGGACAAAAAAAGATTACAGATATTGACAGAGTTCCATCGTTCTGGATAGATAATGAAGTGGTGCGTACTGATATGCTGGACTATGCTTATGAACTTGAGTACTTTGATAAGCATCTGCAAAATATGCTTGAACTGTTAGAGAAAAAAGGTGAGCTGGAGAACACGATCATCATCGTTACTTCTGACAATGGAATGCCATTCCCCAGAGTTAAAGGACATGTGTATGAATATGCTAATCATTTACCATTTGCTGTTATGTGGAAAGGGCATATTCAAAATGCCGGAAGAAAAATTCAGGATTATATCAGCTTCATAGATATTGCCCCGACTTTTCTTGAAATGGCTGGTGTTGCAGAAAAGAAAAGTGGAATGCAAACGAAGGAAGGCAGATCATTCGCTGATATTCTGGCTTCAAAAAATGGTGTCCTTATAGATGCAAAAAGAGATCACGTATTGCTTGGGAGAGAAAGGACAGATGTTGGTCGTCCGCATGATCAGGGTTATCCTGTGCGTGGTATTGTGAAGAATGGGTATATCTATACTAAAAATTATACACCTGATCGCTGGCCTTCAGGCGATCCTGAAACCGGCTATATGGATACAGATAACAGCCCAACTAAAACAGCAATTTTAACTGCATACAAAAATGGTGAAGAAAAAGATTTATATCAATTAAACTTTGATAAGCGTACTGCAGATGAATTGTACAATAAAACTGCGGACACTTTTTGTATTAAGAACCTTGCTTCAGATAAAAAATACGCCGGTTTGCTTCAGCAAATGAAAAAGCAAATGGAGCAGGAGCTTAAAAAGCAAAATGATCCCCGTATGTTTGGTAAAGGAGATGTGTTTGATAAATATCCGCATGCAAAACCGGAAATGCAGAATTATTATGACCGTTACATAAAAGGTGAAAGGGTAAGGAAGCGTACAGGCGCTGATGTTGATTAACCAGAGAGTTACAATAAAAAATAATACTGATAAGCCTCTTATAAAATATATACATGAAAAGATTATTACTATTAATATTTCTACACTTTATTTTTTCAGCAGGTGCACAACAACAGAAGTCATTAAAAAATCAGCCTTATAATATTATTTTATTTATTGCAGATGATCTTGGTGTGAATGACATCGGCCCTTACGGTAATAAAATAGTAAGAACGCCAAACTTAAATGCATTTGCAAAGCAGTCTTTATTATTTACACGTGCCTTTGCAACTTCACCAACATGCACTCCTTCACGAAGCAGTATCTATACTGGTTTAATGCCCATACGTCATGGTGCACATGGTAATCATGGCGGTGTTTCTGAGGGAACAAAATCTATCGTACAATATCTTCAGCCGCATGATTATCATGTTGCAATAGCAGGCAAATTACATGTAGGTCCGGAAGAAATTTTTTCCTTTGAACGTGTTTCAAAATCAAATGTAATTGAGCCGGGCCACGAAAAACAACCCGGTCTTAACTATGATCTTGATCTTGAACCTGTAGATAAATGGTTATCACAACAGCAAAAGAATAAGCCCTTTATATTGATAGTTGCCGATCACAGTCCCCATGTGATCTGGCCGGAAAAACCAACTTACAATTCAAAAGATATTGATATTCCTGTAAAACACATTGATACGAAAGAGACAAGAATTTCACGGGCACGGTATTATACTGATGTAACAAAGATGGATGACAATATAGGTAAGCTTTTGAACAGTATTGAGAAGAATGGATTATCAAAAAATACAATTGTAATATTTATTGCAGACCAGGGACCGCAATGGCCCTTTGCAAAATGGAGCCTGTATGATGACGGAATTAAAACACCAATGATTATCCGTTGGCCGGGAACTGTTAAAGCGGGAACGAAAACAGATGCAATGGTTTCACTGGTTGATTTGTTGCCAACCATTATTGAAGCAGCAGGCGGAAATGCTCCTCAGGAGATAGACGGACAAAGCTTTTTATCTGTTATCAGAGGAATTAAAAATAAACACAGGGAATATGTATTTGCAACGCATACAGGAGACAGGCTTATGAACCGGGCACCACAACGCATGCTCAGGACAAATAAGTATAAGTACATTTTAAATCTTGCTCCTGAAATTTTATATACCACACACATGGATAAAGCAAAAGACCATGATGGCGGGCGTAAGTACTGGGATTCATGGCGTAAAAAATCTTTCTACAATGAACATGCTGCTTCGGTATTATGGAAATATCATAACCGGCCCCAGGAAGAATTGTATGATATGGAAGCTGACCCAAATGAACTTCACAATATTATTGCTGACTCAAGATTTAAAACGCTTTTGGAAGGTTATCGAAAAACCTTAGCTGACTGGCGCAGACAGCAAAACGATGCAATTACAGGACCTGAGGAAATAAAAGAAGAGCCTGGGAAGAAAGCAGCAAAGCCCGTTGCTCCTTATATTTTTCTTGACTGAAAATCTAAAATATTTTGCAGAAAGATCACTACACGGTTTTTCATCTAAATAAAATTATTTCTTTTTGTTACTGTGCGGTAAAGGCTGCGGCGAAGTAGTTGGACCTTGTACCACTAATCTCCCATCTTTTAAAAATTTCATTCGATCAATAAATACCACACGTTTATCTCCGGTTGCAGTAGTTCTTCCATGATATACGCAAAACATTTCTTTACCATCAGGAGAGTATGTGATGCTATTATGACCAGTGCCTGTAACAATACCGCCCTGCTCAACATTTTTTTGCAGAACCGGGTTATTTGCTGCTTTTGTAAATGGACCCAGCGGACTTTTTGAAGTGGCATAACCTACTGCATAATTTTTACCGCCAAAGTAGTTGGCTGAATACATCATGTAATAAGTATTTCCTTTTTTAAAAGCAACAGATCCTTCTGTCCACCGGCGGTTAACTTCTTTTGATGTTACAGAGCGGCTTTCCCATTCTGCCTGTTTATCTTTCATACTAACAGGAGGACGCAGCAATAATACCGGCTCACCAATCACACCGGTAAAATCAGGTTTCAATTGTACTCCATACACCCAGCTTTCTTCAATTTCATTAAACCATCCTTTGTTTTTAGCCCATGTAGCCACTTCGCTTTCTACCGGATGCTTATAGCAAGCACGTGAATAATAGAGATAGAGTTTTCCATTTTTAACAAACATTACATTCGCATCTATAATGGGATAACCGGGATCGAAAACGGGTTTATTATTTATGTCAATAAAAGGACCCGTGGGCTTATCGGCAACTGCAACACCAATGCGAAAGTTCTCCAGTTCATTCGTTGGATTGTTATTCCACTGAGCGCTGTAGAACATATAAAATTTTCCTTTCACTTCATAAACTTCGGGTGCCCAGTAAGCGCCGTTCCACATTTTATCAATACTTCCCCAGCCGTTTTTATTATCACCAAAATACACCTGTCCTTCTTTTTTCCAGTTAACAAGATCGGTTGAAGAATATGCAGAGAAACCATGTTTAGCTCCGCCTCCTGTTCCATACATATAATATTTATCACCTTTTACATGTAACACATAAGGGTCTCCAAAGGCAACAGGCAAAGGGTTTTTATAGGTTGATAGCTTTGATTGCTTAACAGGTTCGGCAACTGCCTGAGCCAGCAGCACGTTTGTATTTACAGCGAATAAAAAAAAATATAAAATGATTACAATTCTCTTCATAGTTTTATTTCTTATTTAATTTGTTCAGATTATTTTGCAGTGTCATTAATACTTTTGCAGGATATACCGTGCTGTTCAACCAAGGGTTCATTGGGTACTTTGTAAAAAAAGTCGGATAGTCTCCATTATGTTCTTTCTGAACCTTTGTAAAAGTACCGGCTATGGATTTCGCTTTTGCTAAATAAATTTCTTTCTTAGTAGAAACATATGCCTGCCAGAAAGTTTCTACCATAATTCCTGCAGATCTGCCAATCGGCATCCAGAAAACATATTGTTCATGAACGGAAGGAGTAATCCAGTTTACAACAGATACCTGTTCTTTTTGTAATTCTTTCCTCTTTGTAACTAATGCTTCAGCAGATAAAGAGGCATCTTTTTTAAAGCGGATCTTTTTTCATCAAAGCTCTTTCTTATAGAATCAATAAGTTTTTTGTTGCGCAGTAAGTTCTATATTGGCAAGGCGATCTTTACCTGCAGCCTGTGCACTTGCGGAGTAAGAAATAATCGTAATAATAGCAGTGATCAGTAAAGCTTTTTTCATAAAGCTGTTTTTAATTTTAATAAATATTTTTCAGGGTATCTCAGCAGCATTTATTGAAGTTAGCAGTAGATTTAATCATCTTTCTTCTGATGTTCTTTCCTAATTTCTTTCCTTTGTTTTTTGGTAAGAAAAGTATTGATAATACTGTTTTCCTCTTTTTTTAAATCCTG
>Ga0208736_1000480_pt1 | contig 11450 bp, 11 predicted proteins | sample AntDryMetagUQ255_FD_188090 | JGI IMG/M metagenome (GOLD analysis project Ga0208736, IMG submission 188090) | Polar desert microbial communities from Antarctic Dry Valleys - UQ255 (SPAdes) | ecosystem: Environmental > Terrestrial > Soil > Desert | place: Antarctic Dry Valleys | collected 2008-12-31 | reverse complement strand
GCAGAAGCCGCAGCGCCGGGTGCAGGTGTCCCCGAGGATCATGAAGGTGGCGGTGCCGCGCGCCCAGCACTCGCCGATGTTGGGACAGGCCGCCTCCTCGCAGACGGTGTTGAGCTCCTGCCCGTCGATCATCCGCTTGAGCTCGCGGAAGCGCTCGCCGCCGGGGGCGGGGACCTTGAACCAGGGCGGCTTGCGCTCGCGGAAGGGGCGCACCTCGCCCATGTCGAGGACGCGCGCGCCGCCGGGGTTCGCGCGGGAGCGGGTGGGCGCCCCGGCGGCGCCGCTGCGCGTCGGTGCAGGCGGGGCGCTCATGCTCGCGCTGACTCGAGCTCGCGCGGCGCGGGGCTCGCCGGAGCGGCCGCCGGGCCGGTCTCGACCTGCTCGAGCAGTCGTGGGAGCGACACGAGGCGCTGCCGGCGACCGAGCTCCTCGGCCAGGCGCCAGGCCACGCGACGGCCCAAGCAGCGCTTCCCCCCGGCGCCGCGGGCGGTCTCGCGGGCGATCGAGGTCATTCGGACGCCCTCGATCCCGCAGGGGACGACCCACTCGAAGGGCTGGAGGTCGCAGTCGACGTTGATGGCGAAGCCGTGCGTCGTAACCCCGCGCTGGACGTGCACGCCGATCGAGCCGATCTTGCGCTCGCCGGCCCAGACGCCGGTGAGGCCCTCGCGCACCTCGGCGCGGACGCCCTCGTCGGCCAGCGCGGCGATCAGCGCGCGCTCGAGCTTGCGCACGTACTCGACCACGTCGCGCACCCCGACGATCGGATACCCGACCAGCTGCCCGGGCCCGTGGTAGGTGACACGCCCGCCGCGGTCGCACTCGGCCACCTCGACGCCCTGCATGCGGTACCACTCCTCGCCCATGGGCAGGTCGCCCGGGGCGGTGCGCCGGCCCTTCGTGTAGACGGGCGGGTGCTCGAGCAGCAGCAGCGTGTCGGCGATGGCGCCGGCCTGGCGCGCGGTCCGCAGGCGCTCCTGGAGCGCGACTCCCTCGAGGTAGGGGACGAGCCCGGCGCTCACGGTCCAGAGCTCGCGCGGGGCGCCACCCTCTCGGGCGGAGGCTGGGGCGGCGTGAGAGGGCGCGAGCATGGCCATCGTGCTCCCGTCGATGCTACCGGGCGCCATGAGGCGAGCCGGCGGCCTGGCTCTCGAAGCGCACGACGTGGGCGGCCTCGGCTTCGAGCGCGGTAGCGGCGTCCGGCTACTCTCGGCCCATGAGCTCCGAGGGCAGGCTCTGGGCGCGCCGCCTGCGCTGGCGCCTGCGCGGCGGTCTCCAGTGGCCGGCCTTTGCCGTACTCACCGTCGGCAACGGCGTGCTGCTGCATGTCCTCCCGCCGTTCGCCTCGGGAATCGACCTGATCCCCGGGCTAATCATCGCCTCGTTCTCGAACCTGTTCCTGGTCGGGGTGGTCGCGCCGTTCCTGGCCCGCCGGATGATCGCAGAGCGCCTGGCCACCGCGGGGACGGCCGCGGCGGCGGGCGCCCCGATCGCCGGCCCGAGCGGCCCGCCGTACGAGATCCTGCTCGACCGCGCGGCCACGGGCCTGCTCCTGGCGGGCACCCTGGGGCTGGTCGCGGCGGGGCTCGCCTCGCGACCGCTGATCGTCTCCGAGACCGAGGCCACGGAGACGAACGCCCGCCTCGTGCGCAGCTACACGCTCGCGCACGCGAGCCCCGAGTACCGCCGCAACGTCGATGCCGCCAACACCATTCGTGTGGCCGAGGGCTACTTCCGCACCTGCATCCCGGCCGACGACCGCCGCCGGGTGTGGTGCCTGTTCGTCGACACCAACCTCGAGCCGCCCGACGTGCGCCCAGACCGCAGCGCCACGCCGAACGACAAGTACCTCGGCCCGGCCGGCGGCACCTAGCGCCGACGCCGCTCTCAGGCTCCTCTCATCCGGAGGATCATGATGAAGGGGTGCGGCTGCTGGTGATCGAGGACGACGTGCGTATGGCCACGGCCATTCGCCGCGGGCTGCGCACCGAGGGCATCGTCGCCGACGTCGCTGCGCGAGGCGACACCGCGCTCGGGATGGCGCGGGCGACCGACTACGACGCCCTCGTCCTCGACGTCATGCTGCCCGGCATCGACGGCTTCGAGACCTGCCGCCGGCTGCGCGCCGACGGCGTGTGGACGCCGATCATCATGCTCACCGCCCGCGACGGGGTCGAGGACCGGATCCGAGGCCTCGACGAGGGGGCGGACGACTACCTGACCAAGCCGTTCTCGCTCGCCGAGCTACTCGCGCGCGTGCGGGCGCTCGTGCGACGAGGACCGGTCGAACGCCCGGTCGTGCTGAGCGCGGGCGACCTGCGGCTCGACCCGGCCACGCGAGAGGTCTGGCGCGGAGACCGGGAGATCGAGCTCTCGGCGCGGGAGTTCGGCCTGCTCGAGGCCTTCATGCGGCGCCCCGGGCACGTCCTCAGCCAGACCCAGCTCCTCGACGCGGCCTGGGACCTCGGCTACCGGCAGAACTCGAACGTCGTCGAGGTCTACGTCCGCTACCTGCGCGAGAAGATCGACCGCCCGTTCGGCGTCACCTCGCTCGAGACCGTTCGGGGCATCGGCTACCGCCTGCGCAGGGACGGCGGCGGGTGAGCCGCCTGCCGATCCGGGGCCGACTGACTGCGGCCTTCGCTGCGGCGATGTTCGTGGTCCTCGCCGTGACCGGCCTGTTCGTGTACCTCCGCCTCCAGGCCGATCTCGACGAGTCCCTGACCGCGAGCCTGCAGGCCCGAGCCGATGCGGTGGCCGAGCTCGCGAGCCGGTCCGCCGCACCGCTCACGAGCGCGACGCCGGGAGTCCTGGGCGAGCCGGACGAGAGCTTCGCGGCGGTGCTCTCGCCCGCCGGCCGGCTCACCGACGCCTCGGGCGGCGCGCGCGGGCCGCTGCTCCGCGCGGCGGACCTCCGGCGCGTCCGGCAGCGAACGGTGCTCGTCGAGCGGCGTGTCGCCGGCATCGACAGCGAGGCCCGCGTGCTCGCTCGCCGCGCCTCGGCGCGGGCGGACTCGCCGCTCGTGGTGGTCGGCCAGTCGCTCGAGGATCGCGACGAGACCCTCGACGGGCTCGTCGCCGCGTTTGCGGTGGGCGGACCGGTGGCGGTGCTGCTGGCCTCGCTGCTCGGGTACGCGCTGGCCACCGCCGGGCTGCGTCCCGTCGAGGCCATGCGCCGCCGCGCCACCGAGGTCTCCCTGAGTGGCGGCGAGGAGGCGCTGCCCCTGCCTGCCGCCCACGACGAGATCCGTCGCCTCGGCGAGACCCTCAACGAGATGCTCGAGCGGTTGCGGCGCTCGTTCGAGCGCGAGCGCCGCTTCGTGGCCGATGCGAGCCACGAGCTCCGAACGCCGGTCGCGGTGATCAAGACCGAGCTCGACGCGGCGCTGCGGACTGGTGACCTCGGACCACACGCTCGCGCGTCCGTCCTCGCCGCCGCGGAGGAGTGCGACAGCCTCGCCCAGCTCGCGGAGGACCTGCTCGTGGTCGCCCGGGCCGCCGACGGGAAGCTGCCGGTGCGCCGCGAGCCGCTCGAGGCTCGCTCCGTGCTCGACGACGTGCGCGAGCGCTTCGTCGACCGAGCCGCGGGGCTCGGTCGGAGCATCCGCGTCGAGGCCCCGGACCGCCTCACGCTGAGCGGCGACCCGCTGCGCCTGCGCCAGGCCCTCGGCAACGTCGTCGACAACGCCCTGCGCCACGGCGCCGGCGAGGTCGTGCTCGCCGCGCGGCCCGCCGACGGGGCCGTCGAGCTCGAGGTGAGCGACGAGGGCGCCGGGTTCGAGAGGACCATCGCCGAGCGGGCGTTCGAGCGCTTCACGCGCGGCGACGAGGCCCGGACGCGGTCCGGGAGCGGGCTCGGACTCGCCATCGTCCGCGCGGTGGCCGAGGCGCACGACGGCCGGGTGAGCATCGTCGGCGCAGGCGGCGCGGTCGTCCGGATCTCGCTGCCGAAAGGATCCACCGGCCGGCCCGAGCCCGAGGCCTCAGACACCGCGGAGCCGAGACTCGCGCCCTCGCCGGGAGGTATCGGCAGTCAGTCGTGAGGTGTGTCTCGACGGCCAACCCCGCGAGGCCATCACCGAGAACCGCGTGACGACGAGCAACGGTTAGGGTGCCCCGCCGTGCGCACCTACCCGGTCCTCGCCGATCTTCCCCTCGAGATCGAGGCCTACGAGCTCGAGGGCCTCGAGCGCGACGTCTCGAGCGAGTTCACGCGCCTGTCCACGGTCATCCGCCTGCGCGGCGGCGGGCACGAGGGCGTGGGCGAGGACGTGACCTACGAGGGGCTCGATCAGCTCGCGCTCCAGGACGCCGGGCCGAGCCTGCCACTTGCCGGCCGTCACACCGTAGAGAGCTTCTCGCGGCTGCTCGAGGGCCTCGAGCTGTGGCCCTCGCCGCCCGAGCGCGAGCCCTCGCGCGACTACCGCCGCTGGGCGTACGAGTCCGCGGCGCTCGACCTCGCCCTCAACCAGGCCGGCCGCTCGCTGGCAGAGGTGCTCGGCCGCGACCCGCAACCGGTGACCTTCGTCGTCTCGCTGCGGCTGTCGGATCCGCCGGCCATCGACCCGATTCGCCGGCGCCTCGACCGCTACCCGAGCCTGCGCTTCAAGCTCGATCCCACGAGCGCCTGGGACGACGACCTGATCGCCGCGATCGCCGCGACCGGCGCGGTCGACTCGGTCGACTTCAAGGGCGCCTACGAGGGCACGATCGTCGACCAGGCCGCCGATCCTCGCCTCTACCGCGCGGTGATCGAGGCCTTCCCGGACGCGTGGATCGAGGATCCGAAGCTCCGTCCCGAGACCGAGGAGGTCCTCGACGCCCACCGCGAGCGCATCACCTGGGACGCCGTCATCCACTCGGTCGAGGACATCGACGCGCTGCCCTTCCCGCCGCGCATGGTCAACCTGAAGCCCTCGCGCTTCGGCTCGCTGCGAGCGCTGTGCGCGGCCTATGACCTGTGCGAGGCGCGCGGCATCGGCGCCTACGGCGGCGGCCAGTTCGAGCTCGGGCCGGGGCGCGGCCAGATCCAGTACCTGGCCTCGCTCTTCCATCCCGGCACGCCCAACGACGTCGCGCCGGGGGGTTACAACGCTCCCGACCCGGAGCCCGGACTGCCCGACAGCCCGCTCGAGCCCCAGCCCTCGACCACCGGGTTTCGCTGGGGCGACTGGGCCTGAGCGGCCCGCGGGTGGGGATGGACGAGGACACCGCGCTCGTCCCGCTCGGCGACGGGGCGTACGAGGGGCGGATCGACGAGCGCTGGTGGACGCCGCGCGGGCCCCTCGGCGGCTACGTCATGGCCTTCGGGCTCCGGGGCCTCGAGCTAGCGGTCGCCGATCCCGCGCGCCAGCCGCGCTCGCTGACCATGCACTTCCTGCGCCCGCCCGGGGCCGGGCCGATCGTCCTCCGGCCCACGGTCGAGCGGGCCGGCCGGTCGCTCACCACCGCGAGCGCGCGTCTGGAGCAGGGCGGGAAGCTGCTGGCCCTCGCGCTCGGCGCCTTCTCGACTCCGTGGCCGGGACCGCTGCTCGACGACGCTCCCATGCCGGAGGTCGCCCCGGCCGAGGATCGCGCGGTCTCCGCTGGTGACGGCCCGCGCGCCGAGCGGCCGCCGTTCCTCGACCTCCTGGTCATGCAGCCGCGCTTGGGGGAGGCGCCGTTCTCCGGCGCCTCGCACGCCGAGACGGGCGGTTGGCTCGGGCTGCGGGAGGAGCGGCCGATCGACGCCGCGACCGTCACCATCCTGGCCGACGCCTGGTACCCGGCGCCGTGGACGCGGCTGCGGGCGCTCGCGCCGGCGCCGACGATCGACCTGACCGTGCACTTCCGCGCGCCGCTCCCGCTGGGCGACGCGCTGCTCCTCGGCCGCTTCCGCACCGGCCTCGTGCGCGACGGCTTCTTCGAGGAGGACGGGGAGCTGTGGGCGCCCGACGGGACGCTCGTGGCCCAATCGCGCCAGCTCGGCCTGCTGCTCGACGCTCAGGTCTGAAAGACCCGGCCCAGAAGCGGTCGTCTCCTGGCGCTCGCAACCGGGGCGCGGTAGCTTGAGGGCGGTGACGCGAGGCCGACCAGGACGACCAGGACGCCCGGCTCGCCGGCTGACGGTCTCCATCGAGCCCCTGCCGCCGGCGACGAAGCGAGCCATGCTCGAGGGCGTGCGCTCCGGGCCGATCATCGCCGGCGCCTACACCTCGCCCGAGGGCACCTGTCCGATGCTGGCCGCGCATCGCCGCGGCGGTCGCACGAGCCTCGCCACCTTCGCCCGCGCGTGGGACAGCTACACCGGGGCCCCCAAGGCGCGCCTGGCCACCCAGCGCGAGCTGCGCAGGGCCCCCGCCGACAACTGAGGAGGGCGCGTGTCGGGCGGCCCACCCCGCCCGCCCCGGGTCACCGGCCTCGATCACCTCGTCCTCACCGTCCGTGACCTCGCCGCCACGATCGACTTCTACGAGCGGACGCTCGGCATGCGCGCCTTCTCGTTCGCGGGCGGAAGTCGCTGGGCGCTCGCGTTCGGCAGCGAGAAGCTCAACCTCCACGAGCTCGGGAACGAGTACCTGCCGAACGCGCGTCACGCCCAGCCCGGTTCGGCCGACCTGTGCCTGGTGACCGAGACCCCGATCGACGCGGTGATCGCGCACCTCGAGTCCCTGGACGTCCAGATCGAGCTCGGACCGACCCGCGCGGACGGCGCGACGGGCGAGCTCTGCTCGGTCTACGTCCGCGACCCGGACGGCAACCTCGTGGAGGTCGCCAACCGCGTCGGCTGAGCGGCCCTTGCGCGTCTAGCTCGGCTTGGGCTCGACGCGGGGTGGAAGCTTGAGCTCCTCCTCCGCGTCCATCCCGGCGTGCAGCTCTCGGCTGCGCTCGAGCTCGGCGTCGAGCTCGGAGCCGAACAAGAGGGCGTTGTTGATGATCCACAGCCACAGCAGGAAGACGATCACGCCGCCGAGCGCGCCGTAGGTGGCGTTGTAGGAGCCGAAGTTGGCCACGTAGAAGCCGAATCCGGCCGAGGCGGCGATGGCCAGCAGGACGGCGAGGAGGCCCCCGGGCGTGACCCAGCGAAAGCCCGGCAGCCGGGCGTTCGGAGCGACGAAGTAGAGGAAGGCCACGAGGCCGGAGACGATGAGCAGAAGCACCGGCCACTTGGCGATCGACCACACCGTGACCGCGGTGCTTCCGAGCCCGACGACGTTCCCGACCGCCTCCGCCACCGGGCCGCTGATGACCAGCGCGAGCACCACCCCCGCAACGAGGATGAGCAGGAGCACGGTCACCCCGAGGCGCAGCGGGATCAGCTTGACCGGGCCGCGTCCCTCCTCGATCTCCCAGATCGCGTTGGCGGCGCGGAAGAAGGCGCCGATGTAGCCCGACGCCGACCAGATCGCGCCGAGCAGTCCGACGCCGAAGAGCGCGCCCGCCCCGCCCTTCGAGTTGATGACGCCCTCGATGGCGGGCTTGAAGGTCTCGACCGCCGAGCTCGGCCCGAGCTGGTTGACGACATCGAGCATCGCCTGCGTTGTCTTCGGCCCTCCCACCAGCCCGAGCAGGGCGACGAGGACGAGCAGCGCGGGAAACAGCGACAGCACGCTGTAGTAGGTGAGAGCGGCCGACCAGTCGGTGATGTTGTCGTCCGAGAACTCCTTGGCCGTGCGCTTGAGGACCGCGCCCCATGAGCGCTTGGGCAGGTCCGTAGGATCGCTCGGCTGATCGTCGCCGTGGCGGTCGGGCGCGTTCTTCTCGGGTGTGTCGTGGGCGTCGGGCATGGCTCCCGGTTTTCCCGCGCGACGTCAGGCGGAAACGGCCACGCGTCCCTCAGAGCGCCAGCGACAGCGGCTGCTCGAGCGCCTCCCGCACGCGCGCGAGGAACTGAGCACCGTCGGCGCCGTAGAGAATGCGGTGATCGGAGACGAGTGACAGCGTCGCCATGTCGCGGGCCACAACCCGACCCGAGTCGTCGACGAACGGCTTCTTCTTGAGCGCGCCGACGGTCAGGATGGCGGCCTGCGGCGGGTTGATCACCGCCGAGAAGCGATCGATGCCGTACATGCCGAGGTTCGACACGGTGAAGGTCCCGCCCGAGAGCTCGGGCGGGGTGATCGTCCCGTCGCGGACCTTGTCGATGGCCGCGTGCGCGGCCCGGGCGATCTCGCCGAGCGACTTAGATCCCACGTCGAAGAGGGTGGGGACGACGAGAGTGTCCTTGGCCGCAACCGCCACGCCGATGTTGATCTTCTCGTAGAGCTCGAACCGGCCGTCGCGATAGGCGCCGTTGACGCGTGGGTGCTCGCGCAGCGCCAGGGCGCAGGCTTTGACGATCATGTCGTTGAATGAGGGCACGGGATCGGCGAGCTCCTTGAGCCGCCCGCGCAGCTCCACGCACGCCGCCATGTCGACCTCGACCTCGAGCGTGAAGTCGGGCGCCGTCGCCTTGGACTCGGCCATGCGCCGCGAGACGGTCTGCTGAAGGCGGGTGAGCTCCTGGACGTGGACCTCGCCCTTGGGACCCGCCTCGCCCTTGGCGACCGCCTCCTGTGGCTCGGGCATCGAGCCCTTCTGCTCGTCGCCCCCCGCCTCTTCGACCGTCCCGGTCGCCGTCGCCTCGCCCTCGTCGCCGCCGGCGCTCGCGCCGTCGCCGCCGGCGGCGGCGAGCACGTCGGCCTTGATGATCCGCCCGCCGGGTCCCGAGCCCTCGAGGGCGCTCAGGTCAACCCCCTGCTCGCCGGCGATGCGGCGGGCCACGGGCGAGGCCTTGACGCGGCCGTTGCCGTCGGAGGAGTCCGGGCTCGCGTCACCGCCCGCGGGCGCGCCGCCGTTGGCCGAAGCGACCTCGCCGCCGCGGTCCTCATCGGCGGTGGCGACGCTGCGCTCCTCCTCCGACTCCTCGGTCGCGGTCTCGTTGCCGCCGCCGCCCGCTTCGGCGGACCCGTCGCCGGACTCGCCGCCACCATCCTGTGAGGCCTCCGACGGATCTCCCACCCGCGCGATGACCTCGCCGATCGACAGCGTGTCCCCCTCGCCCGCGATCACCTCGATCAGGGTGCCGTCGGTGTCGGCCTCGTAGGTCATGTTGGCCTTGTCGGTCTCGATCTCGACGAGCGCCTCGCCCCGCTTGACCTCGCCGCCCTGCTCGACCAGCCACTTCAGGACCGTGCCCTCCTCCATCGAATCGGACAGGCGCGGCATGGTGATGTCGGTGGCCATTGGCGGGCGGGTCCTCTCTACAGGTCGCGGAAGGTCGAGAGCACGGCTTTGACTACGTGCTCGGAGTGGGGCATCGCCGCCTGCTCGAGCGGCTTCGAGTAGGGCATCGGCGTGTCCGCCCCGGTCACGCGCCCGACCGGCGCGTCGAGGTGGTCGAAGGCCTGCTCCTGGATAAGCGCCGCGAGGTTGGCCCCGACGCCGCCGTGTGGCCAGCCCTCCTCGACGATCACCGCGCGGTTGGTCTTCTTCACCGACTCGATGATCGTGTCGAGGTCGAGCGGGCGCAGCGTGCGCGGGTCGATCACCTCGGCCTCGATCTCGTGCTCGTCGGCGAGCGTCTCGGCGGCGTCGGCAGCGACCAGGGCCTGGCGCGAGATGCCGACGATCGTCACGTCCTCGCCCTCGCGGCGGATCGCCGCCTCGCCGAAGCGCATCGGCTCGGCGTCGCCGTTCTCCGGGACCTCGCCCTTGCGCCCGTAGAGTGCCTCGTGCTCGATGAAGATCACTGGGTTGGGATCGCGGATCGCCGTCTTGAGCAGGCCCTTGGCGTCGGCCGCAGTGGAGGGTACGGCGACGAGCAGGCCGGGGATGTGTAGGTAGAGCGCCTCGAGGCAGTGCGAGTGGGTGGGGCCGAGCTGGTGGCCGCCGCCCTGGGGCATGCGGATGACCATCGGGACGCCGACCTGTCCGCCGAACATGTAGCGCACGCTCGCCGCGGCGTTGATGATCTGGTCGAGCGCCAGCAGCGAGAAGTTGATGGTCATGATCTCGACGATCGGGCGCAGGCCGCCCATGGCCGCGCCCACGCCGGCGCCGACGATCGTGTTCTCGGAGATCGGGGTGTCGCGGACGCGCTTCTCGCCGAAGTCCTCGAGCAGGCCCTCGGTGACCTTGAACGCGCCCTGGAAGACCCCGATGTCCTCACCCATGATGAAGACGTTGTCGTCGGCCTCGAGCTCCTCGCGCAGCGCCTGGTTGAGCGCCTCCCGATAGCGCATCTCGGCCACGGCGGTCAGTCGCCCCCGCCCTCTTCGTCGCGCGGGCCGGAGGAAGGCTCCTCGCCCTCGTCGGGGTCCGGGCGCTTGCGCCGCTCCTCGGCGTCGCCGACCTTGGCGTAGGCGGCACCGGCCTCGGCCAGCTCGCGCATGGCGTCGCTCGAGTGCTCGCGCAGGTCCTCGCCCTTGTGGGTCTCGGGCGCGCGCTCGTCGACCACGTACCAGCCCGGCTCGTCGCCACTGTAGGCGTAGAGGTCGTCGTAGAGGGCGTCGAGGTCGGGGAAGGGGCTCTGGGTGGCGAACTCGACCGCCTCCTCGACCGTGCTCTGGGCCTCCTCGTCGAAGCCGTCGATGTCGTCCTGGGAGAGGACGTCCTCGTCCTTGACCCGCTCACCGAAGGTGGTGATCGGGTCGCGCCGGCGCCACTCCTCGACCTCCTCCTTGGAGCGGTACTCCTCGGGATCGGCCATCGAGTGGCCGCGGAAGCGGTAGGTCACGGCCTCGACCAGCTGCGGCGTGCGGTCCTCGCGCGCCTTGCGCAGGGCGTTCTCGAGCTCGTCCTTGGTGTCGAGCACGTCCATGCCGTTGCAGCGCGCGCCCGGGACACCGAAGCCGTCGCCGCGCTTGGAGAGGTCGGTGATCGCCGAGGCGCGCTCGATCGCCGTGCCCATGCCGAACTGGTTGTTGATGACCAGGAAGACGATCGGCAGGCTCCACAGCGCCGCGAGGTTGAGCGACTCGCCGAAGTTGCCCTGGTTGATCGCGCCGTCGCCGAGCATGCAGACGACCGCGTCGTCGGTCTCCTGGTAGTCGGCGGCGAGGCCGAGGCCGACCGCCAGCGGCAGGTTGCCCCCGACGATGCCATAGCCGCCCATGAAGCGCTTCTCGATGTCGAAGAGATGCATGGAGCCACCGTGGCCCTTCGAGACACCGTCCTGGCGGCCGAAGAGCTCGGCCATGACGCGCTGCGGCTCCGTCCCGCGCGCGAGCGCCTGCCCGTGCTCCCGGTAGGTCGAGATCAGATAGTCGGTGTCGCGCATGGCGAGCGTGGCCCCGACGATCGCCGCCTCCTCGCCGATGGCGAGATGCAGGAAGCCACCGATCTGCGCCTTGGTGTACATCTCGCCCGCGCGCTCCTCGAAGCGGCGGATGAGGAGCATCTTGCGGAGGATCTCTTCGCAGTGCTCGCGATCGGGGAGGTCGTGGTGCTCGCCGGGGTCGACGGGCAGGCGTTCTTCGGGGGAGCGGTCT
>Ga0208736_1000476_pt1 | contig 11493 bp, 11 predicted proteins | sample AntDryMetagUQ255_FD_188090 | JGI IMG/M metagenome (GOLD analysis project Ga0208736, IMG submission 188090) | Polar desert microbial communities from Antarctic Dry Valleys - UQ255 (SPAdes) | ecosystem: Environmental > Terrestrial > Soil > Desert | place: Antarctic Dry Valleys | collected 2008-12-31 | reverse complement strand
AATCGGGAAGCCACAAGAAATTTGCCTGTCGAATAGACAATGAAATTGTAACCGCCGTGTAAAATGAAATCAGCAAAGGGAATTGCAGAAGCATCGGCAGACAACCGCCAAGCGGGACGGCGGTTTTCATCATCTTGAGCTGCTCCATCTGCAACTCGCGCATTCGCGGGTCGTCTGCCGGAATACCTTTTTTCTGAAAATCTTTTAATTTATCCTGTAATTCTTTCATTTTCGGCGCATTTCCCGCCGCCTTTTTGAATGAACGCGACTGCGACCAGCGCAAAGGAAACAAAAGCGAATAAAAGAAAAACGTGAAAATGATGATGGCAACGCCGTAATTATGCGTGAAATTATTAATAAAAGTCAGCGCGTAAAGAATCGGGACGGAAAGCGGCTTGACGAACCAGCGGACTAAACTGTAATTACTGAAATTGATTAAATTCTCGATGCTGATCGGTCTGCCGACGCTCGACGTTAGAATATCGTTGTAATCATTGAGCGCGAAATAATCTTTTGTTCCGGTGTAAATTCTCGTTACCGAACCGTCGGCGGTTATCGGAATGTGAGCAGTTACCAGATGGCGAGTTTCTTTGGTTTTTTCACTTCTCGTGATCCAGCTAAAAATCCCGTCAAAGTAAGGCTGCGTTTGCACTTCATATTTTGAAGCGTGGTATTCAAGTCCGTCTCGCGTCTGCGCCGCCGGAATCGCCGCCATTGCAAAATAAGCGTCGCCGACTCCAGCCCAGTCAACCACGCCGGGAACGGCAAGGGAGCTTTGATTATTCGCGTCGAACGTGAAAGCGTAATTTCCTTGATGACGAACAATATCGCCGTTAACGGCGGCAACGGCTTCCGATTCGATGTGATAAAAATTGTGATGATTGATAGCGTGGTCGCCGATGCTCGCGCCGATGAGCAGTTTCGTATTCGGAACGGTTTCACCACCGCGCGTTAGTTTAACCGCCAAATCAGCCACATAATTGTCGGCGCGAAAAAGAAAACTCTTCGTCACTTCGATGCCGCTCTCGTCCGTCAGCGTAAAATCAATTTTCCGTTCCTGTCCGGCTTCGAGCGTAATCACATCCTCGGTCGCTGAAATTTGATAATTGCGGTCGTTCAAAACAGCATTCAAGTTTCCGTCGCCGGTAACGAGTCGAAACGGGATTTCACGAGGATTGCGATTTAATGCTTCCTGCGAAATTAATTCAAGCGGTTTCTGATTATCCGTCGTCGAACCATCGGCGAAGACGGGATACTCGCCCTGTTTCGATTGATTTTTCAACAAAACCCAACTCGTCGCCAACGCGCCTTTTGAATCAAGTTTAACTTGATAAAGGGGTGTATTAATTGTAATTTGACGGTTCGGCGTATTATCTGAAGCGGAAACTGCAACCGCAGGTTGAGCCGGTTGAATTTGAGGCGCGGGCGTTGTCGCGTCATTAGCAACGACTTGCGCCGTATTTGAATTTGTCTGCTCGATTTTTTTCGCGGGGAAGAGATAAGTCCAGCCGAAAAGAACCGCCATCGAAAGCGTCGCCGCCAGAAGAAAACGAAATTGGGTTGATTGTTTGTTGTCTGCCATTCTTAAAAGTTTCAGGTTTCAAATTTCAAACCGGTTTATAACCTGAAACTATTTCACCGGATCGTAGCCGCCTTTAGAAAACGGTTGACAGCGTGATATACGTTTCACGCCCAACCAAGTTCCGCGCAACGCGCCGTATTTTTCGACGGCTTCCCGCGTATATTCGGAACAAGTCGGCGTAAAGCGGCACGAGGGCGGCAGAAAAGGCGAGAGAAACGTCTTGTAAAGCCGCAAAAAATCTAGAACCAAAAACTTCATTTTGCCCGCGCTTTGACGTTTTCTTCGCCTTTGTTCAATCCACTATTTTTGACTTTCCTTATGATTTGCCGAAATTCTTCAAGAGGTTTTTCGAGCTTAACTCTCAGAAGACTTCGCCGCGCATTCAAAACCCAATCGAATTTTGTATCTAATTCATCAAGTTCCGCGCGGCTCAAACGAAAGGCTTCACGCAATAGACGTTTCGCCCGATTACGGTCGTGCGCCTTGTTGCTGATTTTCTTTGAAGCCGTAATGCCGAGCCGCTGAAAAATGGTTTCCGACGGCACGATAAAAACCGTCACAAAACGCCCTTCAAAACGCTTGCCGCATTCATAAACACGGCGAAACTCCGCCGGTTTTCGCAGTCGCCCGTCCTTTGGCAGCCGAAAATCTAATAATGTTTGACGGTCAATACTTTGCGACCTTTGGCGCGGCGGCGTTTCAAAACGGCGCGTCCGTTCTTGGTTGCCATCCGTGCGCGAAACCCGTGTTTCTTGGCGCGGCGGCGGTTGTTTGGTTGAAAAGTTCTCTTTGGCATAAATATTCATCTCCTCACGATAAAGTGAAAACTTAGAGTTTATGGAAAAAAGGCTAATCTGTCAAAGCTATTTGCATCGTAACTTTATTTGTTAGGTGTTACAATCCTCTAATATTCGCGCTTTTTTCATTTTGAAATTCAGAGATTTAATTTCCGAGAGTAAATCTTTTGATTGTTCGCAAAATATGAATAAACATACAGAGTCCTTTGCTATGTTAGTCTGTACATTTGCTATATGCTGTGCGTTCCTAAGCCTTGTTCTAATATTTTTACCAGTGTTTTTCTTCACTGACCTGGATTATACGGAAGAACAAAGACAATCTGTTGATATTTATGCCGGATTAATCTCCTTTTTTGGTGTGGTCGGTTTATTATTCTCCGGTTTTCTCTTCTTCAAAGGTCTTTCCTTTTCTAAATCCGAGTTAAAAGATTCAACCAAAAAATTTCCGAAATAGCTCTCAGCAACAAGATTCAAGAAACTAATCGATAATAACTCTGCGCCCGTCAATCTGGCATCTTACTTCGGCAATTAATTTTACTGCTTCCACATAAAGCACGTGTTCCAGTTCCAAAATTCGCGCCGAAAGGCTTTCCGCTGTATCATCATCTTTCACCTCAACCGTCTTTTGCGCGATAATCGCGCCGTGGTCTAATGCTTCGTCAACAAAATGCACGGTGCAGCCCGAAACTTTTACGCCGTAGTCAATCGCCTGCTGCTGCGCGTCCAAACCTTTGAAGGCAGGTAGCAAACTCGGATGGATATTAATAATTTTGTTGGGAAAAGCGCGAATAAACCCTTCCGACAAAAGGCGCATATAACCTGCGAGACAAACTAACCCGACATTTCGTTTTTTTAATTCGGCAGCAATCTCCGCGTCGTGTTCTTCCCGCGCGCGCCCTTTTCTGGTAATGGAAAGCGTTTCAATTCCGCGTTTCCGGGCTTTTAACAAACCCTCTGCGCCCGTTTTGTCGCTAATGACGACCGCAACATCAGAGTCGGGAATCAAACCGCTCTGAACGGCTTCAACAATCGCAGCCATATTCGACCCGCGCCCGGAAATTAAAATACCGATTTTCATTAATTCCAATGTTTAATTCTTTTCCAAACTTCGGGAAACGGTTCTTTCAGCCCGCGGCAAATCAGAATGTTAAAATTTTCTTCCCGCATTGCCAGCGGCTCGCCGACGCGCGTTCGTTCCTCGACGCTTTGGCAAAATCTTTCTGCGTCTTCTTTCTCATCGCCCAAAATAATAATTACGCTTCCGTCGTAATTTCCGTGTCCCCAAAGATAATAACTTTGATGATTACTGATAGCTTTCGGCAGATTGTATCGCCCGCCGAATAAATCAATTGCGCCCGCTTCGCCGTAGTTATTGGCGAAAATCGCGGCTTTTTCGCGTTCTTCCGGCGGCAAAGAGTAATAAACTTCCGCCACCTTCGCCGTCATTTCCTCCCAACCGAACTGGTCGCCGAAATACTGCGGTAAAACGCCCTGATGTCCGACTTCGGTTTTCGGCGGCGCAATGCCCAAAGCGTTTTGATACGCGATGAATCGCTCGACGGGCAAAACAGGCATCGCTATCGGAAGAACAATTAAACCGCCAATTAGCAGAAGTGCCGGAAAAGTGTAGCGAACGAATTTTCCGAAACGAAATCGCTTTGTCAGATTTTCCCAAAAAACGCCGCCCGCCGCAAAAAGCATCGGATAAACCGGCGCGAGATAATAATTTTTCGCCTTCAGCAAAATCATCAGCGCGAGCGTGACGAGATAAGCGATGCCAAGTGTCCGAAACCGTTTCCCCGATTTATCAGCGAGCAAATACCAAAGTCCCGCCAGCCAAATGAACGCGGTCAACGGAAACAAAATAAAAATCTGCTGAAAGAGAAATTCGTGCGGCGCGAGAACGATATTCTTGCCTGTCCTCTGAACGTTTTGAAGAAGTTCGAGCGTCGCCCAATCATTTTCGTATTGCCAAATCAAATTCGGCAAAAAAATCAGAAAGGCAATCGCGCCGCCGAACCAGATATATTTGTCGAGAAAAATTTTGCGGTCTTGCGTGATAAGTAAGCCGATGACAAACGCCAAACCGAAAAAAACGAGAGAATGTTTGTTCAACAAACCCAATCCGGCGAACGCGCCGAATAGAAGCCAATAACGCGGATTCTCGCGCTTGATTGCCAAAACATAGGCGAGAGCGCAGCCCATCCAAAAAAGCGGCTCGTAAGCGTTCATTGATAAAAGATTGTCGCCAGCCAGATAAACCGGCGCGACCAAAACGCACAAACACGCCAGCAGCGTCGCAAAATGTCTGCCGCCGAATTCGCGCGTGAGCCAGCCCGTCAAAACGATTTTCAACGCGCCCGCCAGCGCCGGCAAAAACCGAATCGCATACAGCGATTCGCCGAAAATTTCGCGGCTGAATTTTGTCAGCCAAACACTCAAAGGCGCGTGGTCGGGATAACCGAAAGCGAGATGTTCGGCGCACGCGAGAAAATAAAGCTCGTCGCGGAAATAGCCGTAACTGTTGCCCGCGACGAGAAAAAGAAAAATTTTGAAAAGCGCGAGCGCGTAAGCGATGAAAATTGGAGTTCGCCAAAAATCAATTGTCTTTTCAGAAGTTTCCATAACCTCAAAGTTTCGCAGTAAAACTTTCTTTGCTCGTAATTTTTCAAAACAAACCAGAATAACCAATAATTCCATTCGCAATCACTTCTTATTCAAGCGTCAAACTCGACACAGTCGGTTCGCCGGGCGAATCTTCATCATTATTAACGGTCACGACAATCAACTTTTCGCCTTTAGAATTTTTGAATAAACAACGACAAAATCCTAAGCCGGTTCCAGAACAGTCTTCAACTTCATAGAAGCCTAACGTGTTAACGATATAATCCATATTGCCGAAAAGCTCTCGATTCGGAGGAAACGTTACCGCCTGCCAACCACTTTCAATTAATACCTTTCGCGCCGTTGCATAAGACATTTCCTGTTTAAGGTTCGGCAAAACACTTTCCACATTATTTCCACTCGACTTTTCCGCGTTCTCGTTTTGCGAAGTCTGGTTGGCGGAATCCGTTTTCGCATTTGCGGGTGAATCGGATTTTGCGGAGTTTTGCGCGTTGTCCGCTCGATTCAATGCCGCGACATTAGCGTTTTTGTTTGATTGCCTGGACGATGCGCGCTCGTTTCCGTTCGGCTGTATCTGGTTTCGCGATTTGTTATCGGGCAACGGCGGACTGAAAAATAAAAAAGCCGGAACAACTGCGCCGAGTATAGCCACACCTGTCATTATAAGGAAAGATAAGGAAAGATAAGGAAAGCCGTTCTCCAACCGTTTTTCTCGCCTTGTTTTTTTGGATTGCTGTTTTCAAGATTTTGAAATTTCGCCGGAAATATTTCTGTTTTTGCCGCCGATTTTGTAGAAATTCGCTGCGTCTCGCCCGGCGCGGTTGACGATAAAAGCATCGTTCCGTCTTCCAGACAAAAGGAAAACGATTCATCAAAAGAGCGGGCGCATTTCGGGCAAACTTTCATCTTTAAATTAATTTTTAGTTTTTTCTTTCCAATCGAGCGGCGGTTAAATGATTGAAACTTCCTTGTTTCCCTCAACAACTCGTCCAATCTCAAAACATTCGCCCAGATGTTTTTTCAAAAACTCTTTATCTTCTTCAGCACAAATCACGACCATTCCAACGCCCATATTAAACGCCCGAAACATCTCGCTAGTTTCGACATTGCCGAGCGTTTGCATCAAGCCGAAAACTGGAAGTTCCGTCCAAGTTCCGCGATGAATTTCAACGGAAACATTTTCGGGTAAAATGCGCGGAATGTTTTCGAGCAGTCCGCCGCCGGTGATATGCGCCAAGCCCTTTATTTTCCTCAAATCGAGCAACGCGTCGAGCGGTTTTAAGAAACTCGCGTGCGGTTTTAATAACGCTTCGCCGACGGTTTCGCCGAGTTCGTCAACATGTGAATCAACCGAGAAGCCGCCAATTTCAAAAAATAATTTTCGCGCCAGTGAATATCCGTTCGTCTGTAAACCGCTCGACGGCAAACCTAAAACAACGTCACCGACTTTTATATTTTTGCCGTCAACAACTTTTGATTTATCAACCACGCCAACGATAAAGCCCGCCAAATCGTATTCGCCATCTTTATAGAATCCGGGCATTTCCGCCGTTTCGCCGCCGAGCAGAACGCAGCCGTTTTCTCGGCAGGCGATGGAAATTCCTTCGACGACTGAAGCCGTAATGTCGGGCGAAAGTTTGCCAGTCGCAAAATAATCAAGAAAAAAAAGCGGTCTCGCGCCTTGCACGAGAATGTCGTTGACACAGTGATTTACGAGGTCTTGCCCGATTGTGTGATGAATTCCCGTTTCAAAAGCGATTTTCAATTTTGTCCCAACGCCGTCAGCCGAAGCGACGAGAATCGGCTCGGTCATTCCGGGAAACATCGCCGAAAACATCCCGCCAAAGCTGCCGATTTCCGTCAGAGTTTTTTCGTTAAAAGTTGATTTAGCATAGTTTTTGATTTTATCGAGCGCGAGGTTTGCGTTGTCAATCGAAACGCCAGCATCCGAATATGAAATTGATTTTGACATATATTTTTGAAAACGAAATTATAAACCGAGAGCGAAATTTTAGCCACGAACACACACGAAAAGACACGAAAAAGAAAGATACTAAAAAAGCGAAAAATGATTTTCTTTTTTGTTCGTGGACGTTCGTGCGTGTTCGTGGCTGAAATTTATTGACTTACTTCTTCATCACGTTTAGCATTTTGTTGGAGAAAAATATGAGTTTTACATTGATTGATTTGGGTTCCGAAAAATATGAGTTTCGTGCCAACATCTGGAATTGGAAGCCGACGGTAGAAATTATTAAGAGTTTCGACATCGTTGACGAAGGGAAGTTGCGCCAGATGAATTACAACGCGACGGGCGCGACGTTTTCGCACGAAGAAGCGCAGACAATCGGCGAACGAATCCGCGACGTGATTCTGCCGAAATTAGAGCCGAACAAACGCATCTTCGCAGACTTGTCAATAACCGACGCGCCCGACGACGGAACTTTACACAAAGACGGCGACGAGCAGTGGAAAAATTACAGCGCGAGTTACGATTGGCTGAAAGATTTCTCGGACTTTTGCCTGCAATCGAAAGGCTTTCAAGTTTTTTAAATGGATTTTTTGTATCACATCTGGCTGGCTGTTCAGGATTTTTTCAGAAATCCATACGTTCAGTTCGCGTCCTTGATTGTCGTCGGAACATTTCACGGCTACGCGGGCGCGTGGCTCGCCGTGCGGATGCTTTTTCGTCCGCGCAATCCGGTAAAACTTTTAGGCATCACGGTTTTTCCGCAGGGAATGATTCCGCGTCACAGAGAAAAGTTAGCAAATGCGATTGGAAAAGCTGTCGGCGACGAATTGGTTTCGCAGGAAACGATTGTCGAAGAGCTTTTCGGGAAAGAATTCTTAAAAAAGAAAATTCAGAGCGTCGTTGATTCTTACACCGAAAATCTGCTCGCGCAAGATTATCCGTCGCTGATCGAAGCGTTGCCAGCTAATTTGCGCGAGCCGGTTCTGGATGCGGTTGCATCATTGCAGTTAAAAATCGGCTCGCATATTCAGACGGTTTTGAAAAATGAGGAAACGGCGCAGTCAATCACCCAGTTTGTCGAGCGGCGCGTTGACGAGTTTTTATCGCAAAGAGTTTCCGAAGCGATTACAGACGAGCAGTTTCATAAAATTTTGAGTTTTCTGGAAACACGCGTTCGCAATATCGCCAAAGAGCCTGTATTGGAAGGGAAAATCCGAGATTTTATCGGGAGACGAGTTGACGATTTGGCGAACACAAACACACCGCTCGGCGAGATGTTCACGCCCGATGCGGTTCAGCTTTTGAAGGAAAAAGCCATTGAGCAAATCGAGCCGATTGTCCATCAACTCGCGCAAGTCGCCGCCAGCGAACGCACGCGCAATCAAATCAGCACGCTTATCAAACGCGAAGTTCACGATTACTACGAAAATCTGGCGTTTTTTAAGAGGATTTTCGTGTCACGCGAAAATTTGCTCAAGGAAGTTGATGATTTGGTCAATGAAAATATGCCGAAGCGCATCGAAGAAACTTTGCGCGGCGAATTTTTTGAGCGGGAAGCGAGAAACTTTCTGGACGGCGCGATTGACAATGCGCTCGGACGACCACTGCCTGATATTATCGGAAAAATCGCGCCCGACCAGCTCGAACGATTAAAAACGCAAATCACCAAATCCGTCGTATCGGTTTTGCAGGGCGACGAAATGCAAAATTCGATTTCCGCTTATCTGACCGATACGCTGGAAAAGATTCGCCCGCACAGCCTCGACGCGATTTTGCAAACCATTCATCCCGAATCAGAGGAAAAACTCAAACGATTGCTGGCTGGCGGATTGATGAACATTTTGAACCGCGACGAAACAGCGGCGATTATCAACCGCGTTTTATCGAAACAAATCGAGCGGCTTTTGTCCGCGCCAATCGGTAAACTTTCCGACCACATCGCTGAAGAAAAAGTCCGGGAAGCAGGGAAATCATTGACCGAAACAATTATCGCCGCCGCGAAGGAAAAACTTCCCAATGCAATCAAAGAATTCGACATCGGCGGCGTTGTGCGCGAAAAAATCAATCATTATCCGGTCGAAAAACTTGAATCGCTTGTCCTGTCCATTGCCAAAGAACACTTGCGAACCATCGAACTTTTCGGCGCATTGTTCGGTTTGATTATCGGTGTCGTGCAGGCGGCTCTTGCTTATTGGGCATTTGCGAAGCATTGAAATCCACTTCGAGGCTTTCTGGGAAAGGAAAATCGTCAGCATGACATACATTCCCATCTGCAAAAATTCACTTTCCTAATTCTTGAACGTGGCTTCGATAAAATGTCCTTTGCCTAAGTATTCGACGTAGCCGACTTCCGCTTTTCCGTGCATTTGCCGGTCATCGTTATATTCGTGATAGCCTGTAAAATACTGCCCGACGAATGAAACCGAGAACAATAGCAACAAAACAACGGAAAGCCCGTTATTACGAAAAAAATCGCGCATAAGCAACTCCTTAAATACTAAAGATTTTCCTGAGCTAAAACATTCTAACCGTATCAAAAAAATCTGACAACAAATTTTGAAACTTCGCCGCAAAAGTTTTCGTCTTGTTCAATTAAGAATCTTTGAGGAGAAAAATATATGAAAAAAACAGGTCTTATAGTTTTTGTATTTGCTTTGGCAATCGGTTTAACTTTCTCGACTAATTGCAGTTTCGGGAGCTTCAATAATCTTAGCGGCGTTCAGGGTTCCGGCACCTCCAAGAACGAAACTAGAGATGTCACGGGTTTTACAAAAATTGACGCGGGCGGCGCGATTAACGTCCAAGTCTTCGCTCAGAAAGATTACAGCGTCGAAGTCCAAGCCGACGACAATTTATTGACGAACATTAAGACGGAAATCAGCGGCGACACTTTGAAGATTTACAGCGAGGACAGAATTTCGCCCAAAACGCAGATAAATGTCAAAATTTCGATGCCTTCGATTGAAAGTTTAGACGTTTCAGGCGCATCGAGCGGAAATGTCGTCAACATTAAAACTGATTCGCTTGAATTGAGGGCAAGCGGTGCTTCTAAGATTAGTGTTAAGGGAGAAACCCAAACTCTAAAAGCTGGTGCGAGCGGCGCAAGCACGATTGACGCGGAGGCTCTGCAGGTTGAAGACGCTGAAGTTGAGGCGAGCGGCGCAAGCAAGGCAATAGTCTCAGTAACAAATGAATTAAATATCGAGGCAAGCGGCGCGAGCAAAATTTCTTACATCGGCGAGCCGAAAAACATTACGCAAAATTCATCCGGCGCGAGTTCAATAACCAAAAAGTAATTTTTTAACAATCCGTCGGGAAAAATTTACAATATATTTGTTAAAGTGAAATATTTTATGAATCTTTCCCGACTTTTAATTCTATGTCTCGACGGCTTTCGTCTTAATTCCCAACAATCTGTTTTCCGCGTCAAGCCCGACAACGTAAATATCCAGTTGAATTTTTCCTACTTTAAAGACTTTCAAATTCCTTAAATTTTTCTCTAAAAGTTCCTTTAACAAAAGATATCTTTCTGCCGCTTTTTTTTCTTCATCACCGAACCAGTCTTGAATTTCCGTCAAGCGCGCGAAAAATTCCGCGAAATGATTTTCTTCAATTGGCGAATCAAAGTTATTTTTAGTTTGGGTTAAGATTACATTACTGCTCACTGATTCGGTTTCTTCACCAGTGAAAGGAAGAATTTCTGCATCAGTTTCACTGATGTAGCATAATCCTGCCGCGTAATTTTTGATTTGTTCAACCAAATTGCTCTGCTGTAAATTTGTGTTCACCTTGTTTGAAATGTTTTCGGATTTTTCCGAATTTCCTCTGTCTTTATGTCTCTTTTTTTTTCTTTTCAGCATAGACTTTTGTCGTGAGAACTTAGATGTATAAGAGTCTAACACAATCGGAAAACCTGCCAAATTACTGCTAAAATAGGAGTTTACCAAGTCCCAAAATTATTTTGTCAATCCTGTGGATTTCTCCTTGCATTTCAGTTTTTTATCTGTTAGTCTGTGACCCGTTTCCAATAAAAAATTACTTGTAAATTGTTGAAAACAATGTAGTTAAGGTTTTACGTTAACATTTAAGCAACTTTCCACAACCCTGTGGAAAACCTTGTGGAAAAGTTTTTAAAAGCTCTTAGAAAAAGCGAAAAATAGTTGGTTTATAAAGGGTCGGTAGTAAATAATTCTCTTTAGCTAACATGTCGCTTTAAAGAGTTTCACAAAGCAGAAATTGCTTAAAAGTTTTTCTAAAGAATTAACAAAATTAGCGGAGAAAAATTATGGAATTTGCGGTAGAGAACAGAACAGACGAAAAAAATGTTTGGAACAACATTCTTCAATCAGTGGAAAAGCGTCTAAATAAACAAATTTTCGATGCGTGGTTCCGCCCGATACAATTTGAGAGCTGTAATGAACAGGATAAAATCCTGCGGCTCCGTGCCAGCCAAGTCAACAAAGAATGGATTAGCAGCTACTATTCTGAAGTTATCACGCAAACCTTAAAAGAACTGAATC
>Ga0208736_1000475_pt1 | contig 11496 bp, 9 predicted proteins | sample AntDryMetagUQ255_FD_188090 | JGI IMG/M metagenome (GOLD analysis project Ga0208736, IMG submission 188090) | Polar desert microbial communities from Antarctic Dry Valleys - UQ255 (SPAdes) | ecosystem: Environmental > Terrestrial > Soil > Desert | place: Antarctic Dry Valleys | collected 2008-12-31 | reverse complement strand
ACAAAGCCAAACGAATGCTATATCAAAACACTTCATAATCTTCCGAACAGTTATGGTGTCCCCACCGACCACGGCGGGCCGCCGCCGTTCGTGTCCCACGAACGGCTTGGATGGCGATTAAAATTCTTTTTTTAAACAGCTTCTTACTTTTTAAAAGAATAAAATGAATGAAGAGAAAAAAATATTTACTGATTCAGGCATAGAGATAAAGAAAATTTATACTTCGAAAGATATAGAGACCCTTTCCATGGATATGCCAGGGCAGGCGCCTTTTACAAGGGGAGTTCAGGCTGATATGTATCGTGGTAAATTATGGACAATGCGTCAATATGCCGGTTTCAGTACGGCTGCAGAAAGTAATAAACGTTATCATTATTTATTATCACAGGGAGTCATGGGTTTAAGTGTGGCATTTGATCTGCCCACCCAGATTGGTTATGACAGCGACCATCCGTTAGCAGAGGGAGAGGTAGGTAAAGTGGGTGTAGCGATCGATTCCATTGAAGATATTGAAAACCTTTTTCACGGAATAAAATTGCAGGATGTTTCTACATCAATGACCATTAATGCGACAGCTTTTATCCTATTATCTTTTTATGTGGCCCAGGCAAAAAAGGGTGGCGCTGATTTAAAAAAACTAACTGGTACAATTCAAAACGATATTTTAAAAGAATATGCTGCAAGAGGGACATACATCTTCCCGCCAAAGCCTTCTATGCGTATTATTACAGATATTTTTGAATGGTGTGCAAATGAATTACCTAAATGGAATACCATTTCCATTTCTGGTTATCATATACGCGAAGCAGGTAGCACGGCTGCACAGGAAATAGCCTTTACTTTAGCCAATGGCAAAACGTATGTGCAGGCAGCTATTGAAAAAGGATTGGATATAAATGTTTTTGGTAAACGCCTGTCTTTCTTTTTTAATGCACATAACAATTTATTTGAAGAAGTGGCAAAGTTTCGTTCTGCCCGGCGTATTTGGGCCAAGATGATGCAAGAATTGGGAGCCACTGACGCCAAAGCAATGATGCTTCGCTTTCACACGCAAACCGGCGGCAGCACGTTAACCGCACAACAACCCTTGAATAATATAGCCAGGGTAACCTTGCAAACCCTGGCAGCAGTGCTTGGCGGTACTCAATCTCTCCATACAAATGGTTACGATGAGGCTTTAAGTTTACCAACAGAAGAAGCAGCGAAAATCGCTTTACGTACACAACAGATAATTGCTTTTGAAAGTGGAGCGCCTGATACAGTTGACCCTCTTGCCGGTTCTTATTTTATTGAATCGCTTACTAATGAAATGGAAGAAAAAGCAATGACAATTATAAAAAAAATTGATGCAATGGGCGGAAGTGTTTCTGCTATTGAACAAGGTTTTATGCAGGATGAAATTGCCCATAGCGCCTATGATTACCAGCAAAAAATTGAAAGAAGGGAAAAAATAATTGTCGGTGTTAATAAATTTCAAGAAGGTAAAGAAGCGTTCGTTCCTTCTTTTAAGATCAATGACAACATCCGCGACCAACAGACAGAAAGATTACATGCTTTAAAAGAAAAAAGAAACAAAGGAGAAGTTGCTAAATGTTTAGAAAGCATCCATCAAAAAGCAATACATAATGAAAACCTGATGCCGGCAGTAATTGAAGCGGTAGAAAATAATTGCACTTTAGGCGAAATAGCAGATGAATTACGTAAGGTTTTTGGTGAGCATAAATAATTATCTGCGCATCATATATTTTTCAAAAAAGTTTTCACTCTTAATTATTTCTATTTCAGCAAAATAAAAATCATCAACGTCTTCGGTAACTATGCAATCGCATTTGCTTTCAATGGCGGAATAATATTCCAGTCCATCCTCAAAGTCTAAAACCTTATTATTTTTTAAAGCATTTTGTACTGCAGAATTGCCAGCCTCTGCAATGTTAATGTGTTCGCACAATAATCTTATCTTATCTTTTGCCCTGGCAGCTTTATGTTTTTTTTCAGCAAAGTAAAATGCAATAGCAAGGCAGATGGGAGAAGTGTATAAAGCAAAATTTTTGAAACTACCAAGTGATAGTATCCGTGAAGTATAAGTGAAGGATGGATACTCTTTATTTAATACTGAAATAATAATATTTGCATCAACAAATATCCTCACTTCCTTGATTTATAAAAATCGGCTTTCAAAGCTTTACGGGAGGTATGCTTTGTTTTGTAAACAGCCTCTCCTTCTGCAATCTCGTTCACCCATTTCGAAATAGGAAAATCTTCAAATGACTGATACCCTGTATTGGTAACCTTTTGCAGCAAAAATTCAATCATGCGGGAAAGGCTTGTGTTATTTTCCTCAGCAAATTTTTTTGCTTTTTTTATAACGGCTTCATCAAAACTCAAAGTTATTTTAGCGTCCATAATTCAAAGATAGTATTTTATACGACAAAAGATTAATTTCTATACGTACAATAAGATTTTAACAAAAAAGCGTTGTATCCGACAACGCTTTTTAAATTCAACAAACCTCTTACATTTTAATTTTACTCAATGCCTGTACGGTATCTTTATGCATCCTTAAAGTAGGTAATGTTTTAGCTGCCCACGCTTTCAAATCTGCATCTTTAGAATTATTAGAAGCTTTTTCAAATGCGTTGATGTCTTTATTGTGGTCATTCATCATCATGTCTATATAATGCTTGTCAAATGCCTTACCGGTCATATTTCGCATTTTATCCAACATGCTTTTATGCTTCGTCATTAAACTATCCTGTGGTATGGTTAATCCTCTTGAAGAAGCAAAGCCCTTCAATTCATTATTTACATTGGTGTGATCCTGAACCATCATATCAGCAAATGCTTTTACCCTTGCATGTCCTGCGTTCTGCTGTGCAATTTGGCTGGCTTCCACTTCCATCATTCCACCCGAAGCCGCTTTCATTACAAAATCCTTATCCATTTGCTCCAGGGGTGCTGCCATAGTGTTAGTATTGGTCATAGTGCCGGTATCGTTCATGTTAGTATTATCTGTAGTAGTCATGTTGCTGCTATCATATGTGGAACTGGTAGTATCCGTTCCATCATTACATGCTACGAGCAACGTTATACCACCTAAAAGAGCAAGAGATAGATATTTCTTTTTCATAAATTAAATTTAAGTTTATACCTACATAAAATTCATGCCACTTTCAAGCATTTTAGATCAAAAACTTATTTGTTGACAATTATAATTAAGCGGTTTATGAAGAATATTTTTTGCATTATCTCTCTGCTTTTTTTTAGCTATATGGCTTCGCCTCAAACTCCTGCTTTTGTCAGCGACAGCCTTGATACTTATATTTTGAAAGGATTAAAAGATTGGGATGTGCCCGGTCTTTCCATAGTGATAGTTAAAGATGGAAAACCTGTGATTATGAAAGGCTATGGGGTAAAAAATGTAGAAACTCAGCAGCAGGTTGACCAAAATACATTGTTCATGATTGCCAGTAATACCAAATTATTTACAGGTACTGCATTGGCACTATTAGAGCAAAGAGGAAAGCTTTCTTTAAATGACAAGATCACAAAATATTTTCCTGATTTTAAATTGCATGATAAAACCTCAACAGAACTCGTCACTATCCGGGACATGCTTTCGCACCGCATTGGCACAAAAACATTTCAGGGTGATTTTACTTTTTGGAATACAAAGCTTAACCGTACAGAAATTATGCAAAGGATGCGACTATTAAAACCGGTTGCTCAATTCAGACAGGATTATGGTTATTGCAATGGTTGTTTTTTAACTGCAGGGCAGGTAATACCAAAAGTTACAGGAAAAGCCTGGGAAACTTTTGTGCATGATAGCATTCTTAAGCCGCTGAACATGACAAGTACAATGGTACTTTCTACAGGAATTCAAAATAAATCAAATGTGGCTACACCCTACACTACCAGCTACACCGGCAAGTTAATGACGGTACCTTATGATAATTGGAACAACCTCGCTCCTGCTGCAAGCATTATCAGTAATGTTAGTGATCTGTCGCATTGGTTAATGATGCAACTTGATAGCGGGCGTTATGATGGAAAGCAAGTTTTGCCGTTTGCTGTTTTGCAAAAAACAAGAGATGTAAATATTGTAACCGGCAGCAGAAAATCGGCTGCTTATCCTGTGCACATTCGTGGTTATGGATTAGGATTATTTATGTCTGATTATAATGGGCGGGCTATTTATTGGCATACAGGCGGTGCGGGTGGTATGGTAAGCAATGTTTGCTTTGTACCTGAAGAACGATTGGGCATTGCCATTTTAACTAATAATGATAACCAGAATTTTTTTGAAGCATTGCGCTATCAAATATTGGATGCTTATTTAAGTGTGCCATTTGTCAATCGTAGTCAGCAACAATTGGATGGATTTAATAAGGGCATGCAAGATCAAATTAAAGAGATTGATGGCTGGAGAAAAAAAGTAACGGGTAATAAACCAGCATTACCGCTAAGTGCCTATACCGGTATTTATTCAAATCCTTTGAATGGGACAATAAACATTTCGCAAAAAAACACTCAGTTGTTTATTCAATTTAACACAAAGCCCGATCTGACTGCAACCCTAAGCTACATGGATAATGGGGAGTGGCTTATGGAATATAATAATATAGAGTATGGCATTTTTACCATCAAATTTGAAATAGCAGCAAGTAAAGTCAAATCGATTACTACCAGGCAAAATGAATTTGTAGAATATGACCCTTATACTTTTATTAAAAAATAATGCCTTTGAAATTAAACGAAAACGATGACGAAAATATATAGACAGGGTGCAGTTGGGGCATTACTTCACGAATACGAAAGAGCCATTCTGGAATTGCAGAAGATTATCGAAGGCATTTCAGACAAAGAGTTAATAACTGTTATCGATTCAAAAACTACAGACCTCAATTGTAAATCAATCCAGGCGATCTTATCACACGTTGTAAGTTCTGCCTATGGTTATGCAACTAACATTCATAAACTAAAAGGACATAATATCAATCGACCCGACAAATTATTTCATTCCACTGTAAAAGAGTATCAGCAGGACTTAACTAAGGTTTTTGAATTTACCACAACTGTTTTCAATGACGTTGAAGACAACGAGCTTGAACAATTTGATAATTCAAAAAAACTTCTTACTTCATGGGGGCAAGTGTATGACATTGAGCAAATGACCGAACATGCTATTGTACATATACTAAGGCATAGACGTCAAATCGAAAGGTTCAAAATTGCTTTACACGAATTGGAATAAAAAATCTTCACATTTAGAGTTACCCCAATAAATATATTATTTTGGTTAGAACACGAATACTTACCCTTGTTAGTGGCTGGCTCCCCACATACCTTAGATTAAAAGAATTGCATTTGGTCAAGGAAATGTCTTACGACATGTAATTATGGTCTGTTGGCATTTGATGAAAAGCTATGGGTTTTTGGTGGCAGGGGATATAACGATGTATGGTATTCAACAAATGGAAAGAACTGAGTACAACAATCATCGGCTGCACCCTGGTCCACAAGAACAACTTTCATAGTATTGTTTATTTAAATAAGGTCTGGATATATAGTGGCAAAACCGGTCGCAAAGATAGTTGGTCAGGCGATGTTTGGACAATGACAAAATCACTAACAGAGAAAAATTAATTATTTATCGAAGCACTAATAATTATATCAAAAAGATCAATAACTTTTAAGATTTGTATTATTTCCTCCATGATGTTTCAAACTTTTAAAAGTTTAGTGAAATTTATTCTTATTACTTCAACAAGAAGAAGTTTATAACCTTTTTTAACGAAGAAAATTCGGCAGATTCGCTAAATTGCCTCCCTTATTTTCCTCATCATTTTTCAATAAAATACATGCACATGGATCTCCGTATTCTTTCATTTACGGCTAGTTTACTTTTTTCGACCACATTGGTTTTTGCACAGACAACACCTCAAACTGGTCCTGCAACCGGTCAAACACCAGGCACGGGAACTTCCGCAAGAGGTGTTGCCAGCACTGGGCCTAAGCCTTATTCAGAAATAATTACATCTAAAGCAAAAACTGATAAGGGCCTGATCACTACCCATCGTGTAGATGACAAGTATTATTTTGAAATCCCGGACTCAGCGCTTAACCGTGAAATACTGGTTGTAAACCGCATATCAAAAGCAGCAGCCGGCGCAAGGGCAGGCTTTGCAGGATACGCCGGTGATCAGATCTCGGATAATGTAATTGCTTTTGAGAGAGGACCTAACAATAAGATATTTTTAAAAAGTATGTCCTACCAGGAAATGGCAACAGATTCTGCAGGAGGCATGTACCAATCGGTAAGAAATTCTAACCTTCAACCCATTGTTGCTTCTTTTGATGTTAAGGCCCTTGGCAAAGATTCTATTACAGGCGCAAGGGGAACTGTTATAGAAGTAACTGATTATTTAATGGGTGATAATGAGATTTTGTTTTTCAGTGGCCGCTCAAAAAGATCATTAGGCCTTGGACAATATCAACGGGACAATTCATATATTGTTGATGTAAGATCGTACCCATCCAATACCCAGGTTAAAACAGTTAAAACCTTTATACGAACGCCTCCTTTAACTCCTGGTTTAATAACATTTGGTGCACCGGCAGCTACAGGAACACCAACTACTTATGAGCTAAATAGCTCAATGATACTTTTACCGGCGCGGCCCATGCAGCCTCGTTATTTTGATCCGAGAATAGGTTTTTTCTCTACAGGATACACGGATTATGACATGAACCCGCAAGGGATTCAGCAGGTAAGAATGATTACCCGCTGGCGCCTGGAACCAAAAGAAGTAGATATTGAAAAATATAAGCGTGGTGAATTAGTAGAGCCAAAAAAACCAATTGTTTATTATATTGACCCTGCCACACCAAAAAAATGGGTTCCTTATTTAATACAAGGTATAAATGACTGGCAGGTAGCATTTGAAAAAGCTGGTTTTAAAAATGCTATTATGGGTAAAGTAGCGCCGACTAATATACCGGAATGGAATTTGGAAAATGCTAACTATTCAGCCATTGTTTACAAGCCATCAGACGTTGCAAATGCAAGTGGTCCCCATGTAAATGACCCTCGTACAGGCGAAATATTAGAATCGCACATCAACTGGTATCATAATGTAATGAACCTGTTACGCAACTGGTATTTTATTCAAACTGCCGCTGTTGATCCGCGTGCCAGAACCATCCAATTTTCAGATTCTTTAATGGGACAGTTAATTCGTTTTGTATCTTCTCACGAAGTAGGACACACTATTGGTTTAAGACATAATTACGGTTCATCTTCCAGTACACCTGTAGAAAGTATGCGCAATAAGGCGTGGGTGGAAGCCAATGGCCATACACCTTCTATTATGGATTATGCACGATTTAATTATATAGCACAACCGGAAGACAATATAACTGAAAAAGGTTTGTTTCCCCGCATTGGCGATTATGATAAATGGGCTATTGAATGGGGATACCGCTGGATACCCGAAGCAAAAACTGCAGAGGCCGAAGTGCCAGTTCTAAATAAACTGACAATGGATAAGCTAAAGGATAAACGTCTTTGGTTTGGTACAGAATCAGATCCGGATGATCCGCGTAATCAAAATGAAGACCTCGGTGATAATGCAATGATAGCAAGTGGTTATGGCATAAAAAATTTAAAGCGCATTGTTGCTAAATTGCCTGAATGGACAAAGCAGGCTAATAAAGATTACACCAGCTTAGATGAATTATACGGTCAGATTGTTTCACAGTATAGCAGGTATATGGGCCATGTGGCTAAGAACATTGGCGGCATTATGAATACACCAAAGATGGTGGAGCAGGCCGGTGTAGTAGTGGAATTTACGCCGCAGGCAAAACAAAAAGCAGCAATGCAGTTTTTGCACGAACAATTATTTAAAACACCAAAATGGTTAGTAGATACTGATATTTCCGATTATACAAATGATAATCCATTAACGATAATTGGATCAGCGCAGGATAACATACTGGGCCGCCTCATCAGTGCAAATACATTTGGCAAACTATTGCGTTTTGAAGCAGAAGAATCTAATGCATATACTGCGGCTGAAATGATGGCTGATCTAAAAAAAGGTATTTGGAATGAGTTAGGCTCAAAACAGGTTATTGATATTTATCGCCGCAATTTGCAGAAAGCGTATGTAGAAAGGTTGATCAGGGTGGCGAAACCTGAACCTGTTACAACTGCTATAGTATTTCCGGGTGCAACTGCAACCCCAGCCGTTAACATCAGAACAAGTGATGTAATGTCAATTGCTAAAATGGGGTTACGTTCATTACAATCAGAAATTCGTTCAACACTTCCTGCATATAAAGATGCTATGAGCCGTGCTCATTTGCAGGACGTGAATGACCGGATTACTGCAGCATTAGATCCAACTAAATAAAATTTAATTCGTTCTTCTAAAAAGCACTGGTTTTACCGGTGCTTTTTAATTTTAATCTATAGCAGTGATTATCCTCCCTAATATAGAAGATAGTTTTGCATTGACCATTAATGTCTTTTCTTCCTTTTTACTCTATGAAAAGGTTATCAATCTAAATCTTGATGGTTGAGACCACGGTAAAAGTCTTAATTGATAAATAACCGTGTCTTTCAAAACACACCTCCACATTTTTAGAAGATGCGGGTATTTGTATAATCTCAATTATCTTAAATACAATTCCAATTCAACCCGCCTGTTTTGTCCTCTTGCTGTTGCGTTGGCATTTGAACCCATGGGTCTTGTTTTACCATAGCCAGTAGCAACAATTCTGCTTTCAGCTACACCCTTGCTCAACAGGTATGATTTTACTGCATCCACACGGCTTTGAGAAAGAGTGCTGGCATTTTTTTCAACAGCATCTGTGTGGCCTCCAATTCTCAAATTATAATCCGGATATTCGTTTAAAATATTTGCCACCTCATCTAACATCGGATAGGAAGAAACTTTTACTAAAGCATTTGCTGTTTCAAAATTGATTCGGCGGGTAGCAAATTTTAAACGTTTTGGTGCCTCTTTTTTCACAACCGGGCAACCATTGTTACTTGCCTCACCAATTACACCGGGGCATTTATCATTTGCATCCAAAACTCCATCGCCATCCGTATCAGCAGGGCATCCTTTTTCATCAACTTTAATTCCTGTTTGGGTATCAGGACATTTATCATCTGCATCTATTACACCATCTCTATCACTATCTGCCGAACATCCAGTGGCATCTACTTTAATACCTTTTTGGGTATCAGGACATTTATCATTGGCATCTTCTACTCCATCTCCATCAGTATCCGGGCAGCCCTGGAACATATCCAGTCCTTTAGCGTTTGGACATTTATCTTTCGAATCTTCAACACCATCACCATCACTATCAGGGCAACCTTTAAATCTTGCAAGGCCCGGTACATCGGCGCAGGAATCATCAATATCACTTACGCCATCTTTATCTTTATCCTGGCAACCGTTCATATCTGTCGAACCTGGTATAGAAGGACACTTATCTAAATAATCTGACACTCCATCTTTGTCTGTGTCAAGGGGACAGCCAGTGCCATCAACAAAAACCCCCGGTGGTGTAGAAGGACATTTATCTCTTTTGTTTTTAACTCCATCGCCATCACCATCTTTTTTCATATCGAACTTTGAAGGTGGAGGTGTTTTGTCTTGTGCATACAACGGAGAAAAAGCTGTTACTAAAAACATCACTGCAAGGAGATTTATTATTTTTCTGATTTTCATAAATTTTTGTTTTAGTGACTTAAGAATTGGTGAAATATTGCCATATCCTGATTTACAGACTATAATCTGTCAATCGCAAAAAACGTAATTTCTTTTAAGCTAATATGCTGCAAAAATTATACCCCGGCATTAGCTACATTACATTATATAGTGATTCAGGGTTCTTTATCTGATCTTGCCTCTTTTTTTGGCAATTGTTATTGTAGTTCTACCAGATGGAAAAATTTTGGCGGAGTCACAAAGAAAGAAACGTGTAAAATGCGCTAATGATCAAGGTGTTTTTGTAACGGATAACATATTCCTGTAGTCTTTTACAGACATAAGCTTCAATGGAAAATTTTTCAAGGTCTCTTCCATCGGTACTATTGCTCCTCCGGCGTACGTAAGCATTAATGCTGCAAAAGATTTTTGAAGGGAATCATCGGCACTATCTTTTTGTGCTCTAAGGGCTTCTTCCGGTACAAACTGCAATTGGAATTTTTTGCCTTTTTGTTCTTCAAACAGTTTCACCACCTCAAGTGGAGAAAGGGCCTCAGGACCCCCTAGATCAATAATACTATTGCGGGCTGAATCATTTTCTAAAGATGCAACAGCAAAAGCCGCTACATCCTTTGTAGCAATCCAGGACAATTTATTTGTTCCAGGCCCATAAATAGTAGCGGTAGAATTTACTGCATCAAATCCTAAATGCGGGCCTAACCATACCTCCATGAAAACAGTTGGACGAAGTATGGTATACATCATTTTACTTTTTTGTATTCGCTTTTCCACTTCCTGCTTTGCATCCTGCAAGGGAAAAGTTTCTGGTGATTTCAAGAAAGAGATATAAATAATATGCTCTACTCCGTTGGCTTCTGCGGTTTCCACTACATTTAGCTGACCTAGTTTGTCCACTGTTTCAATAGAGTCGCCTTCATTGCGTGACCGTGTGGAAGAGGCCGTTGAAATAACAGCACCCACGCCTGCGAAAGCCTTATCAATTGAAGTCAGATCTTTTATATCACCTGTAGATATTTCAACTCCCATGTCCTCCAGTGCTTTGACCCTGGCAGGATCTGAAGTAGTACGAACCAGGGCTCTAACTTTTTTGTTTGCTTCAATTAGCTGCCGACAAACTTCTGTACCTAGAAATCCAGTTGCGCCTATGACCATAACAGGTTTTGCATTTTGCATGATGTATATTTTTAGTGTTAGAAGAGGATATGGACCAAGTAAGGTTTTTCAGATGATTAGTTGAAGTTAAGAAAGATTAAAAAGTATAATCCGAAATTGGTAGGGATTAATTAGATATGATGTTGGATACATTAATAGTGTAAGTCCATCGCAACGCACAAGCACTCCTAAGCTACAAAGCCAGGCGGCATTCTTTCGCCAGGTGCGGGGAGTGAGTTTTTGACTTATTTTTATTTCAACACCCTTTTCAGCACCTTCAGTTTTCCATCAATCTCATGCGTATAATTAAGTCCCAGCAGCTTGCACACCATGGGGTATATGTGTACATTTTCAAAAGAAGAGATTGTTTTTCCTTTTTTAAATTGTGGTCCCCATGCGTAAAAACTCGCGTGCATTTGTTTGATGGAAGGATCAAATCCATGTGCGCCCTGGTCAATACCTCCCCACCAACTGCTTAATACTTTTGGATATTGCGGTACAATAAAAATATCACCAATCCTGTCAAAACGGTCTTCAGTTTTATCATAATGCCATTTGGAAGGAATCTCTTCGCGCAGGTATACCGTAAAACCGT
>Ga0208736_1000474_pt1 | contig 11501 bp, 20 predicted proteins | sample AntDryMetagUQ255_FD_188090 | JGI IMG/M metagenome (GOLD analysis project Ga0208736, IMG submission 188090) | Polar desert microbial communities from Antarctic Dry Valleys - UQ255 (SPAdes) | ecosystem: Environmental > Terrestrial > Soil > Desert | place: Antarctic Dry Valleys | collected 2008-12-31 | reverse complement strand
AGAAGGCGGTCGTCCCCGAGCCGGTCAAGGCAGTCGCGGCAGCCGAGCCGGCTGACGAGGCGACCGACGGCCCATACGGGCCGGGTTCGGCCGCGCCGCTGGCCGACGGAGCCGCCCCGGACGGTTTCTCCGTCAAGGGCAACGCGAACTCGATGAAGTTCCACACGACCGAGAGCCCGTGGTACGAGCAGACCATCGCCGAGGTGTGGTTCGCCACGGCCGAGGATGCGGAGCGTGCTGGCTTCGCCGCCCCAGCCGGGACCACCGACGAGGCCGAGGAGGACGACAAGTGAGCCGCATGGCCGCAGGCGACCCGCGCGACGTGCTGCTCGCGCCGGTGGTGTCGGAGAAGAGCTATGGCCTCCTCGACCAGAACAAGTACACGTTCCTGGTGCGCACCGACGCCAACAAGACCGAGATCAGGCTCGCGGTCGAGAAGGTGTTCGGCGTCAAGGTCACCGGCGTGAACACGCTCAACCGAGGTGGCAAGCAGCAGCGCACCCGGTACGGCTTCGGCCGCCGGGTGGCCACCAAGCGAGCCATCGTGAGCGTCAAAGAAGGCGACCGCATCGACCTGTTCGCCGGGCCTGGGTCCTAGGGCGCCGGACGGATCTGGAGACGAGCATGGGTATCCGCAAGTACAAGCCGACGACCCCGGGTCGCCGCGGCTCGAGCGTGGCCGACTTCGTCGAGATCACGCGCTCGACGCCGGAGCGATCGCTGGTGCGCCCGCTGCCGAGGAAGGGCGGGCGGAACAACACCGGCCGCATCACCACCCGGCACCAAGGTGGTGGGCACAAGCGCGCGTACCGCATCATCGACTTCCGTCGCCAGGACAAGGACGGCGTGCCGGCCCGAGTCGCGCACATCGAGTACGACCCGAACCGCACGGCGCGGATCGCGCTGCTGCACTACGCCGACGGCGAGAAGCGCTACATCGTCGCGCCGAACCGGCTCAAGCAGGGCGACCGGATCGAGAACGGCCCGGGCGCTGACATCAAGCCGGGCAACTGCATGCCGATGCGCAACATCCCGGTCGGCACGGTCATCCACGCGATCGAGCTCCGCCCCGGCGGCGGTGCGAAGATCGCTCGATCCGCCGGTGCGAGCGTCCAGCTCGTGGCCAAGGACGGACCCAACGCCCAGCTGCGGATGCCGTCGGGCGAGATCCGCAACGTCGACCTCCGCTGCCGCGCCACGATCGGTGAGGTCGGCAATGCCGAGCAGTCGAACATCAACTGGGGCAAGGCCGGTCGCATGCGCTGGAAGGGCAAGCGGCCGACCGTCCGCGGTGTCGCGATGAACCCGATCGACCACCCGCACGGTGGCGGTGAGGGCAAGACCTCCGGCGGTCGCCACCCGGTGAGCCCGTGGGGCCAGCCAGAGGGTCGGACCCGCAGCGCGAACAAGGAGAGCGACCGGATGATCGTGCGACGGCGCAAGACCGGGAAGAAGAGATAGGTGCACGTGGTGACGAGCAAGCGGAGTGGTCGACGAGCGGAGCGAGTCGCCCGCGGAGCGATTGAGGATCGAAGTGCGCCCCTGATTGGAGTCCGGCGATGCCACGCAGCCTGAAGAAGGGCCCGTTCGTGGACCACCACCTGATCGCGAAGGTGGATGTCCAGAACGACCGCGGCACGAAGAACGTGATCAAGACCTGGTCGCGCCGCTCGATGATCGTGCCGGCCATGCTCGGCCACACGATCGCCGTGCACGACGGCCGCAAGCACGTGCCGGTCTTCGTCAGCGAGTCGATGGTGGGTCACAAGCTCGGCGAGTTCGCGCCGACGCGGACCTTCCGCGGCCACGAGAAGGACGACCGGCGCGCCCGCCGGCGTTAGGTGCAGTGCGCCCATGAGCAGGTCGATGAGGAGTAAGGGACAGTGATGGAAGCCAACGGATCGGCGCTGGCGGGCCAGGCCGTGGCCCGGGCGCGCTACGTCCGCACGTCTGCGAGCAAGGCCCGGCGCGTCGTCGACCTCATCCGCGGGATGCGCACGGACGAGGCCGAGGCAGTGCTTCGGTTCGCTCCGCAGGCTGCGAGCGAGCCCGTCCGCAAGGTCCTGATGTCGGCGGTGGCGAACGCCCAGCACAACGATGACCTCGACCGGGGTTCGCTCTGGGTGAGCGAGGCATACGTCGACGAGGGACCCAGCGCCAAACGGATCCGGCCCCGCGCGCAAGGTCGGGCCTACCGGGTCCTGAACCGCACCTGCCACATCACCGTGGTGGTCACCGAGCGCGACGTCCCGGCCGCCCCGGCGAAGAAGACCACCAAGACGTCCATGGCGAAGAAGACCACGGCGAAGAAGACCACGAGCACGTCCACACAGAAGAGCACACCGGCCAAGCGTGTTGCGGCCCGGTTGAGCGCTCGCGCGAGAGGAGGGACCCGATAGTGGGCCAGAAGGTCAACCCGCACGGGTTCCGGTTGGGGATTACTACCGACTTCAAGAGCCGGTGGTACGCGGACAAGCTCTACAAGGACTACGTGGGCGAGGACGTCGCGATCCGACGTCTCATGTCCAAGGGTCTCGAGCGAGCCGGCATCTCCAAGGTCGAGATCGAGCGCACGCGCGAGCGGGTCCGGGTGGACATCCACACGGCGCGCCCGGGCATCGTGATCGGCCGCAAGGGTGCCGAGGCCGACCGGATCCGCAGCGATCTGGAGACTCTCACCGGCAAGCAGGTGCAGCTCAACATCCTCGAGGTCAAGGACCCGGAGATCGACGCTCAGCTGGTCGCCCAGGGGGTCGCCGAGCAGCTCACCAGCCGCGTGGCGTTCCGTCGGGCGATGCGCAAGTCGATCCAGACCGCGATGCGTTCCGGCGCGAAGGGCATCCGGGTCCAGTGCTCCGGACGCCTCGGCGGTGCCGAGATGTCGCGGTCGGAGTTCTACCGCGAGGGTCGGGTGCCGCTGCACACGCTGCGGGCCGACATCGACTACGGCTTCTACGAGGCGCGGACGACCTTCGGTCGCATCGGTGTCAAGGTCTGGATCTACAAGGGCGACGTGTCCGGCTCCCGGGCCGAGCGCGAGGCGCAGCAGGCGGCCGCCCGGGCCCAGGCTGCGCGGGCCCGTGGTGACCGCGGTCGCGTTGCCCGGCCGGAGCGACGTCCAACCGGCACGGCACCGGCTGGCACGGCACCGGCTGGCACAGGCCGACCCGACGTACCGCCGGCTGCCGCATCCGGGTCGAACGAATCCCCGGCAAAGACCGCCGCACCGGCCGAGGTCGAGCCGCCGCCGGCCACGCAGGAGGGCTGAGACGATGCTCATTCCCCGCAGGGTCAAGCACCGCAAGCAGCACCACCCGAATCGTCGCGGCCAGGCCAAGGGCGGGACGTCGCTCGCCTTCGGCGAGTTCGGCATCCAGGCCCTCGAGCCGCACTACGTCACGAACCGGCAGATCGAGTCGGCGCGAATCGCAGCGACCCGCTACATCCGTCGCGGCGGCAAGGTCTGGATCAACATCTACCCGGACCGGCCGTTGACGAAGAAGCCGGCCGAGACCCGCATGGGTTCGGGCAAGGGCTCGACGGAGTGGTGGATCGCGAACGTGAAACCCGGTCGCGTCATGTTCGAGCTGTCCGGAGTACCGGAGTCGGTCGCTCGCGAGGCGCTGCGCCGCGCGATGCACAAGCTGCCGATGAAGTGCAAGTTCGTGATGCGTGAGGAGGCGTGATGGCAGTCGGGACAGGGGTCGGAGATCTGCGCGAGCTCGCTGACGACGATCTCGCCACCAAGCTCGCCGAGGCGAAGGAGGAGCTGTTCAACCTGCGCTTCCAGGCCGCGACCGGACAGCTCGAGAGCCATGGTCGGCTGCGGGCCGTCCGTCGCGACATCGCGCGCGTCTACACGATCATGCGCGAGCGCGAGCTGGGCATCGTCCACGTTCAGGACGCCGGTGATGTGGCATGACCGAGACCACGAGTGAGACGAGTGAGACCAGTGAGAAGGATGGCATGAGCACCGCCACGTCAGAGGTAGCGCGCGGGTTCCGCAAGACCCGCGAGGGCCTCGTCGTCAGCGACAAGATGGACAAGACCGTCGTCGTCGCCGTCGAGGACCGCGTCATGCACCCGCTGTACGGCAAGGTCATCCGCCGCACCAGCAAGTACAAGGCGCACGACGAGCAGAACGCATGCGGGATCGGCGACCGCGTCCTGCTCATGGAGACCCGTCCGCTGTCTGCGACCAAGCGCTGGCGCGTGGTCGAGATCGTCGAAAAGGCCAAGTAGGAGTCTGTTGTGATCCAGCAGGAGTCACGCCTGCGCGTGGCCGACAACACCGGTGCCAAGGAAATCTTGTGCATCCGGGTGCTCGGTGGCTCGGGCCGGCGCTACGCCGGCATCGGCGACATCATCGTCGCGACCGTCAAGGACGCGATTCCCGGCGGCAACGTCAAGAAGGGCGAGGTGGTCAAAGCCGTCATCGTCCGGACGACGAAGTCGCGCCGGCGCGCCGACGGCTCGTACATCCGCTTCGACGAGAACGCCGCCGTGATCATCCGTGACGGCGGCGACCCGCGCGGCACCCGCATCTTCGGCCCGGTGGGCCGCGAGCTGCGGGAGAAGCGGTTCATGCGGATCATCTCGCTCGCCCCGGAGGTGTTGTGACCCATGAGTGAGCGCAGCGAGCGAATCAATGAGTACAGGGCGTCTCTGCACGCCCGAAGCGAAGCGAGGGCGTGAGCTATGCATGTGAAGAAGGGCGACACCGTGCTCGTCCTGTCCGGCAAGGACAAGGGTGTCAAGGGCAAGATCATCGCTTCGTTTCCCGAGAAGCAGCGCGTGATCGTCGAGGGGGTCAACCGCATCACCAAGCACACGAAGATCGGGCGGACCAACCGCGGCGCGACCACGGGCGGCATCGTCACCCAGGAGGCGCCGATCCACGTGAGCAACGTGATGCTCATCGAGCCCGACGGCGACAAGCCCACCCGGATCGGCTACCGCCGCGACCCGGTCGAGAAGCGTCGGGGTGACGGGACGACGTACGACGGATTGCGCAGCGTCCGGGTGTCCAAGCGCAGCGGCAAGGACGTGTGAGGAGCAGCATGAGTACCACGACCGAGCGCGCGGACACCGCGCCGCGCCTGCAGACTCGCTACCGCGAGGAGATCGTCGCGGAGCTGCGGGACGAGTTCACCTACGGCAACGTCATGCAGGTGCCGCGGTTGACGAAGATCGTCGTCAACATGGGCGTCGGAGACGCCGCGCGCGACTCCAAGCTGATCGAGGGTGCCGTGCGCGACCTCGCCACCATCACCGGGCAGAAACCGACGGTGACCAAGGCGCGCAAGTCCATCGCGCAGTTCAAGCTCCGCGAGGGCCAGCCGATCGGTGCTCACACCACGCTTCGTGGGGCCCGGATGTGGGAGTTCCTCGACCGTCTCCTGACGATCGCCCTCCCGCGTATCCGCGACTTCCGTGGCCTCGCGCCGACGCAGTTCGACGGCAACGGCAACTACACGTTCGGCCTCAACGAGCAGTCGATGTTCCACGAGATCGACCAGGACCGGATCGACCGGGTGCGCGGCATGGACATCACGGTGGTCACGACCGCCAAGACCGACGACGAGGGGCGGGCACTGCTCCGCCGCCTCGGCTTCCCCTTCAAGGAGTCCTGACGTGGCGAAGACCGCTCTGGTCAACAAGGCCAGGAAGACGCCCAAGTTCAAAGTCCGTGGCTACACCCGCTGCCAGCGCTGCGGGCGCCCGCACTCGGTGTACCGGAAGTTCGGGCTGTGTCGCATCTGCATCCGCGAGATGGCGCATCGCGGCGAGCTGCCTGGCATCACGAAGAGCAGTTGGTAGCCGTGCACTCGTTCGGGCGCGACTGCACGGACCGCACCACCCAAACCGCAACACGACGTCGTAGGTCCAGGCCCTCGGGCCCGGAAACCACGACGAGAGAGGCCGGCCGGCCATGACCATGTCAGACCCCATCGCGGACATGCTGACGCGTCTTCGGAACGCGAACACCGCGTACCACGACGCTGTCGCGATGCCGCACAGCAAGGTCAAGACCCACGTCGCCGAGATCCTCCAGCAGGAGGGCTTCATCGCCGGCTGGAACGTGGCCGACGCCGAGAGCGGTGTCGGGAAGACGTTGACCCTCGACCTCAAGTACGGCCCGAACCGTGAGCGGTCGATTGCCGGCATCCGGCGCATCTCGAAGCCGGGCCTTCGGGTCTACTGCAAGTCCACCAGCCTTCCCAAGGTGCTCGGCGGGCTCGGTGTCGCGATCATCTCGACGTCGACCGGGCTGCTCACCGACCGGCAGGCCGGCAAGCGCGGGGTAGGTGGGGAAGTCCTCGCCTACGTCTGGTGACCTGAGGCACGAGAGGAGAACGACATGTCGCGCATCGGCCGAATGCCGATCCCGGTGCCCTCGGGTGTCGAGATCGAGATCGACGGCTCCGACGTACGGGTGAAGGGCCCCAGAGGGGCCCTGCGCCACACGCTCGCCGAGCCCATCGTCGCGGAGCGGCTCGACGACGGCCAGGTCCAGGTGACCCGACCGGACGACGAGAATCGCTCGCGGGCGCTGCACGGGCTCTCGCGCACCCTCGTGGCGAACATGGTCACCGGGGTCACCGAGGGTTACACGAAGACCCTCGAGATCGTGGGGGTCGGCTATCGCGTGCAGGCACGCGGATCCAATCTGGAGTTCGCGCTCGGGTTCAGCCACCCCATCCACGTCACACCGCCGGACGGCATCACCTTCACGGTCGAGACGCAGACCCGTTTCACGGTCAGCGGCATCGACAAGCAGCAGGTGGGGGAGACCGCAGCGAAGATCCGCAAGCTTCGCAAGCCCGACCCGTACAAGGGCAAGGGCGTGCGGTACCAGGGCGAGCACATCCGCCGCAAGGTCGGAAAGGCTGGGAAGTAGGCATGGCACTCACGCCGAACAAGCGCGTACCAGGCAAGACGGCGGCCCGATCGCGCCGTCACATCCGGGTGCGCAAGAAGGTTTCCGGGTCGGCCGCGAGGCCGCGCCTGGTCGTGACCCGTTCCAGCCGGCATGTCTTCGTGCAGGTGGTCGACGACTACGCCGGTCACACGCTGGCGTCGGCCTCCACCATGGAGACCGACCTGCGGGGGTCGGACTCGGACAAGACGGCCAAGGCCCGGGAGGTTGGTCGACTGGTCGCCACCCGGGCCAAGGACGCCGGGGTCGAGACGGTCGTCTTCGACCGTGGCGGCAACCGCTACCACGGCCGGATCGCGGCCCTCGCCGAGGGCGCCCGCGAAGGCGGACTCGCGTTCTGATGACGGCACGCACGGCAACCCCACAGCACGCGACGAGTGACACAACGAATGACACAAGGAAGTAGGGCCACTTCGATGGCAGGACCGCAGCGCCGCGGCGGCGGCACCGGCACCGGCACCGGCGGTGGCGAACGACGCGACCGCCGGGACGGGCGCCGGGGCGACGCCCAGGCGGAGAAGAGCACGTACATCGAGCGGGTCGTGAAGATCAACCGCGTCGCGAAGGTCGTCAAGGGTGGCCGGCGCTTCAGCTTCACGGCACTGGTCGTGGTCGGGGACGGCGACGGCATGCTCGGCGTCGGCTACGGCAAGGCCAAGGAGGTGCCGGCGGCGATCGCCAAGGGCGTCGAGGAGGCCAAGAAGAGCTTCTTCCGGGTGCCCCGCATCCAGGGCACCATCCCGCACCCGATCACGGGCGAGAAGGCGGCCGGCGTGGTGCTGCTGCGTCCGGCCAGCCCCGGCACCGGCGTCATCGCCGGTGGTCCGGTGCGGGCGGTGCTCGAGTGCGCCGGCATCCATGACGTTCTGAGCAAGTCGCTGGGATCGGACAACCCCATCAACATCGTGCACGCCACCGTCGCAGCGCTGCGCGGATTGCAGCGCCCAGAGGAGGTAGCCGCACGACGCGGTCTGCCGATCGAGGACGTCGCGCCCGCGGCTCTGCTGCGTGCCCAGGCCGGGACGGGGCGCTGACATGGGACGGCTCAAGGTCATCCAGCAGCGGTCCGGAATCGGTTCCAAGTTCAACCAGCGGGAGACGCTGCGCACGCTCGGGCTCAAACGTCTCGGCGACGTCGTCGTCAAGGAGGATCGGCCCGAGATCCGCGGCATGGTGGCGACGGTCGCGCACCTCGTCACCGTCGAGGAGGTCGACTGACATGACCATCAAGGTCCATCACCTGCGCCCGGCGCCAGGGGCGAAAAAGGCCAAGACCCGCGTGGGTCGAGGCGAGGCGTCCAAGGGCAAGACAGCAGGCCGAGGCACCAAGGGCACCGGGGCTCGCGGCCAGGTGTCGCCTGGCTTCGAGGGCGGGCAGATGCCGCTGCACATGCGGCTGCCCAAGCTCCGGGGTTTCAAGAACCCCGCGAAGATCGAGTTCCAGGTGGTCAACCTCGACCGCCTGACGTCGCTCTATCCCGACGGTGGCGAGATCGGCGTCGAGGACCTCGTCGCCAAGGGCGCTGTGCGCCCGAAGCAGCTCGTCAAGGTGCTCGGCAGCGGCGAGATCGGCGTCGCCGTCCAGATCACCGCCGACGCGTTCTCGGGGTCCGCCCGGGAGAAGATCGAGGCCGCCGGCGGGAGCGTCGCCACTCGCTAGCCCGGGGCGTCGGCACCACCGCTCGTCGCTCGGCACCCGCTCGTCGTCGGATCCGCCTCCAGCGGACCGGCTGTTAGAGTCCCACTACCCGATCCGAGACCCCTCGTCGGCCTGTCCCGTTCTGAGCCGCCGAGGTGGCCGCAGGAGGTTACGTGCTCTCCGCGTTCGTCCACGCCTTCCGTACGCCCGACCTGCGGCGCAAGATCTTCTTCACCCTCGGCGTCCTCGCGGTCTTCCGGCTCGGCTCGGTGGTACCAGCACCCGGCGTGAACGCCACCGCCGTCCAGCAGTGCCTGGCCGACGTCCAGGACAACCAGCTCTACGGCCTGATCAACCTGTTCTCCGGCGGGGCGTTGCTGCAGCTCGCCATCTTCGCGCTCGGGATCATGCCCTACATCACGGCGAGCATCATCATCCAGCTCCTCACCGTGGTCATCCCGCGGCTCGAGGCGCTGAAGAAGGAAGGCCAGGCCGGCCAGCCGAAGATCACGCAGTACACGCGTTACCTCACCATCGGCCTGGCGATCCTGCAGTCGACGACCATCATCGCGCTGGCCCGAACCCGCGGCCGGCTCATCCAGGGTTGCGAGCTCGACCTGCTGCGCGACACCTCGGCCGTCACGGTCCTGACGATGGTCATCACGATGACGGCGGGCACCGCGGTCATCATGTGGCTGGGCGAGCTCATCACCTCTCGTGGCGTCGGCAACGGCATGTCGCTGCTGATCTTCACCCAGATCGCGGCGGTGTTCCCGAGCGCGCTCTGGCAGATCCGCCTCACGAACGGCTGGGACGTGTTCGCGATCATCCTGGTCATCGGTCTGGTCGTGGTGGCCGCCGTGGTCTTCGTCGAGCAGGCCCAGCGCCGGATCCCGGTCCAGTACGCCAAGCGGATGGTGGGCCGGCGGTCCTACGGCGGGACGTCGACCTACATCCCGCTCAAGGTGAACCAGGCCGGCGTCATCCCGGTCATCTTCGCCTCGTCCCTGCTCTACCTGCCGGCCCTCATCGTGCAGTTCTCCGCCGGCGACGGCGGGACGCTGTCCGGCTTCGAGCAGTGGATCTCCACCACGTTCACCACCGGGGCGAGCCCCGTCTACATGCTGGTCTACGCCACGCTCATCATCTTCTTCACGTACTTCTACGTGAGCATCACGTTCAACCCGACCGATGTCGCGGACAACATGAAGAAGTACGGCGGGTTCATCCCCGGCATCCGGGCCGGCAAGGCGACCGCCGACTACCTCTCGTACGTGCTGTCGCGCATCACGCTGCCCGGCGCCCTCTACCTGACGCTGGTCTCGCTGATCCCGCTGATCGCCTTCGTCCTGGTGAACGCCAACCAGAACTTCCCGTTCGGCGGCACCAGCGTGCTCATCATGGTGGGCGTCGGCCTGGACACCGTGAAGCAGATCGAGAGCCAGCTCCAGCAGCGCAACTACGAGGGCTTCCTCCGCTGATGCGCGTCGTCCTCGTCGGACCACCGGGGGCGGGCAAGGGCACGCAGGCGGAGTTCATCTCGTCGCACTTCGGCGTGCCCAAGATCTCCACCGGCGACATCTTCCGGTTCAACGTGCGTGAGCAGACGGTGCTGGGCAAGGAAGCCCGGACCTACATGGACAAGGGCGACCTGGTCCCGGACGAGGTCACGATCGCGATGGTGCGGGATCGGCTCGGCGAGATCGACGCAGCCGACGGCTTCCTGCTCGACGGGTTCCCGCGGACGGTGCCGCAGGCCGATGCGCTGCACGACCTGCTGCTCGAGCTCGTCACCCCAATCGACGTGGCGCTCGAGCTGGTGGTCGACGACGACGAGGTGGTCCGACGGCTGTCGGGCCGGCGGACCTGCCGTCGCTGCAACCACATCTGGCACATCGACTTCGACCCGCCCAAGCTCGACGGAACCTGCGACTCGTGCGGCGGCGAGCTCGACCAGCGCGAGGACGACCGCCCGGAGACCGTGCGCCGCCGGCTCGACGTCTACGCGGAGCAGACCGCACCGATCCTCGACCACTACGCCGACCTGCGCATGCTGGTCGGGATCGACGCGACCGGCCCGGTCGAGTCCGTCACCGAGCGGGCGATCTCCGCGCTGCGCCGGTTCTCGAGCTGAAGGCGTGTCCATGTTCGATCGACAGGTGCGGATCCAGCTCAAGTCACCCGAGCAGCTCGCGCTGATGCGCGCGGCCGGCCTGGTCGTCGCGGACGCCCTCGCCGCGATGCGAGCGGCGGTCGAGGTCGGCGTGACGACGATCGAGCTCGACCACATCGCCGCCGGGGTGATCCGCGCGGCCGGGGCGCGGCCGTCGTTCCTCGGCTACCACGGCTTTCCGGCCACGATCTGCGCGTCGGTGAACGACCAGATCGTGCACGGGTTCCCGTCGGACCGGCCGCTGCGTGACGGCGACCTCGTGTCGCTCGACTGCGGTGCGATCCTCGACGGCTGGCACGGCGACGCGGCGATCACCGTCGGCGTCGGTGAGGTGACGCCCGAGCTCGTCGAGCTCATGCGCGTGACCGAGGAGTCGATGTGGCAGGGGATCGCCGCCGCGCGCGCCGAAGGGCGGCTCTCCGACATCGGCCATGCGGTCGAGACCTACGTCCGGGGCCAGGGGCCGTACGGCATCGTCGAGGAGTACGGCGGCCACGGCATCGGGACCGAGATGCACCAGGACCCGCACGTGCTCAACCACGGGCGGCCCGGTCGGGGCCCGGGGCTCAAGGTGGGCATGGCGCTGGCGATCGAGCCGATGGTGACCCTCGGCCGGCCCAAGACCGAGGTGCTCGACGACGACTGGACCGTGGTCACGGTGGACGGCTCGTACGCCGCGCACTTCGAGCACTCGATCGCGATCACCGCAGACGGCCCGAAGGTGCTCACCGCACCGCGCGACGACCCTC